>Ga0210017_1003145_pt1 | contig 13985 bp, 10 predicted proteins | sample CryGeyCG2014_020_FD_183966 | JGI IMG/M metagenome (GOLD analysis project Ga0210017, IMG submission 183966) | Groundwater microbial communities from aquifer - Crystal Geyser CG08_land_8/20/14_0.20 (SPAdes) (version 2) | ecosystem: Environmental > Aquatic > Deep subsurface > Groundwater | place... | reverse complement strand
AGCTACGAAAACGTTTCCATATACCTTTACACCCATTTTTGTATTATAATTCCTCCAATATGATTTCCTACGACCCCAAATCTGTAGAAGAAAAATGGAAGAAAGAGTGGTTCTCAAAGAATATTTATTTTGCGAGCGAGAAAACCACGGAGTGCGCTCCGCGGATGAGAGCTAAAACCCTCGCGAAGCGAGCAAAAGAAGAAACTGCGCAGCTTGCTGCGCAGAGGCTTCATAAAACTGAGGACACTTCCAAAAATCCCAAAAAATATGTGTTAGTGGAGTTTCCTTACCCTTCTGGGGAAGGACTTCATGTGGGTCATGCTTTTACGATGACCGGGGCGGACGTTTACGCTCGCAAGAAAAGAATGGAAGGTTACAATGTCTTATTCCCAATGGGATGGGATGCTTTTGGTTTACCCACCGAAAATTACGCCATCAAAACTGGTATCAAACCACAGGTTGCGACTGCTAAAAATACGAAAATGTTTAAGGAACAGATGCAGAGCCTTGGCTTTTCCTTTGATTGGAGCAGGGAAGTCAACACATCGGATCCAAACTATTACAAATGGACGCAGTGGATTTTTACCGAGCTTTTTAAACATGGCTTGGCGTATAAGAAAAAAATGGCGATCAACTGGTGTCCAAAGTGTAAAATTGGGCTGGCGAATGAAGAAGTTGTGAGGAGGAAGGACGCGGGAGAAACGGGAAATGGCGGGAATAAACAGGAAGAATACGATGTTAATGTTTGTGAACGTTGCGGAACACCGGTGGAAAAGAAAGAGTTGGATCAGTGGCTACTTAAAATTACCGCCTACGCGGACAGATTAGCGGATGATTTGGATTTGGTTGATTTTCCGGAATCGGTCAAGGCGTCGCAGAGGAATTGGATTGGGAGGAGTGAGGGAGCGCAGATTAAATTCAAAATCAAGCACACTGGATTAACAGGAAGTGGCGGGAATAAACAGGAGTACATCGAAGTCTTTACCACCCGTCCGGACACAATTTTCGGGGCAACGTTTTTGGTTATTTCACCAGAACATGAACTAGTCGATGTTGCTTTATCTGCTGTAGAGGAGGGCTTTCCGCCTCTCGCCTCGCTCGCTCGGCGAAGCGGGCGGCTTGCCTTCGGCGAGACGGGTAGCCCTCCAGATGGAAGCCTAAAGGCTCCCTCTACAGAAATTATAAATTACGTTAAACAAGCTCGTGCCAAGTCTGAGCTCGAACGTACTGAATTATCCAAAGAAAAAACTGGAGTATTCTCCGGATTATACGCAATTAACCCTGCCACCGGAAAAGAAATTCCTATCTGGATTTCTGATTTTGTCTTAAGCACTTATGGAACTGGAGCGATAATGGCTGTGCCTGCTAATGATGACAGGGATTTCGAGTTCGCCAAGAGATACGATTTACCGATTACTTCTGTCATTAGCGAAAAACCCGAAAATCAGAAATCTGAAATCAGAAATCTTCCTTACGTTGGCTATGGCATTCTTACCAATTCTGGCAATTTCACTGGCATGAAATCAGAGGAGGCCATTCCTGCAATTTGTGATTGGTTAAAAGAGGAAGGAATTGGGGAAGCGGCTACCACTTACCATTTACGTGACTGGATTTTCTCACGACAACATTACTGGGGCGAGCCAATTCCGATGGTGAGTTGTGAAAAATGCGGTTGGGTGCCGGTTCCTCTTAGCGAACTTCCAGTTAAACTGCCAGAAATTGAAAAATATCAACCCACCGGAACGGGAGAGTCGCCTCTTGCCTCAGTAAAATCATTTGTAGAAACAAAATGTCCTAATTGTGGCGGTCCGGCAAGAAGGGAAACGGACACCATGCCCAATTGGGCGGGAAGCTCGTGGTATTACTTGGCCTACTGTTTTGCGGATGCACTTAAAAATGCTAATAAAAATGTAGAGGAGACCTTTCCGCCTCTCGCCTCGATTCGGCGAAGCGGGCGGCTTGCCTTTGGCGAGACGGATAGGTCTCCATCTTCAAAAACAAATACTGGCGGTCTAAAGACCGCCGCTACAGAGGAAGAGCAAAAAAATATCCTTTCTACTTCCAGTGATATTTTGAGTTATTGGCTCCCTGTAGATACTTATTTTGGTGGTTCAGAGCACACCACTCTTCATCTTTTGTACTCCCGCTTTTGGCATAAATTTTTATACGATATGAAGTTGGTTCCAAATCCCGAGCCATATCAAAAAAGAATCGTTCACGGGGTTATCTTAGGGCCTGATGGAGCAAGGATGAGTAAATCAAAAGGTAATGTGATAAATCCGGATGAGGTTATTGACGCTTACAGCGCCGATATTCTTCGCCTTTACTTTTTGTTTATGGGGCCATTTGAGGGCACTATGGCTTGGAGCAACGATGGGGTTGAGGGTTGTGCAAGATTCTTGAACAGAGTTTGGAAGTTGGCGAATAATAATAATAATGTCTCCGTAGAGACGGGATATATCTCGTCTCTACATACTAGGCATAAGCTTCACCAAACTATCAAAAAAGTTGGTAGCGATATTGATTCTTTTCATTTCAATACTGCCATTGCAGCCATGATGGAGTTTATAAATGTTTGGAGTGACTCAAAAGAAGCTCTTTCCAAAGAAGATCTAATTTCGTTTATAAAAATTTTGGCACCTTTTGCTCCATTCATGGCGGAGGAAATATATTCTGTCTTAAGAGGTCCGTCCCTCCCAGGCAATTCCAATTCTCGCTTTAGAGGGACGGACCTCAGAGAAGGCGATACGATTCATCTCTCAGAATGGCCAAAGTTCGATCCCGAACTAGTAAAAGAGGACGAAGTAACCATTGCTGTCCAAATAAACGGTAAACTTCGCTCGACTTTTAAAATTTCCGCCGAAAAATCAACGGATGAGACATTCGTAACCTCTTCCGCCAAAGAATTACCAGAAATTGCCTCTCGTCTATTAGATACGGCAATAATCAAGACAATTTTCGTAACGGGAAAATTGGTCAATATCGTTGTTAAATAGGCATTTACAAAGATAACAAAAATGTCTGCCCAGATGGAGAAAATTCTCTCCTTTATAAAAAACAATAAAATAACTTCTATTCTTATCTTTGTTGGTTTACTTATCCTTGTAGTTGGGCTTATCTCCGACAAGAAAGCCAAGTCAACCGCATTAAAACAGGAAAATGAGTCGATAACTTTCTCTAATAATAAAGAAGTTTCCGGCGTATTAACGGAGCCAAAAAATGTTACTGTTTTTGTAGATGTGTCTGGAGCCGTGCGCGTCCCTGGGGTCTGGGAGATTCCCTCTAGCAGTCGAGTAGGGGAGGCGATAATTAAGGCGGGCGGGTTTTCGGATGATGCCAATACAACCTGGATTGACAAAAACCTTAACCAGGCTCTACCGGTAAAGGACGGAATGAAGATTTATATCCCGAGGGTTGGGGAAAACTCCCCTCCGGTTTTAGGTATTTCTTCTGATGCAGATGACTCAATGACAGTCTCACCTTCCTGTGGAGAGGGGCTGATTGACATAAATAATGCTCCCTTGTCATCTCTTGTTACTCTGTGGGGAATTAAGGATAAAAGAGCGGCCGCGATTATTTCTGGTCGGCCTTACACCAGCATTAACGATTTAATGACAAAAGGAAATGTTCCCAGTAATGTTTTTGAGGCAATTAAGGATAAAATTTGCCTATGATTTATCCCACTGATGCGAACTAAACTTATCTCACTGCTGCCTTATGTTGCCCTTTGTTTTTTTGCTTTTTCTATCTGGTATTTGCTTTTTGTAAAAGAAAACAATAAGCTTCCAGATCCTCCCGCCACAATTTCCCTTTCAGGAACGCTCCTTGAGGAACCTTATACAAAAGGTCAAAGTCAATATTTTAAATTTAAAAGAGTAACCGTAGCGGCTAGGATTTATCCAAAGTATCACTATGGAGATTCTCTGTTAATCGAAGGAAAGCTCAAAGAGAAAGCGTTTTTAAGTTATCCAAAAATCTCGATTCTCGAAAATCAGTCTCTTTCGCCAATTGCTAACTTTACCAAAAAGCTTACAAACACCCGTTTACGATTGGAACAAAAGATATCTGGCAATTTCCCTGAACCTCAAGCTTCACTTCTTTCCGGAATCGTTTTGGGATCAAAAAGAGGATTACCACAGAATTTTAACGACGCTTTACGAAGAACCGGAACTCTTCACATTGTAGTTGTTTCTGGATTCAATATCTCCCTTATCGCCGGACTGATTGTTTCTTTGACCAAACCGATGGGTAGAAAACTTTCTTTTGTTTTATCCATAGTTGGGGTATTAGCCTATGTTCTGATGGTTGGGGCGGAAGCGCCGGTAAGACGGGCGGGGATAATGGGATTAATTGCGATCTTGGGTTCCTTTGTCGGGAGACCGCGCGCAGTTTTACTTTCGCTAATTGTTTCATCGTACATAATGTTGCTTTTAGATCCTTTAATAATTTTTGATATTGGTTTTCAGCTTACTTTTCTTGCTACTTTTTCTATTATCCTTCTTAGTCCGATCATCCTTTCGTTTTTCAAAACTACTTCGGGTCTTACAGAAGCTTTTGCGACTAGTCTCTCCGCCCAACTTCTGGTTTGGCCCGTCATCGCCGCTAACTTTAAGCAAGTTTCTTTTCTTTCCCCCTTGGTGAACTTGTTCATTTCCCCTATTATTGGAGGAGTGACCTACGGAGGAATTTTGTTTTTAGTATTAAATTCGTTTAGCAGTTTATTATCTAGATTGCTATCCTACATCCTTTGGGTTCCACTGACATACTTTGTCTTTATGGTCGAGCGTTTTTCTGCCTTTAAATTTATGTCTTTTAATATTTCCGGGATAAGTACACTTCTGATAATTATATACTATTATTTTGTTGGGGTGTTTATTTATACATTTCGCAGGAGAATTGATAAGGTCAGAGCTAAAATGGCGGTCTAGATTTCTTTTTTTGTAGCTGCGAGGCTGTGCCTCGCCAATTGGACCAGCGGAAAGAATAACAGGGTTGGTGACACTAAGTGTCGCAGCTACAAAATTTAATCAATTATGGTTTTATCTTCTCTTTGGCGCCTAACTGGCATTAAATTTAAAAAAATACACTTTCTAACCGGCATTGGGTTAGGAATTATCCTTCTTGTTACTTATTTTGTGTCCTCCCCCGATGGCAAACTTCATCTTTACTTTCTTGATGTTGGGCAGGGCGATAGCGCGCTTGTGGTTACTCCAAATAACCACAACATGATGATTGATGGTGGGCCCGACAATAAATCTGTTTACGAAATATCAAAAATACTTCCCTTTTATGAAAGAGATTTTGATCTGATTTTTCTGAGTCATCCTCATGCCGATCATTTAACCGGATTATTGGAAGTCATAAAAAGGTATGACATTAAGTATATTATTATGCCAGAGGTTGACTATTCTTCCGAACTTTATAATGAATGGCTAGGGGTTATAGCAAGCAAAAAAATTCCGGTAAAATATGCCTATGCTGGAGATGTGATTAGCGTGGATGATGTTTCGATCGAGATTTTGTGGCCAAAAGATAAAGAGTCTTTGGCGATTTACTCAAAAAAAGATCTCAATGATGCCTCTTTAGTTTTTCTGTTGAAACACGGACGCTTTGCCGCTCTGTTCACTGGTGATGCGACCAATGTAGTAGAAAGTCAGATTAACGCTCCCAAAGCGGATGTACTTAAGTTTCCTCATCACGGCTCTCTTGGTTCTTTAGACCTTAACTTTTTAGATTCTGTCGCTCCAAAATATGTAATTATTTCCGTAGGAAAAAACTCATACGGTCACCCAGCAAGCGTCGTTTTGGGGGCATTTTCTGCAAGAGATATCAAAACTTTTCGAACGGATGAGCGGGGGATAATAGAAATTACGACCGATGGCGAGACTTTTTCGGCAATGTGATATTATTCGATCATGATTATCGAGGAACTGGAAAAGGTTTTAAAGGACGCAATTGTCTCAAAATACCCAAAAATGAAGGTTGCGGTTGCTGTTGAAGCCAGTGATGGCCCTTCCCACGGAAATTTTACTTCCAGTGTTTCTTTCTCTCTTGCAAAGATTGCTAATCAATCTCCATTTGAAATTGCCAAATTTTTGGCAGAATCCATTAACAACAGCATTTCCAAAGGCGGTTTACCGAGTCTTTCAAAAGTAGAAGCCGTCATGCCCGGATTTTTAAACTTTTTTCTTTCTGCCGATTTTTACCTTAGTGAACTTAATTTGGTTCTTAAAGAAAAAGAAAAGTTTGGTTCTTCAAAAATTGGAGCAGGCAAAAGAGTGGTGATTGATTATTCTGCTCCGAACATTGCTAAACCATTTGGCATCGGCCATTTACGATCAACCGTAATCGGTCAATCCCTTTACAACATTTACAAGTTTTCCGGTTTTTCCGTAGTTGGAGACAACCATTTGGGTGATTGGGGCACTCAATTTGGAAAATTGATATACGCTATTAAAACTTGGGGGGATGCCCAGGAAATCGCGAAAAACCCCATCTCCGAGCTTACTCGCCTATATGTTTTGTTTCACGAGGAGGCGCAGAAGAATCCTTCTTTGGAAGACGAGGGGCGGGCGTGGTTTAAAAAATTGGAAGATGGTGATAAAGAAGCTCTGACTCTCTTAAAACAATGCACGGATTGGAGTATGAAGGAATACGATCGCGTTTACGACCTTTTAGGCGTTAAGATTGATTACGCTTATGGGGAGAGTTTTTATCAAGATAAAATGGGGGAAATTGTAGAACTTGCCAAGAAAAAAGGTTTGGCCAAAGAGAGCGAGGGGGCGCTAGTGGTGTTTTTTGATGAGGGTGAGAAGATGTCTCCTTTAATTCTTCAGAAAAGCGACGAAGCGAGCACTTACGCCACCCGTGATTTGGCGACGATTAAATTTAGGGAAAAAGAATTTGGTCCGTTGGAAAGAATAATCTATGAGGTTGGGTCGGATCAACTTCTTCATTTTCGCCAACTTTTTTTGGTCGCAAAACTTCTAGGTTTAGCAAAAGGGACGGAATTAATTCATGTGGCCCACGGAATGATGCGGTTTAAGGATGGAAAAATGTCTACAAGAAGTGGGAAGACGATTCTTTTGGATGAAGTTCTTTCGGGAGCGGTTGAACGGGCAAGAAAAATTGTAGAAAGCAAAAGTCCGGATATTTCGACAAGAGAAAAAGAAGAAATCGCCAAAACGGTTGGGATTGGGGCAATAAAGTATAATGATTTAGCCCAAGATCCTAAAACAGAGGTTTTATTTGATTGGGGCAAGGTGCTTAATTTGGAAGGTAATTCTGGTCCGTACTTGCAATATACCTACGCGAGAGCGAAAAGTGTGCTAAGAAAAAGTAATGGATACTTGGTACTTGGTACTGGGAAAAACAAACTTAAGGATATTTCGCTATCCCCCGATGAACACAACATTTTACGACATGTTGTTAAATATCCGATGGTTGTCACATCTGCAGCCGAGTGTTACTCACCTAATTTGATTGCTAACTACCTATTTGAGTTAGCCTCCCTCTTTAACGCCTTTTACAACAATGTCTCAATTTCAAAATCAGAAGGGGAGACGCGCGATTTTCGCTTGGCTCTAACCGAAGCTGTCTCGATTATCCTCAAATCCGGTCTAGGTTTACTTGGGATTGAGGTTTTAGAGAGAATGTGAACCTTTTCAACAAGGACGGACCTTGTTCCGAAGCGGTTTGACAACTTTTTATGCCTGCCAAAAACGTCTTAAAACAATTAGCGGAAGGATGTTATTACCACGTTTATAATCGTGGAGTAGACAAAAATATCATCTTTAACGACGATCGAGATTACCAAGTTTTTCTTTACTATCTCAAACGTAACTTGTTTCCGGCGGATGATCCTGATTATGAGGAAGTCTCTAACAAGGTCCGTCCTTGTCAAAGGACAGACCTTGAAAAGAGAATTGACTTATTGTGTTTTTGCCTGATGCCAAACCATTTTCATTTTATTGTTTACTTAAAAGAAAAAAGTTCCTTGCCAAGTCTAATGCGCAGAGTTTGCAATGGGTACGTTAGTTATTTTAACAAGCGTTGGGAAAGAGTGGGACCACTATTCCAGAGTCGTTATAAAGCAGTTTTAGTTGACGATGAAGACCAACTTCTCCACCTATCAAGATATATTCATCTAAATCCCACTCTCCGCGGTAAAACTCCGGCCCAAAGCAAACTTGGTATTTATCCTTATTCTAGTTACTCAGCTTATTTAGGGAGTATTAATATTAGGTGGCTAAAACCCGACACAGTTCTAGATTACTTTCGCTCGGGTAGAAACATTGGGGCAAAGGATATGTTGTCTTACCAATCCTTTGTTGAGGGTTTTGATGAGGAAATAACTAAGGCCTACATTTCTGGTCTAACGTTGGAATAATGTCTTTACAACAAGGACGGACCTTGTTGGAGGCCGGAACAACGCGGAGCTCTGTTTTTTTAGCTCTCGTGTTTCTCGTGTTGCTTTTGTGAGTATTTCGGATTACACTGGTTTTATGCCAAAGCAATTTCCTCAAGATATAACTAAACCTCTTGCTATTCCTTTTTCAATTGGGAGTTTTGGTCTGTACGCCCTTAAGATTGTTGCTCGTTGCCAATCCGGAGATTCGCTAGGTTTTCGTGGCGGTGAAGATTTGAGAATCGAAATAGATGATCTGAAATTCAGAGAAATTCCGCCCAAGGATAAGCCCCAATATTACAATATCCCTTCCGCTTGGAATGGTACAGAACTTAAGGGCCTCGCGAAAACTATTTATTTTATTTTACCCTTAAATAAGGGCACTCACACCTTAACATTTATTCCAAATAAGAGAGCTCGGATTGAATCTCTTGAAACACAGCCGATCAAGGACTTGCGAAATATCGTTTTTGAGCTCAACGAAAAAGCCGAAGATGGTGACAGACGACCTTGGTACACATTCGCGCTGATTAATTTACCGCTGAAATCAGTAAGTGCTGATGTTTCTGTTTCTTGGCATTTTCTCGATGGGGATGATGTTAAATTGATAATCGACAATAAGGTTGAGGAAAATGTTGGATCAAGATTGTGGAGGCATTGGATCTGGTCAGCAAGGCCGTGGAATATTTTCAGTGGCGCAAAAAGGGAATTGAAGACTTTTGCTCCTAATTTGGCCAAGGATACTCATTACATTGAGTTTTGGGCTGATAAATCGCCAATTATACATCAGATTATTTTTGATCTTGGGGATTTTGTTTTAAAGAGAATACCTACTGTTGAAGATCCTGGCTGGACGGGGGATTTTCGTGACGACACGGATCAAATTCTCCTGGCGCGGTTGATTTTGGGCGAAATGGAGGGAGAATCCAACGAAGCGAAATTAGGAGTTGGATTTTCTGTCTTGAATAGGCTTAGAAAGCGAAATCCGAGCTGGGGCGACACTTTGAAAGAAGTCATTCTTAAAGAGAATCAATATGACGCATTCGAAAACGAAAAAACGTTAAAAAAAGTTAGAAATCCCCTGAAAAATGTAGCGAAAAGTGAATGGGTGGGGTGTTACGAAATAGCTACGGCAATGCTTTTGGGTGAATCTAAAGATCCAACCGACGGAGCTACTCATTTCTTTTCTGCCTCTGCAGGATCAGCTTTTCCTTCGTGGGCGACCGAAAGTGCCTTCAAGATCAAGATCGGCATAACATCTTTCTATGAACTTAATAGTTAAGAACATACTTTTTATCAGATTAGCTATAGGGATCGCTTGTTTCACTTTTATTTTAGTTTTTATTCCGAGAGTGCTGCGGGGGCTTTTTGAGGGCGATCAGAGTAAAATTACGGAGGCTGTTGGGGACGCACCGAAGCAATCGGATCGGATAAAGAGAGAGGAGACATATCAAGAGTTATCTCCAGATAGAAGTAAAAAAATCAGTCGCTACGAGATTAGCAATGACCCGAGTTTATTTGCCAATAGTTATGTGACTTATCTTGATAACAACATTATTATTGCGGTCACTAACAACTTTGGAGACACCCAGCGAGAATCCTACCTCTTTGTTGGCGAGTATAGAACAGGCGAACCACACTGGCTTGGCAATGGTTATGTTTTTTTTACTAGTCATTGTGGTAGTTCGTGTCGGGGATTATCTTTGCTTGATGTCAGAACGGGACAGAGATGGTCGGCGGTATTATCTTTCCTATCGATTGATCGTAACAGGCCGATAACCCATTTTTATGACTGGTTTAAGCAAGATTTTGAATTTAATGGCGGAGTTAAAAAGATTCGCGGAGTTTTCGAGGACAACCGTCCATATCTTATTTTCGACATGGAAAATGACAGGGGAGTCGAGACTGGAGAGAAGCGTTTCCTATTTACCGGCAGCTCGCTAATTTTGGAGAATTGATTTTTTGGTTTGAGTAGCGCCCCTCAACAAGGACGGACCTTGTTGGAGGGTTGTCATTTAGGATTTTTGCCTTGATATTCTGCTTTGAACTGTTCCCAGTCTTCAATATCTCCTTTGGGAGTAGAAATTTCCGAGGGAAACTTTTTGAAGGCTCCATTAGACGTTGATCCGCTTAGACCTTTTCGTATCAATACTTTTTCTCCTTTATATTGTCCCCCTGGCATGTGCAAGCCTTCTTCTCTTGCGATTTCAAGCGTTACTGGATCAACAAAAATATTCTGATCTGGCAGGTAAACAAAAATATGTCCGTCTGGTTTTTCCACTTTTCCATTTAGATAATTTTCCAGCACACCCTTTGCAAGCAGGGCACTAACTCCGTTTCTTTCAAATTCAGCTTGCAGCACACGGGCGTTGTCCGAACAGCCAGTAATTAGATTACTAGTTTTAATCTCATCTGCATCTCGTTTTCGGAAAAGTTCGTTTAAATGTTCTGTCGAATATACGGCGCTGTCACGCCAGCCCTTAAACTTATTGATAACGTCTTGGGTTACAACTTCTGGAGGTCTTTGTGTTTTTGTCATTTGATCATATATTAGGCTTATTGTACTTACTTTTCAACAATCTTTATTTCGCGAGTATCAAAAATCTTGCTATAATGTATACATTCGGGATGTGGCTTAGTTGGCAAAGCGCTCGGTTCGGGACCGAGAGATCGGCGGTTCGAATCCGCCCATCCCGACCATTTTGCCCTCATAGCTCAACGGATAGAGCAATCCCGTCCTAAGGGAAAGATGTAGGTTCAATTCCTACTGAGGGCACCACCCTACGCTCTTCGAGCTTCGGGTGGCCTTTGACCACTACGAAGGTCGATTAGAGCTAGGAGTGTCCTCCCGAAGCTTTAGCGTAGGGGGACAGTAAACACAATTAACTGCCTTATGGAAAACAAGAAACTTCTTTTTGTAATAATGCGTACTCTTTCAAACCTCTTAATCATCTTTGGCATTTTTCTTTTCCTTTTTTCCATCTGGCCATACGCCCGGGATGAGATTTTGTATCGCTGGTATTCTTTTCGTGGAATTCACTTTAGTCTTGAGGGAAAGGCGCCAAAATCACGTTTCGCTTACCTTATCAGTCAACCATCTCCTTTGCGAATCGATCCCGCTTCCAAAGATTTTGGGATAGTTATTGAAAAGATAAATGTCAACGCTCCGATCGTCAAAAATGTCAGTGTGACCGATCCTAAAGCGTATCAACTTGCTCTTCGTGACGGGGTGGCTCATGCCAAAGGAACCGTTCTGCCTGGGGAAAATGGAAATTTTTATTTATTTGCTCATTCCAGTCTTGATTATTGGGCGCTTGGAAAATATGCGACTGTTTTTAATATGTTAAGGAAGTTAGAAGCGGGCCCGCCCGTCGGCGAGGCAGGGGATAAGATTGTGATTTTTTATAAAGGCGAGCGGTTTGATTATCAAGTGCTTGATAAAAAAGTGGTTCCCGGCTGGGATATTTCTCCTTTGACTGAGAAATACGATACCCCAATGATGACTTTGCAAACTTGTTATCCCCCAGGCACTACTCTTAACCGTTTGATAATCACCGCCGAGCTGGTGAAATAAGTTATTTACCTTATCCCAATCGCGTAAAGATTTGGTTCTGATTTGGGGTTAAAAGATGTTAATGCCAAAATGCTACCCCCATCAGGAGTAGGGAACACATCAAAAGAAAACAAGGAGCCGCTAAAAATTTCGGTTCGATTTCCCCCATCGGTTTCCACAATGGAAATGGAGCCCAGTTTCTTCTCCAGATCATTTACCTCAACCAAAATTAAATGTTTACTATCAGAATGCCAAAAAATCATTGGCTCCTCCCCCTTTTTGACCGTTAAAACCAGGCTATCTTTCTTTTCTCCAATTGGAAGCGGTTGGGTTAAATTATAGATGTGGTATTCGGTTAGAGTTTCAAACTTTTTGGTGTACAAAAAGAGATCTTCGTCCGGTGACCAAAGAGTTTCCTTATTTGTTGCCGCAGGTTTGACTTCGGATTCGATTAACTTTTTCTCAATAAACGCCTTTCTCTTTATCTTTCTTTCTGTTTCCCAAGCGCTTAGCACACTATCTCCATCACTGATAGGTAGAACTTGTCCCGCTAGCGCTCCATCAGAAGGGACGAGGATCAATTGATTATTTGCAAGTTTAACTAAAAGCTCTTGATCGTCCGGAGACCAGATTATTTCTTTGGCATCAGAGACTTTATAAGAAATATCGTCTAGCACTAAATATGGCTTAGCGCGAAAAAGATTGACCGGACCGTCGTTGCCAAAAGGCATTACCCAAATTCCGGGTTTTTTGTTATCTTTGGTGGTGTAGGCAATTTGGCTTCCCGTATTTGATATAGTTGGGATATAAATGCCAGAATTGGTGATCGGGTCGAGCCTCGGGGTTTTTGAGATTAATAGACTGGTCACATCGGTAACCATTTTTGGGAAAACATTGACCTTTTTGCTCCAAGTGACATACCCTTCTTTTTTCATTTCGACTAAATACTCTTTGGGCAAGAGACCTTGAAGACTATTGTTTGTGATCGTCGAAAGCTTGCCATCAACATAAACTTGGGCGCCGGTTGGGGCGGAGCTAAATGCCATCATTCCCGTTTCATCTAAAGATTTGCCTTTTGAGTTAAAGCGAATTCCTTGGGCATAAAGAACTGCCAGAGCGGTTCCGGCGAAAACGATGACGAAAGTGATCAAGAAAAAGAAGAGTTTTTTGTACTTGTTTTTCATACTCTCTAATTTTACCGCTTTTACCTTTAGCTAGCAAATTGTATAATGAATAAATATGTTCTCCAAAAAAATTGGTATAGATTTAGGAACGGCAAATTCGGTTGTTTATGTAGTTGGCAAGGGAGTAGTTTTAAGCGAGCCGACCGTAGTTGCGGTTACCACGGATGACAATAAAGTGGTGGCAGTTGGAAATGAGGCCAAGGAAATGCTTGGTCGGGTGCCCGATTCAATTCGAGTATATCGTCCGATGCGTGAGGGCGTGATTGCGGATTATACGGTGACTGAGGCGATGCTTAGATTTTTTATTAACAAGGCTTGTGGCAAGTCCCGTTTGGTAAAGCCGGATGTAATGATTTCTACCCCGGCGGAAGTTAGCTCAGTTGAGTCGCGGGCGGTTTTGGACGCCGCGCTTAGCGCGGGGGCAAGGAGGGCGTATCTTATTCCGGAACCGCTGGCGGCGGCAGTTGGGGCGGGGTTACCGGTAGATCAACCTTCTGGTAGTATGATTGTCAATCTTGGTGGCGGAACGACAGAAGTAGCCATCATTTCCTTGGGGGGAATTGTTGTCAAAGGAAGCGCTCGGTGTGCAGGAAGGAAAATTGATGAAGCAATTGCGATGCACATCCGAAGAAAATATAACCTTTTGATTGGAGATAGCACGGCAGAAGAGGTTAAAATGAAAATTGGGAGCGCGACCTTGATTTCTCCGGAAAAAAAGATTGAGGTCAATGGGAGGGATTTTATCGCGGGACTTCCGAGAACGGTTGAGATCACTTCGGCCGAGATTACGGAAGCAATTCAACCGCCTCTTCGCCAAATAATTATCGCGGTTAAAAAAGTT
>Ga0210017_1003141_pt1 | contig 13996 bp, 13 predicted proteins | sample CryGeyCG2014_020_FD_183966 | JGI IMG/M metagenome (GOLD analysis project Ga0210017, IMG submission 183966) | Groundwater microbial communities from aquifer - Crystal Geyser CG08_land_8/20/14_0.20 (SPAdes) (version 2) | ecosystem: Environmental > Aquatic > Deep subsurface > Groundwater | place... | reverse complement strand
AAAAAAGCAAATGTTAAAAGTTTGATTACAAATAAGCTCCCCTTAGCAAAGGTTGCTCAAGCATATAAACTAATTGAAAAACAAAAAGACAAAACCCTGAAGGTACTACTCCAGATTAAATAAATTTGAAACGACGGACTATACCCCTTCCTCATTATAATATTTTAGAGAGCAGATAGAAAGGTAATCCATTATGAAGAGATGTCTTGTTACCGGTGCTTGTGGATTTATTAATCATCTCCTTTTAAATAATGTGGTGTATTTAGAAGTTAAATTAAGAAATAAATCTCCATATTCCACACTTGGCTCAATCTCTGACCCCTCATGCCATTCATTAAATGAGGTAATCAAAATCCAATCAGGCTTTGATAAGATTGCTTTCTTAAAGAGTTCTTCATAAAGCCTTCCATCTTCTCTTTCACATACCATTGGACCCTTCCTGTCAATATATGAATCATCATAACCAGGAATAACTGTCACACAGGCAATCTTTTTGTATCTTCTTGCTCTTTCAACAAAATTTCTATAACTTTCAAACATATCTTTTCCGAATATAATCTCTACCACTGGATTGTATGTATGCCCACCATCAAATGTTCTTATAATTTCTGATGGTAGCTCATTGAAGACTAAATCAGCGATAAATAAACTCGGGTATTCTTTTTTAACCTTAGATAATACTTCTTTCCATTCAAAACTGTTAAGATGGAACATTGCTCTTGAATAGACAAAGATTACAGGTTGACCTTTTACTTTAAAGAAAGCAGGACTTCTTGAATAATTTTCTAAGATGTAGATAAAATCAGATATTGCCGCTTCCGGACTTTCATCAGGAACAAGTTCATAATAGATTGTAAATTTTATCTTACTTTTCTCGGCTACATTTAATATTACTTTGAACACATCATCAGTCTCACTCTTCTCTCCCCACCAGCTACAGATGAATACATCAATTCCTGATTTTTCAGCCATCTTTATATGTCTTTTAATCAATTCTGGATTACTTGAGTCATAGACTCCAATTTTAGGAATGTTGGTGGTAGAGACTTCAGGGTGTCCTTTTTCATTAGATAAATCTGGCACTCCACAGCCCCAGTGGCTCCAGAATCCCGAAAAATCTTTTGTCCTGTACCAGGGATAATAAAAAGCTAAGACTTTTTTGGGCATCTTCCAGAGAATGCTTCTATCTAATTTGAACTTGCCCTTCTTCTCTATGATTTTTTCCCCTATCTCTGATTCTACAATATATGTATATGTCCCATCTGGAACTACCTTGCCATTTTTATCCTTTCCGTCCCAGATTATCCTACTCTTTCCAGAAGGCAAGGTCAGTTTGTAAGAAAGACCAACCTTTTCGTTAAAGATTCTAAGCGATACATCTAATTTTTCTCTTGAATAAAAGTAAAATTTTATAAAATCGTCAACATCATCATTGTTTGGAGAAAAAACCTCGGGTCTTGTCCAGACAAATAAATCATTTGAGGAAACTAATTGCGAATTAAAGAATAAAGTTAATCCTGTTAATAATATGAAAATTTTTCTCATAATTTTAAATAAATGAGATTGTCCCGTCCATTGTTGAAACTTGTGCCCGTGAAGACGGGTATTGGTGGCAGATTGTTAGCATCTTATGTTGCCTCCTAAAAGCATGATAGTATATTTTAGCGATTTTGTAGAGGCAGGACTTTAGTCCTGCTTTGTTTTAGCGACTCTAAAGAGTCGCCTCTACAGTCCTGCTTTGTTTTAGCGACTTTGTAGAGGCAGGACTTTAGTCCTGCTTTGTTTTAGCGACTCTAAAGAATCGCTTCTACAGTCCTGCTTTGTTTTAAGCGTTTCTCCGCCTCAATTAACCCTGTCACTGTCCAGCGGAGTGCCATGCCTCCATTCTGCCACCTACTCATATTATAACTCACGTCCCGAATAATGGAAAGTGTGCCCCTGCCTTCGCAGGGACAAGACCCACACTATCACTCTGGTAGGCTTTCTACATCCTCACATCAACCAGCCCCTTTTTTCAAAGGGGCAGGCCTGCCTAATCCCTTAGGTAACTGCTCGGCCACATTACTCTACTTATGCTGTTGGTATCTCTGCTGACACTATCACAGATTAATACAGATTTTCACAGAATTTATACTGGACAATGGCACCCTCCCCAAAGGTTTGCCTTACCGCCCCCTGCCTTCGCAGGGACAAGCTTCCGCAAAGCTTTAGAACCATCTATAACCACCAGTAATGGCTGGTTGGTAGAAAGACCACTCCCTGATTCCTGAGCCTGTCAGGAACAGGCTTTATATCAGCGTACTACCAACGCCAATTAAAATTGGCGATTACTTCTGATAGCTAAATTCTTACGAAAGTAGAAGAGATAGAATCTCATCTATTTAAAAAGGTTCGGCTTAGGAAAGCCGAACCAGCGGGTTTTTATATGCGGGGTCTCGCAATGACACTTTGTATCAGTCGGAAAGGTTTAGCTTTACTTTTCAACTTGCCTCAAAAAGGCAAATGATATGAGGTCAGAATTATTTTATAATAAATTTCTAACCTTTATTTCTTATAATCATACTCCTTCCAATTTTAAAAGCTGTCTTTGTAATAAACCAAATACTTCTCCCTAAGAATTTTACAGAACTTACTGCAATTTTACCACTTGCTTTTTTAACTGCTTTTATATCGTCTTCAATATTCTCAATCCTCAGTTCAACTTCTTGCAAATGTTCTTTTGTAACATTAGGTGGTAAAGATTTTAAAACTTTATGTAATAAAGTTAGCATTACATATAAATCATCAAGTTGTCCTACTACAGGAATAAATCCAGGGACTAAATCTACTGGTGAAATAGTATAACCAAGACCTGCTATTAACATCAATTTTTGAAAACGATTTAGTCTATGGTCTTTGAAAAGGAAAAAAGACAATTTCCCATAAGTTGGTAATCGTTTTATGACTGGTATAAGGTCATCTTTGATATCTTTTAATTTCATTTTACTCTATTATCCTTCAGGATTAACAGGGACTATAATCCAGGCAACAATATATAATATTATACTTGAAAAGCCTGCCATAACTAAAGCAACAAAAACAAGTCGGACAATAACTGGGTCAATTTCAAAATACTCTGCTATTCCACCACAAACACCTGCAATTATTTTCTCTTTCTTTGAGCGATAAAGTCTTTTCATTTATCCTTTCCTCCTTTCATTCCATAATTATAAAATAATAGAATGATGAAATCTTGAATACATCATTTTATATCTTTTATAATTATGGCTCTTCTCCTTTTTGTGTGGGTAAATATTAGCGTTTTTAGTTATATGCACAGTTAGTATTCAGTACTAAAACAGGTTTAGTAGACTATATTTATATGAATATCACCGTCTATGCCGGATGGTATCTGACAAAAGGACAAAAAACACTACGGGAGCAATCTATAGTAATCACAGATGCTATTAAACTTGAATAGAATTGTACTAAGTTTTTAAAGATACCAAAATCATAAAAATGCCCATAAATCAATGTTTTTTCTCCTTATATCCATTAAAGTTACCCACTTGATTTGGAGAAGAGCCTTTTTGAAAATACTTGAACCATCAAGAGAGGGTTTAGGGCTTTTCCGACAGCCTCGTTAGCTGAAGTAGTAAACTACCTTCCCCTCATATTTGGTGTTTCACTGATAGCCTTGTTGACGTGGTGAGCGAAGTTCAAGGCGTCTTGACTAAATCCCCGATCTTTGTGACAATCTTCCTGAAGACCGAGAGTTTCAGGCGAGCAATCTGTTTGACGATGATCGACTGCTCCAGCGAAGCAATCGTATCAACCTTAATTCTGCTCTTGTGTCTCAGCGTTCCTGGCTGTTCAACATCTGCGACATCAACAATAATCGAGTAAGGTGCTGGTCTGAGATTGGTAGTCAGGCCACAAACCACAATATCTGACGATTGCTGGTTATATGCATCGTTCGACAGAATAAGGACAGGGCGGACCTTCTGTATAGAAAGGTCAGAGAATGGGAAGGGTACTAGGACAATGTCTCGTTGCCTATAAATACTCATTCCACACTTCGTCCTCCTTGGTATCCCAAAGTTTTGCGAAGACACCTTCTGCAGCGATCTGAAGCTGGTTGCGTAATTCTCTTTCATCATCATCTTCCGGAATTACGACCAGTACCCCTATGTCTTTGGGAAGGTCGATGTCCTCGAACAATTCGACAACTCCCTTCCCTTTGTATGTTCCAGAGAATGTTTTCATAGGAATTCCCCCCCTTCCGGTTTGCTATTTTGGCTAACATTCTGTAGATAAAAGAAGTTGCCGAAGGCAATTTGAGCGAAGGTGCAAAGCACCGTAGCCTTTTATTCGCTGATAATAATTAAAAGGCGAAAAGACTTGCACAAAGTCAATTTATGCTATATAGAAATTATATATCACAAATTGGTTTGTGTCAACTTTTCAACATAAGGCGAAATTGCAGATAACTTGTTCATAGACGAATGGTTCGTTTTTTGTCCTATTACTGAACTCCTGAGGTCCCTGATCAAGTCAGGGATCAGGAGCAGGCTTGTCAGGAACAGGTTTTTTATCAATTACCTCCTTTTGCTGTGTTGTTTTTATTATATCACAATTTAAATTTTTTTGTCAAACAGCCATTAATTTGCTTTAATAACAGGTGTATGAGCAGGCTTCTTCATCTCCAAGTTCACAAGCTTTTTTATAATCAGCATTTGCTTTATAGCAATTTCCTAATTTTTCATAAGCAATCCCACGGCTGTTGTAGGCACCTGCACATTCTGGGTTTATTTGTATTGCTTTGGTGAAATCAGATATTGCACTGTTATAGTCACCTTTTTTAGCATAAGCAATCCCGCGGCTGCGGTAGGCAAATGCATCTTTTGGGTTTATTTGTATTGCTTTGGTGTAATCAGATGAAGAAATTTCATATTAAAAATTTTCTCAAACCTCAACCAAATTGGTATTTATTCCCTTTATACTTAATTTTAATGGCAATTCAGTAATTTTTTCAACAATAATTTCTTTTTCCCCATCTGGTGGGATTTCAAAATAATTATCACTTAAATTTACTTCAGAATCTTCTGAATCTTCAATTTCTATAATTCTTGCAAGATTGTCTGTTTTTAATTTGAGAGAATAATAGTTTTCATTCATAGAATTAAATTCTTTTATAGAAATTTTTGCGGGTGGCAGTTTTATATCTTTAAAACAAGAAAAGAAATAATAATTTTCAATATTTTTTCCATTATAGTTCATTTTTGCAAAAAGAAATGTTCTTTCTTTGTTTTTTTCAAAATCTGGTAGGTCTTTGAAACTTATCTCCAGAATTTTTTTTGAAGAGTCTGGTTCAATTGATATATTCAAATTTTTCTTCCAGTAAATTTCTCCCTTAAAATCTTGATAGAAAACATCAATTACACCTTTTAATTCTTTTTGCTCATCAGATGTGACCCATAGAGAGACCTTATCTTTTTCTGAAGATATAGAAATTAAAACCGGTGAAAATGCTTTTTTTACCAGATAATAACTTATTTTCGGGTTTAGATAATAGTCTATTAAACTCCAGGTTATACCTGGCCAGACATCATTTAACTGCCATACAAGAGAACCTGCACATTTATATTTTCTTCTTCGGTAATGTTCTAGAGCATATTTTAATCCAAAGCCTTGAGCGATCTGGGTAAGATAGGTATAGTCCCCTATATTGTCAGCGTCTCCATATTCTTCAAGCATCGTCTTTTCTTTAAATGGAACAGAACAATGTGTGAGGTGATAAGAATTTTGTGGCCAGAGTTTATCTTCTGGAATAAATTTTTTTAAAATTTTCTCTTTTGGATATGCAATTAAACCAAATTCACTTGCAAAGGGAGTTGGGTCTTCTGCAAATGTTCTATAAGACTTCTGTCCATGCCATACTGTCCAGTTATGCCGATCACCTTCAGATGGGTCATTTGGATATTTTCCGCCAGATGGACTTGAACGAATATAAGGTCTTGTTGGATCAAATTTATTTAAAACCTCAGGTATTATTTTTCTATTAATTGGATGACCATTTTTGTGGCAAGCCATATCATTCTCATTATCACCACACCAGAGAATAATTGAAGGGTGATTTCTTAATTTTTTTACAATTTGTTCAGTTTCTTCTTGGACTAAGGTTGAGAATTTTTTATTATCAGGATATAGTCCACAGGCAAACATAAAATCATGCCATAGCATTATTCCCATCTTATCACACAAATCATAAAAGATGTCATTTTCAATTATTCCACCACCGTGAATTCTTAACATATTCATATTGGCGGATTTTACCATCTGAAGAATCTCTGTATATTTTTCTGAAGTTATTCTCGGCATCAATATATCAAGAGGAACCCAATTAGCACCTTTCACAAAGATTTTTTTGTCATTTATCTTAAATATAAAAACATTATTTCCATACTCATCTTTCTTTATTAGTTCAACTTTTCTTATTCCAAAAGATGTTTTTTTAACATCAAAAATTTCTCCAGAGGTTTTTAATTGCATCTCTAATTCATAAAGGTTTGGTTCACCGATAGTATGAGGATACCAGAGATTTGGACCTTTAATTTCAAAATTAAAAATAAATTTATTATCTCCGGAAAGATTTTTTATGTTTTGAGTATTTATAATTTCATTATCCTGGTTTCTAATTAAAAATTTTAATTCAGCATCAAAAGTTTTATCTGATAAATTTTCTATTTCAGCTTCAACAGAAATTTCTGCTTTTTCTTTCTTAATTTTATTTGTCTTAATAAAGCTCTCTTTAATTGTCAAATTATCACTAATATGAATTTCTACATCTTTATAAATACCCGATGGTAAGAATTTAGGGATGCAAATATCCCAGCCGTAAGAAATCTGATATTTACGAGCAAAAACTCTTATTAAGAAATTATCTGCAAATTTTTTTACAAAGTCTTTAAAAGTAAGTTTTTTATCTTTTTCTTCCTCATCAATGAGAAGTTTTTCAAATTTGTTCTGGTCTTTTATTGCTTTTATGAATTCTTTAATTCCCATAGCCCATATATTGTAACATCCACCTATGAAAGCATGTGCACCATATAAAAGCCCTTTTAGTTCGCTTATACCTTCCATTTTCAAAATTTTCAAAGGTGAATGGATATAAACATCAAGAATATTAAAGGCTTCTACTAAATTAGTAATATTTATCTCATATGGTATAAACATATCTTCTGTTGATAAAATCTTTTTTTTGTTTAGATAAATATCCGCAAATGTATCCATACCTTCAAATTTAAGAATGATTTTTTTGCCTTTAATTATTAACCCTTCTGATAAAGAAAACTCTTTTCTATATAACCAATCTTTTTCATAAACCCATTGTGACTTTTTAAAATTCTTCCCATAAAATGGCTCTTCAATCTTATTTAATCTTATTAAGTCAAGATAATTAACTCCTGGAACTTCTGCATCAATGAAATTTTCTGACTTATCTTTAAGTAATTTATCTACATCTTCTCCAGAATCAAAATACTTCATCTTCCATTTACCGTTAAGACTTATTATTTTTCTCATCTTATGTCTCCTTCACAACAATTTTGACATTCTCGAGCACCCGGTCAAGACCCGACCCCACCTCCTCCCCGGCTTAAGATTAAAGCAATAGCCCCTAAAAAGATACTGACCAAGTAGATAAGCAAGACTGTTTGCCGTTGACTTAACCCTAATTGCAAAAGTTTATGGTGGATATGCTCTTTATCAGCTTGAAAAGCTGGTTGTCCATTCTTAAGTCTTCGGACAATAGCAAAAGCAGTGTCTAAAATGGGGACTCCGAGGACTAAGATGGGGGCAAGAAGAGCAAGGGTAGCTGCACTTTTGAAAGCTCCCATTACGGCAATAGCTGATAAGGTAAAGCCTAAAAACATAGCGCCAGAATCTCCCATAAAGACCTGAGCAGGGCTAAAATTATAGCGCAGAAAACCCAGACTGCTTCCCATCAAGATTAAGGATAAGATTAGGATGGTCTCGGCTGGTTTTCCTAAGTAAGAGAGGCAAAAAAAAGTAGCCGCCGCAATTATGGAGACCCCGGCCGCTAAGCCATCAAGTCCATCAATTAAATTTAAGGCATTAGTTATTCCCACTACCCATAAAACAGTTACTAAAGCCCCCCAGCCTCCTAAGTAAATCATACCCCCTAAGGGATTGGTTACAAAACTTATCTTTACTCCAAAGAATAATAAGATAAGAGAAGCCATGATTTGTCCAGCTAATTTCACTTTAGGCGGGAGATTAAATAAGTCATCAATAATCCCTAAGATTAAGATTAAACTTCCTCCTAATAATATGCCTAACAATTGCTGGTTAATCTTTAAGGTTAGCAAGACAACTAAAAGGAAGGTTAAATAAATAGCCCATCCTCCTACCTGGGGAATGGGCTGGGTATGAACTTTACGCTCCCCTGGATAAGCCATTCCTATATTCATACTTTCAGCTACCCTTTTAATTAAGGGGGTTAAAATATATGAACAAATTAAGGAAAAAATGAAGATTAGCAAAAACCTTGCCACTTAAAGCTCCTTAGACCTCTTCAATATATATCTCCAGGTCAGGCAAAGTCTTCCTTTGCAAAGCTCTAAATCTTAGTTCCCTAGGGTACCTTAAAATTATCTTTTTGCCTTCTTCGCTCACCTGGAGATTGGGAGATATTAAGATGGGAATCTTCCTTTCGGGCAAGCTTGGATTTTCTAAGGTTAAGACCTGCCCTAACTCGTTATATTCCTGCCCCACACTGTAGACAGTCACCTTTCGCTTTGAATCGGCCTTAAACCTTTCCCAGTTAGAACTAATTAAGATTTCTTTCCCCACCAACCTCTCTAACCTCCCCTTAAGCACTTCTATTGGCAGCTTTTCAGGCTTTATTATCTCATACTCCTCAGCATCAATCTTCCCTTTTGCCATTAAGACCTCCCAAGACCCTAATTAGTAATCTTCTACTATGAGCTATGAGCCATTTAGTAGTATTATATCACTAATTTTTAATTTAGTCAACAAAAATGGGGAGGGAGTTATGGAAATGGGGAGGGAGTTGGAAATGGGGAGGGAGTTGGAAATGGGGAGGGAGTTGGAAATGGGGAGGGAGTTATGGAAATGGGGAGGGAGTTATGGAAATGGGGAGGGAGTTGGAAATGGGGAGGGAGTCAATTTTTGACAAATTGAATATAATATGATAGAATATCCCCTCTAAAGTTCTAACGGGGTGGACTTGACTTTTAACTAAGCAGGAGTATAATACAGATGTTAGATAAAACGATATAAAGAAGTGGACATAATTGTAGGGGTCGGGCACACAAACCCGAAGGGTTTGGGTCGTATCAAACCTGCAATTGACGGGCGTCATAAATGTCGCCCCTACATTTAATGTGCAAATATTTAATTCGTTCTATATAGATGTCAAATGTCAGAAGACGGAGGATAGGGGACAGATGAGGAGAGTAAAGAGGTATCAGGATGTCAAGGTATCATGGTGTCAGTTAGAAGACAGAGATAGTCAATAGTCCAGGGAAAATGAAGGACAAAGGGTAAGTAGTCCACCGAGATTGCTTCGCTTTCGTTCGCAATGACATTTTTAGGTGGGAAGTGTGGGAAGAAAGAAGAAAGATGTCAGAGAAGTGTCAAAGTATCAGAGTATCAGCCAGATGCCAGAAAAACTAACAGCGAAGATGAGCCAATAGGCAATAGGCAATAGGGAGAACTACCATCTACCACCTACCATCTACCACCTAACATCTAATACCTAACATCTAACACCTAAGATGAGCCAATAGGCAATAGGCAATAGGGAGAACTACCATCTACCACCTAACATCTAACACCTAACATCTAACACCTAAGAAAAGGAGGAGGTTGAAGATATGGCCGGAAATCTTGAGCAGAGTGTGAAAACCTTAGGTGAGGGAGAAGAAGTAGAACTTGAAGGGGGAGAGGTTATCTTTAAACTCTCTTCTTATGAAGGTAACCCCATTGTTCGACCTGAAGACCTTGGTCTTACCTGGTCTGAAGGGGAAGAGAATAAAGTAGGAGCTGTCTTTAATGCCGGGGCGGAATGCTATCAGGATAAAGTTATCTTAATGCCCCGCTGCCATAAGAAATATAAAAAGAGTATGTATTTTGATGCTAAGATAAATCGGGAAAAGCACTGCCTTGATAATTATATCTCTGAGGTCTGGCCTCTGGTGAGTGAGGATGGTATTCAATTTAAGAGGCTTGGGGATACTATAATAAGGGGAGATGGGACAGACCATAAGGATTTTGTCTACGGAATAGAAGATATTAGAATTATTAAGTACGGGGAGACTTACCTTCTTGTCGGGTGTGGGAAGATTAAGCCTGCTTTTCGCTATAGTGGTGCTGACCGCATTGCTATCTATACTACCGAGGATTTTTTAAAATTTGATTATCGGGGGATTGTTGAGGCTTTTGATAGCCGAAACGCAGTCCCTTTCTCCGAGACAATCAAGGGGAAGTTGTATATGCTCCTCAGGTTCCATCCCAACATACATCTTGATATCCTGGAAGCAGGAGTTGAGCAACTGCTTAATCCCCAAAGATACCATGAAGAGTGGGAGGAAACCTACAGGAGGCGAGAGGCAAGCCTACTCCTTAAAGCTAATATTTATCCCCATGAAAGAGAGAAGGTTGGACCAAGTACCCAGATAATTAAGACTGACAAAGGCTGGCTCTTTATCTATCATTCAGTAGGAGAGATTGACTCCGCCCTCTGCAAAGAGTACGGGGTGAAAGGACCTCTTGAGCGGAGTTATTCCATAAATGCGGCTCTTTTAGCTCTTGATAATCCTAAAGAGGTTATCTGCCGGACAAGAAAGCCAATTCATATTCCCTCTACTCCTTACGAATTAGAAGGAGATGACAAGTATTCAGTTGATGTTCCCGATGTAACCTTTCCAGTGGGAGCTATAGTGAAAAGTGGAAAACTTCTCCTCTACTGTGGAGCCGGGGATAAATATATTGCTCTTTTAAGCTGTAATTTAGGTAATTTAGTGAGTTACTTGCTCAATAATTGTAAAGTGTAATGCGTTGTCAACAAAATAATAAGAGCATTGAGAACAACGATTAACTGATAGATTACAGCGATTTATTAACAGTGTTTTATCTCTGTAATCGCTATTTATTTGATCTAGCAGTATAAGAAAGGAGGCATTATGAAATTAGCCATGCTTTGTAGATGGAACACTTCCTGTGGTGTTTCTCTCCATGCTGAGCTCATCGGCAGACAATGGGTAAAAGAAGGACATAAACTGTCCATCTTTGCTCCGGAGAATATTAGACCAGTAGCTGAAGATGAAGATTATGTTTATCGTATTTCCAGCGATAAAGGGAAAGGTGGGTCTAAAGAGGAATTCTTCAAATCTTCGCCGTTTGTCAAGACAGATTACGAGGTCTTTGTTGGACAAAGAATAGGGTGGATTCCTCTCAAGCCTCTTTTGAAGGTATTTCCGAAGATAAAAAAGAAAGCTCCCGCTGTATATGTGGTTCATGAACGAGAGACACCTAAAGACCCTTTATTTTATGAATTTGAGTGGGAGGCTATAGTCTGCTTTGATGAGCGCTATAAAGCTCAGTGGGTAAAGAAGTTTTCACCTTCGCTTATTCATATAATTCCCTATCCGACTGGATACTTGCGTCCTGGTAATAAGCAAAAAGCAAGAGAGGAGTTGGGATTGCCGCTGAATGAAAGACTGATATTTAGCTATGGTTGGGCACCTCAGCTACACATATTCCCAATTATTCCTGCTCTGGAAGAACTATATAAGAGCTATCAATTTAAATTTTTAGTTCTTGCTGACCCCAAACATACCGAAGCGGAGACAGAGAGCTTGAAAAGGTATGAATTTGTCCAGCTACAATATGAGGCTCCTACCCGGGATGAGATTTACACCTACCTCCATGCCTCTGATGCCTGTCTAATGCACAAAGAGAAAGATGAGATAAGACCCGGGGAGGCGGCGGTGCCCAGTGCTATTTTGATGTGTCTGGGTGCCTTAACTCCAGTAATTACCTCCGATACTGATTTTATCTGGTTTTTAGATAAGGCAGTTATGAAGTATGCAAACAAAGATGAACTTGTTAAACTTCTAATCAAAACATTTGAAGGAGATAAAATTGTTGATGATACTTTAAAGGGAACAAAAGAGTATGTAACTGCCACTTCTCCTGAGAAAGTTGCTGGAGAGTTCATAAAATTATTTAATCAACTACGAGAAAGGTGAAAAATGAACCCGCCCCCATTTTCTTTGCAGATAAATTATTGGTTGGAAAGTGCAAAACACGACCTTGAGGAGATATATCAATGCCTTATTCAAAAGATTACATAAAGCAAGAAATCAGGAAATTAGTAAGTATGCTTGAAAAAGACAATATTCTTGTTCAAAAAATAATACTTTTTGGCTCTTATGCTAACGATAACCCTACTGAGTGGAGTGATGTTGATGTAGCATTGATTTCTGATGACTTCTGTGGAATTAGATTCTATGATATTGAAAAGATAGCACCTTACTTGATACAGGTTGAACCATCTATTGAAGTTCATCCATATAGAACAGATGAATTTGACGAAGACAAAAGTTTCTTTGTGCATGAAATTTTGAAAAATGGTATGGAGATAGAAATATAAGAAAAAAGGGAGGGATAACAATGATTGCTTTTGTTTCTACTTACCTACCTCAGGAGTGCGGTATAGCTACCTATACCGATTATCTTATTCGGGGGATATTTGAGGTGGACAAAGATGTAGAGGTCTCAGTTGTTTGCGAAAGAGCAGCCGGTAGATATGAGAAGGAGAGATTTAAGTCAATACCCTGCTTTGACCGAAAAGAGGATTATGTGGAGGATATTGTCAAAGGTGCAAAGGGGGCAGATGTTGTTCACCTCCAGCATGAATATAGCATATTTAGATTTGATGACCGATTCTCCCGAGTCTTAAAGGGACTATCTTCGTCGCAGAAGAAAGTTGTAACACTTCATTGCGTTCACACCCATGAGACATGTAATCGGGGAGCAAGTTACGGTCTGAGTTTAGATATTGAGAAATATAATCGGGAGATAGTAGAGTTATCTGACCAGGTGATTGTGCATATAAGACAGTGTCGGGATTTGCTAATAAGAGAAGGTGCCGAGGCAGATAAGATCTCTTTAATAGCTCACGGAACAGAGATAACTGATGTAGACCAGATAAGCTCAAGGCAGAGGTTAGGACTTCCTCAGGAGGGCAAGATAATCTTAATGTTTGGGTTTATTAAGCCCTTTAAATGCATCCATATTGTTCTTGATGCTCTTAAGGAAGTATTAAATGAGGTAGGGGATGCCTATTTCTTTGTTGCTGGAGGAATACATCCTTACTCGGGAAAGAAGAAGGAGAAGGAATACCTTGAATTATGCCAGAAGAAGATTAAAGAGCTGGGGATTGAGAAAAGAGTGATATTCCCCAACAAATTCTTTTCTAACGAAGATGTGCCTTATATTTTTAGCTCCTCAGATGTTGTTCTATTCCCTTATTATGAGGACAATCGCTCAGCCTCCGGTGCTTTCCATCTGGCCGTTGGAGCTGGAAAACCAGTAATAGCCTCAAGAATCCCTAAATTTGAAGAGCTTGCTGAGGTATCTGAAGACCTGATTGTGCTTCCTCACAATAGCCAGGCCATAGCCTCACGAATTATCAGGCTCTTTCAGGATGAGGAGTTTCATCAAAGTATAATGGAGAAGGTAGAAGAATTCAGGCAAAGGACATCCTGGCAGGAGGTAGCCCGAGAGCATCTAAGTCTTTATAGGATGTTAGGTGTTAGGTGATAGGTGTTAGATTGTAATAGAAAGACCAAAAGTAAAAAATCTTGGTTCTTTCGTAAAAAAGTTGAAAAATAGAGAAAACACAAAAAATATCTGGATTCCTGCTGGAGTTTACCCCTGCGGAAGCAGGGGCAGGAATGACAATTTA
>Ga0210017_1003139_pt1 | contig 14004 bp, 9 predicted proteins | sample CryGeyCG2014_020_FD_183966 | JGI IMG/M metagenome (GOLD analysis project Ga0210017, IMG submission 183966) | Groundwater microbial communities from aquifer - Crystal Geyser CG08_land_8/20/14_0.20 (SPAdes) (version 2) | ecosystem: Environmental > Aquatic > Deep subsurface > Groundwater | place... | reverse complement strand
CCCCTGATGACCACCTACGCCATCATTCGCTATCAGCTTATGGACATCAGGATTATTGTGCGCAAGAGCACGATTTATCTGATTATTGCTGGGTTTGTTTACGGTTGTTTTTATGGAGTTGTTTGGCTCTTAAGCCGCTGGTTTGGTGGAATCTATAATAAAGACGCAATGATCTTTGGCATCTTTCTGGCTTTTGCTTTTGTTTTCGCCTTTATCTGGTTTGAGAAATTAGTCAGATATCTGGCTAACAGATATTTCTTTAACTTTAATGGTTACTCTGCCTACTCTTGACACGCAACCCCAACTTATTTTATAATTAAGCCAATGCCAAATACTTGGCTCTTATCTAAAACATTCCAAAGAACTTTTGTTCTTTAAGGAATGTTTTTTGATTTTTAGCTGGAACAAGTCAAAAATGCTTGACATTTTTGAGGAGGTGTGCTATAGGTAAGTAATTGCACCTTGAAAATAAGATTTCCCTTTACCAATGTGTTTATCAGTTTTTTGGCTGGTAAATAGAAGGGTGAAGGGAAAACACTTTGTATCTAAATACTGGAATTCCTTTTGCCGATTTGAAAAATCTATATTCGTCCTAAAGGAGGATGGTTAAAATGTCTAAAATTGGCGCATTCCTTATCCATCCTCGTGATAGGGTGGATATGGAAAAATATAACTGGCTAGCGCATCTCGCTCCAATGTCACTTTTAAAGTGGTGTTGTAAACACAAAAAGCCAAGTGTTGTCTCTCATGTCAAATATAAGGATACGGAGATATACTTGGTTGGTGTGTTTGGTTTCCCAGCAGATTTAACCCGACAAGCTGTTTTAAGAGGAGCTGAATTCGCTATTGAGAAGCTTGGTGCCCATGTGATAGGCCTTGGGGCATTAACAGCTTGCGTAACAGCCGGTGGGAAGTGGCTGCTTGATAAATTGCCATCGGATGTTGTTATTACAAATGGCAATTCTTTGACAGCAGCAATGACTGTGGAGGGAGCGCAAGAAGCAGCCGCGCTTAAAGGATGGAACCTAAATAGCGATACTACTATTGCTATATTAGGCGCCACTGGTTCTGTTGGGACAGGCGTTTCTAATTTGCTAGCAGAAGAGCTTGTAAAACCAAAACTCTTATTAGTAGGCAGAAGCTTGCGCAAGCTAGATGCATTAGAAAGCGAGTTGAAAACGAAAAACCCGCAAGCCGAGATTGAAACCTCTGCCAATGTCGCGGATGTGCGAAAAGCAGACCTTGTGATTGTCTTAACCAGCGGCCCAAACGTGCTTTTAGAGGCAAAGCATTTGGGGTACGAAACCATAGTTTATGATATTACTCAACCGAGCAATATCAGTCCTAAAATTCTCAAAAAGCGGCATGACCTGCTGGTAATAGATGGAGCGCTTGTGACTACACCTGGATTGGATTGGGGATTTGATTTACGACTGCCAGACGAAACTTCGTTTGCTTGTTTAGCTGAAACTATTTTTCTAGCTGAAAATAGTGATGACGGTTATGCAAGCGAAGACTTTACTGGTCCGGTGAGAGTGGAAACAGCCAGGAGAATGGTTCGCGAGGCCAGGAAGCATGGTTTTGGGCATGCGTCTCTGACTAGTTTTAGGCGCCCAGTTGTGAAGCAGGCCAAAGGCGAAGTGTATTTGATCAACGAGAAGTACCTCACTAAAATGAGTTTACTTCTCTAACTCGGGAGTGGGATAAAAATTTTCCACTCCTATTTTATTTTTTTAAAAAAGGTCAGCGCGTTTTGCAACTGACCTTTTTGTATTAGTTAGTTAAATCATCTGACAAACTTTTAGAATTAAACAACTTTGCCGGTAAGGCAATATTAATTTTTCTTTTCTTAAACACAAGAACAGTTCTTGTTTGATTGCCTTGGTCCAACATTATTGTTTCACCGGCTCTCCAAACACTCGTTTGGATCTCTTCTGTTTTTTGGTTGCTTAAAATTTTCTGCACGCCTCTGGTTTTGACGAATTCAATTTGAGTTATTATAAAATTCTCTTTAGTTATCCAGAGTTTTCTAGAAACATAAGCGCTTTTTTCAAGCGGCAAAGCTTTTATAATCCAAGCATCTTTCAGCTCTTCAACTAATTTATAAGAATGTTTTTTAACATCCTCAAGCTCTAAATCTTCAAAAGTAAAATCACTTCCTACAAATTTTGCAAATCTAGTATTGCCGCTTATTTTTAATGCTCTATTCAGAGTTGGCAAATATTGCCATTGCTCTTTGCCTTTCATCAAGAATTTTGTGCCTTTTTCTTTGCCTGATTGCACATCAACTCTAATCCAGTCTTGACCAGAGTATTGAGCAATAGCAGTGAGCTGCCAATTCTTTTTTGCGGCCCAAATTCCATTTTTGTTTTCTTCCAGAACAGATTCTATCTCTGCGCATTCTGTTTCAACGCCGCGTTGGGCTTTAGCAACTTGCATCATAATTTCTTCTACTGTCATTGCCCAAGCACTAATCGCATTTGCTAAAATCATGCTCAAGATGAGCAATACTGATCTTCTCATTTTTCTCACCCCTAAAAAAGATATTCTATATTCAGCTTAATTCTGTCTTGATTATCAAATTGTCCAAAAAACGAATTTTCAGCACCGCTTAAAACATCGGCCGACAAGTTTAATTTGGCTTTGTCGCTGATTTGCAATTGCGTACCGCAATTTAGATAAGAATCTTTCAAGTCTAAATTGTAGATGCTTTTCAAATATAATTTCAAATCAGGATTTATATCAAGATTTATCTGTCCGCCTAAATGGTTCTTAAAAATTCTAGCCCAATTATCAGGACTTGGATGCTTGCCATTTTGGATTATTCGTTCCCGCGAATATTGTAAGACAAGATGTAAATTATTTAGTCTAAATAATTTAGGCCAAAATCGTTCTAGACTTAAAACTGTCTGAACATAAGAATCATCTTGAGCTTTTGTTTCCGGAACAAAATAAGCAGCTTCTGTCCTAAACACTATATCCAGTAATAGTGTTCTGGAAGCAGACAAGCCAGTCATATGGCGCCTGTAATACACTGGCCTAAGAACGATTTGCCCATCTGGTAAAATATTAATTAATTGAAAATAAGCAAATGGATTATAGCCATAATGCCCCAATAAATTAATATCAAAGCCAGCGATGTTTGCTGATATTTTGCCCGAATATTGCTTTTGATTTTTTGGCAAAATGCATTCTTGCAAGCTTATGCCTTTAGGCAAGACAAACCAATGGTTATCAGAAACAGGCAGTCTAGCCGGAGTAAAAAAGCTTACTATACCCTCTGAAGACCCCCAATCTCTAAAATATGTTTTCAGCCAAGCTCCAGTCATACCGATTCTTTCCCAATTCAAGACATCTGTGAAATCGCGGGAACAAACAACATCAGTTGGGTTGAGTTCAAAAACTTGCGACCAATTAAAGATTTTCTTGCCAAAGCCTAATTCTAAATAATCATTGATAATTTCAATACCTATTTCCCGCAAATCTATTGCGCGCTGAATTTCATAATTATCAATAAAATTATTTATTACACCTTTGGCATAATAATCATGATTAACCGCCTTTAACCGAGGATTAGCAAAAAGGTTCAAGAGCCAAAAGCTTTTTTGAAAATCTAAATTAACTTGATTGACAACTAAAACTCGCTCTTTGCTTTTCGACACCTGCCAAGAAATTTCATCAGAAGCATTTGCTGTAATAGAAACTAACAGAGATATTAAACCAACAAAGCGCAGTTTGTTCAGCATTTTATTTTCCCCTCTTCTATTGACAATGAACAAATTTTATTATATAAAGTATACATAATTGCACATTAAAAGTCAATAAAAAACAAGAAAAGAGGAGTGGTGATATAAGATGCGAAGTTTTGCGTTGAAGCATCCGTATTTGGTCTTAATGCTTTTTATTGTCATAACTATGGTTTTTGCTTATGGCAATATAAAAGTTAAAAAAGGCGGAGTACTGGATAATGCTCTAACAGACAAAAATGATCCGTATTATAAAATGGATCAAAGAATAGGCGAGTTTTTTCCAGGCAGTGAAAAAATGATTTTTGCTTATATGGACGCAATAGATTCAATTGAGGATTTGCAGGAAATTGATGCGATGACTAAAAAACTTGAGAGCTATATTTGGGCGCAGGGTAGAGTTTTAAGTTTAAGCACAGTGCCGAATTTCAAAATTCAAAACGACGAAATGACTTTTGAGCCCTTTGTCAATTCCAGTGCCAATGACAATAACATAGATGAATTTAAAAAGGCGGTCAAAGATAATAATGTTGTTTACGGTAAACTAATAGGTGAAAACTTTGACTGGGCATTAATAGTTGTTTTTCTGGCGCGAGAACATAATCAAGAAAAAGTCTATTGGGACACAGTAGAACTTTTAGAAGGCAAAAAAATTTCTTGGTGGCAAAAATGGCTGCGCTATGATATTCATCCAAAAGATTCAAAATGGGGGGTGGCTTCCTGGGTAGTTGGCAGAGAAACCATTGATCTGGTTGCCAGGTTTGATATTTTCAAGATTATTATCCTGCTAGGTCTGCCGATTATTTTTCTGGTTTTTCTTTTTAGTCTGGGTTCTTGGCAGCAGGCTATTATTTCAGTTAGCGCTGTTGCTTTAAGCCTTTGGTGGACCAGAGGAACGATTTGGGCGTTAGACAGCTTGGGCTGGCAATTTAATGAGAAAGTCTATATTTTGCTCACTTATGCCAATAATATTGTCCAAGGCTCCTCATTTTGTCTGCATAAATTTCACGCTTTCCAAAAGCAAGGTTCTTGGCAAAAAGCTCAAATTGTTGATCGCTTAATTTTAATTACCGGCGGCATTTCCAGCGGAGGCTTGCTAACTCTTTATACTTTTAAGGTTTTAACGATCAGAGAAATGGGCGTTTTATCTGCTTTTGGTATTGCTTATATGGTTCTGTTTTCTATCTTTTTATTACCGGCAATGTATGCGTCAATAGTAAGAAAAAAAGAAACTATTAAGCAAAGCAACTTAATGCAAAAGATTTCTCTGGCGAAATGGCTGGAAAAAATCAGCCGGGCTTGCGGTTCTGTTGTTATTAAGCATGCTAATTTAATTTTAGCAGGCAGTGGGATGCTTGTTGTTCTGGCTATTGTGCTTGTTTTTTTGGGTTTTATTATAGTCGGCACAAAGCCATTGGCGTTCATTCATCATACGCATGTTTGGAAAATATGCTTATGGCTGAATCAAACAGTGGGTTTTGACGAAGTAGAGCTAATGATTGAACCCAAAGCGATTGTTTTGGCTAGCGAGCATGTGCTTTATAACCCCAAATTTATTGCTCAGGCTGATGCTTTTGAAAAAGAGATTTTAGAAATACAAGGCGCGACAGTTTCGCTTTCAGTCTTGAATTCTCTTGCTCGTATTTCTTCAGAATTTTATAATGGCCGGCAATTGCCTGAAAGCGAGGCCGAATCCAGCATAAACTTAATGCAATTAGAATCATCAGCGATTGGCAAGCCTATCTTAGACGACTTGTACAATAATCAAGCAATAAAGTTATCTATATTCACCAACGCAGCTGATGATAGCATTAATTTGCGTAGATTCTGGGCGGGCATTCAGAAACTTGCTCAAGAAAAATATCCGGATTTGCAAATTGCTTTTGGCGGCAAAACATTTTTATGGTCTTTGCAGGATAAATATATATCTTATGGCAAACCATTAAATGTTTTGACTTCTGAACTCTGGGTCTTTTTAATCTGCTGTCTGATGATTTTTAGCCGCAATAAACAGCTTAGATTTAGAGCTTTAAAACCAATCAGAACCGGCATTATTATGGCTGTGCCTTTATTTTTCGCTACTGTCTGCATAGTAATTATTATGGCAGTTTTTAAAATTCGCCTTGACCAGGCAAATGCAGTAATAATGGCAATGGCAATTGGAGCGTCCATTGATTTTAGCATCTATTTTGTTGATGCATTTCAGGAGGCGCGCGCTCAAAAGCAAAACTGGCCAGAAGCTGTTCAGTATGCCAGTCAAACCAAAGGCCCGATTATTGTCACAGATGCGGTTCTCAATACTTTAGGTTTTTTACCGCTGGCATTGTCTAGTTTTGGTCCAGTAGCTATGCTTGGCTGGCTGACAGCAGCGATGTTGATTTTCAGCGCGATTGGTTCGTTGTTAGTTATGCCGTGTTTGTTGCGCTACTCTAGCTCTAAAAAATAAAAAAAGAACGACTGGTTTTTAAATCAGTCGTTTTAATTTTTAGCTTGCAAAACTTTTAATAGGCTTATTAATTTTTAATATTATATTTTGAAATATTAGCATAAAAATATGATTTTGGTTTCAACTTGGCTTTTCTGCAACTTTGTAAGGATTTTATCAAAGAAAAAGAGCGGATTAGTTATTTTACTAGCCCGCTCTTATTTTATTTACTGCAAAACTGCAAAATACGTTGCATCTTGTCTACTAACCGCCTCATTATTAAACATTGATTGTGCTTGTGATTTTTTGGCTTTAGTATAATATCCTTTGTATTATCCACAATTACGCCATTCCGCTCCCATGCATCTTCCATGACTTTCATGATCTTATCGAGCATCGTATTGATTTGCATTTTGGTTTCATCCTCCTTGTCTTCGTACAACAAGTCTCACATCTTTTTCGTAAATACTGGAATACAAAAGAGTGGTCATGACCGGTTAACCTTGGCAAGTAAGTCGCGTGTGAGCTCTTTAATCTTTGATTTGAATCTTGAAACACAGCTACTCAAAACTATTTCGGCTATTTTGGAGTCTTCGGAATCAGTCTTTTTAACCTCTTCTAAACAATAAATAAAAATGTCAAGATAAAGATTACTTACTTTTTTTTCCAAAACCCTAGCCCAATTTTCTCCTTCTCTAAGGTATGGTCTAAGAGTTTGGAATAGAAACCATAATTCTGTTAGAAAGCTAGAATAATCGGTTTCGAGTTTTTTACCGATTAATCTCAACTGCCTTACCAGACGAGGAGCATCTTTCAAATAGCCAGTGCCAACCATTTCTTCAAGTGGCTGCATTCCCAACTCCTCTATTTGTTTTACCGCCGGAGTTCCTGGAATAACATACATATCATAAAAAAGCTTATCTATTTGCACGGAACCTATCTCGCTAAGAAAAGCAACGCTTGCTCGTATATCTTCTTCCTCGGACCAAGGAGTAAACATCATAAAACCATATTGATAATCAATATTCAATTCACTCAGTAAACTTATTGCATTTCGCGTCTGCTCAAGAGAAAAGCCCTTACGCATACAAGTCAAAATTTTCTCGCTGCCAGACTCTATACCAATATAGACTTCAGCTAAACCCGCTTCTTTTAATGCTTTAAATAAACGTTTATTTCTGACATTAGTAGGTCTAGTCTCAATAAAAAATTTTATTCCCGGTAAATACTCCTTAAAAAGTTCGGCCAATCTAAATAGGCGTTGCTCGCCAAACCCTTTTGCTCCTATAAAATCTGGATCTACGAAACGATAGTAATTTATTTGGGGGACTCTTTTTCTTAATTTGAGTATTTCTTCAACAATGTTTTCGGGTGATCTTCCCCGCCAGGAAAGACGCGGAGAGGCCTTAAAATGAGGACTTACTGCACAGAAAGTACAATTATTGAAACAGCCCCTGCTTCCTTCAATTGAAATCTCAGGAATATGGCTAAGAGCATAATGATATGGAAAAGATAAGTTGTCTAAATTTTCTACTAGTGGCCGGTGTGCCCCATAGAAGAATTTGCCGGCAGGTAATCGAGAAACAGTCCCCGGGATACCTACTAAATCTTGTTGTTTGCCTAATCTACAGACAATTTCTGAAAGTGTAAGCTCTCCTTCTCCAACCACTACTAAATCTGTCCCTGAAATTAATTCAAGAGCCCGCTCTGGTTGAAGCGAAGGGAAATAACCACCAAGAACAATATGTGGCTGAAAAGCACCTTGTTTTAACAACAAAGTAAGCTTAGTGCTCCACTCAGCAGCTTCTTCGACAATTAAGGAAATTCCGATGATTCCTGGATTAAAATGGATAATCTCTTCACATACTGCTTCTGGAGTAAGATTGAAAAGCCTGGCGTCGTAAATCTCCACTTTATGACCCAGAGTTTTTAATTGGGCAGATAAATAACCGAGGGCGAGATTTTCTTTCTGAATCCTGCGAGAACGGAAAGTCCCTGGATTATCAGGAGCGACGAGAGCAATTCTTGATTTTCTTTCTTTCATTGGGTACCTCCTTCAATGTGTTTCCTTCCTATGCTTGGTTTTCAAGGTACTACAGCCTGGCCAAACCATTGGTTTATCTCCTAAGAATAAATTACATTAAATAAAGAAAAAGGGCAAGAGTATTATAAAAAATAACACTTTAATACCCTTTTCCTTAATGGAAATGGGAAATGGGAAATCCTCTATTTTAAAATAAGAAAAAGGCCCCTTTGATTTCTTTTTAGGGACCGTAAATACAAAAGAGCTGTATTGTCTAACAATTTTATAGTAACATGGAGGCACAGATTGCATCGCAAATCTCATCCAAATTACCACTTGAAATATTCCAAATCTCAATATCGCGAATTAAATGTCTAATTAACGACAGTCTGTTTGCGTGAAATTCTTTGGTATCCAATGATGGCATATAATCCAGGAAGTCGCCACTTTTTTTCCCGAAGGCCATAATTGCTGTCCCGCGCACATATCTTGAGAAGTTTTCGTAGAGATAATTTCGCACCCATAAATCATCCATTTTGCAAATACTTAGTTTGTCAGTTTTTGTACTGTCTAGATGAACCATAAAGACTTTTTTCAATGGTCGTGGATTATTTTCAATTTCTATGCCTATTTCTTTTGAGCAAACAGTTGCTTTTGTCACCCAGGATCGCTGAGTCTGATCAGTAAAAAGATAAAGAAGTTCCGGAAACCTTCCTCTAACAGCAGAAAGCCTCAATCCGAAAATTTTTGTGCCGTCATAAATCGTTGCGCTCTGTGTTTCTTTAGTGTAGCCTACAATGGCGAGATCATTGGCAAGTAATTTATAACCATAGTTTCTTCCAAGCGCTACAGCTACCGAGGTTTTACCGTCGCCCCTTTCTCCTAAAAGAAGGACGCCATTATTCTCAAGCGTCGATAGGGCGGCGGCATGACAAGTAACCATCGAATCTCTTTGTCTTTGTGCCTCCATCATCCAAAAACCAAGATAAGCAAGAGCTTGGCCATCTCTAAAGTCTTCGATTTCCCCTCGAACAATTAACGATTTGCATTCCTCGCTATAAATAAATTCTGTTTTGCTATCGGGAATGAAAATTATTGAGTATTTAGATTTACCAGGAAAATAATCGACTTTCCAGCCTGGTATTAATGGAATATATGTCCCTTTACCCTCAAAAAATGGAAGAAAGTCGTCCGCTTCACTAAAAATATTTACAGAATGTGGTCCCATTGCGATACAGCACTTAAAGGGTGGTTGTTTCTTCATGATTACACCTCCTCGTTCAGTTTTCAAAATGCTACTTTATTTCTACCTTTTTTTGAAATTTCCGTCAAGCTTTTACTAGAAAATATCGAGAGTATCTTAGCCCTTTTCTCTGTATCCATTTCCACCCCCAGGAAATGGTAAAAAAGGCTTTTTAGAAATTATCTCGTCCGTGATTCTTCTTTTTGTAAGTTCGTTAAAAATGATGTTCTTTATCATTTTATTATCTCTCTTCTCTGAGGTTTGAATATAAATTTTATGAGGTTCATATAAAGGATTTCCATTTTGCGAAACTAATATTACGCTTACTTCGCATTTTAATTTTTCTGCAATTTCTTTAGCTATAAAATCAACGAAATAAGTATATACTTTACCTACGTGGTAAACTGGATTTTTTCCGCATACGGCTTCCATGCCATACGGTCTCATGCTAGAAATCACACCCCTGGACTTATTTCCTCTGCCAACGGCTCCTTCTTCGCCAGAATCTAGTGCCGAGCCAGAAACTACAAAGTAAAAGCCTACGCCTTTTTCTTTTTTCTTAATTGCCTCATCTTGACTGTTGACAAAAAGTTTAATATTGTAATTTCCATTTGTTTTCTCCGTGGCGCGAACATGTAAATCTTTTTTTATTTTCTCTATTTTCTCCTTATAAAAATTGTAATCTTTCATTTTTGAACAGATAAATGGAACACACATTGTTAGTTCAAGATCTTGTTTCTTTCTTACGGCCATAACTTTAATATCTTGACCAATATAATCAAACTTCGGTCTACCATTATCTGTATAGAAGTACTTTTCTAAAGAAAGAGTCAATTTTTCTGTGGTTGATAAAGGCCAGTGTCCAGTCATTATCGATGTGTCATTAGCGCGGGGATTTTTAGCGTCAGGGATATCATCAATTGTTTTAGGATTAAACCAAACAGGGTTTTTCGAATAAGTAGATGTATAAAAATAAATTTTTAGCCACTTGTCTAAGTTTAGATAAGGTAATGTTCTCGCTAGAAATTTCTTCGCAGATTCAACTTGGATTGTTTTTATATCAATTTTTTCGCTTCCAAATCTTTGGCTTAATCTTCCATTAAGTAATAGTTTCCAAGGTTTTATCATTTTCCCCATTCCAAATCCAAATTTTCCTAACCCTCCGACCAACATTATCTTATCTAGGTTATGATGAAGAATAACTCCAAACCTCTGTTTGCAATAGTTTGAATAATCAAGCGAAATTGACTCGGCTATTCCATCCGCAAGAGTATCGGGGTGGCCGATTCCTTTTCTCTCAACAACTTCAAATAAACTTTTATCCATGGGCATTAATCCTGATTTAATTAAAATATCTATCATGTTTGTGTCAAATAATTATTTTTTTATTTTATTAAAAATTACAGATAGTTTGTTTGCTAGGGTCAATCATTCCATTTTAGATTTCAGTAATCTGGCCTGATCTCTAATCTTGTTCTCGGCATTTTCAGAAGTCGCGGATTCTATTTCTTCCCAAAACGACGCTGCTCGCCAAAGATAAATGGGAGTAATAAGTTTAGAAGCTAAAGATAATTTTTTAACATTGAAATTTTTTTTGTAACAAGCCTTAAGAAAAGACGCAAGAACGCTAGTCCAAAGATCAGCAGAAAGAATTGGTTTTCCCATTTCAATAACTTTAGTTACCGGTTCTAAAATTTCTCCTAGATAATCTTCATATTCACTCCGAGACTTCAAAAAAGTCTGTGCAGACTTTTTAAGTAAATCGGGAACAGCAGCTTTATGGGAATAATACTTAACCCTATCAATACCTCTCCTTTTTTGTTCACTGATCTTAAATCTCCCTAAAGAATATTTGCGTTCATTAAGCCTATAAAGCCTCGTAACATAAACCCCCGATTCAAATACATGTTGAAAGGTTGGAATCATATGATAAAAACTTGGACGATGAAATTTCCTACCTAAATAAACTTGCTTTAAATCAAAGCCACCGCTAATAGCATGACAAGTCATAAAAATATCAATTCCAAACTTTAAAGTCGTCTCATAAATTGATTGTTTTAGTAAGTAATTACAAAAACGTCTATTGATTCCAAAATCTCCTCCTATGGGTTGTCGAACTTCTGCTCCATAGATGGTATAAACTAATGGATAAGCAAAATGATTGGTGATATTACCTTCGAAACGATTACGACTATACATCGGAACACAATAATCAAAACCTTCTTTAATTAATGGATTCAAAAGAGAAGAAACCCAATTCGGAGTTATAGTTTTAATATCCGCATCAATTGTAGCTACATATTCTGCGGACAACTCTTGGCAGAGTTGGAAAAGCTTCAATAAATTTTTTCCCTTACCTCTTGGTTGACTTCCAGTATTAATATATTTTTTGGAAGTTTGTGTGGGAATTTTCAAAAAAACTTCTCTAGTTTTATCTTCGCTATCGCTATCGAGATTAATAATCAAACATTCAGAGGCGTTGTAAAATTTTTGTATTCCTTTGTCTATTTGCTTAACAACGAAAGCAATTGAATCGTACTCATTATACGAAGGAATACCGATAATTATCTTGGGCGACATATTCATTAGTTTTTATTAAATAAAAGGTCATAACTTAGCATTATGACCCAAAAATGTAAAGAACTGCGAGGAACTGTAAATATTACTTCCATATCTGATCTTCTGAGGTTGGGCGCAGAAGATCACGAATTCCTGCCGTATCAGAGGGTATGTAGTTAACTCCCCGAATTACAATAACAGGATAGCCTTCGTCTGCTTGGCCCATTAGAATTGATGCTGCTGCAGCAATTTCATCAACTAAAGCGATTTCAGGGTAAATAATTCGACCGCTCAGATCTTTTTTTTCAATGGCATGAATTGCTTCGATATTGGCCAAACCAATCGCCATACCAACAGACCCTCTGCGCCAAGGACGTCCTAAACTGTCGCTTACTATTACAGCTATACTTACATCCAATAGCTTCTCAATTATGTCACGAATTCCCCGGGCGCTTAAATCAGGATCTTCCGGGAGCAGGATTGCTATTTCACCCTCTTGTGAACCAGAATTTGAACGATCGATGCCTGCACTCGTATTTACTATGCCGAGCCGATCTTCGGTAATAATGGCTCTGCCATTGCAATAAAGTACTCTGCCGTTATCAAGAATCAATTGGCATAATCGTGGATCACGACCCGTCTTAAATGCAAGGTCGTTTGCTTCTCGCGATGGCTTAACACTACTCAATGATATCATTCTATTTTCCGCGCGAGAAACGATTTTTTGTGCGACGACAAAAACATCTCTATCCTTAATCAAAAGACCCTGTTGCTTAATACAATCAACAATAATCTTTCCAAGATTATTGCCGGCCTTGATGAATGGAATTCCCTTAACGACATGTAAGGTTACGGATTTCGACTTATTCGTACTTAGCCTAGTATTCATGACGATTCCACTCCTTGCTTTATTGACCTGCCTTTTTTAGTTGCTAAGACCAAAACATATGTTCTGGCTCCTAACCCATTAGAGCAAATATTCATTATATTTGTCAAGAGCATGTACGAGATGACCACATAGGTAACACTCTCTTGAGCTTGTTTCCTGACAAATAGCCTGATAACGTAAAGCCAGCTTGATTTTGCCATAATAACGGCATTGGTTTTATTTTAAGATAAATAAAGGATGCGCGTCAAGACTAGTATTTTTACTATCATAACCACCAAGAGCTTGTCAACACTTTTTACTAATGCTATAATATTGATAATGTTGCCGATACCAACAATTCTCCCCTTGGTTAGCGCTATCTTTGTAGCAATTTTAGGATTTATTGTTATTAAATACAACAGGGCTAAATTAAATGTTGTCTTTAGTGTATTTTGTTTAGCAACGGTTTTCTGGTTGTTCGGCACATTTATGATGTTTATCAGCAAGACTGATCAACAAGCTATTTTTTGGGATAGATTTGTGTACTTGGGTGTAGTTTTTATGCCGGTGCTAGTGTATCATTTCAGCAAACTTTTTTCAAAATTTGAAAGACAAAAGGTGCTGCTAATTACAGGATACATACTTGCAAGCATATTTCTTTTAGCAAGTAGGACAAATTATTTTGTTGCTGACTTGTATAAGTATGCTTGGGGAGCGCATACGCAAGCACGCATATTGCATCACATATTTTTGCTGTATTTTGTATTTTATATTGCAGCAGCTTTTATTAATATACTCAGGTTTTACCAAAGCACAAAGATTCTTGGCAAAAAAAATCAAGCAAAATATGTTTTTATAGCATTTTTTATTTTAGCTTTAGTGGGATCTCTAGCCTTTTTGCCAGGATATAGAATAAATATTTATCCCATATCATATTTATCAGGGCTAATCTTTGTCATTATCACCACCTACGCCATTATCCGCTATCAGTTGATGGACATTCGCATCATTGTCCGCAAGAGCACGATTTATCTGATTATTGCTGGGTTTGTTTATGCTTGTTTTTATGGCGTGACTTGGCTCTTAAGCCGCTGGTTTGGTGGAATCTATAATCAAGACGCCATGATTTTTGGCATCTTT
>Ga0210017_1003136_pt1 | contig 14005 bp, 10 predicted proteins | sample CryGeyCG2014_020_FD_183966 | JGI IMG/M metagenome (GOLD analysis project Ga0210017, IMG submission 183966) | Groundwater microbial communities from aquifer - Crystal Geyser CG08_land_8/20/14_0.20 (SPAdes) (version 2) | ecosystem: Environmental > Aquatic > Deep subsurface > Groundwater | place... | reverse complement strand
TACCGATTACCGATCACCGATTACCGATCACCGATTACCGATTACCGATCACCGATTACCGATTACTTCTCCCTTCCTACTTCTTCACATCCCCACCCTCTTAAAGACTCTCTCTAAATTCTTTAGGTAAGATTTTGTATCAAGGCAGTTATTTATCTCTTCTTTACTTAATATTTTAGCAATCTCTTTATCTTTAGTCAAGAGCCTCCTAAAATCTTTCTCTTCTTCCCGGGCCTTCATTGCCTTACTCTGCACCAACCTATAGGCATCTTCCCGGGACATCCCTTTTTCAATCAAGCTCAGCATCACTTTTTGGGAGAAAATTAAACCTTTGGTCTTCTCTAAATTTCTTCTCATCTTATCCTTATGAACCACAAGGTTATCTATAACTGAAGCCATCTTTCTTAACATATAATCAATTAAGATACAACTATCTGGAATGATTACTCTCTCCACTGAAGAATTAGTTAGGTCCCTTTCATGCCAGAGAGAGATATTCTCCAGAGATGCTAAGGCATAAGAGCGCATAACTCTTGACAGTCCACAAATCTGCTCACAAATAATAGGATTTCTCTTATGGGGCATAGCTGATGAGCCCCTTTGCCCCCGGGCAAAGTATTCTTCCACTTCTAAAATCTCTGTTCTTTGTAGGTTTCTAATCTCAGTGGCAAATTTTTCTAAAGAGGAGGCAACTAGAGCTAAAGTAGTCATAAATTGAGCGTGCCGATCTCTTTGTAAAATCTGGGTAGATACTGAGGCTACTTTTAAGCCCAGCTTCTTACAGACATACTCTTCAATCTGAGGGTCAATGTTAGCATAAGTTCCCACAGCTCCGGACACCTTTCCATAGCCTATAACCTCTCTTGCAGATTTCATCCTCCTTAGATTTCTTTCCATCTCTGACAACCAGACGGCAAGTTTAAGACCAAAAGTAATTGGTTCAGCATGAACTCCGTGAGTCCTCCCAATCATTACCGTCCACTTATGGGACTTTGCCTTTTCCTTTATGCTCTTAATTAAATTCTTTATATCCTCAATAATTATCTTAGCTGATTCCTTCATTAAAAGAGACAAAGCAGGGTCTTCTATATCATAAGAGGTAACTCCTAAATGGAGGTATTTTGCCTCGTTACCTAAGTTCTCAGAGACAGCCTTAACAAAAGCAATTAAATCATGTCGGACTTCCTCTTCAATCTCTTTAATCCTAATTATCTCAAACCTTGCCTTCCTCTTAATCTTTTTCAGGGCTACCTCTGGAATTACACCCAACTTTGCCCAGCCCTCACAAATAGCAATCTCCACTTTAAGCCAGACCTTAAATTTATTCTCCTCTTCCCAGATCTTCTTCATCTGGGGATAAGAGTAACGTTCAATCAAGGCTCTCCTCCCTTCTGTCGCTTCGCTCCATTGTAAAATGAAAATTGTAAATATCAAATTTTAAATTTTGTTTTCTTTTTGCGATTTGCAATTTACAACTTGCAATTTACAACTCGACATTCTATGAATGTCGCTACTTATGCCACTGGTAATATTTCATCTTTTCTTCTGCCCCTTTATGCTCAGGGTTTAACTCTAAAGTCCTTCGCCACTCATTACCAGCCTCTTCCGTCTTTCCTACCTGACTATAAGCTACTCCTAAAGAGAAGTGGTAATCTACATTTTCCGGGTCTAATTTAACTGCCGCCTCTAACTCAAGGACTGCTTCCTCAGATCTGTCTTTCTTGCTATAGATAATCCCCAGCCTATAATGCTTTGTGCCTTTGTGCCTTTGTGCCTTTGTGCCTCTGCTGCCCTTCTTACTATAGATAATCCCCAGCTTATAATGGGCTTGAGGATAATCAGGATTTAAACTCAGTATTTCTTTAAGCAGTTTTACTGCCTCTTCAGTCTCTCCTTTCTCTTCATAAATTGCGGATAGGTAGAGGCGACTTTGCAGGTCGTGAGAATCCAGATTAACTGCTTCCTTTAATTCAAGGATTGCCTCTTGGTTTTGCTTGCGCTTGGCATAAATAACGCCCAATAAGCTATGTATCTGAGCAAATCTTAAATCCCGGCTAGCCTTAAACAAAAAGAGCCTTCTTAAAAGAGCAAAGAAGGGAGAATGTCCTTTAATTTTATTCTCCCACTTTCTTAAGGAGTAATTGTTTGGAGAGAGCAGGAGAGCCCTCTTAAAAAGATTCTCAGCCTCACTTTTGTCTCCTTCTAAATTATAAAGGTGAGAAAGAAGAGCATATTTAAGAGAGTCCTCAGTATCCAATTTTAAAGATTTTCTTAAATTTTCCTTTGCCTCTTCAAATTCCTCCTTTTGAAAGAAAAGGCAACCCAAACTAAGATAGGCTTCAGCATAATCAGGATTTGCCTCAAGGGCTTTTTTATATTCTTCTTCTGCTTTTTCCATCTTCCCCCAAAAGTAATAAGCCCTTCCCAGATTATGACGAAGGTCAGCAAAGTCCGGTCGGAGATTGGCTGCCTTGCTTAATTCTTCAACTGCTTCTTTATACCTACCACTCAAAGTATAGATATCCCCTAAAAATTTCAAAGCATCAACATAAATAGGATTTTGAGATAATGCCTCTTTTAACTCAGAGATCGCCTCCTTGAGTCTTCCTTCTTGGCAATAAGCATTAGCCAAGTAATAGCGCACATCAGCATAAAAAGGCTTTAACTCAAGAACTTTTTTAAACAAAGCTCCAGCCTTATCATACCTTCCCTTATAGTAATAAGCAAAAGCCTGGCGGTAATATCCTCCAGCCTTACCCAGGGGAGTCTTAAAACTCATCCTTGCCCCTCCTTTTCCTCTTTGTTAATTATAAAGTATTTTCCCCAAAAAGTCAAAAAATAGGCTGCAGAGCACCTTGACTTCTTGAAAATAAATGATATAATCGGATTGGAAGATTGGAAGATTAAAGGATGGTAGGAGGGCATTCATGCCCGATACAATTCATGATAAATCGTGCCTAAAGGCACTCCTACCGGCACTCCTACCGGCACTCCTACCAACTCAATGAACTCAAATGGAGCAAAGCGACTTAAAGGGGGGGATAAGAATGGGAAGAAAAACTTTTATCTGTGGTCTGGTCTTAGTCTTTCTCTTTAGCTTGACTTCTGGCTGTGCCCGGAAAGAAAAGAAGACAGAGACTAAGCTGACAAAAAAGGAAGAGGCAATTAGAGAAAAGATGGAAAGAGAGAAGGGGGAAAAGATTGGGAAGCAATTAATTATTGGAAAGGGAGGAAGGATAAAGATAGTCTACTGGACTCAACCCTTTGGGACTTCCTTGTCTGAGAATAAGGATATAGCCAGAGCCTGGAGGAGACTTTATACAACCTTTGAGAAGAAGTATCCTCAGATTGAGATAACCGTAGAGATGATGCCAGCCTTAGAGGCTTTTAAGACCAAGTTATTAATGGCGGCAGCTACCGGGAATGCTCCCGATGTGGCTACAGTTGACTCTTACTGGGTGCCTAAGTTTTATGATTTAGGTTACCTTCAACCCTTAGGTGAGTTCTGGTCAAAGGAGGACCAGAAGGATTTCTTCCCCTTTTGCATTCAGGGAACATCAAAGGGAGAGAAGATTTATGCTCTCTGGTACGGGACTGACCTTCGCTGTCTCTATTATCGCACCGACCTAATCCCTCAGCCTCCCAAAGACTGGGAGGAGTTGATTAAGACCGCCAAGAAGGTAACCACAAAAAAGGTTTGGGGTTTTGGTTTTCCTGCCGGAAGGAATGAAGGGACTTTATGTTGTCTTCTCCCTTATCTCTGGGGACAAGGGGGAAGGTTAGTAGATGAAAAAGGAGCACCAGTCTTTAATCAAGGGAAGAATAAAAAGGCTTTAATCTTTATCTTAAATGCTTACTCAGACTTAGTAAATAAGGAAAAGGTGAGTCCTCCCGATGTAGTTCTCTCTGACGGAGAAAGCTATGTTGAGCCGCGGGTTTATGCCGGAGGATATGCTATGTTTAATGGGGGTTCCTGGCAGATTAATACCATTAGAAATTTTAGCCCCGAAGTTGCCAACCTCTGGAAAGTTACTGACCTGCCGATGCCCAAAGGAGCAAAACATTCTACCACTGTCGGTGGATTTACCTATGCCATCTTTTCTAAAGATAAGGAAAAGAAGTCTGCTGCCTGGAAGTTTATCCAGCATATCTCCTCTACTTCCGCTCAGGTTATGTTAAATAAAGCCGGTGGAGGCTTACCAACAAGAAAGAGTGCCTATAAGGCTGACCCTTATTTCTCAAAAGACCCTTATTACCAAGCCTTTATGAAGATGTTAGAATATGGAAGACCAAGACCAGGAGTTCCCCTTTATTTTAATATTTCCGAACAGATTCAATTAGCGGTAGGAGAGGTAGTCTCCGGGGGAAAGACTGCTCAAGAAGCCTTAGATAAGGCAAGTAAGAAAATAGAGGAAGAATATAAGAGAATGAGGAAGAGAAATCAAAAATGAAAAATAAAATATAAAAAATTAGGAAGAAAATTTTATGTTTAAGAAAAAGAAGAAGATAGGTCACCTCCCTTTTATTCTCCCGGCAATTATCTTTATCCTTTCCTTGACCCTTTATCCGGTCCTTTATGCATTTTATTTAAGCTTTACTGATGCCTCTTTACTTTACCCCACCAAGAGTTTTGTCGGGGTTAGAAATTATACTGACCTTCTTTCTTCACCCATCTTCTTTGCAATTATGCAGAATACTTTCATCTTTGTCTTTTCTTGTGTCTTCTTACAATTTACTCTGGGTTTAGGATTAGCTCTTGCTTTGAACCAAAAACTTAGGGGAAGAGTTCTGGTCCGCGTGCTTCTTCTTATCTCCTGGGTTATTCCCGGGATTATCATTGGTCTTATCTTTCAATGGATGTTCATTGGTGACCGCTACGGCTTGATTAACTACTGCTTAATCTCCTTGGGGGTCAAACCAGTAGAATGGCTCTCCCATCCTCTATCGGCGATGCTCTCACTTATTGCCGCTAACACCTGGCGAGGAACAGCTTTCTCTATGATTATCCAACTTGCCGCCCTACAGACTATACCTGACGAACAATATGAGGCGGCTAATGTTGATGGTGCCTCATCTCTTCAGAAATTTTACTATATTACTCTTCCCTGGCTCAAGCCAACAATTTTAATTAACATAATCATGATAACTTTAGCTACTTTTAACACCTTTGATTTAGTGATGTCTTTAACCGGTGGAGGACCAGTGAGGGCAACTGAGGTTATCTCCCTTTATATGTACAAAGAAGGATTTGCTTTCTTTAAATTAGGCAGTGCTTCAGCTCTGGCTATGATAATGTTCCTTGTAAATATTGTCTTTACTTTAATTTATATAAGAGTCTTAAGACAAGACCAGGAAGTGAGTCTGGTTTGAGGTGAAAGATGAAGGCAAAGAGTAGTCCATAGTCCACAGTCCATAGTCCATAGTAAAGTTTGAGGTGAGAGATGAAGGCAAGAACAAGAAAAAGGGTAGGCGATTCTTTTCTTTACTTAATATATTTCTTGGCTGGGTTATTTGCCGCTCTGCCAATTATCTGGGTAGTCTCTACTTCTATTAAACCAAGGCAGGAAATCTTCTCTTATCCTCCTAAATTAATTCCTCAGAGCCCTACTTTAGAAAATTTTGTTTATGTCCTCAGAGGAACACCACTGCCTCAATACTTTTTAAATAGCCTAATTGTTGCTCTTTCTACTACTTTTTTAGTCCTTTTGCTTGCTTCCTTAGCCGCCTATGGGTTTTCTCGCCATACCTTTAAGGGTAAATACGCAATCTTAATGGTCATTATTGGAACCCAGATGATTCCTGGGGTCACCAATATCATCCCCTTATATTTAATAATGAATAAACTCCACTTACTTAATACTTATCTTGCTTTAATTTTGATTTATGCGGCAATCAATGTTCCTTTTTCTATCTGGCTTTTAAAAGGTTTTTTTGACAGCATCCCCTTTAGTCTTGATGAATCAGCCTTAATTGATGGCTGTAGTAGATTAAAGGCTTTCTGGAAAGTTATTCTTCCTCTCTCTTTACCCGGCTTATCGGCAGTAGCAATCTTTACTTTCATTGCTTCCTGGAACGAATTTGTCTTAGCCTTAGTCTTAATTTCCTCCCAGGCTCGTCAGACCCTACCTCTGGGAATCTATATGTTTAGCAATACTTATCAAGTTTCCTATCACTCCATCTCGGCGGCTTGTTTAATTGCTGTCATTCCAATAGTAGCTTTATTTATCATCTTACAGGACTTCTTTGTCTCCGGATTAACTAAAGGAGCAGTGAAGGGATGAAGATATAAATTTGGGTAGACTCTCCCTCTTTAAATCCCAAATCCCAATAATTACCAATACTACCAAACAAATCCCAATTACCAAATCCCAAATCTTTATCTGTTCCCTTGGGATTTTGGATTTGCCCGTCCTCCGCAGTAGCAGGCTACTGCTACGGAGGATGGATTTTGGATTTGGTAGTATTTGGATTTTGGATTTCCACAAAAGGCAGTGGGATTAGAGCCCTTCCTTTACTACAACCTTTAAAGGATGGTCTAAGACATCAAGGTATCCTTTTTCATCTCCTACTTTATATTTAGGCAGAGTATACATAATAGATATGATTTTGTATTTCCCTCCTTTTAGATGAGTAAAATTAGTAATCTCATACCCTATATTCCCAATTTGACCGGGCACTTCTTCTGGCCCATCCAGAGCCTCAAGGTCATCTTGATAATAAAGATTAGGGATAAGGCCAGAAGAGGGAGGAATGAGGAGTCGGTTTAGCCAGGTCCCAGTATCACCTTCTCTTGTCCCGGCTACCACTAACCATTTAGCCGGACCATAATCCAGCTTGTGCTCTTTTTTAGACATAACCCCGTCAAGCTCAACTCCTTTAAGATTATTAGAGTTATAAAATTTCCTTCCGGTAATCAAGCTGGCATCAGCACTCATCCGCAGAGAAAGCTTTGATAAGAGTAAACTTAGATCAAAAGGTAGATTAATAATGATGGGAAGTTTAAAAAAGCTGCAATAAGCAGTGAAATCGGAATTTGCCCAGGGGGTGGAAAAGACTCCAAATACTTTAGTCCTACTCTTTGACCTTCTAATCACCCTTACCGGACCATCTAGGTAACCAGTTACCTGAGAGGTAAAATCCTCCTCATTTTTGGAAAAACGAACCCCTAAAAACATTCTGGCCTCAACTCTTACCTTAAAACGATCAAAGATGTCAACCCCATCTCCGCCTCCAGTTTTAGTAATAGTAAGGTTATCAAAGACCATCTCTGCCTGCGGGCAAAATCCTACAATATACCTCTGGGCTTTAATCTTATTCTCTTTAGGCAGATAATCAACATAGTCAAGAGAAGACTTCTTCTTTGGAGAAGAAAAGGAAAAGAGGTAAGCCCACCCCTTCGAACCATTAAGGGGGTCAATTACTTCAATCTCCAAGCCTTCTTCTCTATCCTTAATCCAGTCTTTTTGGAGGACTCTATTCCCTAAGTCTTTAGCCATAAAGACAAGTTCATCATTATTACTCAAGAGACTATAAGAATTAGAATCCTTCCCAAAGTTCAGATTTTTGGAATTTGAGATTTGGGATTTGGAATTTACCCCGTTTAGAAATCTTTGATTTCTAACGGGGTTTACGCTAGAGGAAGGGAAGATTAAATCTCCTTGAGAATCTCTTCTGTCTATTTGAAAAGGAATAGGCACAAACTTTTCGGGGTCAGACCCCACAGGGTCGGTAGAGACGACCCGTCGGGTCGTCTCTACGGAGGTTTGACCCCGATTAGCATATAAATAAAGACTATTTACCTTTTTGCCTAAGAACTTACTTAAGTCTTCTCCCTTCACGATAATCGGGTCTACTTGGCGGGTAATGGTCCTCTTAAGTAAAGAGTTCCCTTTTAGAGGAGAAGTACAACTCAATAAACTAATTATTATTAGAGAATAAAACCTTGCTCTCCTTTTCATATTCTACCTCCATCTTCCTCAAAGGGTATTGTCAAAAACCACAGATAAACACTGTAATCGCTGATTTTATATCAGCGCCAATTAAAAGGGTATTGTCAAAAACCACAGATAAACACTGTAATCGCTGATTTTATATCAGCGCCAATTAAAATTGGCGATTACATTATCTGTATTAATCTGTGTTAATCTGTGGTTTATTCGTAGTCGCAAAATATCTTTCCGCCAAGATTACAGCTACATAATCATCAAAGGGTTCTTTTGGTATTTGTAAGGATTGAGGAATAAGACGCCAGATGCCCCGGGGAGGATTTTCTTTTAAAAAACGCTTCTCAGCCTCCCAAGTAGAAAGGTGTTCATCCACCTCCCGGATATCTAAACCTAAATTTGCCTCAATCAAACTTCTTTTTATCTCCTTACTCCCGGTGCGATCACCAAGGATAATTAAAGAAGGACAGTAATCCTTTATCATCTCCCTTATCTCTTCTTCTAAATTCAGGGATAAACCAACCTTTTTCTTTAACACTCCTTTGTCCCTATCCACCACTGCTAACCCACACTTTTCCTTACCGGGGTCAATAGCCAGCACTACCTGACTTTTTATCACCTTTATCCTCATTTGGAGTGCATTGACCATGTCAATGCATGCAACAACAGCTTTGTGCACTCCATAAATGATTTTGGCATTTGACATTTCTTATTCTATTTTTATTACTTTCAAATCTATCTCCAGAGGACCGCGGGTATAAATGTCTCTTATCGTCACTACCTGCACCTTTAGGTTAACATCTGACCCTTTTATCAAATCAACTAAATCATAAAATTTAAAGGCACTGATTTCCCCCATCTCCCCTTGAGGGTCAGTGAGCACCCCCTTTTGCAAAGCAAGCTGGCGACTTTCCTGAAGAAGAAGGAGCAATTCTTGTTCCAATCTATCCTGAGATATACCTTGCTTAATAATCCTCTCAATAAGAACCTCACCCTGCTTAAAAATTATCTTATTCTCCACAAAGTCAAACCTAAGATAGAGAGGCTCACCAGCTATTACATTCTGAGTAGAGAATAATCTTAACAACATATCAGCTGGCCCTATCTTTAGGGTCTGAACAACTTCTTCTAATTGTTTTTGATAAACGACAATCCCCTCCTGGGCTTTTTTAGTCTTTGCCCCCCGAGATAAAGCTATCTTGTTTGCCTTCTTAAGAATCTCAATTAAAGAGGACCTTATTGCTGAGCCTTCCCCTCCCCCTTGGATTTCTGCCCGGATGACCTCCTCCCCGGACTTAAAGATTAGAAGACCAGCTTTAGTCTCTTCCAGGCCTGCTTCAGCCTTCTCTTTCTCCAACTGGGCTTTTCTTAAGCGAGCAAAAACCTCGTCACCAATTACTCTTAACTTTTTTATCTTTTCTTCCAATCCAACCTCTTTTTGCTTTAACTCCTTCAGTCTAAGATTCAGCTCTCTTTTGGTAGCCTTTAACTTCTCTGCTTCTTCCCTAGATTTAACTATTCTTTGCTCCTGTTTAGATAGCTCTTCTTGGATTTGGTTGCGTTGAGCAAGAACTTTTTCTAATTCCTCTTGCAGCCTATAAAACTCCTTCCTTTCTACCTTTGTTCTCTTGGAAAGCACTCTTAGGTCCCTTACCTTCTCTCTTAGCTCTTTTCTCTTCTGCTGAAGATTCTTTTGCTGATGACCATATCTTCCCTTTAGGACTCTTAAGTCTTTCCCTAAGGCAATTACTTGCTTTTTTATCTTCTCCATTCTAAACAAGGCATCCCGAGCATTTTCTGAGACCACGCTTAAGGCGGCTAAAGTAACTAAAGTAATCAATATACCACTGATAATGGTAATTATAATTGCTGTCCATTTAGGACGCAGACCTAAGATAGTAAGTCTTCTTCGTCCTACTCTCCGTCCCAAGAGGTCACCAACATAAGCAATTATCCCCCCGGTTAAAATAAGCAAAAGAATGAATTTTAAACCAAACAATATTTACCTCCTCTTACTTCAAATGTCTTCTCAAACCAACCCTTTAAAAGCTGGCGATTTTGCAGACAGCGGTCAAGAAATTTTGGGTAGGCAGACTTAACTTTAGTCTTGACTTCTTCCTCATTCTTTACTAACAATTTTGTCTTTTCAACCATAGTCTGATATAAATTTTCTCTAGTATGAGGAATATAATACTCCATTATCTCTGTCTCTTTAAATAAACTCTCACAGCGAACATCATGAGAGACAGAAATCATTGGAATGGAAGATACCATTGATAAGACACAGGCATGATAGCGAGTGCTAGTCAAAAATTTTAACTTTGATAAAAGACCGGTAATATCCTTTAGGTTATAATCATTACTGGGAATAAGCCTGGCTCTATCCTTGTATTCCATTAGCTCATAAACATCTTTTGAGGGAGGGTAATCCATCCTCTCCATGCAAAAGATTAAGAGATTAGCATTATGCTCTTTAATACAATAATCAGCATATTTTGCAAATTCTTTCTTTACTTTCTCACTATTTTCCCGGTCTTTCCTACCCCAGGTATGGTAGTAAGGATAACGATACAGGTCTTCCTTGGGTCCAAAGAACCTGATTGTTACTGGCCACCAGAAAAATTCTTTGGGGGCAAATCCAATCAGTGGTCTTTTAGGGTCAAGATTTAATTTTCTTAACAAATCATTTGTATAGTCCTCCCCTGGTGGTTTATACTGAAATGCTGTATCGGTGGTGACAAAAACCTCTTTAGTAACTCCATATCTTTTTAATTTATCTCGGGCATCATAGGAGCGGGTAATTAAGAGGTCCATCTTATTAGCAATCCATTTAGTAAATTTTTGATTCAAGGGTTTTAAGTCTCCACAATCAACAGCATAAGCAACAACCTTACAGTCAACAGGTTTTGCTAACAAGGTACCAAAGAGATAACTATACAATAAAAAAGAAGAAAAATGGTCAGTAAAGGTCGAGCCTTCAACCAAGATAAGTAAGTCATAGCGAGCAAGAACTAACCCTAAAACTTTAGGTATCCACTTTACTCCAATTGGCCAGCTTGTTCCCAGCTCAATTATCCTCACCTTGGGGTCCTTTAGATAGCGTCGGACATTTTCCTCGCTGAGAGCTATGGCTACTAATTCTAATTCTCCATATTCTCCCAAGGTCTTTCTAATATCCTCAACAATAGTTACCAGTCTTGACTCTGAGCCAGTATTATTCTCACCATTATAACCAAAGAGAAGGACTCTTACTTTATTATCCCGTAATCTCTTCATTTTTCCCCTCTTGCTGTGGGAAAGATCTCCTGAGCTTGATGCTATTTATTATAACATTTATTTCAAATAAAGTCAAAAGTTTTTCTTGCTAAATCTTTATCTTTGTGCTATAATCTATTTGCAAGGGGTCTGACCCCGCACAACGGGGTTTACGGGTCTGACCCTGCCTATTGTAGAGACGACCCGGCGGGTCGTCTCTACGAGGGAGATAAGTATGAAGGCTGCGATTGAGGAGAAGATTATTCCCATTAAGATTGAAGATGAGATTAAAGGCTCTTACCTGGACTATGCTATGAGCGTAATAATAGGTCGAGCCTTACCTGATGTGCGAGATGGCTTAAAACCAGTGCATCGGCGAATACTTTATGCCATGAGTCAGCTGGGGTTAACTCCCGATAAACCCCATAAGAAGTCAGCCCGGGCTGTGGGAGAAGTCTTGGGTAAATTTCATCCCCACGGCGATGTAGCTGTTTATGATGCTATGGTCCGAATGGCTCAGTATTTTTCCTGTCGTTATCCCCTGATTGACGGTCATGGTAACTTTGGCTCAGTAGATGGTGACTCTCCGGCAGCAATGCGTTATACTGAAGTGCGATTATCTTCTCCTTCTTTGGAGCTGCTTTCTGACCTCAATAAAGAGACGGTAGATTTTATGCCCAACTTCGATGAATCATTAAAAGAGCCAACCGTTCTTCCTTCAAAACTTCCCCATCTTTTAATAAATGGCTCTTCCGGAATTGCTGTAGGAATGGCTACTAATATCCCACCCCATAATTTATCCGAGATAATTGACGGCTGTATAATGCTTATTGATAATAAAGAAGCTAGTTTAGAAGATTTAATGGAGGTAATCCCCGGTCCTGATTTTCCTACTGGTGGTTTTATCTGGGGAAGAGAGGGAATATATCAGGCTTACTCCACCGGGCGAGGAATATTTACTGTCCAGGCAAGATGGGAGTTTGAAGAGATAAAGGAAGGAAAAAAGAGAATTGTGGTTACTGAGCTTCCTTTCCAGGTGAATAAAGCCAATCTGGTAGAAAAGATTGCTCAGCTGATGCGGGAGAAGAAAATTCAGGGAATCTCTGAACTGCGGGATGAATCGGACCGCAGTGGGATACGAATAGTAATAGAGCTGCGCCGTGATGCTGAGACAAAGGTAGTCTTAAATCAACTGATTAAATATACCCAGATGCACATCACCTTTGGAATAATTATGCTGGCCTTGGATAAAGGAAGACCCCGAGTCTTAAATTTAAAAGAGATGCTCTCACTTTACCTTGAGCATCGTCGGGAAGTAGTTACTCGCCGCACTCAGTATGAGCTAAGGGTGGCTCAGGAGCGAGCACACATCCTTGAAGGACTAAAGATTGCTCTTGACCATCTGGATGAGGTCATCAAGACTATTCGTTCCTCCCGGACAGTGGATATCGCTCGGGAGGCTTTGATAACTAAATTTAGGTTAACCAAGGTGCAAGCTCAGGCTATCTTAGATCTGCGTCTTCAGCGCTTGACTGGACTGGAAAGGAAGAAAATTGAAGAAGAGTATAAAGAGCTAATTAAAAAGATTGCTTACCTCCAAGACCTTCTGGGAGATATACGCAAGATATTTTATTTAATTAAAGACGAATTAAAGGAGATGAAGGAAAAATATGGTGACCCTAGAAGGTCTGAGATCCGAGAAAGAGAAGCCTCTATTTTAGAGACGGAAGATTTAATTCCTCAGCAGGACATGATTATTACTATTACCCGTGATGGTTACATCAAGCGCCTGCCCCTTGGCACTTACCACAGTCAACATCGGGGAGGCCGGGGAGTTACGGGAATGAGCATTAAGGAAGAAGATGTAGCAGCTCATCTTTTTGTAGCTACCACTCATCATTATATCCTCTTTTTTACCAATCTGGGCTTGGTTTATCGCCTCAAGGCTTATGAGGTCCCCCAGAGCAGTCGGCAGGCTAAAGGAACAGCTATTGTCAACTTGCTCCAGATTAGCTCCGCTGAGGTAGTTACTGCGGTTATTCCCATAAAAGATTTTGATGAGAAGCATTACCTCTTTATGACCAGCCAGTTAGGTATAGTTAAGAAGACTAACTCAAAAGAGTTTGCTAATCTTCCCCGGGCAGGTAAGATCGCCCTGACCCTCAATAAAGGAGACCAACTAAAATGGGTTGAATTGACTGATGGAGCTCAGGAGATTATTCTAACCACTGAAAAAGGACAGGCTATTCGTTTTAAGGAAAATGAGGTGCGTTCAATGGGAAGGACAGCAAGAGGGGTGAGGGGAATCCGCTTAAAAGGTGAAGATAAAGTAGTGGGAATGGATATTATAAGTAAGGATGCTAATTTGTTGGTAGTGACTACCTTAGGTTATGGAAAGAGAACAAAGCTTTCCAAATTTAGAGCCCAGAGCCGAGGAGGCTCAGGGATAAAAGCTATAAAGTTAGTTAAAAGTAGTGGGCAGGTGGTAGGAATTAAGGTAGTTAATTCTGAGGAGCAAATACTGCTTATCTCAGCAGAAGGGATAGTAATTAAAATGGAGGCAAAAGATATTTCTCTCCAGGGGCGGAGCACCCAGGGAGTCCGGCTGATGCGTCTGGATGCTAATGATAAAGTAGTAGCTCTGGAGAGCATTAGCAGTGAGGAGAACGCCAAATTGGATTTAGAAGTCTAAAGGATGGAGAATGAAGGAATTGGAGTGTCAAACGATAGGCGGGGTTTCCCAACCCCGCATCCTGTCATTGCGACCCCGTATTTAATACGGGGGAAGCAATCCCAATGGGAAGGAA
>Ga0210017_1003128_pt1 | contig 14034 bp, 12 predicted proteins | sample CryGeyCG2014_020_FD_183966 | JGI IMG/M metagenome (GOLD analysis project Ga0210017, IMG submission 183966) | Groundwater microbial communities from aquifer - Crystal Geyser CG08_land_8/20/14_0.20 (SPAdes) (version 2) | ecosystem: Environmental > Aquatic > Deep subsurface > Groundwater | place... | reverse complement strand
TGTCTAGTATAAGAAGTTGGTTTGAGATTTATCCTCAACTTTGTATATTTTTCAGTGAAATTATGTCAAAATATACGAAGTGATTGAAGGATAAGAGGTGGGTTTACACAGTTTATTTTACGGTCTCTTAAAATTAGAAATGATTACATATCTACATGTAGGTTTTTCATGTTTGTATCTAAAAGCTTGATCAATTATATCTCTATTTGATATTTTTTTATCGCTTGATTTTAACTCTATGATAGCTATAGGCTCATTGTTTTTATCATATATCACACCATCAGCTTTTTTCATATCTGTAGTGTTTTTAACTTCTCTGATACAGTTAGCCCAATGCATCATTTTTGATAGTAATGTTATAAACTCAGCACCATTTGCATCTTCTGCTATAAATTTATCTTTAGTAGTTAGATTAACAGTATCATTAAAGTTTGGAGTGTTGAAAGATTTTACAAAGTTTTTAAGTAATGATTTTTGAAACATTTAATAACCTCTGATTATTTATCTTGTTATTTTATCTAAAATGAAGTTAAAGTTCTTTTGTACACACAACTATTTATTCAACGAACATTATATACAAAACTGCTCGGTATTTCAAAATAAACGAACACAAAAAGTGTTAGTTAAAATGATGAAAATATTTCAATGTGAAATAATTTAAGTGATTTTGGATAGATTTTTTGAAAATATGTGGATTTCTCAATATGCATTTAAAAATATAATCGCCGTTATTTGAACATTTTGTCGTTTAAAAGTACGAAAAAAGTGTTAAATGTACATTTTGTATGTTAATTTCTAAACAACTGCTTACTGTTATACTTTTTTAGCAACCAGCGAAGCTATCTTAACCTTTTCGCCATAAGAGTTAACATCGCCTCTCTCTTCATAAAAGATAGTCTCTAACTCTTTAAAAGCATTCACTAGTTCATCCTCTTTTAGCAAGTAGTCAGGATTCATGCTACCGTTTTGAGGTTCTTCATGCGCTACTATAAAAGTCTCAAAAATAATGACTCCGCCCTCTTTGAGTGCATCACTCATTTGAGCCATTAAACGGCGGTTTAGGTAGTTTGTATTGACAACTATGTCATAACTATTTTTTTCTATATTGTAAGAGTCTAAATCAGTCTCTATTTTTCTGATGTTTGGAGTATCTTTTATTTGAGAGAGTGCATAGTCTGAGAGGTCAATCGCATCGACCATAAAGCCAAACTCTTCTAAAAAGTGAGAATTTCGCCCAGTTCCACATGCCACATCAATGGCACGACCTACTTTGGCATGTGGAATGTACTTTTTTAAAATCGGAGAAACTGTTCTCTTCATCGGCTTTTTTAGATGCCGAATGTTCCATCTCTCCTTGTCTTCAATCATGACAACCTGTCTCTATAATCTTCATACCCAAACTCTTTAACGACATCCAAAGTCCCATCTTTTCTGTAAATAGCTAAAGAAGGCAATTTGATACCATTAAAGGTAGTGTTTTTAACAAAAGTATAATGAATCTGATCTTCAAAAATCACTTTATCTCCTGCCTTTAAAGGCATATCAAAAGAGTAATCTCCCATGATGTCCCCTGCTAAACAGGTGTTTCCACCAAGTCTGTAGGTGTAAGGCTTCTCTCCTGCTTCTCCACTTCCTCTTACATCCGCGCGATAAGGCATCGCTAAAGTGTCTGGCATGTGGGCTTCTGCTGAAGTGTCAAGAATCGCGACATCCATTCCGTTGTGAAAAACATCCAAAACAGTTGCAACCAAAAAGCCCGTTTGCCAGCCGACTGCTTCGCCAGGTTCGAGATAGACTTCAACATCATACTTCTCTCTAAACGCTTTGATGATACGTATCAACTTCTCTACGTCATACCCCTCTTTCGTGATGTGATGTCCGCCGCCAAAATTAATGTACTTCAAGCCTTTAAAATATTTTGAAAACTTCTCTTCAAAAGCGACTAAAACCTCTTCAAGCGCATCGACATTCTGTTCACAAAGCGCATGAAAGTTCAGTCCATCTATATGTTTGAGAACCTCTTCATCAAAACCTTTGGTTTCTTTAGTAAAATTTGCCAAGGTTGTGCCTAAACGGCTATAGATTCCACATGGATTATAGATATCTTTTGGAGAGGAGGAGACTTCAGGGTTGATTCTCAAAGAGAGTTCGGCATGTGGATTTATCTCTTTGATTCTCTCTTTATATTTAAAAAGCTGGCTAGGAGAGTTAAAAACGATATGGTCAGATATTTTCGCGATTTCATCTATATCTTCATCTTTGTAGGCTGGCGAATAGGTATGCACTTCGGCATGTGGATTATGCTTACAAAACTCCTCTCTCGCCAAACGCGCCTCGTAAAGTCCGCTTGAGGTACACCCTTTAAGATATTGGCTCACAAGGGGAAATGTGCTCCACATTGCAAAACCTTTCAGTGCTAAAATAATCTTGGCACCACTCTCCTTTTGTACATAATCAAGAAGCTTTAGGTTCTTTTCTAAAAGCTCCTCTTCACAAACATAGCATGGAGTAGATATATTTTGAAGTTGCTCTAACTCCATAGATTATACGTCCAACTCTTTTATCTGCCAAGGAAGTCCTTGTGTCATCATCTCTTCCATAAATGGGTCTGGGTCAAGTTGTTCTATGTTAAAGACACCCTGCCCACTCCAAATGCCTTTTAACATGAGTTTTGCACCTATCATTGCAGGAACACCAGTTGTATAAGAGACACCCTGAGATTTTACTTCTGCGTAGCACTCTTCATGGTCTTTGACTTGGTAGATGTAAATTTTTCTCTTTTTACCATCTTTGATACCCTCGGCTACGATACCGATGTTTGTTTTGCCTTTCGTTCTTGGACCAAGAGAAGCTGGGTCTGGAAGAAGTGTTGCCAAAAACTCCATAGGAACGATTTTCATTCCCTTATGTTCAACAGGTTCGATTCCTAACATTCCAACATTTTCTAAACACTTCATGTGTGTTAAATAGCTTTGACCAAATGTCATAAAAAAGCGAATACGTTTAAGACCTTTTATATGTTTTACAAGAGACTCCATCTCTTCATGGTAAAGCAAATAAGAGTCTTTTGGACCCACTTCAGGATAATCCCAAACTTGCATAATCTCCATCGGTTCTGTCTCAATCCACTCGCCATTTTCCCAGTAACGACCCTTAGAAGAGACTTCACGTAGGTTAATTTCTGGGTTAAAGTTTGTTGCAAAAGGGTAGCCATGATCGCCTGCATTACAATCAAGAATGTCGATAGTATGAATCTCATCAAAGTAATGTTTTTGCGCATACGCACAGAACATATTTGTAGCCCCTGGGTCAAAACCACTTCCAAGAAGTCCCATGATTCCAGCCTCTTTAAACTTCTCATCTCTCTCCCATTGGAGTTTATATTCAAACTTTGCTTCATCTGGATGTTCATAGTTTGCAGTATCAAGGTAAGGAGTTTTTGTAGCAATACAAGCATCCATAATCGTCAAATCTTGGTATGGTAAAGCAACATTGATAACGATATCCGCTTGGCATGTGGAAATTAATTTTATCACTGCTTGCGTATCATCAGCATCTACTGTTGTGATTTCAATATTGGCATGTGGAAGTTCGCTTTTGATAGCTTCACATCTTCCAATACTTCGACTTGCTAAAACGATTTTTCCAAATACATCTGCATTTTGAACGCACTTATGCACAACGACTCTACTTACGCCGCCTGCACCAATTATCAATGTTGTTTTCATAAAAATTCTCCAAAAAATAGTTGCGGTATTATACTCTTTATATTGTTTTTTTTATCGTTAAAAAATCTTAAAAGCTACCAATAAAACAGCAATCCAAATGCCTACTGTTAGAATCAAACTCAGAAGCACAAGTGTAGCTCCTGCATCTTTTGCCTGTTTTGCCAAAACGTGATACTCTTTGGTCACCAAATCCACAACTCTCTCAATTGCACTGTTCGCCACTTCTGCTAAAACTGGGATGAACAGAGATAAAAAGAGGATGCTTGCATAGCTAAAATCAATAGGTAAATTCCAAGCGACAACACTCATCACAACAAACATCAGCAGTTGCCATTTAAAAGAGGTCTCATTTTTAACAATTTCTATAAAACCTTCAAGTGCATAGATACCATTTCTATACAGAGAGTGTTTTGGTTTATTTAGTTTCATACTTTTCCTTCATTGCGAGTATTATATCTCTGATTTCGTCTGCTTTTGTATCCATCGGAACTGGCGGAGCAAAATAGACATTTATTTTTCTTCTTCTAAAGATGTTTCTTCTTTTTTTAGGCTTATATTTTGCGAACATACTTCCGTAGATACCCTCTATAAAGAAAGGAACAATCACTCCATCATAGTTTTGAGGAATCATCTCATAGCCGCGATAAAACTTCCCTAACTCCCCATCTTTACTTATCTCACCCTCTGGGTACAAACCAACGATTTTTCCGCCAAGAAGTCTCTTGTGTGCCTCTACAAAAGCATCTTTGGATGCCTTTGTGGAGACTGGAATCGTCTCGCCTAACTTAAATGCAGAGTGAAGCAGAGGCCAGTAGTAAATATCTTTATCCATCATGTAGTTGATTCTTTTTTGAAGTGGGAGTTGCACGATAATCCAATCCACCCAACTTACATGATTTCCTAAAAGAAGGACACCTTTTGAGGAGGGAATATTCTCTAAGCCAACATAATTATAGCGATGACGCATTTTTGAAAACATCTCAAAAATCGCCCAAAAGGTCATCGCTTTATATCTTTTTAAAACTATATAACTCAAACAGATACCGACAAAACCCATCAGGTAAAAAAGAAAAGTCGAGTTCATTCCAAAGTATGCAAAGAGCGTTGTTAAAAGTAAAAAGGAGAACATGAAAATGTTTTGCACAAAATTACTTCCTGCGAGAATCGTTCCCAGATGAACAGTTGGTGCTAAGAACTGAATGTGCGCGTTGAGTGGTACCATCAAAAGTCCTGCAGCGATACCAAAGAGCATAAACATAAAAGCTAACAGAGCCATAGAAGAGACAAAGGGAATCAAAAAGACTAAAAGCGTTATCATCACAGAGCCGATAGCCACAAGACCTGTATTGATATAATATTTTGAAAAGTGAGATGCTAAGATAGAGCCGAGGACGATTCCAACGCCAGCTAAAGCCATAACCCCTTGAACAAAGATAGTGTTGGTTACTCCTAACTCACTTTTTGCATACTCTCCAAAAATGGCTAAAACAACCTGAGAGATAGACCAAAAAAGGCTCAGAGCGATAATCGCTTCAAAAATCTCTCTTTTTCTTGTGATGATTTTAAAATTTCTTCGTAAGTAAACACCTTGAATATATTTTTGAAATTCAAAACGCCTTTGACTCGCTTCAATCATCTTGTTTGGAAGCTTAGAAGCTAAAAACCACTCTATTACAGAGCCTACAACTAAGAGCCAGCCAAGCGGAGCTATCGCTTTTAAAATCTCCTCTTTCGTAGTTAAAGCTTCACTAAACATCCCCTCAAACAAAACTGTATAAAAGATGATACCACCAAGAATAGCGACTGTAGTTGTTCCTTGGATAAGTGCATTTCCAGCCGTGATGTGTTGCACTCCGACCAACTCTTTGATGTAACCATACTTTGCAGGTCCATAGAGCGCACTTTGAAGTGCAAGTAAAAAAGTCATAACAAAAGCTGTAAAAAACCAACCTTGATAGTAGGAGTATGTAATGCCCAAAGTGATAACAACTGCAAAAGCTGCCGAGTACTCCATGATTTTGTTTTTAGGAAATTTGTCTGCTAAAAAACCAGAGGGTGAAAACATCAAGATAAATGGAAGTAAAATAAGCGCATTGACTATGGCTGTTAATATAATCTGTAAATCACCATCATAGACTTTAAAAACTGTGTTTTGGATGATGATTTTATGTCCCAAGTCTGTAAAAGCATTCAAAAAAACGACTATTGCATAGTTGATAATCCCAGTGATTGCAAAGAGTCTATTCATACTTAGTGTGTTTCTTCTTTGGCTGTAACAAGGGTTGTGCTCCACCCCTCATAGTAACCATGCTCTTTTTTTATCTCAGCATAGAGCTCTTCTACTATTTTTTTGAGTTCCTCTTCTGTTGGCATGTGGATTTTGATAATAGCAACGCCATGTTCAGAGTGATCTGTCTCAATATAATCTTTAAAGATAAAACCGCGCTCTATCACACTATCTGTAAATCTATCTTTTTGTGTCGCTGTCTCAAAGGTTGCATAATGCTCTACTTCTCTTGGCACATTAAGTACATCCCCCTCCTCTGCTAAAAGAAAAATAATTTTTGCACTCTGAATATGATGATATTCCAACTCATTTGGCAGAAGCTGAACCTCATAAAAGTCCCACTTTGTATCGCGTACGATATTGCTCTCATAAACATAACCGCTCGAAGATAAAACTCTCGCTACCACTGCACTTAAATCTTTGGAATCCTCAGAGTAGAAGTAAAACTCACTCCAACCATCGACGATTCTGCTTCCAACATATTTGGTTTTTTTACCATGTTCAAGTGAGATAATAAGCGACTCTTTTATCTCTAAAAAATCTTCATATCCAGCATTTGATTCGTCTAAACCTTCGTATTTCACAAAAACACTTAAAAGCCATGGTCGGGTGCTTTTAAACTCATCCGCATCAAGAACAACTTCTATATTTACACTCTTGCCATCGACATCTTTTTTATAAACTTCTCTCATAAGGAGCTCCTATATATCTATAACTTCGTTTACTTCTAGACCAAAACCGCTTAACCCTACAAAATCAGTTTGCTTGAGGGATGTAATAAGGTTCATCTTTGAAATACCAAGAGACTTCAAGATTTGCGCACCTATACCAAACTCTTTCATCGCAGCATTATCTTGATGGTTTGTTTTGTTAATAAAGACTAAAACACCACTATTTTGTTTGAGATACTCGATAGAACTTACCAAATTACTATATTTTTTTTGATTGAGTAGCAACTCTATATCTGGCATCACATTGTGAACTCTTACATTTGCCACTTCACCTGTATTGTAAAATACAATAGCCGTATGCTCTATAGAGTCATGGTCAGCAAAAGTATGTTGTTTCACTTTGACACCAAAGAGCTCAATACTCTCAACATTTGTCTCATGTACAAGTGTCTCATTTGCTAAACGATACTCCACGATGTCAGAGATAAAAACAGTTTTGAGCCCATGTTTTTCACCAAAGATATCAAGGTCATCTCTTCTTGCCATCGTTCCATCTTCTTTGATGATTTCACAGATTACAGAAGATGGACTCACTCCCGCTAACATACATAAATCCACTGAACCCTCTGTATGCCCTGTTCTAACAAGCGTACCGCCATCTTTAGCGATAAGAGGAAAAATATGTCCTGGTTTGACAAGTTCGTTCGCATGACTAATAGGATTTGCCAAGATTTTAATCGTCTCATCTCTCTCTGCCGCAGAGATACCTGTCAGAGCATTTTTTGCATCCACAGAGACGGTAAAAGCTGTCTCATAAGAGGATGTATTAGAGTTTACCATCGGATTGAGTTCAAGACGGGTTGCGATAGATTTACTAAGTGCTACACAGATTAAACCTCTCGCGTTTGTAGCCATGAAGTTTACATGCTGTGGGGTCGAAAAAGCTGAGGCGTAAACTAAGTCACCCTCGTTTTCTCTATCCTCATCATCAATCATGATGACCATGTTCCCTTTTTTTATCTCTTGGATTGCTTCTAATACTCTTTGAATAGGTGTCATATTTTCTTCTTTTTTTAAATTATTAGCGATTATATACACTTTTAACTAAAAAGCACTTGACAAACAGAGTTGTTTTACCTATAATTTCGCTCCAACAAACATGGTACGCTAGTTTGTTTGAGTATCGCGGAATAGAGCAGTTCGGTAGCTCGTCGGGCTCATAACCCGAAGGTCATAGGTTCAAATCCTGTTTCCGCAACCAAATTTCCACAGTACAAATATTGGGGTGTCGCCAAGCGGTAAGGCAGTAGCTTTTGGTGCTACCATTCAGGGGTTCGAATCCCTTCACCCCATCCACCTTTTAACACTTCAAATGTCGCGGAATAGAGCAGTTCGGTAGCTCGTCGGGCTCATAACCCGAAGGTCATAGGTTCAAATCCTATTTCCGCAACCAATCACACACAAAATATTTTTCTTTTACATATCATCCAGAGAATATCCAAGATATTGAACTTCATATTTTTCATATTTAGCTAGTAGTTTTATCGATTTTTTTTGCAGTTTATTCATATCTATTTTTTCAGCTCTTCTTTTAACTTCAGCAATTAACATAGTTTTACTTTCACTGTTTACTCCCACTATATCGATTTCATTTTCATTGCCTCGCTCCCAATAAGTGCCAATATCTGAATAATTATTGGATAACTTCAACTGTTCTATAAAATATTTCTCTAAAAAACGACCACTATAAGTAGTGTAGTCACGGTTAACTATATCTTTTACATACACATAGTTTTCTATTTCAATGGCACTTTTATATTTATAAATAAATCTAAACCAGAAGTTGAAGAAGTTATCTATAATCTCATATTTAACTGTTCTACTCCCCTCTTTTGCAAAGATAGGCTTCACTTTTTTAATGATTGTATACTCATTTTCAAGCCTATCTAAATACCCACCTACATTTTTACCTAAGATACCTTCTATCTCTACTCTTGCCGTCTTAGATGAGGCTATAAGAGAGAGGATTGAGAAATATGTAGTGTACTCTTTTCCAAACTCTTCAACTAGTAAGTTTTTACCCTCTTCTAAAAAGAGTGAGTGCTCATCAAAAACAAGATTAAGTTGTTGTTCTAATGTATAAGCACGCTTATCTACAAGTATCTCAACATATTTTGCTACCCCACCTGTCAATATATAAAAACACAATAAATCATCATTCGTATATGCTGGATAGTTCTCTTGCATAATCTCTTTAATTGTTTTAACGGTGAAGGGCTTGAGATGAATCTTGTTGTTTGCACGACCAAAAAGAGGCTCTTTTTTGTCTTCAAATATCTTTTTCATGAGTGAATAGATTGAACCGCTTAGGATGAGATTTATCTTCGTAATCTCTTTATAACTATCCCAAATGTTTTGCATATCAGAGTAGATGCTATCGTTGATTTGCAGGAACTCTTGGAACTCGTCAATAACAAGTGTAAAAGATTTTGTTTTAGCTAGTTCCATGAGATACTCAAACAGATCTATAAACTTCGTTATTTGCCCAAAGAGTTTTACATCTAATGCCTTTTGGATAATAGATATAAACTCTTCACACAAAAGTACTTCATTTTTCTTTGAAACAAACAGATAGACTTTCTCTTTATAAGCCTCTTGAATCAGCTTCGTTTTTCCAATGCGTCTTCGTCCAACGATAACTGTCATCTTCGAAGACTCTTTTGAGGAGTGTTCAATCTCTCTTAAATTTTCAAGCTCTTTTTCTCTGTTATAAAATTTCATGTTAAACCACACTTATAGTAATATGTATTATTGTAATATGTATTACTATAATATTATTTTGTATTAATGTCAAGGGTTAAGAAGTAAATCCATGCCAAAGATTTCCACATGCCAAAGACATTAAACATTTACAACTAAGAAACCACCCTATCCAGTCTAAAGCTCTTGCTTATACATCATTCACCAAGAACGTTTCTTAAATACAATATACGCTCATCTACAAGCATATAGGGTCCATGGTAGTTCAGAAACCTTGTGATTGGACCGCTATCTAACAAGTCTGTACTTCTTAGTGCTGTTTCTGCTCCTTTTGGATCATAGCCTGCACTTATCATCAAGCGGATTCCAAGAGCATCTGCATCTTTTTCCATAATATTGCGCATTTTGTACTCATCAAGTTCTTTTATTCTCTCGGGTAAGGTGTGTCCCAAAAGGAGGTGTGCTAATTCATGAGCAACAAGAAATGCAATTTCGTCATCTCGTTTGAGCAGTTTTGCCGCTCCAAAATCCACAGCTATTTCTCTCTTGTACGCCCTTGCACTATGCTTCTCTGAGTCAACCAACATAAAACTATAATCACATGCCATATCTGGTGTGAGGTTAAATGTATGCTTGCTTTTGTCTCGTAGTATGCCAAGACGCAAGTTTGGTGATTGTATCCCCTCCTTCAATAGCTTTTTAAATACATCATCCGACTCGGCATCAGACCAGAGGTTGTCATTTACTGAAACAATTACATCACCCGCAAGCAGCCCTGCTCTGTATGCAGCACCCTTGGGCGTCACATAAGTAACCATTGGCTCTTTTTGCAGGTTGAACGCTTCAATGGCTAGTTCTTGTTGCTCCTTGCTTGCCTCTTCATTTACAAACATATATATGAAACCATAGTCTGTTATCTGCCTAGAACAGAGTGAACTATTTGCCACAAGAATATTATGCTTAATTGTAAAAACTCTGTTAAACTGAGTATATAAACTGCGCACGCCTTCGACTGTCTGAGGGGGAGTATATGCTTTAGTCGATGCACATCCTGCAATGAACATAAGCATGGTAATAAGGTTTACTATTTTCAACACTCTCTTCTCCTTTATTTGCACTCTTGATTTTTGAGTTCTTCTCATTGCCAAGCGCACTTAAGACTCTTATATTTTCTTTAGCAACTTATTATGCAGACCTGATAGCAGCAATAACGCTACAATAGCACCGATTAAAGCGTAAAACATGTCGGACTGGGCATCCCATTCGTAGCCTTGCGTTCCAAGAAAAGCATCTGCTGAAGCTCCTTGTGCAACGGCAGTCCACCATTCAATCATTTCATAACAAGCACTGATAGCTAAGCAGATTGAAGTGACAATAAAGCTGAGCCATTTTCCTTTTTGCAGTGGAGAAGTTCTTAAAAGGATTTCATGTGCAACCATGGCAGGAATAAATCCCTGTGCAAAATGCCCTATTTTATCATAGTTGTTACGTTCAAACCCGAACCACTCTTGCATCCAAAAACCAAGAGGAACTTCTGCATATGTGTAGATCCCACCCACGGCAAGAATAAGAAAATGTAAAATGAGTAGCCAATATATCAATGTAGTGAACTGAAATTTTTTAAAAGTTACTATTAAAATTGGGAGACCGATGAGAATGGGGGAAACTTCCATCAACCAAGTGAACCTGTCAAAAGTAAAAATAAAAGAGATTGCCAAGATGAGTAAAGAACAGGCGGTGAAGTAAATGATTTTAGTTTTTTCTTTCAAGGCTTTTTCCTATAATATTTGAAAATTAGCGAAAAATATGTAACGATTTATTGAACGAATAGTATATACACAACAGCCTTAAATTTTAAAATCAAACTAAAAGCGAGCTGATATTTATATCGACCCATTTCCACATGCCAAAGAGGAGCCATCCCTTCCAAAGCAGAGTATATTTTTTCTTAAAACTTCTTCGATATAATTTTGCCCATGAAAACACTAATAACACTACTCATAATAAGCACCCAAGCCCTTTTTGCCATCACATCTGTCGCTCCTGTAGAGATTGGAGATGATGTTGGTTTACACACAAAAGTTGAAGTCTCTTTGGAGACAAAGCGTGGGAACACGGACAAAGACAACTATAAAGCATCTCTACGCGTCACCTATGATAGCAATGCAAGCTACGCAATGTGGGCAGAAGTCTCGGGAGAATATGGACAAACGAGCACAGTTGAAGATACAAATAAACTCTACTCACACGTAAGATACATCCATAAGATTACAGAGGAAGTCGTAAGAGCTGAAGTGTTTGCACAGCTTCAAAAAGATGAATACAAACTCATACAAGAGAGAGCCGTAACTGGAGCAGGAGCAAGATTTAGAATCTTTGACCTCTTTGGCAAAGGAAAAGGTTACGCTGGGATTGGCGGACTTTTTGAGCGTATAGACTATATACAAAACACCTATGCTAACCCTAGTGAAGAGAACATTAGACTCAACAGTTATCTCGCTTACTCCATAGATTTTGGGGAAAAGTCTTCTTTTTCTTATACTTTTTACTACCAACCCCTCTATAATGACATCAATGATTATGTAGGAACACATGACGCTGAATTAAAACTTCCTATTCACAAAAACCTCTATCTAAAAGTTGCCCTATCGTATAACGCAGACTCCAAGCCACCTCTGGGTGTTAAAGGGTATGATTTCACTCAAGAAACTGCGCTAATGCTTAAGTTTTAAGAGCATAAGTAAAAAATCCACATGCCAAAGCGCGGACGAAACAGAGTTGTTTCCTCCTTTTAAATTACAACCTAAATCTCAAGCAGTGTCAAAGCGATAACGCTATTTCTATAGTTATCACTTACCTTATACTCCCTATACCCTTTTGAGCGCGTAGAAGCTAAAAGAAAGCTCTTCTCGTGGAGTGTAACGATGCCATAATAGCTCTCTTGAGTTGTTACTTCGTTGAGTAGATTTGCATCGAGTGGGAAAAGGCTTGTTTTCTCAAAAAGAGCATTTGTAGAGGAAATAACCATCCCCTTGTTATCGATAAAGAGAGAAGAACCTTTTGAGTTTGTCGTAAAACTATCATTTAAAATCGCAAGGAACTCCACAGTAGAGTCAAAAACAACAGCAATTCCACCGACATTTGTTGTAGCGTTATTGATACTAGCATGGTAAATATAGGTTGGCTCATTATTGTAAAACTCTGTTTTTTCAAACTCACTTACAAAGTAGTGTTGCGTATTTTTATTTTGAAGTGTTTTAGTAACAGCATCACTTCTGATGTTTTTTCCGATGATGCCTGGCTCCGTTGAACTTGCAACAATCTTGCCGTTTTTATCATAAATAAAGAGATTTGTATAAACGGTGTACAAACCATTTATATACTCTAAAACACTATTTAACTTTTTGCTATTAGGCGTCTCAGATGACAACTCTTCTATAAACAGAGGTGTTAGCGCCCACCATCTCGAATCATTAGCTCTTTCATATAAGTTTCTATCCATGATGTCCATCGAGGAGTTTGAAGAGGATTCCAAATTGAATTTGAGCGACTGTTGCACAAGCGATTCCAAGTTGTTTCCTGCATTTTTAATAGTTTCAAGCAGGCTCAAACTAATGGAACGTAGATTATCCAAAATTGGGTTGAGAATATACATTCGCCTTTTCGCTGCAATCAACTCACCATTTATGATAATATCCCCTAAATCTGCGATAATATAATCAGCATGTTCTATAATCTTACTAATCTCCGCATTCATAAAACTACGTTGCATTAAAGGTGTAGTTGCATCTACTTGTGAGTGTTTATTCTCTTTTATCAAAACTGCAGACCAAGGCAGACCGCTATACCCTTGGTACCCATTTGTTTTAGCAGATACTGCAAAGCTATTTTTTATAAGTGTAAATTTCTCTTTTGCGTACTTATCTTCGGCATATTGAAATGTATCTTCAAGAGGGTATTGCTGTGGATTGTTTGAGGCGATAATCTTGCTGTTTTCTACGAGCAATATCGTTTCATGAGGAGTCTTTAGGTTTTCAAATATTCTATAGAGTTCATCATCAAATTTAAAACATAAACATAGAACACCTATAGTCACATTCCCATCGACTATCTTTTGTGTGTAGGTTAATGTTTTTTTCTGCGCTTTAAATATATCTGTATAAGCATATCTTTCAACATAGGAGTCGCTTGCCAATGTCTGTGCAATAATTTCGTCGTTCGTGGTGGAGATACTATTGTCAGCATTAAGATTGATTTTTACTTCACCTTTTGTATCAAAGATGACTATCTCATTGTAAACACTGTATTTTAGAACATACTCATGTAAGCGGTTGTGCAACTCTTTTTTTGAGATACCCTCGCCTCTTAAAAAATCTATAATTTGTGTATCTGTTGCCAAAAAACCGACATCTGCTGTTCGCTCAAAGAGATTACGGATTAAAATATCGATTGTAGATTCTGCTTTGGACTTGAGTTCATTGACTACAGTATTTATATTTTCATCGAGCAAGAGGTTAATCAGATTGTTTTTAAGCTCAGCAAATTTTGCATTTGTATCTTCAGTATATTCAAACAAGTTTACAGTTGT
>Ga0210017_1003120_pt1 | contig 14044 bp, 18 predicted proteins | sample CryGeyCG2014_020_FD_183966 | JGI IMG/M metagenome (GOLD analysis project Ga0210017, IMG submission 183966) | Groundwater microbial communities from aquifer - Crystal Geyser CG08_land_8/20/14_0.20 (SPAdes) (version 2) | ecosystem: Environmental > Aquatic > Deep subsurface > Groundwater | place... | reverse complement strand
GCCCTATTTTATGTTTATATTTTGATGCCAGATTTAATTTTTTCCAAAGGGGGATATGGCTCTTTTCCTGTTACTTTGTGGGGGATTATCTTCTTTATTCCAACTTATACTCATGAAAGTGATTTTACTCCTGGTTTGGTCAATCATCTAATAGGAAGGTTTTGTAAAAAGATTTTTATTTCTTTTGAAGGAACAAAACAATATTTTCCTCTTAAAAAAACTATTTTAGTCGGAAATCCCATTCGTGAGGATTTATTTACGATAAAAATAAACCCAGAAGCAACAAAAAAATTATTAGGATTATCTTCAAGACCGGTTTTAACTATTATTGGAGGGTCCCAAGGTTCCAAACATATCAATGATTTAATTCTTGATATTCTTCCTAAAATCATTAATCAAGTTGAAATTATTCATCAGGTGGGGAATAATAACTTTCAAGAGGTGGAAAAAGAGGTGGAGGTTATTTTCCAGGAAATTATTAAAGACGAAGAGGTTAAACAATACTATCATCCAGTTCCTTTTTTCGAGGAATCACAAATATCAAACATAAATTCTTTAAAAGACGTTTTAGCTATTAGTGATTTAATTATTGCTCGAGCTGGCAGCGGCTTAATTTTTGAGATTGCTGCTAGTGGCAAGCCATCCATTATCATTCCCTTACCTTGGGCTAGCCAGGATCATCAAAAGAAAAATGCCTATGAATATGCTAAAACAGGAGCGGCCGTAGTTATTGAAGAACAAAATTTGAAACCAAATATTTTTTCTGACTTAATTCTTCAAATTTTAGCCGATAAACAAAAATTAGCATTAATGAGTCAGGCAGCCCTTGAATTTGCCAGACCGAAAGCAACACATGATATAGCACAACAACTAATTCAAATTGTATAGAGTTATAGAGTATACTGTATACAGAATACTAATTATGGATGACCATAAAACTCCGCAAAAGTTATTCGCTCCTAGAGTCAGAATGGCTCCCAGCCCGACTGGTCTCTTTCATATTGGCAACGCAAGAACTGCTCTTTTTAATTATTTGTTTGCTAGGAAAACCGGTGGAAAGTTTATTTTAAGGATTGAGGATACTGATAAATTACGTTCTAAGAAAGTATATGAAGACAAGATTTTAAACGGCTTACGCTGGTTAGGTTTAGATTGGGATGAAGGTCCGGAAAAAGAGGAAGATGGAGATTTTGGTCCTTATAGACAAAGCCAAAGATTAGATATTTATGCAAAATATCTTCAACAATTATTGGATGAAGACAAAGCTTATTACTGTTTTTGTACTCAAGAAGAATTAGAAGCCCAAAAACAAGATATAGTTTCCAGGGGATTACCACCTAAATATTTAGGAAAATGTCGTAATCTTTCAGAATTGACTGTAAGCCAGTATTTGAAAGATAAAAAACCGAAAGTTATTAGGATAAAAATGCCTAATACAACTGTAAAATTTAATGATTTAATAAGAGGAGAAATAGAGTTTAATCTAGATTTAATAGGGGATATTGTGATAGCTAAAAGCTTAAAAGAGCCTCTTTATAATTTTGCTGCTGTAATTGATGATTATTTAATGAAAATAACGCATATAATTCGGGGAGAAGACCATATTTCCAACACCCCTAAGCAAATTATTATCCAGGAGGCATTGGCCCTTCCTAGGCCTATTTACGCGCATTTACCGATGATTTTAGGTCCTGATAGAGCAAAATTAAGCAAAAGGCATGGGACTATGGCCTTGACAGATTACCGAAAATTAGGTTATCTACCAGAAGCCATAGTTAATTTCTTAGCTCTCTTAGGCTGGCATCCTTATGGCGAAGAAGAAATAATGAGTTTGGAAGAACTTATTAATAGATTTGAATTAGAAAGAGTTCAAAAAGGAGGAGCTATCTTTAATCTTCAAAAGTTAAACTGGTTTAACGCTCAGTATTTAAAAAAATTACCTTCGGACAAAGTTTTTACCTATTTTTCTGATTATCTATCAAATTATGCTCCCAAAAAAGATTTTCTTCATCCTGATGCTGATTATCTTCATAAAATATTAGAAATCGAATTATCGAGAATAAATAAATTCAGCGATCTTTTTAAAACTTCTGATTTCTTCTTTAAAAAAACTATCGATTATCCCAAAGCATTATTAAGTTGGAAGGGGGGGACTGATTCAGAAATTAAACAAGCTTTAACTGATGCTTATTCGATTTTAGAACAAATTAATGAAGAAGATTTTAATAGAATTAATCTTCAATCAAAAATTTATAATTTTATTGAATCCACTCCTGCCTATCAAGGTAATAGGGGAAAGCTGCTCTGGCCTTTGAGAGTAGCTTTGTCAGGACAAAAAGACTCACCGGGCCCATTTGAAATTGCCGAAGTCTTAGAAAAAAAAGAAACTTTGAAAAGAGTCAAAAAAGCGATTGAGCTAATTTAAAAATTACAAAATTTAAAAATTTTTAAACATATGGATTGGAATCAATTTGTTACCCAATTCTCACAATTTGTTTATAATGCCTTATCTGAGTTAAGCCATTTAATAAACCAGATATTTGTGTCTGGGATTTTGGGCAATCTTTTAGCTATCTTAAAAGCCATTGGAAAGTTTATTATTGCCGCCTTAGAAGCTATTGTGAGAATATTAAGATTCATTGTAAAATAGAGTTTTGTTTTTACTCTTAACCCGGGCTTTTTTATTTTATATTGACATAGCATATGGTTTATGGTAATATAAAGCTATTAAGATTAGCGCTGATTAATTCAGCCAGGAAGATTTTTAGAATTTTCTGGCCTTGAAAATTTAATATTGATTATAAAAATTATAAAAAAGGGGAGGTAAAAGACATGAAACCTATGTCTTTAGTTTTATTCCTGTTTTACAACGAGTTAACTGAACAAAAAATGGGAAAACAGATAATGTTCTGTATTGAAGAAGCACAAGGTGACTTCTTGAGTTTATCTCGTACCTGGAGAATTTCAAAAAGAAATCGAAGAATAGATAAATTTATAGATAAATTTCTTGTTCATCGATTAGAACAAAAAGAAAGAAGGTGAAAAAGATGTATGAGATAGCATGAAAAGTAAAGAGATTCTCTATTACATCACCAATGTGCTCTTCTTAGACCATATTAGATAAACTCCGTTAATCACGGGGTGAGAAGTAAACAAAGGAGGGGAGTAAGATGAAAAAAATGGGAAAAGGCGAATTTAAGAGGTACAAACAACTCCTGAAGAAAGTTAGTAAGAGGATAGATCAGTATATTAAAACTAAGGCGAAAATAAATGGAAACATCAAGCAAAAAAGATAAACAGCAGAAAGAAAAAACTAAATAAAGAAAGAAGGGATATATGGATTTGTCCCTTAGGAGTAATGAATTCTGACAATTGTCCATTAAACAAATGAGAACGATTGTCCTTTTAGACCCCTATAAATATAATTTAAAGGGGTCTATTTTATTATAGAAACTTAATACATAATACAGAATAATACAGAATACAGACCTTGATAGGGAATAGCCCTTGACAGTCTATATTCAGGTGCTAAAATAGATATAGGATGATTCGCATAATTATACTTAAGCGACTCTAAAGATATAAGAACCTGCCTCTCCGCCAACTGGCGAGTCGGCAGAACCTTTTTTCTCGCTTCGCCCCGTTTAACGGGGCTTCGCTCGAAATAAATAAATATGAAACAAAGTAATAAGCCCATCCCCCATCATTTAAATGATTTTTTGGATTGGCTGGAAATTGAGAAAGGATTATCTTCAAAAACCCAAGAAAATTATTCTAGATTCTTGAAAAACTTTTTAGATTGGTTAAAGAAAAATAAATTAGATAATCTAAAACCTCATGAACTCTCCCCTGACCATATTTGGCAATATAGAGTTTTTCTTGCTCGTCAATATGTGTCCAGAAAAAATCAATCCTTCGACAAACTCAGGATTGACCCTGAGCAGAATCGAATGGGTCAATCCTTCGACAAACTCAGGATTGACCCTGAGCAGAATCGAATGGGTCAATCCCTCAAAAAAAATACTCAAAATTACTATTTAATTGCTTTGAGATCGCTCCTGAATTATTTTGCCGATAGAGATATCATTTCTTTACCATCAGAAAAAATAAAATTAGCAAAAGATAAAGGAGATAAACAAGTTCGTTTTCTTAATATAGAACAATTAGAAAAACTATTTTCTATTCCTGATGCCTCTAAGATTTGCGGTCTGCGAGATCGTGCCATTTTAGAAACTTTGTTTTCTACCGGGATGAGAATTTCAGAACTGACTGCTCTTAATAGAGATCAAATTAAAATAAAACCAGGAATGACAGATTTAGAACTTATCATTGTTGGTAAGGGTGAAAGAATTCGAACTGTATATTTATCGCAAAGAACACTCTTTTGGTTAAATAAATATCTTGAAACTCGGAAAGATAAAGAAAAATCTTTATTCATTAATTATCGAAGCAAAAGAAATACTCCAAAAAGATTAACACCTCGCTCTATCGAAAAACTAATGAAAAAATATGCTGCTTTGGCGGGTCTGCCATTGAATACTACTCCCCATGTGATGCGCCATAGTTTCGCGTCCGATCTTTTAGCCAAAGGAGTTGATTTAAGAACTATCCAAGAATTTTTAGGCCATAAAAGTATTGCCGCTACTCAAATTTATGCCCATGTTACCAGCAAAAAACTGCGTGAGATTCATCGGAAATTTCATAGCGGTCGTAGATTAAAAACATAAATTTGAAATAAAATAGCGGCAGGTACTTGGTATTTCCCTACCGCTTATTACTTCTTTTTATTTATCTGAATAATAATGTTATTAAAGATTTATTTTGTATATAATTCCTAAATGATTTAGTGCAAATCTGGTCAATCAACAATATTATTCCTGGTATCCACAATCCAAATCCAGCAATAACCATTCTCCCGAATTCTACCTCATAATTGTAATCAACTTTTATATAGACATAATCCAACCATTTCATTGTCAATTTATAAGTAATTATCCACAATATCATATCTGAAACAATGAGAAGAATAAGCATTAAAGCTAAAGCTGGTAGATTTATTAATACCATAACTAACGCAACTATATCTACTATCATTTTTATCACCTCCTTTGATCTTTTACCTCCTTTTATTTTTTTATCCTTTCTTTTTCAATTTCCACTTTTCTAACCTTTCATCTTCGTTTATTTTTAAGTTCTCGATAATTTTTTTCACCTGATTTTCTGATTTTTTAGCAATAAAACCTCGTTCCCTCATTTCTCTTTTACTAATTTTTTTTTCGCGATTTTTCTTATTCTTAATAAACTCTGTATCATGTTCCAAAACAGAATATAACTTTATTTGTTTTCCCATTACAATCCCCTCCTTTCATTTTTAAGCTCCTTAATAATTTTCTTCAAATAATTTTCTTTAATCAAAATCTCTTGGATCGCTTCTTTCATTTTTTCTAGTTTCTCTAACTTTTTTTCTATCTCTTGAATTTCTTTTGTCAATTCTTCTATCCCAACTTCTTTCTCTTTTAATTTAGATTCTACCTCACGATCAAATTTAATATCCCTTTCTAATTTGTCCTTTTGGGCATCTGATAGATATTCACAATTCCAAATTATCCCAATAATTATTTCTACAATATTCATTTTCTTTACCTCCTTTCTACTTCACCAAACTTTACAGGAATCTCTGGATTATAGCCCCTTTGTTTATTGTACATTATCGCCGCAACCTTTTTTGCTTGCGCTGGTGAATAAATCTTTCTTCTAAGCCAAAGAATATATTTCGAACCGTCATCTTCTATTATTTCTACATAGTACACAGGCGATCTATGTGATTTTATTTCTGGAACAGGAAACAATTTCATCTGTTTCTCCTGTTTTTCCATCCTACTAATCCTCCTTTCTTTCCTTTATTTTTATTATTTATTAAGTTTTCAAATTGCAAGCTACACAATCATGTAGTCTTATTATATCAATAATTATTTAATATGTCAATAGATCTAATATAAATAAAAGAGGTAGGGGGTTTATCCCCTACCTTGAGAATGATTAGTTATTCTTTGATTATTTAGAAATACCTCAGATTTAATTTCTGATTTAGGAATAGCAGGCATTAATCTGTTAAAAGCACTTTTAATAATCTTTTGAAGCTGTCTAATAGAAACCACATTAGAGATGTTTTCTAATCTTCTTACCGATGGCAAATTAACTCTTTTTTTATATGGATTTACAATAATTAAATTTAACCCATTTATAAGGTTAGCCCCCTTTCCAGCAATTTTATTTTTTATTTGGCGAAGATTTGTTTGATTAGTCTCATCTGTGAGAGATTTATAACTTTTAACCAGTTCCTTGTATATATTAAGAATAATTTTTTGAGATCTAATAATCTCTTTTTTGATTATCAGTCCCCTCTTCATAACAGCAAAATAGATTTTTATATCTTTTTTAATTTTTTTATCGACGTTTGTAAGAATTGCTTTTTGGCTAAGTTCTATCTGATGCTGTATAACTAAACCTGTGCTAAAATCAATAGAACTTGATTTCAAGAATTTGAGGGTTTTTTCGGCGATATCTTTGAACTTCTTTAATTCAGCAATTTTTCCAAGGACAATTATAGTTTTACCATTAATTGTGATTTTCTGATTTCCATATTGTTCGAGAATATGAATTATTTGCCTAAGAGTTGTTTCTATATCAGGGATATGATGAAATTCTGTATTTTGTTTCCAGGAAATAATTAGTGTTCCATCGTCGTTGATTAATAACCATTTTTTGATCTTTTTCATCTTTTTTCACCTCCTTATTCTATATTTTTTAATTTATTCAGTTTTCAAATTGCAGTATCAAAATTATCTCATATTTTATGATAAATGTCAAATGGAATATTAGTAATTAATAGTAATTAGTAATTGAGTAAATTCGATTGAAAAATAGATAAAATAATGATAGAATAACAGAACTTTTGAATTTTGATTTATAATTTTAACTTTTGAATTTTAATTTGTAATTTTGATTTTTGCCTTTTGAATTTTGAATTATTATTATGCGTATTTCCTATTCCAGTTTGGAAAATTTTAAACAGTGCCCTCTAAAATATAAATTTGCCAACATAGACAACATCAAAGAATCTAAGAGCAAAGAGGCTGTTTTTGGTAATTACATTCATCAAATTTTAAAATGGTTTTATCAACAAGACCCTCACTTCCCTCCCCTAGAAGGCTTACTAGAATACTATTATAATCACTGGCCCGCCTCCGCCAAGGCTTCCACCTCCGCTCTCCGAGCTACGGCGGACAAGACGGTGGGTAAACCAAAAAAAGAAGAAGGTTTTTCTTGGCAAAATGAGCATGAAGAAAAAGATTATTTTCAAGAAGGAATGAGAATTTTAGAAGAATATTACAAGAAGAATTTTCCGCCTAAATCAATGATTATGGACTTAGAAACAAGATTTGAAGCAGTGGTTGATGAAACTCCTGATGAACCCGGAGGAAAGCATATCTTGAGTGGCGTAATTGATAGAATTGATAAATTACCCGATGGCACCATGGAAATCATCGATTACAAAACTGGTAAAAGAATGCCTTCCCAAAATGATGTGGATACTAATCTACAACTCTCCATTTATGCTTTAGGTCTTCAAAGAAAATGGCCTAAGATTAAATTAGAAAATCTTCGCCTAAGTTTATATTTCCTCAAATTTAACGAAAAAATAGAGACTAAAAAGAGTCAAGAAGATATAGAAAATACCCAAAAGAAAATTATTGATTTAATTCATCAAATTCAAAACAGCTCGTTTGAACCCAAGTCCTCACCTCTTTGCAATTGGTGCGGTTATCGTCCTATTTGTCCAGTCTGGAAACATTTTTATGAAAATGGTTCGGGAAAGGAATTCAATGGTATTAATATTGAAGAGAAAATTGATGAATATTTTAAACTCCGGGAAGATAAAGATAAAATTGAGGAAAAATTAAAAGAATTAAAAAATTTAATTGAAGTTTATAGCCATCAGAAAGGATTAAAGAGAGTCTTTGGTAATAATGGTTGCTTTAATCAAGAAGTCACTAATAGAATATCTTTTGATAAGAATAAACTGAAAGCCATTTTAGAGCCTTTAGGAAAATGGGATGAAATATTAGCCATTGATGCTAAAAAACTGCAGAAGATTATAAAAGAAATTCCTCCCAAGGCAAGAGAAGAAATAGAAAAAGCCAAAAAAGTAGAAAAAGAATATAGATATTTAGAAGCGAATAACACAACAAAAAAAGAATTAGAAGAAGAATTACATTAGATCGTTTAATATTCACATTTGGTATTTTGAATGTATCCCCTACTTTCAGCTTCTTCTTTGTTTTGAAAATAAATTTTGTTTTTCTCGCTTAAATTTTGAGCTAAAGAACAATCCACAGGATAATAATATTTTCCCCGGGAACTAGCTACAAAGAGAGATTGACCTTTGGTTGTTAGTTGATTAGAAGCAGTTGATTCCTCGTTTAAATTAACTATTAATTCTTTATCAACAACTAAAGCTGGTCGGGAAATAATTTGCCCTCCTTTAATAAAGCCCAGAGAAAACACAAAACTCAAAAGAAGTAATTCTAATACAATAAAAAACCAATCTTTTTTGACAAAAACAAAGATTTTTGATAAGATATTGTCTCGGTGGGGCAACATACTTTTAAATTTTAATTTTTTAATTTTTAAACATGGCTCATACTAAAGCTGGAGGTTCAACAAAATTAGGAAGAGATTCAGCAGGTAAACATTTAGGTGTTAAAAAGTTTGATAACCAAACTGTTAATGCTGGTAATGTTTTAATTAGACAACGAGGTACTAAATGGTATCCAGGTTTAAATACCAAAAAAGGTAAAGATGATACCATTTACGCTTTAAAAGATGGAATGGTGCAATTTTCTATTAAGAAGAAAAAAGATTTTACAGGTCAGGCGAAAAAAGTATCAGTTATTAATGTGATTCCGAAGCGATAATCCGGATTTTTAAATTGGCTTCTATTTGAGAATAAAGAACTACTTTTACTTCGTAAAGCCCCTCATGTTTCAGGGGCTTTTCTAATAGAATTTGATCAGCTTTTAACTTTATTCCCCTGTCCTTTAATTCTGAGATTATTTTTCTTCTATTGACAGAGTCAAAAGCTTCTTTACCTTTCTCGCTGAATTTTAAAGGAATTTCCAAAATGATTTTTCCCATCTGAGCTGCCATTTCTTGAGCTTTTTGTTTTGCTTGCGCTTCTTCCTGTTTTCTTTTTTCTTTTTCCTGAGATGCCTGCTGAATAGTTTGTTTTGTAGCTTGCTTTATTAAACCCTGGGGAAATAAATAATTTCTGGCATAACCATCAGCCACTTCTTTTATTTCGCCTTTTGATCCTAAACCAGGCACATCTTTTAAAAGATAAACTTTCATATTTCGCAGGTTCTTTAATTTGAATTTAGCAACGCTTCCAAAGCTTTCCCTAATTGTTTGTCTTTTTCTAAATTAATTTGAGTATAAGAGCCTAAGTCTTCCTCGTTTTTAATTTCTAAATCCGGAGTTAAACCATTATCTTGGATTATTGTTCCATTAGGGGTCAACCACTTGGCGATAGTAATTTTCAAACTATTATCATTTTCTAAAGATACTAATTCTTGCACAGAACCTTTACCAAATGTTTTAGTACCAATTAATTTTATTCCCCTCTCATCTCTTAAAGCACCGGCTAATATCTCTGAAGCTGAAGCTGTTCCCTCATTAACTAAAACTACCGTAGGAATATCTTTTAATAAACCACTGCTATTGGCTCGATAAATTTTTACCTCGCTGTTGCCAAAATCCTCTTTTAAAACTATGGCTCCTTTTGGTAATAACCAACCGCCAATATTAATCACTGAATCTAAATAACCGCCAGGATTATTTCTTAAATCAATAATCAATCCCTCTGGGTTAGCATTAATAATTTGAAAAGCAGCTTGATAAAAATCAAAAGTTAATGGCTGATTAAAACTATAAATTCTTAAATACGCTATTCGCTTATTCAAAGCTATTTCATTATTTCGAGCGAAGTGAGAAACAAGGTAATCATTATTAAGCATTTGCCATTTCAAAGATGGAACAACAATTTTATCTCTTACTAATTTAATTTCTTTAGCTTCATTCCAACTTGGACGATAAATAGTTAAAGTAACGGTTGTCCCTTTTGGCCCTCGAATCAAATTAGCTGCTTCCTGACTCGATAAATTACTTGTTTCTAAGTTATCAATTTTAAAAATAATATCATTGGGTTGTAAGTCGGCTTTTTCTGCCGGGGTTCCTGGTAAAGGAGAAACTACTACAATAGTATTATTCTTGCGACCAATTTCCATACCTACACCAAAAAATTCTCCTGAGAGTTCTTGAGACAAGGCTTCATTTTCTTTAGCATTCAAAAATTCCGAATAAGGATCTCCTAAAGATTCTACCAATCCCTTAGTAGCACCTTCGATTATTTTTGAAGTATCTAAATTTTGTCTATTAACATATTTTTGAAGAATTACTTTCCACGTCTCCCAAAAAATAGCCATATCGCCAGGAGGTATTTCCGTTGGTTTTTCTCTGTTGAGAATCTTCTCAAAAGGTGATGGCAAATGAATCTTCCAACCCCGATTAACTCCCTCAAAAAAGCCAAAAAACCATATCCCTGACAAAATAAGTACAGCTATAATAATTAATAATATTTTCTTCTCTTTTCTCATGCTATCTTCAATTATATAATAACATATATGATAACAGATTTATGGCAAAAATCAAAAAAATAAGGTAAAATGAGAGAAATGAATATGTCCAATCATCGACTTTTTTTAGCTATTAAGCTACCCCAAGAGCTTTTAGCTCAATTGCATAGTTATCAAGAACAATTAAATCCTCAAATTTTTCGAGTAGTCGAGGAAGATAAGCTTCATTTAACTTTAATCTTTTTGGGCTATGTCGAAAAAGAAAAAATCAAGACAATCCAGGATATTACCTTGGAAATAACACAGAATTTTCAACCTCAGCCAATTCGATTTCTCGAAACAGGTTATGGGCCTAATCCAAAATTTCCCCGTTTAATTTGGCTTGAGGGATTTCCTAATCAGAGTTTAGAACAGCTCAAAAGAGTTTTAGAAAAAGAGTTGCGAGATAAAGCTAAAATTACTCTGGAAGAAGAAAACCGATTGTTTTTACCCCATATTACTTTAGCGAGGATCAAAACGCCTCCTCCCACGTTTAACGTGGGTCCAGGTGCGTTTAACGCACCTCCTAGCAATCTACCTCCAAAAAGAAAAATTAATACTCAAATTCATTTTTCTTTTTCTCCTCCAAGCCTTTGGTTAATGGAAAGTCAGCTGCATAAAGAAGGCGCTCAATATATTGATTTAGCAGAATTTCTGTTTAAAAATTGACAGTGTAGCTGTCATTGCGAGGAGGCCGAAGGCCGACGTGGCAATCCTAATGAGATTGCTTCGCTAATGCTCGCAATGACTAATGGTTTAAACCTAAAAATTACAAAACCTTTACCCAGCACATAACTTTACAAATTATATCTTAATCATTCTTTCAATCTTCTTTTAATTTGTAAAGTTATGTGCTGGGTGCTCAATGTTGTGATAAAATTTTTATCACTCGGCATTGAGCCTCGCTCAAAAATTTTAACAACATTGGCATGACTAATCAAACAATTGCTCAAATACTAAAAGAGATAAGTGAATTACTAGAAATAAACGGCGTGGCTTTTAAACCAAAAGCTTATAGAAAAGCTGCTCAATCCATAGAAAATTTAAAAGAAAACATTGCTTCCATTTACAAAATAGGAGGAATGAAAGCTCTTGAGAAGATACCAGGAATAGGAAAAAGCATTGCCAAAAAAATTGAGGAATACTTAAAAAAGGGGAAAATCAAATATTATGATGAACTAAAGGAGAAAACGGTCATTAGACAAATTGTTACTTATTATTTCGAAACTAAAGGAATAAACTTAGACCAACTGAAACGGGATGCCAAAAAAAGAAAAATAATTTATTCGAGGTTTACAAAACCAGCTAAACAACTCTTGGTGCTTTCTGGTTCCATCGAAAAAGCAAAAGAAGCGATTTGGAAAGTGGCTGAGTGGGCAAAATCAAGGAATTTAGATTATGCCATTGAAACAGTTTTTAAAAAATGGCTGGAATTAGATAGATTAAAACCCAAAGAGATAGTCAAAAAGCCATATTATTATGGCAACCCAATGGTCTGGTCCCAAACCCATAGAAAATGGTATGTTATTAATGATGAAGGAGAATGGTTAGAATTTGCTGGAAAACAGTCAGATATTGAATGGAGAATTATGAAATAAAAAATAAGGATCAAGAATTAAGAATTATGGAAATACTTACTGGAGAAAAAAATCCGATTTTACGGCAAAAAAGTAAACCCGTAGAACATCTCACTAAGGAGATAAGAGATTTAATTATTCAAATGGAAAAAATTGTGGAAGACAATAACGGGGTCGGCTTAGCAGCTCCTCAAATAAATGTTTCTTTAAGAGTTATTGTCTGCAAAGTGGATAATAAATTTTACGCCTTTATCAACCCAGAAATTATCAAATCTTCTAAGGAAACTTCATCTATAGAAGAGGGTTGTTTGAGTTTGTCTAATATTTATGGCGAAGTAGAAAGACCAGAAAAAATTATTCTCAAGGCTACTAATTCAGAGGGTAAAAAGATAAAACTGAAAGCTTTCAGATTGTTGGCTAGAGTAATTCAGCACGAAATTGATCATCTTGATGGCATTTTATTCATTGATAAAGCAAAAAATATTATCAAAGACACTACACAAAAAGGAGTATCTATATGAAATATATTTTCTTTGGTTCTTCAGAATTTGCCAAGATTGTCTTAGAAAAATTGCTTCAGAATAATCTGAAGCCTGTTTTAGTTGTTACTCAACCTCCAAAACCAAAAGGACGAAAGCAAATCCTCTCCCCTTCTCTGATTCAAATCTTCGCTGAACAAGAAAAAATTTCTTGTTTTGTGCCAACAAACTTAAATGTTGAAGATTTTATTCAAACGATAAAAAATCTTCAACCAGACTTGATCCTTTTGACTGCTTATGGAAAAATCATTCCATCAGTTCTCTTAAAATTGCCTCCTAAAGGATTTATTAATCTTCATCCCTCTCTTTTACCTAAATGGCGAGGCGCTACTCCTATTCAATCGACAATTTTAGCCGGTGATAAAGAAGCAGGCGTCACTTTGTTTCTGATGGACGAACAAATTGATCATGGCCCAATCATACAAAATACAGTATACAGTATACAGTATACAAGAATTACTTATTCGGAATTATCAAAACAATTAGCAGAAATCGGTGCTGACTTAATTATTAAAACAATACCTCGGTGGCTTAACGGAGAAATAATACCTCTGCCCCAAGATGAATCTCTAGCTACCTATTGCCATAAAATTACTTCAGAAGACGAAAAGATTAACTGGCAAACCAGCGCTGAAGAAGTTGACAGAAAAGTTCGAGCGCTAAATCCCAATCCTGGAGTTTATTTCGAGTGTAGCCCCGCCTGCCGGACGGGCAGGGAGAAAAAAGGTTCTGAGCGAAGCGAAGGTTCTTATACTCTAGCCAATAATAAAATCATTAAAATTATTAAAGGGTTTCCTCTTTTTGATTCCCAGTTATCAATTAATAAAAATCCGGGTGGAATTTTTGAATATGAAAGAAAGATGGCTATCAAATGCAACTCGGGTTTTTACATCATTGAAAAACTAAAACCAGCTGGTAAAGATATTATGACCAGCGAAAGTTTCCTTAATGGCAATCGATGGATAAAAAATTATATTATCTCTAATTAATATGACTTCAAACGACAAAAAATATTTACTTCGATTAGCTAAACGAACTATTGATAAATATCTGCAAAGCAAAAATATTATTAAATTGGAAGACAGTGAATTGACAAAAACATTACTGGATAAAAGAGCCACCTTTGTGACGTTAGAAAAAAATCATAATTTAAGAGGTTGCATAGGCGAATTAGAGCCTCAAAAATCTCTTTACC
>Ga0210017_1003119_pt1 | contig 14044 bp, 11 predicted proteins | sample CryGeyCG2014_020_FD_183966 | JGI IMG/M metagenome (GOLD analysis project Ga0210017, IMG submission 183966) | Groundwater microbial communities from aquifer - Crystal Geyser CG08_land_8/20/14_0.20 (SPAdes) (version 2) | ecosystem: Environmental > Aquatic > Deep subsurface > Groundwater | place... | reverse complement strand
TAATAATCGGCAAGATTGCAAACAGTAACCTTCTTTTATCATTTGTAGTAATGGGCGGAATAATTATCTTTGGTTCTGTTTTATTCAGAATTGATGAAAAATGTATTAAAGTTAGTCTATAAGTTCTATAAATCTATTTTCTAAGAAATTTTTTCATCTAAATTTTCTTTTTGCGACGAGTATTTGGAATGTATACCAACCAGACGAATGTAACCGCTGGATGGGAAACAGACGCCACCTCCAGCATCAGATCTCCAACAGAGTTGGTCAACAAACCAATCCTTTATTGTTGGCTTTTCTTGTTCACAACCTAAATAAATACCCATTGCAATTGCATTGTTACCATTATATCTTTGCTTTACTTCCGCAAATATAAGGTCTGCATATTCAGATAATAAATGATTGTTTCTTGCTAAAGCCCGCCAAACAGGATGTAATTTTATTTCTGATTTGTTCAGCCATTTATTAATTCCTATTTTTTTCAAATAATCTCTGGAAAACTCTTCTCCTTCTAAAATTTTGTATTTTTCAGGAGTAAGAATTAAAGCCCCACACATTAATTCCATATTCGGTTGAATCTCTCTTAATGCTTGAGAATCATGTACTATTTTTATCTTACCTTTATAAAAAGCAACTCCATCTGCTGTATTAAAATAGTTATCTAACCAGAATTCTTTTTGCTCGGGTTGATTACATTTAACACTTCCTAATCTTGCCCCCATAATATCAGCTATATTCATTGGTACTAAACCAGATTTTATTAGCTGCGGCATTAATACTCTATAAAATGTATTACCACTAAAAATCTCATATTCCTTTCCTAAAATTTGCGGCATTTTATACTCACCATAAACAACAAATGCCTATAGTATTTAAATCTTTCGATTTTTTAATTACTATAGGGTAGTTACATATTCTGAACAAGAGACAATTTTAGACAATTTGCCATTTTGTGAGCTGTTATATTCTCTATCATGAAAAGATGGCTTTTGCAGTTACAATCAGAACAACCAAATTTAGGTACTGAACTTATTGAATTCTTTGATATAAACCTTGCTATTCTGCATTCCTCTTTTTTATTGGACTGCTTGTAAAACACTTTCTTGATTGAAGTATTTTTATTCATTAAAAAATAATCAATGTGCCAATGAAGCTTTTTATTTTTGCTTAAATGTCTTCTAACTCTTTTTTTAAGATTGTTTAAAGCAGAGCCAACATAGCAGTACAGGCCCTTTTTAAATTTTATAGTTCCAAGAGCCCCAATCTTTATTGATGAATTCTTTTTTAATTCAATAACCAAGCAATATGCTCCTTTCATTTTTCAGTTAAATCCCAAGAGCAAGCAGAATTAGGCCTATGCTGAGGCCAAACAGGACATTAAATGCTTTCACATAAAAGGCGTCTTTTACAGAATGGGACAACAATGGCAACATGCCGTGGCCGTCCTGGACAATTGAGCTTACAAGAAGTACTGAAAAAGGTATTATGCCCTGCGCAAACAGCAAAACAAAAATAATATGCGGGCCAGATACAGGAATTATTCCAACCAAAGCAGCTATCAAAATTAAGGCCAGCTTGTTTTGCGGCAGTATTGATGTCAGGTCAAACCTAAGCATTAAAAAGTTTATTATCAGCATTGTAAAGAAAAGCCACATGAATAACCTTGGCATGTGCTCTTTTATTATGTGTCCATAAATATGCTTTTTTAAAAAATGCCTGAAAAATGATTTTCCCTGCAAATCCTGCTTTTGATGAACTTTAATCTCACATGGCTTGGAGATTTTTAATTTTGTTTTCTTAATAATTTTGTCAGCTAAAAAGCCCGCGATAATCCCAAGAACAAGGCAGATAAAAAATATTAACAAAGCAGTTCCAGGTATTTCTGCAAGCATAATGAATGCCTCATCACCAGCTGTTGCAACCATAACTGCAACCAAAGCGCCAAATCCAACAATGCCATGTGCATAAGATGAAACAATAAAGAATGTTCCAAAACAACCAGGTGTAACACCCAGCAAAGAAGCTAGAGTGTACTGCCTTAATGGTTTTTTTGTAATACTATTGTTGATTTTATCCCTGTACCTTAACTCAAAAAATTCAACAATAACCATTAATACAAAAACTATAAGAAGAATTTTTAGTGTTTCAAGTAATATATCAACTATCATAGTAATATTGAAAGATTAAATTATTTAAAAAGCTTATGTTAAAATAGCTTATTTTTATAATATATGGCTTTGATTTTGATTAAATATAAAAACTTGGGAAATATTTTTATTTGTATGATAATAAAATATGTGAAGCTTGAGAACATAAGAAGCTACACTAAGCAGGCAATAGAATTTCCAGAAGGACCTGTTCTTTTAAGCGGTGATATAGGAAGCGGAAAATCAACAATACTATTAGCAATAGAATTTGCACTTTTCGGCATAATGAGGTCACTGTCTGGAGCTTCCCTTTTAAGAAATGGCAAAACAAAGGGTTCTGTTGAGCTTAACTTTTATCTTGACAGCAAAGACATAACAATAAAAAGGGCATTAAAAAGGCAAGGCGGAGATGTAAGGCAGGATTCTGGATTTATAGTAATAGACGGAAAGAAAACAGAGGCAACTGCTGTTGAGCTTAAATCAAAAATTCTTGACCTCTTAGGCTACCCCAAAGAACTTGTTACAAAAACAAAATCATTGATTTACAGGTATACTGTTTATACCCCGCAGGAAGAGATGAAACAGATATTGCTTGATGAAAAAGACTACAGGCTTGACACATTAAGAAGGGTTTTTCAGATTGACAAGTACAAAAGAATCAGGGAAAACACACAAATTGTAATAAGAGAAATAAGAGAAAAAACAAAGGAATTTAGCGGGATGATCTTTGACCTTGAAGAAAAAAAGAAGCAGAAAAAAGAAAGAGAGAATGAGTTAAATAATGTTATGAAAAAAGTAGATGATCTAAAACTAAAGGTAAAGGCAGCAGAATCTGTTGTTAAGGAAAAAAAGGGAAGCAAAGTCCAGCTAGAGGAGGATATTAATAAACTAAATGAGCTAAGGAAAAAAGAAGATGTAGCAAACGCAAGGCTTAAAGAGAAAGTTACGCTAATGCATGATTACAAAGAGAACACAGAAGTGCTGGATAAAAGCATAAAAGAACTTAACGCAAAGATAGAAAGCTTCAAAATAGATGTAATAAAAGAAAATGAATCAGAATTGGAAAAATCAACAGCAAAAACAGAGAATGAATATAATTATTTAATACAGAAGAAAGTTGAATTGACTGAAAAAATCAATTCTATGCAAAAAAGAAAAAAAGAGTTTCAGGAAGAGATATCAGAAAAGTCAGAGAAGTCCAAGAATCTTATTCTGAAGAAAAGTATATTGGACCAGCTTCAAGATGAATTAAATGAAAAAGAAAGTATTAATAAAAGGATTAGTGAAACAGAAGATGGGATTAAAAAAATAAGTTTGATCATTAATGAAAAGGAAGTTAATAAAGAAAAATCAGAAAAAATAAAAAAGGATGTTCTAAAATCAGATAAATGCCCTACCTGTTCACAGGAATTAACAGCAGAGCATAAAAAATACATTAATGATCTCGAAACTAAAAAAATAAAAGAATTTATTGAAATTTTAAAAAAAGAAAATGAAAGAAAAAATGAACTGAATGATAATCTCAGGGATTTAAATAAAGAACGAGAAAGTCTGCTGCAGAAAGAAAAAACAACGGATATATTGAAAATTGAAATAAAGGGATTTGAGCAACTTGGTAAAGAAATTGTTGAAAAACAAAAATCGCTCAATAAACTTATTGTAGAAGAGAATAAGATTAGGAAAGAGCTTGATTCTATAACTGCAAAAAATTTAGATGAAATAAAAAATAATATTTCTAAATCAAAGGATTTGCTTAAAAAAATTCGTAAAGCAAATACCATATTAAATGAAAAACAGAATCTGATAAACATTAGGGATGAAAAAAATAAAAATATTGGAGAAATCTTAAAAAATATTGCATTGTTAAAAAAAGATGTTGGGGAAATAAACAATTTAAAAATAGAGCTTAATAATGAGATAAAAAAGTTTGATGACATCGAAGAAAAATACAAGAGAATGAAGGAAGAGCTTGAAAAGGCAGTCTCAGATGAAACACTTTTGGCAATAAAAAAAGCGCAGCTTGACAATGAAGCAGAGGGAATTAACAAAGCAATTAAAGGGCTGAAAAAGGAGATTGATGAAAAGTTAGAAATTAATAAAAAAATTAATTATTTGAAACAAATGAGGAATTGGCTTGATAATTATTTCATAAAGCTTATGTCAGTAATGGAAAGGCAGATTATGTCGGGGGTTTATCATGAGTTCAATGAGCTTTTTAAGGACTGGTTCAATATTTTAATGGAAGAGGAGAGTATCAGCGTAAGGCTTGATGATGAATTTACTCCGATAGTAGAGCAGAATGATTATGAAACAAGCATAGAGCATCTTAGCGGAGGGGAGAGAAATTCTCTTGCTTTAGCTTACAGGCTTGCACTTAACAAGGTTATAAACAATATTATTGAAGGCATAAAAACAAAAGATCTCATAATTCTTGATGAGCCAACAGATGGATTTTCAACAGACCAGCTTGATAAGGTCAAGGCTGTGTTTGACCAGCTGAACATAAAGCAGTCAATCATTGTGTCCCATGAAAGCAAGATAGAAAGCTTTGTCAACAATATTATGAGGATAAGCAAAGATGAACACATAAGCTCTATTGTTTTTGTCTGAAATCAAAAAGATTTAATAGGAATATATTATTTCTTTTTATATTCGGGGCCGTAGTGTAGTCTGGCTATCATTCCAGCTCGGGGAGCTGGTAACCCGAGTTCAAACAAATGGTTGCTCACAGCTTCTTGCTAAGCTGGCACGCATAGAGAATTTTGCTTAAAAGCCAAATCCCCTTAGCTCGCTACGCTCGCAAAAGAGCGCAATTATTTTTGAAAGTCTCGGCGGCCCCATACAGCTTCTTGCTAAGCTGGCACGCATAGAGGGTTTTGCTTAAAAGCCAAATCCCCTTAGCTCGCAAGTGCTTTGAAATTATTAGCAGTTCCGTAAACTTTAGAAACATTTATATATAAATGCCCTATTTAAGAAATAAGTGGTGGTAGTGAATGAATTGGCCTAAAAGAGCATTTTTCTTGTTAGTTGTTGTATCTATGTTAACTATATCCTTTGCCTCTGCATTATCAGAATTTTCAGTGAATTATGAAGCTGTTAAAGATAATGTAGTTTACATGGAGCCAGCAGAATTCTATGTTTCCATAACAAACAATCAGAATTTTAATGACCAGTTTAGAACAAGCTTTGGAATCAATCCAAAGTGGAGCATTCAAATAATTCCGCCAAGGGATTCTTACTTAACAATAAATAAAGGTGAAACCAAAAAAATAAAGGTTATAATAATGGCTGTTTCTGAAATGCCGCCTAGCTTATATAGAATTCCAGTTATTGTAAAATCACTTAAAACAAACCTGTCAGAAAAGATATATGCTCCAATTTATTTAAAATCAGGCAAGATTGCAGGGGAATATCCACCAACAGTAACAGCCAATGTTAATATCCCCAATAAAATAGACCCAAGAGAAACTATCAGGATAACAATTGATTTGAGAAATAGAAATAATCTTAATATCACAGATATGAAAATAAAGCTGTCAAGCATTGTTATAAACAAAGAGGTACTAACCTCTATTGGACCTTTAGAAGAAAAAACTATTATTGTAACGTATTCTTTTGACCCTCTGGAACCGCCAAAAAAAGATACAGTAACATTCAATCTTTATGTTGATGGAAACAGCATAAGAACCATAGAAGATGTACCAATTGAGATAATAGCTTACTCAGACATTACAGAATCATCAGAATCAATAAAATCATTCCTAAAAACAGAGAAAAAGATAACTTACACAAATGATGGAAATATAAGAAAGCAGGAAGCTCTCAAGATAGAGATGGGATTCTTCAAAGATTTGGTGACATCAACAAATCCAAAAACATATGTTTTGAAAGAGGACGGAAAAAGATACAGGGCATTTGATGCTGATTTAAAGCCGGGTGCAAAAACAGAAATAATTGTTGTTAAAAATTTTAGGCCATTGGTTATTATTATAGCTATTGCAATAATTTTGACAATATTATACTACATATTCAGAAGCCCGATAGTGGTAAAGAAACAGGCAGTGGTCTTGAATACAAAAGATGGTGGAATAATTAATATGAAGATTATGATGAATGTAAAGAATATAACATCAAAGGTAATTAAGAATGTTATAATCATTGATCGTGTTCCAAATATTGCAGATATAGAAAAAGAATTCCAGATAGGGACTCTTAAACCAGACAAGATTATATCGCACGAGAAAAGCAGCAATCTTATTAAATGGAATATAGATGTTCTTGAAAAATATGAAGAAAGGATAATAACCTACAAAATAAAGTCAAAATTATGTATACTTGGAGGGTTTAAACTGCCACCTGCAGTTATCAAGTATGAGAATAAAAAAGGGAAGGATGCTATTACACACTCAAACAGTGTAAACCTTTCTATTAAATAGTTCTTTTTTTAATTTGAACAGTATCTCCGAAAGAAAAGTAACTCCTCCTAAATGCTCGAAAAAAAGCAAATAGGAGAAGCTTATTGTTTATTTTACAGATAAACAATGAGCAACATAAATTCCTTTTTACAAAAATCTTTCTCTTCTTTCCTGAGTAGTATAATTCTCCCATTGAATTCAATAAGCTACCAGCTTGTCAAAGTTGCTAAATCTCATAGTTATATTGAAACCTTGGGTGAGAATGCTGATTCTTTACATATCTGGATCAAGAAGTCATATGAAGTGGATTTTAAGAAAGCATTTGAAAAGCAAGTAAGAAAAGCAATCAAGCGCTTGCATGTTAATTATGCAAGACTTGCTTTTGACATAACTGCCGAACCATTTTATGGAAAAACAAGGGGATTATACATATTTGATACCCATAAGAATAAAAAGTTTGATGGCGAATTTAAGTTTATGACCGTCTGTTTAATAACTCGCAACAAACAGATTCCATTAATGGCTTTACCTGTTATGATAGGTGAAGGAAGCGGAGGAAAACTTGCTATAGAATTACTTGATTTCTGTCAAACATTATTCAAGAAAATAAGATTTGCTGTCTTTGACAGGGGCTTTTACATAGCAGAACTTATTGACTATCTGGAAGCCAATAAGATAAGATTTCTTATTCTAGTTCCTGAAAAGAAAGGAAAAATCAAAGGATATGTTGAAGAAACAAAACAACTAGGCAAATTCAAACATCAGATGAAATACTCCAAGGATAAGAGCTGCTGGAAGCCAAAAACAACAATTGTTGTTTGCAAAGGGATTGATAAATTTGCATGGATATTTGCAACAAATATACATTTTAATACGAGAGTTGAATATATATGGCATTATAAGAGAAGATGGCAGATTGAGACAAATTACAGGGTAGAGGATGAAAGCAGGATAAAAAGCAAAAGCACTAATTACCTAATCAGATATTTCTATTTCCTAGCCAGCTTATTGCTCCATTTGTTTTGGATTGTTAATAAAAACCTAAATTATTATGTTCCATTTAAGAAATATCTTGATAATATTGAGCAAGAACTGCTGTTTGAGTATCTGAAATTAGAGCAGATTTAAGATTAGCTATAGCGATAGCTATACGGGAAGAGGGGGGATTTGGTATTTAGAGTGTTGAACTTGTTGGGTTAAAATAACTAAAGAGAAATAAATTAGTATCCAACCCCAAGTTTTTAGCGAAATCAAGTATTTTATTATGTAATTTTGTAATTGCATTCGGAGATACTGTTTGAAAACAAAAGCTATATAAATAAAATAATTTTCTCTTCTTAAATCCCCGCTTAGCTCAACGGTTAGAGCGTTCGGCTGTAGATTCTGCCCGACTATCTCGTGTGAGAATGTATGAAATGCAGACAGCTGTTACCGGAAGGTTGCTGGTTCGAATCTGGCAGCGGGGATGTTTTTCTTACCTTTCAGAAATGTTTTAAACAAAACCATCAAGGGTCCAAACAATAACCTTTATATACTCAGTTATACTTGGCCTTTAAATGGACTGGAAAAAGATTGTATTTGCAATTGCTATTTGCTTAATTTACATACCAATGGTCTTTATGGCCGTAAACACTTTCTTTCCTAAGGCACCTGTGAACGAGTGTTACATAGACTATAAGTATCCAGTAATAGCAGCAGAGAACAAAGAGATAAACCAGACGCAATTGGACGAGTATAATAGGAAGATACGTGAATGTGAAATTTCTTTTGATTCTGAAAGAACAAAATATGACGGCTGGAAGTTTATTGTAATTATGATTGTAAATATCATTGCTACCTTGTTCATGCTGATGAAATTTGACAAAAGCATTATCTTTGGATTATTCTTTGGCGTTGTGATAACTGCCTTTAGTGCTACAATTAATTACATGGAATCAAGATCTGTTATTGGTTTTGCACTACTTGTATTTTTATTCGGCTTGATTATCTACTTTGTAAACAGATTGAGCAAGGACTAAATTAAACTCTTTCTACTGACTTTATAATTTCATCTGCATCAAAACGATTATGGCAGTAAAAACAATATAAAGCACTGCAATAATCAAGCATGGAAAGCTTGAAGTAAATTTGTTTGTTACATGCAGGGCATATTATTCCCAAACACTTTACTATCTCTCTATCTCTTTCGTTTTCTGGCCGTTCTGTTATCATTATTTTCATTTCTTCACTATTTTAAATAAAAGGAATTAACAAAAAAAATATAAATTGTTGTGATTTCCCTTAATAAGTAACAAAGCGTACCAATAATATATTTCTCTATTCAAAATCTTTATATAATAGTTTAAATATTAAGAATATATGGTTACAAACCAATTGGAGAAAATAGCAATAGATGCATTAAATAAAGCACATCAAACTTACGAAGAACTCAAAGCTTCTGGTAAGGAAGAAGAAGAAATTCAAAAAAATCAGTTTGGAGAAACTGCTCTAAGAGTTGATATTGAAGCAGAAGAAGCAGTTATTAACACATTAAGGGAAGCAAATCTTCCAATAAGGATAATTTCTGAAGAGCACGGAGAAGTAGATATTGTAAAAAATCCAATCTATTTGGGTGTACTTGATGGGATTGATGGTACAAGAGCATTAAAAGCAAAAAAGGGAATGTATGGAACTATGTTTGGAATTTTCTCAAACTTAAACCCAAAATATGATGATTATCTCTTTAGTGGAATTATTGAACATTCTACAAAAAGATTATTTTATGTCTCTAAAGGCAAGAAAAGCCTTGTAATAGTTAAAGGAAAAACAATGCCGGTTAGTTGTTCAAATAATTCAAAACTTGATAAAAAAATTAAGATTTATATTGATGAATGTTGGGATTTCAACAAAAAAACTTTTTCTGAAAAACTTCAAGGATTTAATATAGATTGTTTAAACTCCTCTGCACACCATTACTTGAGTTTGATATCTGGTCAAGCAGACTTAGTATTGGAGTGTACAAGGAAAGGTAATTTAGAAATAGCAGTTTCCTATGGGTTGGTTACAAAGGCAGGAGGGATAATGGAAACATTAGATGGGGCAAGCTTAGGACAGAAAAAATATTTAAAATTCGGACAAGATAAACATATTGCAGTTATAAGTGCATCAACAAAGCAATTGGCAAGGGAATTAATTGAGCATATTAATCAAAATTAAGACATTTAAAGACTTTGAAAAACGTTAAAATCTTATCATAACACACACAAGTTATCAATTTTCTACGAAAGCTTTATATATTGAAAAAAGGACAGAAACTGATGATGGGATAATCTTTCTTTAGTCTTTTGCGGGCCAAATAAGGCTTTTTAAGATTTAAGAATAGCTTATACCATTTATTAAGAACTATAATGCCCTGGTGGTGTAGTTCGGCTATCATGAAGCCCTGTCGAGGCTTCGACTCGGGTTCAAAGGCATATAATACTGAAAATCCCGGCCAGGGCGTTGCTTAAATCAGAATTTGATTCTGATTTTAGCACTTGGGCCGGTAGCTCAGCCTGGTAGAGCATCTGACTTTTAATCAGGTGGTCGCGAGTCCGAATCTCGTCCGGCCCATAATAACATTCAAAAATGAGGATAAAGATGAAAAATATAGATATCAAAAAGCATATACTTGTCCCCGAACATTCTAAATTAACCAAACAGGAAATTCAAGAATTGCTTGAAAAATACAAGGTTACATTGAATGACCTGCCAAAGATATCACTAACAGATTCTGCAATTGAAAAACTGAGTTTGAAATCAGGTGATGTTATAAAAATAATAAGAAATAGCCCAACAGCAGGCACAGCTATATATTATAGGGTCGTTGCAAATGAATAAAACATCAAAAATATTGATACAAAAATACTTTCAGGAAAATAGCATTATCAGGTCTAATATTGGGTCTTTTGATAATTTTGTTGAATTTGAGCTGCAAAAAATTATTGATGAAAACAAAGAAGTTGAGCCAACCATTATCCCTCCTAATGTTGATACATATAAAATAAGGTTTGATAGAATATGGATTGAAGAGCCAACAATAATTGAAGCAGACGGCTCAAAAAGAAATATATTCCCATCAGAAGCAAGGCTTAGGAAGATGACATATGCTGCTCCTATTTTTGTTGATGTATCTGCTCACGTTAATGGGCAAAAAAGAGAGTCTGTGAATAAAGTGCAGATCGGCAATCTTCCAATCATGCTTAGGTCAAAATACTGCCATCTTAATAAACTAGACAGAGAGGGACTAATAGAGAAAGGAGAAGACCCTGATGACCCTGGCGGATATTTTATAATAAATGGAAGCGAGAAAGTGCTTGTTAACATAGAAGACCTTGCTGCAAACAGGTTCTTGGTTGAAAAGACAAAAACAGGACCAAGTGAATATGTTGGAAAGCTTTTTTCAGAAAGGGGCTCTTTCAAGATACCTCATACTATTGAGAGGATGAAAGACGGAGTAATCTATTTAAGTTTTACAAGAATCAAAAGAATACCTATTGTTATTGCAATAAAAGCATTGGGACTCATGAAAGATGAAGAAATAATGAGGGCTGTTTCAGAAGAGAACTATGATGAAATGTTTATAAATCTGTATGAGTGTGTTGACATAAAAACACAGGAAGATGCAATTGATTATATTGCAAAAAAGTCGGGTATAACACAATCAAAAGAGATAAGGATTGAGAGAACACAGGAAATTATAGATAAATACCTCATGCCGCATATAAGCATTGATAAAAAAGATAGGATTCAAAAAGCACATAATTTATGCAAGCTAATAAAGAAGTTTATACTTGTTTCAAGAGGAGAAATGAACGTTGATGATAAAGATCATTACATGAACAAAAAAATTAAAATGAGTGGCGATCTTTTGGCAGATTTGATAAGAGTTAATTTTGGCATATTAGTAAATGATTTATTGTATAATTTTCAAAGAATTGTAAAAAGAGGTAAATTCCCATCTGTAAAGGTTATTATAAGAGAAAAGCTGCTAACATCAAGGATTTATTCATCAATGGCAACTGGCCATTGGGTTGGAGGAAGAAAGGGTGTAAGCCAGAGAATACAACGCCTTAATTTCCTTGATATGATGTCGCACTTGCAGAGAGTTGTAAGCCCATTGTCAGCAACACAGGAAAATTTTGAGGCAAGAGAGCTTCATAGCACTCATCTTGGAAGATTGTGCACTGTTGAAACCCCTGAAGGAACAAATATAGGGCTTAAGAAAAATCTTGCATTACTTTCAAGTATTTCACCTACACCTGTTATTAAAGAGGAAGAAACAATAAAATTATTAAAAGGCTTTGGCCTAAAGGTATTAAAATAAAATGAGCGAAGCATATCTAAATGGAAAATTTATTGGAACAGTAGAAAATCCTGACGACTTTGTTAATAAAATAAGAGAGGGAAGAATAAAAGGAAATGTTTTAGATAATTTAAATGTGTATTATGACAAAAAAGCAGGCAATATTCAAATGAATGATGACAAGGGGAGGCTTAGGAGACCATTGATTGTTGTAAAGAATGGACAACCCCTTTTAACAGAAGACCATATTAAAAAATTGCAAAATAATGAAATTTTATTCTCTGACCTTGTAAAGCAAGGTGTTATTGAATATATTGACGCCGCTGAAGAGGAAAATGCCTTTGTTGCATTCTCAAAAGAAGAACTAACAAAAGAGCATACACACCTGGAGGTTGCACCAATGGCAATGGTTGGTTTATGCACCTCATTAGTGCCTTATGCAAATTTCAGCCCAGGTGCAAGAATAAGCATTGGCTCTAAAAATCAGAAGCAGGCACTTGGAATGTATGCAACAAATTTCCCAATAAGGATTGATATGGACATTAATATATTGCATTACCCACAGATGCCGTTAGTTCAGTCTGTCATGCATGATATTTCTAATTATAATAATCATCCTTCAGGACAAAATATGGTAGTTGCAATTATGAGCTACAAAGGGTATAATGTTGATGATGCAGTAGTTTTAAACAGGGCTTCAATTGATCGCGGACTTGGAAGATCAACATATTATAGGCCATTAATAGCTGAAGAGCTGAGATACTCCGGCGGCCTGACTGATGAAATATCAATACCTGATAAAGATGTAAAAGGATATAAGAGTGAAAAGGATTACAGATTATTGGAAAAAGATGGCATTATCTTCCAGGAAGCAAATGTTGCAGAGGGGGATGTTATCATCGGCAAAACAAGCCCACCAAGATTTTTAAGCTCTATGGACCAATACAATTTTGCACCAAGCAGCAGGCGTGAAAGCTCCAAAGCATTAAAGCATGGAGAAGAAGGAATTATTGATTTTGTTTTAATAACAGAAAACAGTGAAGGAAACAAGTTGATTCAGGTAAAAATAAGAGATCAGAAAATTCCAGAAATAGGTGATAAATTTACATCAAGGCACGGGCAGAAAGGTGTTATTGGACTGATAGTTGACCAGGCAGACATGCCTTTCACAGCATCTGGAATTACGCCGGATCTCTTATTCTCCCCTCATGGTATCCCATCAAGAATGACTATCTCACATCTTATAGAGTTGGTTGGTGGAAAGGTTGGCGCATTATCCTCAAGGTATATAGACGGAACATTATTTGATGTTGAGCCAGAAGCAATGCTAAGAAAAGAACTGTTATCATTAGGATTCAGGGAGAATGGTGTTGAAACAATGTATAATGGCACCACAGGAGAGCAGCTGGAAGCAAAGATTTACATCGGAAATATTTATTATATGAAATTAAAGCACATGGTTGCTAATAAGATACATGCCAGAGCCAGGGGACCAATACAACTTTTGACAAGGCAGCCAACAGAAGGCAGGGCAAAAGAAGGTGGCCTGCGTTTGGGAGAAATGGAAAAAGATACATTTGTTGCCCATGGTGCATCCCTATTGTTAAAGGAAAGGTTTGATGCAGACAGAACAATAGTTCCAATTTGTGAAGAGTGCGGAATGGTGGCAGTACACGATACATTTAAGAACAGGCTATACTGCCAGGTTTGCGGCGACAATGCAGAAATAAATTTTATTGAAATAAGTTATGCTTTCAAGTTGTTGCTTGATGAGCTAAAATCATTAACAGTACATCCAAAACTAATATTAAAAAATAAATACTAAAAATGGAAGATAACGAAATTGCAGTTTTTAAAAAGGTTGAAAGTATTGCTTTTAGTATTTTGAGCCCGGGCATAATCAAGAAAATGGCTTCTGCTAAAATAGTAACTCCTGAGCTTTATGATGAGGAAGGCTATCCAGTTGATGGTGGCTTAATGGACTCAAGGTTAGGTGTTATAGATCCGGGGCTTAGATGCAAAACATGCGGTGCAAAACTTAAGGAATGCTCTGGCCACTTTGGTTATATATCCTTAGCAAGACCAGTAATGCACATCAAATTTATTAATGTGATATATGACTTATTGAGATGCACATGCAGGGAGTGCGGAAGAATACT
>Ga0210017_1003118_pt1 | contig 14045 bp, 14 predicted proteins | sample CryGeyCG2014_020_FD_183966 | JGI IMG/M metagenome (GOLD analysis project Ga0210017, IMG submission 183966) | Groundwater microbial communities from aquifer - Crystal Geyser CG08_land_8/20/14_0.20 (SPAdes) (version 2) | ecosystem: Environmental > Aquatic > Deep subsurface > Groundwater | place... | reverse complement strand
ATAAATTGAGATGGTTGCAAAACTATTTCGTAGCGAAATTTTAGATTTTCGAGCGAGGCGAGGAAGACGAGCAAAATGTTTTGAGGCCGTAGCCCAGCTACGGCGAAAAGCATTTTGCGAAGTCTGACGATGACGCAGCCGAAAAGATAAAATTGTAGCAGGAATAGTTTTGCAACCATCTCATTATCATAAACAAAAAGCTCTGTCCATTAAGACAGAGCTCCGTATGAGGTCAGACCTCATACAATTAAACTATAAGCCCATGGCCAAGCGAACTTTTTCCATTGTTTCTTGAGCAATTTTTTCGGCTCGCGAGGCGCCGTTAGCTAAAATTTTATCAATAATTGCCGGATTTTTTTCAAACTCGGATTTTTTGTTTCTGAATGGCTCTAAGTTTTCTATCAAAAGTTCGGCTAATTTTTGTTTGAATGTTTGATAGTTTTGGCCGGTAAATTCGTTTTCCAAGTCCTTGATGGTTTTGTTTGACAGCAAGCTATGAATCGTTAGCAGGTTTGATATGCCCGGCTTTTCATTGGGGTTGTATTTTATTTCTTGGCCGCTGTCCGTGGTGGCTGAAGCGATTTTCTTTTTAATCTGTTCGGGGGTATCAAAGAGCCCGATACATGTTTCCGGCTTGTCGCTCTTGGACATTTTTTTAGTCGGCTCGGTTAAAGACATAATCTTTGCGCCGATTTTCATTATGCGCGCTTGAGGCAGGGTAAAGGTGTCGCCGAACCGAGCGTTGAACCGCCGGGCAATTTCTCGAGCCAGCTCCACATGTTGTTTTTGGTCCTGTCCCACCGGTACAACCTCGGTTTGATAAAGCAAAATGTCAGCGGCCATTAAAACAGGGTAATTCAAAAGCCCGGCACAGACATTTTTAATATGCTTGGCTGATTTTTCTTTGAACTGGGTCATTCTTTGCAAGTCGCCGATAGGCGTGATGGTGTTTAATAGCCAAGCCAGTTCAGTATGTTCTTTAACAGCCGACTGCGTAAAGATGATATTTTTTTTCGGCGAAAGTCCAGCTGTTAAATAGATAGCGGCCACCTCTTTTATTTTCTGTTGTAATATTTTTGGGTCGTAGGGCACGGTGATGGCGTGCCAGTCAACAATACAAAAAATACAGTCATTCTTTGATTGCAAGTCAAGCCATTGCTTGATAACCGCCAAATAATTGCCAAGATGAATTTCGCCCGAGGGCTGAATGCCTGAAAATATTTTCATAGATTGATATAAAATTATTTTGTTTTTTCTTCTGCAGTGTCAAATCTATTTTTCATTGTTTCTAAGTCGGGCAGGCCCCAAAGTACGGCTCGCCGGTTTATTATATACGGAGATGGTTGCAAAACTATTCCTGCTACAATTTTATCTTTTCGGCTGCGTCATCGTCAGACTTCGCAAAATGCTTTTCGCCGTAGCTGGGCTACGGCCTCAAAACATTTTGCTCGTCTTCCTCGCCTCGCTCGAAAATCTAAAATTTCGCTACGAAATAGTTTTGCAACCATCTCACGCTGTTTCTTCTTGTGTCAGGCCAAATCTTTCTATCATTTTTTTGTAATTTTCTAAATGACTGCACCAATCTTGGCGGATTGCATCCCACTGTTTCTCGCCGTTTTTTTTATTGGCAAAACATTCATTTACGATATATTTTTGAAGATTTTTTAATCTATTGCGATTCCCAAAAAATAAACCATTAAATAGATTACAAAGAGGCGACTGAGTTTCTTGTTTTTTTCCATTTATATATTTTGAAAAATCAAAGCTGTGGTCCAGGCAGAGCTTAAAATTAGTTCTCTCCATTTTTTGCGAAAAGTAAGCTTTAATTTGTTTTATTATAGCATTTGATGTTATGCTTTTGTCTCCATTTTCATTTTTATCGTTAAAAATTAACGCCCAATCCAGGTCGCTTGCCGGCACCCAATACCCTTTGGCAAAACTTCCCAACACTATCAGCCCAATTAGCTGAGGATATTTTTTTATACAAGCATCAACAATATCGTTGATAGTTAAAAGCAAGTTTTCTTTTTTCTCTTCGTCCCCCCTTTTTTCAAAAGAGGAAAATAGATATTCAAAGTAAGGGTTTTGCAAGGCAGGTTCTTGAGAGGTTGAGATGGTTGCAAAACTATTTCGTAGCGAAATTTTAGATTTTCGAGCGAGGCGAGGAAGACGAGTAAAATGTTTTGAGGCCGTAGCCCAGCTACGGCGAAAAGCATTTTGCGAAGTCTGACGATGACGCAGCCGAAAAGATAAAATTGTAGCAGGAATAGTTTTGCAACCATCTCGTTATCAGTTTTTTTATTAATTTTGATTTATCAATTGGCCTTATTTTACCAATTAGTTCTATCGCCGCTCGCCGAACAGCCCAGTCTTCGTCTTTCAGCCCTTTTTCAATGGTGTCTTTGGCTTGTTCCAAAGTTAGGTTTTCTATTCGCGCCAGCGCTTCAAATGCGCATTTCATTAATATTTTTTTCAATATTTCGTCTTTTTCTTCGCGTAAAACCTGTCCAATCTGAAAAATATTATGGGAATAGTCAATGATATTTAACTTATCAATCTTATCCTTGATATCCTGGGGCCAGTCCTTAGTTTCCAGGGGTTGCCATTTTTCTGTTTTTTCGTTCGTAGGGATATTTTCTATGCTTTGTTTAATTTTTTCTGGGTTAGGCATATAATAATGAAGTTTTTATACCTCTATTACCACTGGCAACACCATGGGTCTTCTTTCTGTTTTGAAAAACAGGAAGTCGCCGATTTTGTTGCGGATTTCGTCTTTAACGAAAGTGCCGTTGATGGTATTTACGCCGGTCGATTGATTAACGATGTCAATAACTTTTTTTCTGGTTTCGCGCAATAAGTCCTTGGATTCCCGCAGATAAACAAAGCCCCTGGAAATGATATCGGGCGAGCCCTTGGCTTTGCCAGTTTGGCGGTCTATTACCACCACAATAACAAACATCCCGTCTTGCGACAAGTTTTGTCTATCGCGCAGCACTACCTCGCCCACGTCTCCCACGCCCAAGCCATCAACAAAGACATAGCCGGTTTCCGCTTTTTTGTTTGATAGTTTAGCTGTTTTATTGCCAAACTCAATAATTGAGCCGTTGTCTAAAACAAAAATTTTATCTTTATTCACGCCCGCCTCCAAAGCCAGCTTGGCTGTCTCTTTTAAGATATAATGGTTGGCGTAGACGGGTAAAAAGAAGTCCGGCTGGATTTGTTTGATTATTTCTTTGATGCTGTCGGCATTGCAATGGCCGCTGGCGTGCACATCCATAATGTCGCTGTGAATCACATTGTCGCATTTACGATAAAGATTGTCTTTGAGCCGCTGGATAGTTCTCTCGTTGCCGGGGATCACCGAAGAAGAGAAAATAATTGTATCGTTTTTTCTGATTTTGATGAATTTGTGGCTGTCACTTACAATGCGCGATAAAACAGCGTTGCCTTCGCCCTGCGCCCCGGTGCAGATAACAATAATTTTGTCATCAGGATATTTACTAACATCATTAACCGAAATAATTGTTTCTTTGTTGGTCTTAATATAGCCAAGCTCGCGGGCGATTTCCACATTTATTTTCATGCTATAGCCGTCCAAAGCGACTTTTTTGCCGATTTGTTTGGCGTATTCCAAAAGATAGCCGATTCTTTTAATCTGAGAAGCGAAAGTGCCGATAATCACCTTGCCCTTGGCCTCGGAAATTAATTTTTCTAAATTGGCGTACATTTTTTTTTCCGAGACCATTTCAGGGGAAGTGTTAGTGGCGCCCAAGCTTTCTAACATTAGGATTTTGGGCCGGGGCAAATTAGCCAAATGATTATAAGTGAGGGGGTGGCCGCTGGTCGGGTCTTTTTCCATGGTCCAGTCGCCCGGATGAATAATTGTGCCTTGAGGCGTGCCAATAATTACGCCAACCGCGTCCACGATAGAGTGCTCAACATTGAAAAAACCGATACGGAAATTGCCTAAATTAAAACGGTCGTTTACCGAGTTTATTTTAATAATATCCAGCCGCTTGGCCGAGTTTCTTTCAAAGTCCTCCATTCGTTTTTTTATCATAGCGATGGTTAAATCCCTGCCCATAACCGGCGGAAAGCCGAGCTTTGGCAAAAGCAAGGGCACTGCCCCGATATGGTCAAGATGGCCATGAGTAAAAATAACCGCTCTGATATTTTTCTCTTTGCCTTTCAGGTAACTGATACTGGGGATGATATAATCAATGCCCGGCATATCTTCTTCGGGAAACTGTATGCCCATATCTAAAATGACTATGTCTTTTTCGTATTCAAAAACAGTCATATTACGCCCGACCTCTTCCATGCCCCCCAAAGGAATAATCCTTAAATGTGGAGTAGCAGTGGTTTTTCTTGTTGTTCGGGGCTGTTTGGGCCTGGTTAAATTGTTAGTTTCTGTTGGTATTGACATAATTTTTTATTTTGTTATAATTTAGATAAGAATGATTGGGGGGGACAGTGAATCCTATATGTAATAGTATGGGTGCACCTGCCCACTTTACGCCCAATCATTTTTGTTTACACGACAAAAGGAGCCACATCTTCGGCGGTAATGATTTTGTTTGCGCTTGTCTTTTTTCTGAAAACATTGATAGCTACCTCGTGCGCTTTGTTATGTTTGCCGATTAGCTGAAATGAAATATCATCTTGCGTAATTTTTGAATTTGTTTTTTTTCTGATTATTTGAATTAGAAAATCCTTTATAAGAGGCTCTTTGCCGATATATTCCTTATCAATAATGATAGAGCTGATTTTTGGTAAATCGTTTTTTATTAAAAGATAAATTAGAATCGCTAAGGTTTTATATCTAAAAATGTATGGTTTTTTTGCCTCGCGAAACATTTTTTCCACCTTTTGTTTTTCGCGGGCTTCTATCAAAATCGCTTTTTGTTTTGAATTGGCGTAAGCTATAACTGTGTGCTTGCTCGTGTATTCTATTTTACTTGATTGGTCAATGTAAATTTTCATTTAATTTTATATTGTTTAAGTAAAGCATTCAAAGATTTCAAAAGTGGCGTTCGCCAGTCGTCTAATAATTGCGATTTGATAAGTTCAACGAGCTCCCTGTTATCTTTAGATAATTCTTTTTTTATCAAAAGATTGCATTGGTTTAGAATTTCTAAATCAGTATCCGTTGAAAGAACAAATTTTATTTTGTCAGAAGCGCTTACTTTGAACGATTTGGTGATTTTTTGTTTCTTGGCTTGAAGTAATTTTTGGTATACCTTGTCTTTCTTTAATGCATTATTTAGCTTGTCTCCTTCATATCCTAAATTATAATAAAAATCTCCGATAGATTGTAGTAAGGATATTTTTTGATTTTTATTTTGCATTTTCAATTTGAGCAAAGCGATAGTGCCCAGGGTGGGAGTTGAACCCACACGAAGTTGCCTTCATGGCGTCCTGAACGCCACGCGTATGCCAATTCCGCCACCTGGGCTTTTAGCTTAGTTGTTTTTTGAATTTTTCTACAATCTCAACGGGCACAGGGTTTTGGCCGTAGGCCAGAGCTAAATAATAACTTGCCCAGTCGCCCAGCAAAAGGCAATTAAACACTTTTTCCAGCTTGGTCTTGCCTGTAAGTTCAACGAAGTCAACATCCGCCCCGCTTTCTTTTATCAAACTCGCTGTCAATTCCATTCGTTTGATTATTCTTGGGTCATCTTGATTGTCTCTTAAAATTATAAAATAAAAGTTGTTATTAGTTATTAGTTTTTTGTTATTCGTGCTTAGCCCCACCATTTCGTTATGGTTGAGCTCGGGGAAATAATTCCAAAAAGCCATTATTTTAGAATTTTCATTGAATTTTATTTTCCAAATGCGAGCCAGCGATTTATATTGGTTGGCAGCGTAAATTATCGGTATTTTGTTAATCAATTTTTGGGCAAGCGCTTTGCCTGGCTCTTCATATTTTTGCGGCTGTAAGTTTCGCGCCATTTCTGATAGATTATTATCTTGATTATTAATAATCTCGCAGTTGCTCAAAATTTTCAAAACAGCCGCCACTAAATAGCCCGCGCCAAACCTTGGCTGGAGGCAGTCATTGGGCACAACAGCTACTGGCAATCCGTTTTCTTTGGCCATCTGTTCTAATTTTCCGCCGGTGCAAACAGCAATAGCGTTGTAATTTTTTCCAATCGCTTCCTGATAAGCGGAAATTGTCTCTTCGGTGTTGCCAGAAAATGAAATGCAAATAATTAAGCTTTTTTCGTTGGCGGCTTTGGGCAGGCCGTAGTCGCGGTGCGTGAATAAGGGTAGGTCAAATTTTACACCCAATTCCGGCAGCAAGCTACCCGGTAAAGCCGACCCGCCTAAGCCGCAGACGATGATGTTAGTGAAGGGGCAGCTCAATTTAACACCCTCGGCCGCCTTAAGGCCTTTGGCGAATTGCTGGGGAAAATTTAAGATAACTTGTTTCATATAGGAAAGTATAAAATGCGAACCCTTTGAAAATTTTAAAATTTAATCATTGGGACTTGATTGATAATTGATAATTTTTACTTCCACACTCTTTTTGTTTTCATATACCAATTTTCTATGGCGGAGAATCTTTTGGCCGGCTCAATCATTTTTTCGGTGGCAAAGCCCTTGATGCTTGAGTCAAGAAAGTAGATATAGTTGGGCCGCGCTAAAAAGATGGCCGGCGAATTCGCCAACAAAACATTCTGAAATTGCTGTAATAAGCCCTGCCGCTCGGTGGGGCTTTGGCTTTCGCGGGCTTTTTCCAGAAGACTGTCGGCCTTAGAAGAGCTATAAGAGGCGATGTTAAGCCCCGGGTGGTTTTTTTGGGACGAGTGCCAGAAGGGGAAGGGGTCGGGCACGGCTTGCAAGGCCTCGCCAAAAAGCAATATCTCAAAATCGCGCTTGGCTAAAACATCGGTCTGCAGTTCAGTAAGGGAAGCGTTTTTGATATTTGTTTTTACGCCAATTGATTGCCAATTGCTTTGGATTATGGCGGCGATTTCTGGCAAAGGGAAGCGGTCGCCCGTGGACAAAGTAACTTCTAAAACATTGTTTGATGTTTTGGCGCTAAAACAAATTTTATTGAGCGCGTCGCGAGTGCCTTGTTTAACTTCGCCATTGCCTTGGGTGAGCCTGCTGGGGGCAAGGATTTCGGCGGCGTATTTTTCTTGAAATTTAATCACGGCCGCTTTGGTGTTCTCGCCAAAATAGCCATTGATTTCGCCTTGGGGATAAATATCGGGAAATTTAGCCAAACATTTTTGCAATTCGGTGACATCTTGGCCTTGGTTGCGGAAAGTAAGGTTTTTCTTGAAAATAAATGATTTTTCAGCGGGTAAGGCCTTTTCTCTGAAGCCAGTGGCCGGGTTCAACGCAAAACCGGCTTTCTCTAATAAATCAGCGGCTGATTGAGGATTGTAATTCGGACTGGTTGATGGTTTTTTGAAATTATAAAAATCAGGCAAAATGGGCGATATTTCTTGGCTGGCTTTGTTGTTGAAAATTTGCTGAACAATTTGTTCTTTATTAACGGCTAAAGCCAAGGCATTTTTAACATTGATAGCGGCAAGGTTTTTGTTGCTTTGAGCGCCTTGATTGAAAAATAAAGCAAAATAGCGGGGTATAAGAATATCATAGGCCTTAAAGTTATCAATTTTAGGAGAGCTTTTTAAGTCCAAGAGTGAAAACCCTTGGATTTCCTTTGTCTGAACAGCTTTTAATAAGTCGTCTGAAGTTTTGTAAAGCGCGAATGATATTTTTTGCAGAAAGGGCTTGGCGTTATAAAATTTGTCATTGCGTTTAAGAATAATTTCTTTAACATAACCAGAAGAGCGGTCTTGAATTATTTTTTCAAACTTGAACGGCCCCGAGCCAATCAGGTATTTGGGCGTAGAAAAACTCCAGGGCACATTTTGCGGGGTGATATCTTGGAAAATATGGCGCGGCAAAATTTTTAGGGTGAGGTTTTCTAAAAATCCCCCGTATTTTTTAGGCAGCTTAAAACGCACGCCTTCATTGGGCATTTCTTCAGTTGTGATGCCTAACCACTTGGTGCGCAAGGGGCTTTGGTATTGGGGGTCTTGCAGGAGATTAATGGTAAAAATAACATCGGCCGCCTTGAGCGGTTGGCCATCGTGCCAAAAGATATTTTTTTTCAAATAAACCTCAACGGCGCGTCCGTCGTCTTTAACTTGATATTCTGAAACCATATCCGGCACTACTTCGCCTTGCTCATTATACTTAAAAAGTCCGGAAAAGATTAATTCAACTAAATCACGGTCAATATCGCGGTCCGAAAGATACAGGGGATTGATAAAACGGGGTTGTTGGTCAACCGTACCTTCTTTATAAACGCCGCCCGAAGTGGCTTGAATTTGGGTATGGCTAAGAACAAAATTAACAGTTAAAAAGCTCAAAGCCAAAATTATTCCCAAAGCGAAAACAAAAAAAGCTATTCTTTCTTTGAAAGAGAGTATCTTAAAAAATCGTTTCCATTGCTGGAATTTTAAGTTTTGGAGAAACTTTGACATTGATTGTTACACAGTCAGCAAGAGATTTATAAGAGAAACAATGATGAATAAAGCGCCCAAAACAACACTGGCCCAGAAAATTTTATTTTCTAAGCCCCTTTTTTTAACATAAGTAGCGCCTCCTTCGCTGCCAAAAGCGCTACCCAAAGCCGTGCCTTTTTGTTGGATTAAAATGCAGGCCATTAAAAGAATGGGAACAGCAACCTGCAAGACCATAAGAATAGTTTTCAACATAAATTTTTGTGGTGAGATGGTTGCAAAACTATTCCGTAGCGAAATTTTATATTTTTGAGCGAGGCGGGCAAGACCAAGCAAAAAGGTTTGAGCCATAGCCCAGCTATGGTGAAAAGCTTTTTGCGAAGTCTGACGAAGCCGCAGCCGAAAAGATAAAATTGCAGCAGGAATAATTTTGCAGCCATCTCGGTCAATCGTTAGACCAAATCTTTTTTCTAGCGAAAATTGAAGTAGCCGCCCAAACCAATAAGCCAGTCCAGAAAATCGGCCAAAAGCCAATCATGGTTATTTCCGGAGTAAAAATAATATCAATGATTTCTAAAAAAGCCATTTCTAAAATTAAACCGAATAGGCCTAAGGTAAGCCAGCGCAGAGGGAAAGCCGCTATTTTTAGCAGGGGAGCCAAAATAAGGTTGCATAGCCCCAAAAGCCCGCCAGCTAAAGCTATGGTTTTGATGATTTGATATAAACTGCCTGGTATCTGAATGCCCGGCGCCAATAAAAAAGCCAACGATAGGCCCAGCCAGGCCGCCAACAAGCAACCCCAAAAGCTCTTCATATTGATATTAGTATAGCAATTTTTAGAAAATAAGCAAGATATTCTGTGTTAATATCGCCGCAAATTTAACTTTGGCATTTACTACACTTTCTGCTCTATAGGACAGAAAGTGTAGTAAATGTTTTATGGCAGAAATGATTTGGAGCGAAGCTTTTTGTGATAAGAAATGGCAAAGCGGTGGGCTTCGTCGCGGATTCGCAGGATTAAGTTGGCTATTTCTGGCGGTAGATTTTTTAACAAAATTGGTTCCTTTTTGCCTTCTATAAATAATTCATTATTTCTTTTCGCCAAGGCCATAACTTTATACTTTGAACTTTTAATTTTTAACTGAAGCGCAACGCCAAGTTGCGCTTTCCCTCCGTCTATCAGTATCGCCTGTGGCACAGGCCATTCCTTGCGCTTTAATCGGCGGCTGATCATTTCTTTGAGCATGGCTGTATCATTGGGCTGGCCTTCTATTTTTATATGAAACTTGCGGTATTCATTTTTGTTGGGCAGACCGTTTTCAAAAACCACCAGACCGCCAGCGGCTTGCTGGCCTTGAATATTGGAAATATCATAACCCTCTATCCTTCCTTGTAAGGAACCGAGTTCCTTCGTTCCCCGAAGGAACTCGATTCCTTCGACTGTGGCTGATTTTAGTATCCGACTATGGGAAAAGACATTTTCTAAAGAGAAAATTTGGTTTTTTATTTTATGGGCTCTTTCATAGTTTTGTTTTTGGCTGGCCAGTCGCATTTCTTTTTTTAAGTTATTTATTACCGAATTTTTTTGTCCTCTTAAAATTTTTATTAAGTTTGTAATATTTTTTTTATAAATTTTTGTAAATTTTTTCACTTGCTCATAATTTGCGCGATCGCGTAAATTGTGAGTAATGGCGCTTATCTCGCAGGGGGCCTGACAAAGATTGAGTTCCTTATACAGACAAGGTTTTTTAGGTAATGTTTTGCAGGTGCGATATGGAAAAACTCGTCTTAAAACGCGCAGAGTTTGTTTTAATGCTTGTCCGTCCACAAACGGACCCACAATAACAGATAACATAGGACGAATAACAAATGACCTTCCCCTGTTATTCGTTATTAGTTTTTTGTTATTCGTGAGCTGTAGTTGGTGGCTAACAAATACTCTCGGGAATTCTTCTTTGGTTATAAAAACATAGTTATGGCTTTTGCCGTCTCGCCAAACTGTGTTGTATTTTGGCTGGCGCTTTTTGATTAGCTTGGCTTCTAACAGCAAGGCCTCAATTTCCGAGCCAGTGATGATAAAGCCGATTTTTGTGGTTTCCGGAATAAAAATGTTGTCCTTGAAGTTCGGTTGCTGAAAATGGTTTTTAACTCGCTCTTTAATATTGATGGCTTTGCCAATATAAAGCAACCCGCCTTCGCTCCTGCGGAGCTTCCGCCGACGCGAAAGCTTTGGCGGACAAGTCGGCGAGGCAAAGAAGGCATAAACGCCTACGCGCATAGGCAGGGCGTGGATTTGGCTGATTGAGACAAACTTGAATTCCATTAGTAAAGATTAACACAAGCCGTCTGAAAAAGGTAGAGAGATAAGGCAGGGCCTTATCTCTGCGAGGAAGTTCATCGCAGGGCGGCATTTGAGCCGCCCGAAGTATAATGTTTTTTCCTTGACGATTGACAGGAGCCCTGCCCATAAGGGCGGGGCGGATGTCATTTTACAAAACTCCCTCCCTCCTCAAAATTGTCAGCCGCTCGCCAGACATTGCTCCAATAGCAACCGTGCCTGCTGGCGCAATAAAGGCGGTCATTGTCGTTGAGCCATGTCTGTTGGAAGGTGGCGTATTTGGCCGGGTCAAGTAAGTCATCAAGTTTAAAATTTTTTACTTGATTGCCTTGCAAATCCGAACAAATCATCAGCGAGAGGTCGCTGTTGACCCGCAGGAGAGGGCAATTAGACAGATGGCCGCAATTCCAGCCGAAGCAATCGTCTCGGCAACAAACCTTGGCCAGCGAAACGATATATTTTTCCGAGCAGGCCAAATGATAGCCATGGCGCTTCATCTCCAATAGAATGGCCATTATTTGCTCAACTTTGGGCCGATGCTCTGGCCGCAAGGCGAATTCTCTGTCGGCTGTGCGATAAAGAAATTTATCCCACTTGCCCCAAATGAGCGGACAGAGGTTCATATACCCGCCCAGCTTGGTTATCCAAGCCAGAATTTTGGGCAACTCGTCCAAGTTTTTGGCGTGGACGACCGTGTTGACGCCTAACAAAGGCACGAGGTCGACCAGCTTGGGGATTAGCTTGATAGCCGCCTTGGTTTTGACCACCGAACAACCGCCAATGGAGTTTGTTAGATTTTCGTCTAAAAAATCCAGGCTGAAAAAGAAGCCGCTATTTTTTTTAAAGACGATTTTTTTGGCAATAGCGAGAATCTTTGGGCCATTCATGGCATTGTCGGTCACCACGAAGCTTATGGTTGATTCATTAAGCGCCACAATTATTTCGTCGATTTCTGGCAGGTCAGTTGGATTACCGCCGAGAAGTTTAATATTGCTAACACCAATTTTTTCAAAAATTTCTATAGCTTGGATTTTTTGTTCCAAATTAGCCTCGTTTTGGGCATGGCTGCCTAACGAACAATATTCAGAGGCCGCGTTTAGGCCGCATTGGTAAGTTAGCACCCATTGCGTTTCGTGAATTCTATTCATTGCTTTCCTCTTTTTCACATAACCAAACTGCTGTTTGGCCATCGTAAGTTTCTTTAAAACATACCTTGACGATTTGGTTGCTGGTAGTTGATTGTTTGAGTCCCACAAAACTGGGAGCGCACATTTCTTTGTTCGCAGAGTGCCATTCAAACCTATCCACCAAAACAGAGAATTTTATTTCTGCTGGCTGGTAAGCAACCAGTATTTCATGAACCACTTCGTTGGTGGCTAAGGTCCAAGCCACATCGTCGCAAACTATCAGGATTTTGCTAGAGATATCCACGGAGCTGTCGGGCGGCTGAGTGATGGCTTGCCCGTCGGCGGCAAACGACAAGTCATCATTGTATATTTTTATGTCCAAGATAACCACCGGCACAGAGGTGTCGGTTTTTTCTTTGATTATTTTGGAAACAATTTGAGCTATAGGCACGCCTCGCGTTTTTACGCCCACCAGCACTATCCGTGCTAAGTCGTTGCTATAGATAGTCAAGATTTTATCAACCATCTTGACTATGGTTTCTCGAATTTCTGTCTCATCCATTAATCGTTTTATTTTTTTGATATTCGGCATTTTTTTCTCCTTGTTTTGAGGTTAGAATATTTTATTGAGAAAAGTCAATCTATGGTATAATAAAAAACTTTATCAATAAAGAGTCTTATCCAATACAAAATGCGCATGAAATGAAATCCCTTTCTAACGCAAAATGAGCCTGAAAGGCCCATTTGCGCGTTAGTGTGTGAATCATTATCATTGGGGTATATGACTATCACAATGAACGATTCACACATTTACACTGTGGCACAAATTCAAGCATTTTCAAAGCTTGACTCGGCCATCAAATTTCAATCTGTTTCCAAAAAAGAAAAATATGAATGGATTAATAATGTTTTAACCAAATTTGGATATTTCAGCTTAAGGAAAAAGGGCAAAGGCATTGTCAGGGGCTACATTGTTAAAATGACTGGCTTGTCCCAGTCCCAGGCAAGCCGAATAATCAGCAGGAAAAGAATGTTTGGCAAAGTATTCTTGAACGCAAGCGCCAGGCATCGCTTCCCAAGAAAGTATGCTCCAACCGATATTGCTTTGCTGATTAAAACAGACAATGCTCACCAGAGAATATCCGGACCAGCCACAAAAACAATATTGGAAAGAGAACACAGAGTTTTTAACAAAACAGCCTACAGCAATATTGGCCAAATATCCGTGGCTCACATTTACAATTTAAGAGCTACCCGACAATACCAATCCCATTGTCTAACAATTAGAAAGACACAAAGCAATAAAATTCCCATTGGCGAAAGAAGAAAGCCAGAACCCGAATCAAGGCCTGGATTTCTAAGGATTGATTCAGTCCATCAAGGCGATTATGGCAAGCAAAAAGGCGTGTATCACATCAACATTACTGACGAAACAACTCAATGGGAAATAGTAGGAGCAGTGGAGAAAATATCCGAGCTTTGTTTTGAAACATTGCTGAAAGATTTAATTGGGCAATTTCCGTTTAGGGTAATAAACTTCCATTCGGATAATGGAAGTGAGTATATTAACAAAGTGGTGGCTGAATTGCTGAACAAGCTGCTCATTCAGCAAACCAAGTCCCGAGCCAGACACTGCAATGACAATGCTTTAGCTGAATGTAAGAATGGAGCTGTGGTTAGAAAACATATGGGTTTCGTTCACATACCAAGACACTTTGCTGGAGCCATCAATCAATTCTACAAGCAAGATTTTAATGTCTACTTAAACTACCACCGACCTTGTGGATTTGCTACAATAATTAAAGATAAAAAAGGAAAAGAGAAAAAGGTTTACAAATTAGAAAATTACCAAACACCTTATGATAAATTAAAGTCTTTGGACAACGCGGAGCAATATTTAAAAGATGAGCTTTCTTTCAAACAGCTTGATGAAATTGCTTACGAGATGAGCGACAATGATTTTGCCGAGAAGATGCAAAAAGCCAAAGAAGAATTATTTAAAAATTTCAAACATAGACCTCAAGAAATGATGGTATTCACTTCTTTCATTTCACACGCATTTGTTGATTAGAAAATACTTGCCCTCTGTGGAAA
>Ga0210017_1003117_pt1 | contig 14048 bp, 18 predicted proteins | sample CryGeyCG2014_020_FD_183966 | JGI IMG/M metagenome (GOLD analysis project Ga0210017, IMG submission 183966) | Groundwater microbial communities from aquifer - Crystal Geyser CG08_land_8/20/14_0.20 (SPAdes) (version 2) | ecosystem: Environmental > Aquatic > Deep subsurface > Groundwater | place... | reverse complement strand
GACGAGCAGAACAGCGACGGTAGGCGCAGCCGTTATGCCGCTATGAGCGAACAGAGTGAGCGATGGCGGCATAACGTTTGCGTATCATGCGCCGTGGAGCGAAGCGGAATGGCGTATATACGCTGTTGTCCGATCGTACATTTTTATCTTCAATGTGAAATTTCGCGCGCAGCTCACAAGGTACAAACAAAAGATTTGAACTTTTCATGTTCAAATCTTGATGAGAATTCATTTGTTGCAGTGAAGAGTAAACTAACACTACTCCGCCACAGTCACGAGAACATCTTCTTGCCCCCACTCTTTCAGCAACCCAGCGACTCTTGATTCATTGATGGGATTTAAACAATTTTCCTGAATAAAACTATTGAGGTTCTCTGGTTCAGCTTCTCTCGCAGCACTTCGACAAGCTGCCATCTCATTATTGTATGAGGATATCAAACCACTTATGTATGATTGCCTTGATATTTGAAGTTGCGTTCGAGCAATTTCGTTTTGTTCGTTTTGGATAACCAGTAAAAGCGTTAATACAACGAAAATTCCTACTAATACAAGTGTGGATAAGATATAGAGGGCTTTCATAGTTTAATATCCATAGTAATAGCTATTATCATATAGTGAGTCGTAACTATTTCCGTAGCTTGAGTCATATAGAGATCCGCTGTCATATGTATCTAGATATGACGGTGTTGAATAGTCATAAGTTGATCCATAGTCATACGAATCATAAGTCGAATTATAATCGTAACTATCAATGTACGATGGTGAGTCATAGTCATCCAACCAATTGGAGTCGTAAGTATCTAAATATGAAGGTGAGGAATAATCGTAATCGTATAGCGATCCAGAGTTGTATGATCCAGTATCATTTGAGTTCCAGTCATAAGTATCAAAGTATGTGGGCGAGGAATAACTGGAATCAAACAATGAGTCAGAACCGTATGAATTATTATATGAGGGGGTGTCTAGGTAATCGTTGTTGAAGAGAGAACTTTCAGAGTCTCTATTATAGTTATAGTCATCATTCCAATCTTCATACCACGAATTATTTGAGTATAAATTATAGTAAGTGGTGTTGCTATACGGTGAAGTATAACTGGTGCCAGTTACGTCACCGCTATAATATGTTGTGTTGCTATATGGCGATGTGTATGAAGTAAAAGAATCACCATCATTAAAATTGTAGTAAGATGTCCCGCTATATTGCGAAGTGTAGCTAGTGCCCGAAACATCTCCACTATAGTATGTCGTTCCACTGTAGGGGGAGGAATAGGATGTTAAAGAGGTCCCATCGTCAAAATTGAAATACGAAGTTCCACTATAAGGAGATGTATAACTAGTCCCAGATATATCCCCACTATAATAGGTCGTTCCACTGTAGGATGATGAGTAGGCTGTACCTGTTATCCATTTTCCATCATCGCCAAAATATCCCGCCTGTGCACTTCTGGGTAAAAACACAAATACCGCGAAAATGGATAAAATTGTAACTATTGTTTTCATGTCTTAATGCTACACCTTTTAGCTAGGATGTCAATAAAAATGTCTTCATTATGTGATAGCTGCGCGGGAAATGAACAAAATAAGATAAAAAATGTATGTCGGACAACGTCCGGCGCATATCTGAAGTTGCCGAACAAACAGCCGTGATATAATTATTCTATCATCACGGCTGTTTGGAGGCAATTTGGGTGGAGCAAGGTAGGGAAAGAGATTTTTTGCTCATTGTTCTGCAAGAGACTTTATTCTTATCGATAAATTATTGTAAAATTAGCCAAATAATGAGATTTTTTACTTTCAAACATTGACAGGATTATTTAAACGTGCTATACTTTTATATTAATCATTGTTGTACATTTACACAGGATAGTCGCTCTCCTGTAAACGAGCGGCAAATACAAGTTAATGAAAGGAGCTGGCCATGAGTAATACTCAAGTGGTCGGAGACATGTCGGAATGGGTCGGCATGATGAAAGATTTCTGGCGTCAGGTTGGCGATGGTTCTCTCACGAAAGAAAGTTTCCAAACTTACTTGGAACATTGTGACCCCTTCGCTATCACCGACATCCGCCGGGAATGGCAGGAATTCTATCGGAAGTATTTCCGGATGAATGTGGATTTCTCTGATGTCATCATCCCCGACGACCCAGGCAACTTTGACCGAGTGATTTTCATCCCTCAAGGATTGACTTTCGCTGATGTCATCAAAGCCATGCGTAAAAAGTTCAATGTGTCCCTTTACGCCGAGAAATTGGACAAAGATGTGACCGAGAACGTTCGGACCCCGAACAAGAGCTACGCCATTCGCGTTCGCCGTCGGCAAGAGGCTGATGAGGAATGGAAAAACTTTTCCGCTAATCAACTCAAACAGCAGAATATCAACTGCGTTACGCTGATGGAGCGGCTGGTGGATGAGCTCAAGTGGTACGACGAAACTGGCGAACACATGGACGTGGGTAACTGGACTCTATGCGAAGGCTCGCGCAGCTCCGGTGGCGGCGTGCCGTACGTGGGCTGGGTCTCTGACAATCGCAGGCTTCGCGTCAGCTGGTACAGTCCTGGCGATGTCAATGGCCGCTTGCGCGCTCGCCAGGCAGTTTCCAACTAACACTTTCACCTTTCAACTTGTCACCTTGGAGGAGTTTGAGACATCATGTTTCACGCTCCTCCTTTTCTTTTTCAAAAAATTTTATGGTAAAATGGTATTGGCTAATAAATCGGTCTTGCCGTTTCGGCTGGATATCGGTTTGCCAATGATGATTTGGAAACTGCTTGCCAAGTTCTGGACGGGTTTGAAGACTCGCACACAATTGCCAAGACATAGGCGCTTGGATGCCAGATAGCATGAAAATATTATTTGGCGTTTATGGAAGGAATTTGGCAATATTTTAGCTCGCGCAACTCCGATGGCAACGTGCCGAACGTGAACTGGAACTCTGACAATCGCAAGCTTCACGTCAACTGGTACAATCCTGACGATGCCAATGGCCACTTGCGCGCTCGCCAGAAGTCTCCAATGAATAAACAAAGGGTTAATTACGACCCTTTGTTGTTTAAATATTTAATCCAGCCGCTCGCCATTTTGGATATTTGCTGTAATTTTTGTTCAAGCACGAGATATTTTTTGTCAGTAATGATTTTTAGTTCCCACATTAACCGAGTCAGCCTCTTGCCGGTTTCAATTTTTATCTTTAACTTTTTTACCAATACGTCTTTCTTGTCTCTTTCGGTCAAAGCCGCCGCGATGGCCAGCTCCAGGCAATCAATAATGATATTTTCTGTCTTGGAATAAATACCGAACCTGTCCATTTTCGGGATTTGCCCGCGGCTAATATATAATTCTTTATATAAACCAGAAATCTCATGGATGATCGGCAAAGTCACATCGTTTTGAGCTGGGGGGGGTACATAATAGTATTCTTTTTAATAAGATTATTTCTTTGGAAAATTTACTCACTTCTTGGAGCGAGTTCAAGAGAGGCAAAACTAAAAAATCGGATGTGCAGGAATTTCAATTTTCTTTGGGGGATAACTTATTTCGTCTGCACGAAAAATTAAGAACAAAGACTTATGCCCACGGGCCATATCAATCGTTTTATGTCCGAGATCCCAAGCTTAGGCATATTCACAAGGCCACGGTTGAAGATCGGGTGGTGCACCAAGCTTTATTTAGGATATTATACCACCATTTCAACCCCAAGTTTATTTTTGACTCCTATTCCAGCCGCTTGGAAAAAGGCACTCACGCGGCTGTTTACCGTTTGGAAAAATTTGTCAGGAAAGCGACTTTAAATTATCAAAAACCCGTTCTTGCTTTAAAATGCGATGTCAAGAAGTTTTTTGCCAATATTGACCAGCAAATTTTACTAAATCTTATTAAGAAAACCATCAACGATCCTGATGTTATCTGGCTGATTGAAAAAATTATTTTTAGTTTTGCCGAAGCCCCGAATAAAGGTTTGCCTCTGGGTAATGTTACCAGTCAGCTATTTTCCAATATCTACTTGAACGAGCTTGATTATTATGTCAAACATGAATTAAGACAAAAATATTACCTGCGTTACTGCGACGACTTTCTTATTTTGCACCAAGAAAGAGAATATCTAGTTAATTTAATTAAGCCGATAGGCGAATTTCTACAAACAGAATTAAAGTTGACTTTGCACCCTGATAAAATCATTATCCGTAAATTAAGGCAGGGCATAGATTATCTCGGTTATGTGACTTTGCCACATTATCGGGTAATTAGAACCAAAACCAAGCGCAGGGCTTTGCGTTTGGTTAATAAGAAAAACATCGCTTCATATATAGGTATTTGCCGCCATGCCAATGCTTATAAAGTAGAACAGAGTATAAGAGAGAAAGTAAAAAATCAAAAGTAAAAAAAATCTCTTTCCCTCCTTGCGGAACCAGATATGCGCTGTTAGGCGATGTGCCGACGATTATTTTATGATAAACGAAATTAAAGTACTCGTCCTTTTTTATTTATCAAACACTTATTTAAAAGCCCTTAACTAAGTCGGCATTTCGCCTAACGTTTCGGCGTATCTGAAGTCCCGCAGTGAGTGAGGTGATAAAATTGCGCGGTAGCGCTATCACCGAACGAACAAGGGATTTGGGCGGAACTAAAAATATTAATTATTTATGTTTTTTCCTGCTCTTAATAAACGTAATAACTGAGAAAATTAGGCCAAGTAGGAAAATCCAATCAAAAATATCGATCTTTGTCCAAAGATATATTATCAAACTAACAAAAGACAATATCAATAACAGCCACCAATTAAAATTTTGGTGCCACGGTATTCTTTTCTGAGCCTGAGATGTTTGTTTTATGTCTTGTTCAAGAGTCCCACCACAGTTTGAACAATATTTTGAATTTTCTGGTAATTCCTTATTACACTTATTGCAATGCATAGTTTAGAAATAAATAATTAATATTTTTAGTGTAGCCAGATACGCCGTGTTAGATGATGTTTTAAAATTTTACGGAAAAGGAACCCCCCTTTCTCTTCCAATATCAATCAGCCACTTATAAACGGTTAGATAGGTTTTATAGAATGTTTTACTTTTCTCTGTTGGATCAACTTTATCACCGATTTTCTTGGGGTTGCTTAGCCAGATATCAGCATTTGGATCGTCTACTTTTACGTCATTCATAAGTTCCATACTAGCATGCCCAAAAATATTTCTAATTCTATTGAGATCTTCCAAATACTGAAACTCTTTGCCAAATTTTTTATCATCAAGTATTTGTTTCAACACTGTTTTTTTAAAACCAAAAGATGACATTTCATTATTCAGTACATCTACCACGAAATTTGGACTAACTTTTCCAAGAAAATGAGCTGAAATTATACAATTAATTGCTATTTCGATCTGGATAAATTGGTGGATTATGTCGCCACGTGTATTTATGAGTACCTTAAGGTTCATAGTAAAATTTTATTAATATTATCTAACGTTTCGGGCTAGCCGATGTCCGCCGAAGCTTTAGCGTAGGCGGATATGGGTGAGCGAGCTGCGTAATTAATGTGCTTAGTTGATTATAGTTCTAATGTCCTGGATAACACCTAAGCTGGTTAAATCGCCAACGGATGCCCAAGTAGGAACGCCAACTATACAAACCTCACCATTTTGTTTAGCATAAGCCATCCCACCAGAGTTGCCTGCGTCAACACTAGCGTCAGTATAATAACCATCGGGGGTTAATCCGCTAATTATTCCGCTTGACACAATTAAATTTGCGCCAGTAATTTTACCTTCTTCTGTTAGAAAATCTATTTCCGCAGCTGCTATGGGGTACCCAAAGATCCATACCTTAGTACCAATTGTAATACTATCTTTACAAACTGGGATCGTTTTAATCTCACTCTCGCTCAGATTCTCATTAAACTCATTTCTACCCCAACAACCTCCACCTAATTCCTCATCAAGACATTTCTCTGAGAAAAGGAGCAGGGCAAGATCTCTATCGGGAAAAAGATAGTAACCTGTTTGATATACGGGTGTGTAGTAACCCTGTACAGTATATAGAATGTGGTCTGGGAAATCTTGGTGCGTTGGGAATCTAATACTAGGGCACAGATCGAAGTCTTCGCCGCAAACTCCTTCAACGACGTGTCTATTTGTTAGAACCCAACCAATATGCTCTTTCAGATAGCTGTTTTTATAATCGTGCTTTGCTGTTGCCATGTTTGTATAATATTGTAACCTCTCTGTTGGAAAAAATGTGCCTGTACCGAATGCATCTACCTCTCTATGGCCAGTACTGACGAATAATGTCGATTGTGCGATAGTATTAATTTCATCTGATGTTAATTCTTCATTACTGACTGACACGGTACTCGTGTGTTTGTTTAGGTTGCTGCTGGGATTGTCTTTAGTTTTGTAAAATACAAAATATCCCGCGGTAGCTAAGCCAAACACAACAATCACGATAGTGGTGATTATTAAATATTGTTTCTTCATTCTGGTTACGTATTAATAGTTAGAGGCATCATTACTAGTAGACAGCTCGCGAACCGGCTAGCCCGTGTTGTGTGATGGATTCAAACCACCCTAGTGAAAGGGGTATTTTTGAAAAGGCTCCGTATCGGTTTTTATCTCTTGCCATGTGAAACTATAAACATCTTGCGGCAGCCAGTTAGTAAAAGGCTTGATGTTAAACAATGAATTTGATCCGTACCAAAATCCATCATCGTCAGATTGCGCCAACATTTCGTCGTCGTTGTATGGATTGAAACTGAATTCCTGAAATTGCGCAAAAAGGATTGCTATCACGCTAGCTGCCGCATCAATGAGATTCCTAAGTGAAGCTTTATGAAAATTCTGGGAACAATCATGTTTAACACTATTATAATCTTGATACCAACTTACCATTGATCCAGATGCCCAGTCCTGCAGAGGTTTGACTATTTTTGCATTGCGGTACCAGCTATTTATCTTTATTTCATATTCAGATAATTTCATTGCTTGATTTACTTTACAATAGTCTCTTATGTCCCATCTTCCACTACTGTAACCATTAGCATAAAGTATCCTTTTACAATTTGTTTCAAATTCGGTAGCACAACGCAAAAATAATTCGTAGATCCTATGTGAATAAGTGCATTCATTGCTATCAGCTGGCTCAACGAATTCTAGTATTTCTTTTAGATCGTTTTCTATAAGCTGGTAGGCTTGCAGAAGCATAAACCGATCCGGAGCATATCGTTTGTCCCTAATATAATCGGTTCCGTTGGCTATTCTAGCAATCCTATAATATGGTTTATTTTGACTCATAAGATTGAATTAGGTAGTTTGAATCTTTCACACAACGGCTGCGCCTGATGCGAAGTGGCGGAAGGCAGCTTGCTGACTTACGACATTTCGCATAGGCGCTGTTATGCGCTGTCGCGGAGCGACGAGCAGAACAGCGACGGTAGGCGCAGCCGTTATGCCGCTATGAGCGAACAGAGTGAGCGATGGCGGCATAACGTTTACGAATATGCGAAGTTTTTGCGACCATAGGAAGCAAAAATTTGGGCGAAACTAAAATTTTAATTTATTTTTATTTCCAAGAACTATATAATTTATAATGACTTTGAAAAAAATCAATTGCAAGAGGTAAAAAATTATTATTGGGATAATTATCGAGGAAACAAGCTCAAGAGTCCACCATTCATTTTCTAAATCGTTACATCCACGAAGAGCATTATAGTAACCATTAAAGTCATCAAGCGACTTCCCTGGATTAGGTATCGCCCCTCCGTAGTATGATAAAGCATTTTTTTCACAGTCATTATAAACTTTGTTAACTTGAGTTAACCAAAGTACGGGCATACTAATTATGAAGGCAAGAATAAAAACAACCACAATAGTCCTAAACCACCATTTAGTTGTCAGAAAACTATGTTTTTCTTTTTTAAAAAATGGAAATAATAATTTTTTCATACTTTATGGTTAGTTATAAAATAAATTAATATTTTAGTTTAGCCGCATATTCGTTGTTAGGTGAAGTCGGCTGCTATTTACTAATCCATTTTTCTCTAAAAATGCTTTTCCAGTTATATTGAATTACCGGAGTTAAACCAATCCAGCCCGCTGCTGTGAATAATAACTCATATCTTATAATAAGTTTTTCTAATGTTTTCAAAGCCTTATTAACTTCCGCAAAGGTTGGTATTCTCTCACTGCCTCGTTTATCAATATGTGTTAGACTTCGATCAGCGTAATGTTCACAGCTGCGGGCGGCGTTTTTGAGTTGCTTGAGATCTTTCGCAACAAGTTTACTATCAATTTCATTTTTTCCTGTGCCTGCAAATTTATCAAATGTCTCATCAGCAAATATTGAAGTTACGCTACCTTTATATAATTTTACATAGTCTTGTCTTGTAATTAAATTTGATTGCTGGGAAATTTCTTTTAAAAGTTTTGCTAAGGATATACTATCGTCATCTATTTTAACTTGTCGTCTGATGCCTAGCACTATAAGAGCAGCGTAACCCTGCCCCAACAAATCATAGAAAGCACTTGGTTTTTGTATTGCTGGATTATTTTTTATTATTTTTTGAGTTGCTTCAAAAACATCTCTGTTGAGTAATAAAATTTGCAGCTCTTTTCGAAGAAGCTCGAGCCAATTTTTCCATTTATTAATTGTTTTTTCTTTATAGGTCATAGTGAGTTGTAAACAGCCGATTTCACCTAACGTTTCGGGCTAGCCGAAGTTGCGTAGCGAAGTGGAGCAATTTGGGTGAGCGAGCGTTAAGAATTAAATTATTTTAATAATCGAATGTTTCTTTACACACGTACAGACCATTTTTAGTATCTGGAGCCTTGCAATTTTTTCCACACTCAAATGTATCGTTTGGGTTGTCTCTTTCTTGCTTTAAATTTGTTGCCCATGACAAACAAGATGCTCTATCGTTAAAAGTCTGGCTATAAATATAATCTTCCTGGCAGGTTAAACAACCATTTGGATAATAAAATCCAAGCCATGTATCTTTTTTGAAATAATTGTAAGCTACGATGATTAAGATAATAACGACTGCTATTGCTAGGATTTTTTTCATAGGATAGATTATTAAAATAATTTAATTTAGCTTGCGAACCGGCTAGCCCGTGTTAGGCGATGAATCTATTAACATTTAGGAATTTGCTATAAGCAATCCGATAGTAGCTATGACCAAACCAATTGTCGCTAATGCAAGTACCCACGTGGCAGTGGCTAATCTTTTGGAATGCACTGCGGATTGTAGCATGATCTTAGCTTCAAGAACTGATTTTGACTTCTCATATTGTTCAGAACCTGGTTGAGCGCCATTAATCCATGAAATTAGGTCGTCGTAAGAAGATTGAAGTGTTGGTTTAATCATTGAAATGTTAATAGATATTTCGCCTAACGTTTCGGGCTAGCCGAAGTTTGGCAGTGGTACAATTTGCGCGAAGCGCTCACCACTGCCAAATTTGGGTGAGCGAGCTTATTACTTATTATCAAATTCTTCCCAATATTGAATACGATTTCTTATTGAATCAATGGCATCATTTGTCCTTTTTTCTATAGCTACAGAGTTTTGTTCAGCTCTTTCCCAGTATTTAATACCATTTTCCTTATCAATATCTAATCTATACTCCGTGGCTTCCTTCCAAGTATCATCACGTATTTTAGTTAACTTTTCATTAATATCTTTTGGATAAAATGGTTTTTTCTTTTCTATTAACAAACAAAACTCACTAATAGCCTTTTGGTATACATTTAGTCTCTCTATTTTAATTTCTTCCTCACTCTTTTTTGTATCTCTAAAATCGATAGGAGGTCTTAGATTTCTTGTAGCGTATTGCAAATCGACTAATTTGTCACATAGTGTTTCTAATAACTCATACTCTTTAACATACCTTGTTTGACTAATATGTAGCTTAGATAATATAAAAGCCTTTGTGCTTTCTGTTATTTTTGTAATTATACCGATATCCTCTTTGGTTGCTAAATTCTCCGCTTTCTTTTTTATATAACTCGAAAGAAAATTCTTCAAAAATAAGTAAAATACAATGAATAATGTAATATCTATTATGCCATTGATTAAGAAGTCCATAATTATTATTAGTTATTTAGCTCGCGAACCGGCTAGCCCATGTTAGGCGATCACGCCAAAATAATTTAATAACTATAACTATATTCTATTAATACATAAGAAATTAGATATATAAGTACCAAAATTATTGCATATTTGATATACTTCACTTTTTTTGTTTTGATAAAGTTTATCAGCGTTATTAGGAATAGGATAATTAATATTGGATTGTATATGACAAAAAGGTAAACAGGATTCGTTTTCATTTTAAGTGGGCTATTAATATAAGTGTACCCCAATTTTTCACACTCGGATTTAAAATTTGAAAAAGGAATAGACCCTGAACCATAATCTTGCCAGCCCCCTGGTAGTACAAACATAGCCGATGGATCATAAAATTGGCATTGCTTTAATTCTTGATTAATAGCAAGACCTCGTGGCGGTGCCGCATTGACACTGAATATTGGTAGTAATATTAGTATTAATAAAGCTATAATTAATTGTTTTTTACTCATGGGTTTTTGTTAATAATTATTTTGGCGATTTCGCCTAACGGCTGCGCCTGATGCGAAGTGGCGGGATGACGACCAAGTCGTCAGACCAACATTTCGCATAGGCGCTGTTATGCGCTGTCGCGAGCGGAGTGAGCGACGAGCAGAACAGCGACGGTAGGCGCAGCCGTTATGCCGCTATGAGCGAACAGAGTGAGCGATGGCGGCATAACGTATCAGCGTATGCGATGTTTTTGCGACCAACGGGAGCAAAAATATGGGAGAGGGGCGAGCTGAGCCCCGAACCGCATACGCTGTGTTGTGCGAGGGTGAGCGGAACTCAGTGGAGCGAAAGCGCAGCGCCCCCTTGAGTTCTCTTTTGTGAAAAAAATCTAATTTAATTTTGGCACTTTTTATTTCGTTGACCGTTATAAACCAACTGCGTCAGCTCCATGCTCAGCTTGTGCTTGCGTGTATCCCTCGTACTTTAACTGCTCAATTAAACTGCCACGAGAAAAAGCTGAATATTCCATATACGCTTTAGCTGCTTTAGAGGCTTGTTCAAACCAGTCAGCACCAGAATTATCTGTACCATAAACTGCATCAGCGTGCGAAAATTTTTCGTACTCTAATTGTTTAATTAGTCCAGTATAAGAAAAAGCAGAGTATCCTAAATAAGATTTCGCACTTTTAACTGCATTTTTTTGGCTAACTGTTTCGCTTGGTGCTGGTGCTGGCTTTGTTTCTTCTGGAATTTCAGCTTTTTCGGGCGTAGGAATTATTTCTGTTTTTTCTTCGTTGACGGCTTGTTCTTTGGTTTCAGGTTGTGGCTGTTCTTCGTTCGCTTGTTCAGTTGTAACTGTTTCATTTACGACATCTTCATTTTGAGTAGCCTGTTGTTCTTCTTTTGGTGGTTCAGTTTGTTGTGTAGAAGAAACATTGGAAGTATCAATAGTCGCACCAAAAATTATTAGGCCGATAATGATAACGACAATTTTCATGCCACTTGAAAGATGAAACTTCCATTTTTGATCTACTAACTTTGTAACAGGCGGAAGAAGAACAGCCGCCATAATTAACATAACTAAACCTGGTATTGGCTCTGAAAAAACAGAAACAATTCCGGTTAAAGCAAAAAGGACTCCGAATATCCAGCTCAGGATTAAGCCTACTGAGATTTTTTTGCTTGGTGTTGTTTGCTCGCTCATAGTTTTAAAATTAGTTAATAAAAAGTGCCAAAATTTTCCTTGTTTTTATTTTTTTACAAAAGAGAATTTCGCACAACTCGTTTCAATGCGAATTTTATTCGTATTGAAACCCATGCTTGCATGTTATGTGAATTGTGATAAAATAACTCTGTTCCTATAATTTAATTATACACTAATTATGGATAAAATGAATAAATATCTAGAACTTCTAGAAAAAGAGTTAAGATTGCGCAATTACAGTCCTAGAACAATAAAAAGCTACAAGCAATGTTTGGCTGATTTCTTTGATTATCTAAGAGTCGATCTAGATAGCTTAGATTTGAATAAAATCAAGGAATATCTTTTAAAAAAGCAAAACACGATGTCTCCCCAAACCATAAACCTCTATTTAAACTCTATCAAGTTTTTCTATCGAGATGTTTTGAAAAATCCTCAAAAGATAGAGCTGAAATTTGCTAAAAGATCAAACAAACTGCCCGTGGTATTATCTCGAAACGAAATCAATAACATTATCGAAAGCATCAAAAATTTAAAACATCGGCTATTGATCGCTCTTTCTTATGGCGCCGGCTTACGGGTAAGCGAGGCGGTGAACTTGAAAATAAAGGACTTAAGCCTGGAGGAACTGACCATTCACCTTAAACAATCAAAAGGAAATAAAGATCGTATTACCATAATTCCTGAAAAAATAAAATCGGAAATGGCCAGTTTAGTCGCCGGCCGGGACAATAATGATTATTTATTTGCCAGCGAGCGAGGCGGAATGCTATCTACTAGAACCGCGCAGAAAATTTTTGAAAATGGATTAAAGAAAGCTAAAATAAATAAAGCGGCCACTTTTCATTCCTTAAGGCACAGCTTTGCCACTCATCTATTGGAAAACGGGGTGGATGTCCGCTATGTCCAAGAACTTTTAGGGCATCAAAACATCAGAACTACCCAAATATATACCAAAGTAACCAACCCTGTTTTAAAAAGAATAACCAGTCCGTTGCAATAATACGTGTCCCGCTAGAAGCTACTAACCAATTACAACAATATGGTAAATATAAATTTAAATAACAAACATCACAGCAAACGACAAGGAACGCAATCTGCTTCTAGCGGGATGAATAAAAAATACAATGCAGTTTTTTTCGGCACACCTGATTTTGCGGTGCCGGTAATGGAATCCATTATCAAACTCCCCTATCTTGATTTAAAGGCGGTTGTTACCCAGCCGGATAAGCCGGTGGGCAGAAAGCAGGAATTGACTGCGCCGTCCGTTAAAACAGTTGCGCTTGATAAGAACATTCTAATTCTTCAGCCGGAAAAAATTAAAGGGGCGGAATTTGAGCAGGAATTCAGAAAATTGGATCCGGATGTGGCAATTATCGTGGCTTACGGCAAGATTATTCCGCCAAATCTTTTGGATATCCCGAAATACGGATTTTTAAATATCCACGCTTCGCTTCTGCCGAAATACCGCGGTGCTTCTCCAATTCAATCCGCCATTCTGGAAGGAGAAAAAGAAACCGGCGTGACTTTAATGAAAATTGATGCCGGGTTGGACACCGGTCTAAGAATCTCCCAAAAAGGAATTAACATTGAGTCAAATGATAATTTTAAAACCCTACACGAAAAGTTATCCCAGCTCGGCGCTGAACTACTAGAAGAATCACTTGGGGATTACCTAGCAAATAAGATCAATCCCATTCCGCAGAATGATTACCAAGCAACTATGACTAAAATCATTCAAAAAGAGGACGGAAGGATTAATTGGTCAACGTCGGCAAAACATATTGAACGTCAGATCCGCGCTTTTGCTCCCTGGCCCGGCGCCTACTGCTTTTATAATGAAAAAAGACTCAAAATTATTGCCACTACTTTATCCAATCGGAATGATAATCTAGAACCAGGAAAAATTGATTCCAGCAAGGAATTAGTAATTGTGGGCTGCGGAAAAGGAAATCTTGAGCTAAAGATAGTACAGCTAGAAGGAAAAAAGCCGCAACCGATTTCTGAATTAGTGAAAGGGTATCCGGAATTTTGTAATGCTCAACTTACTTAAACTGTCATTTCGACCGCAGTGGAGAAATCTTAAAGATTCCTCGGCTTAGCTCGGAATGACACTACAAGCTAACTTCCTACCCTCCTAACTTTCTTCGTCACTTGAAACCCAAGATACTTGCCCAGCATCAATTTAGTCTGGGCGTCAATAGCGGGAAGGGAACCGAACACAATCATTGTTATTGGAAACAAAACCCATTGAATAATCATTTCAATAAATTTTGCACGTTTTATCTGCTTAGGACGAGGAGGGA
>Ga0210017_1003116_pt1 | contig 14048 bp, 14 predicted proteins | sample CryGeyCG2014_020_FD_183966 | JGI IMG/M metagenome (GOLD analysis project Ga0210017, IMG submission 183966) | Groundwater microbial communities from aquifer - Crystal Geyser CG08_land_8/20/14_0.20 (SPAdes) (version 2) | ecosystem: Environmental > Aquatic > Deep subsurface > Groundwater | place... | reverse complement strand
CCATTCCGAAGTATCTTGATTATCCCCGGATACCATTGCTTCGGCTATCTGAATTTCGTATTCACTGGTTTCATAATTCATTCCAATGTGCTTACCATCTTCACAGTAAAGGTGGAGATCAATATCGGGAGAAACGGCATATGATAAGGGTGTCCAAAGTTCACCTGGTTTAGGAGAAGGAGGCGGCGGTTCTATTTTTTTTAAAATAGGTACAAGGATCAAACAAATAATAAATACAACAAGACTTATGAAGATGAAAACTCGAACTATTTTTAAAATTATTTTTATTACTTTCTTTCCTCTTTCTGATTTTAACCGAGAAATAATTATTTTACTTAAGAATAACAATAGAAGACCTAACAAAATAAGAGGAACTAATAATAGCCAAAAAACAAATCTCCCGATCCCTGCTACTCCTTCCGATATCGTTACCGGTCCTTTTAGCGGTACTCCTAATTGAATATTTAAAGGAGCAAAAATAGCAGGAGTTGTTTTTATTTTTTGTTCAAAAATCGTGCTTGGCCTCAAAATAACCCCCCAGAATTTATCGGTGAAAGAATCGTAAGTTATTTCTTCAATCCCTGCTTGAATTTCGTAACCATCATCAATTGTTCTGTCGGTTAATACTGTAAATTTTACTAATTCATCAAAATCTCTATAGGTTTCATTAAATAAAGGATTTAAAACACCGTCATTAATTGATCCTTTACCTGGAATGGTTACGGTCCGATATTGATTCCACATCATCCCCTCTTGATATTCAGTAACCCCCTCTGGAACATATCCATATTCGGGTAATCCTTTTGTATCAACATAATATAAAACCAGATTTTTATCCCCTATTATGGGTAGACCCGGCAAAGACGAATCCCAGGTTTTTAAATTTCTATTCCTGACTTCTACAATATAATATTTTGGTGATTCATCATTTGTATCTTCGCTTAAATTATATCTAAAGATATTGTCTCCTAATTCACTTGTCTCCAAAGAATTTATCCAGTATTCGCTATAAGCAGATTTTGGATGAATATCGTAATTTAACCATTGTAAGAATTCTTTTGTATAAGAACTCATATACGGTGGATTATTACCGCTGTCATTCCAAGAACCTTTTGCCATTAAATCCCATGCTTCCACATCGCCCATTGGAATATCACGCGAGGATAAATCGGGAATGATTGTGTTTTCCGGTGTTAATAGTGCTCCAATAATATGACCAATTTCATGAGCCCAAGTGCCAACCATATCGTCTTCGGCAGCAATAATTTTATAGGGAGGGAAACCTAATGGTTGGCTATTTGGTGACCATGTCTTGGTAAAAAGTTTTTTGGGATTGGGGCTCCACAACCGATGGTAAGCTTTTTGATAAGATGTTCCCGAATGAATAACAACAACTATATCTTTATCAGACAGCCCAACAACTTTATTTATTGCTAAATTTGTGGCATCTATAACAAAATCTCGCTCATCGGCTAAATAATCTCCCTCGTTTTTAGATGTTTTAAACCACATGCCGTCATTATCAAAAATTTCAAAATCTAAATTAATGGTTCCAAAAGAATTCTCTCTATGGTAATCAGCAACACAATAAGCTAAATCTTGGTAATATTCTTTGCTATGACCATTGGAATAAGTTTTCTCAGTAAGAAGTTTACAAGGTTTAGCAGTCATTAAAGAAGAATCGTGAGAAACATTGACTGGCTCAGCTAAAATCACAGCTACATTGTAAGCTGGAATTGGAGACACCACCCACCCGCTCTCTTCCACAAACGGATATCTATCTTGGCCGCTACCAAAAGATTTATAAGGAATATCTCCTATTCCATCACTGCCAGGTTGATCTTGATTGGGGCCTGAATATAAATCTTCTCCCTGAACCCGAGAAACATAATCACTCCAATAGTTTCCCCCAGATGGATAACCATTATCAATATTACCTGCTCTAATATATGCTTGGGTTCCGCAATTAGAACAAGGGGGAGCATTTAAAGTACCATTGTTTATAAAATTGTTGTGGTATACTTTATTGCTATCAACAGAAGAAATATCTATGCCAAAAGATAAATGGTCTGAAATATTATTATTAGTAATAATATTATTAAAGGAAGAAGATAAACTAATTCCTTTCCACTGACCTTCTATACTATTATCAGAAAAATAATTATTATCTGAATTCCATAAATAGATATTAGAGGAAAAACTTTTAATAAAACATTTTTGAATAGCAATGCCTGTTTTACTATTTAAATAAATTCCATAGCCACTGAATCCAGAACCAGTTATAGAATGATCATTACAATCCAAACTAATATTATTGTCTGTCATCTCTACGCTTTGGGTTAAATCCTGATTTAGGGTGCAGGTTGAGGTTTTTGAATCCCAGGTGCCATAAGCTGAACATTGTTCAGGCAAAAATATAGCTTGTTGAGTCAAGCTTAGAAAAGAAACAAAGTCTCTTGAAATTACATTTGGAGCTTCTTGGAACCAGATGTGGTGGGCTTGGGATAAATCTTGTGTCCAGCTGTAACTTCCAATCTCATCTAAAACAAAAACAGCTCCATTTTTATAGCTGTCTTGGTATCTATAGTAGGTTTTGTTGGGCTCTAAGCCTTCGAGGGTGAAGATAGTTGAAGAAGAGGTTGAAGAACTTTCAAGGTTTATACTTATCATTCTGGGAATCGATTCTAAAACTACTTTTATTTCTTCCGTGCTTTTTAAAGTAATATTAATATATTCGCTATCTTCAATTTCAAAATAAGTGCCAGTTCTTTCTATTCTTCCAGAAATTGAAAATTTTAGTGGGGCTGGTTTAGGTAATGGTTTCTGAATTGTTGTTGAATCATTAGCCGAAACTTGATTTTCTGCCTGAGTTAAAAATACACCTGCAATTACCAAACCTAAAAACATTAAAACTATTAAAGCAATTTTGAATAGTTTAGTTTTCATTTGTTGCTTTTATAATAGAGGGGGGTTATATTTTCTTCCCCACAAACTCTGCAAACTCTGCCAGCCTGCACGCGTATGCCCATTCGTTATCGTACCAGGCAACAATTTTGACTAAATTTCCAGAAGCCATTGTCAAATTTGCATCAACAATGGCGGAAAATGAATTCCTGATATAATCAGAAGAAACCAGAAGCGCATCTTCAATTCCTAAAATTCCATTAAACTCTTTTTTCTGAGAAGCTTTTTTAAAAACATAATTCACTTCTTCGGCCGTGGTTGGTTTTTCCACTTCACAAATTAAATCCAAAACTGAAACGGTTGGCGTCGGAACCCGAAAAGCTAAGCCGTCTAATTTTCCTTTCAGTTCCGGAATGACATTACCAATCGCTTTGGCGGCACCCGTGGTGGTAGGAATAATATTTAAAGCAGCTGCTCTCGCCCTTCTTAAATCTTTATGAGCCAAATCCAGAATCCTTTGGTCGTTGGTGTAACTGTGGATGGTACTCATAAAACCTCTAACAATCTTAAAATTTTCATTCAAAACCTTAGCCACCGGAGCCAAGCAATTGGTAGTACAAGAACCCATATCAAAAATATCGTATGATTTCACGTCAAATTTCTCCTCATTTACTCCCAAAACAAAGGAGAGAATTTTTTCTGGATTTTTAGAAGGGGCAGAAATTATTACTTTTTTTGCTCCGGCTGTTAAATGTTTTTTTGCTCCTTCATAATCAGTAAAATTTCCCGTGCATTCTAAAATAATATCTATTCCAAGCTCTTTCCATGGTAAATTAGCCGGGTCTTTTTCAGCCAATATCTGAACTTTTTTTCCTGTTGACATGCCATCAATCAAAAGCTCATTTTTGGTAAATTTTACGGTTTTTTTATAAATTCCGTACAAAGAGTCGTATCTCAATAAATGAGCCAGAATTTCAGGTTGGCTCAGGTCGTTAACCGCCACCACTTCCAAATCAGTATGATTGTCTAAGATTCTCCGAAAGGTGGGGCGCCCTATTCTTCCGAAACCATTGATGGCGACTTTAGTCATAATAAAGAAGCGAGGGTAAACTTTTTAAGGAGCACCTCGCGCCCTAAAGCGAGGCAATAAGTTTTCAATGGCAACTTTCGCAGTCCCGCCAGCATGGTTCCCGACGAAGTCGGGAGGGCGGGACGAGAACGTAGATAGTCCCGATGCGCTGGAATCGGGAACTATCGGTGCCTTGAAAATTTCGTTGCCGAGCGATACTCCTTGAAAAGATTACCCGAGCGGGTTATTCTTTTATGTTCAGAAGTTTTACTATTTTCTCTTTATCAAATCCTGCCACAATTTCTCCGTCAATCTCAATTACCGGCACTTCCATTTTTCCTGATTTTTCTATCATCTCATCCCTGGCTTTTTCATCTTTTGAAACATCAACTTCTTCAAATTCAACATTATGTTCTTTTAAAAATTCCTTCAAAGTAAAGCAATAAGGACAACCGGGTGTCAAAAACAATCGCACCTTTCTTTCCGAAGCTTTAGCTGAGGAGGAGTCGAAAGAGAATTTCATTCTCTTTCTCACTTTCGCTTCCTTCGGAAGCTCGGTGAACAAGGAATCTTCTTTGACTTGAGATGCTTTATTTTCACTCATTAATTTGGTTTATTAAATCTTTAACCGGTTCACAAATCTCACCCGGTTTTTCCCCTGTTAATTTACAAAATAAAGCAGTTAGATTATTGGACTCTTCTTCCTCTCCCGCCTGTTCCCCCGACCCCACTCGATAATATTTGCAGCCCAAAACTAAGGTTGGTATTCCGCCGGTGCTATATTTCATCAATACTTCCGTGTCTTTATCCGAATCCATATTGTTGTGGAAAGAAATATATCCTTCAAAATTATTTGCTACTTTCTCAAAAATCGGATGTTCCCATAGACAGTGAGGACAGCTGTTTGAACCGAAAAAATATACAATCGGTTTTTCGTTTTCCTTGCAAACCTCGTCTTGGCTGACAGAAAAATTGCCAATGGTAGAGCCTCTCTGCTTAACGGTTTCTTCAGGATTATTTTGTTCTTTATCCAAATCAATCCCCTGTTCGGTAAACAAAAGCCTTCCGTCTTTGGTCACGTAAGAATCGTATTCTTGATTTCCAACTTTAAGCCGGAATTTATAAATACCGTTTTCCTCTGCCACACTCTCCAAAGAAGCATCCATTCCTTCCGGTAATAAATTTTTATTAATATAATTGATTGCTTTTTCGGCCGCTTGCTGAGAAGTTAAAGGTCCCGGAATCTCTTTTCCAGCTTTATCTTTTGCTTGATTTATATAAATAACTCCGGCAACTAAAAGACCGGCTATAACAATAGCCACAGGTATTAAATTTTTCTTTATACTGTCGGTCTGCATATTTACCATAATTTAACTTGCTAATTATATTTAATATTACTACAAATCTAATTTTCAGGCAATAGTTATCAGGCAATTATAGCTCTTTTTTATTTTTCAAATTCAAAGATTCATCTAATTCGTATTCTATCAGACCGCCATAAGGAATTTCCAGATTAATAATATCCTTATCGGAAATTTTTTCAACATATTTTACTATCGCTCTCAAAGAATTATGGCTGGCCACTATTAAAACATTTTTTCCTTTTTTTAAATCTTTTTCTATAAATTTTTTATAAAAGGGAGTTGTTCTTTTCATCACATCTTTTAGGCTTTCTCCACCGGGCGGAGAGACATTATAACTTCTTCTCCAAAGATGGACCTGCTCTTCGCCGTATTTTTGTATGGCAGTTTCTTTATTTTCCCCCTGCAGTTTTCCGTAATATCTTTCGTTCAATTTCTCTGAAATAAAAACAGGAACATCATTCTCGCTGATATCTATCTCATAATGTCCCCATTTTTGCATTCTCCCCGAGTCCAGATGAATAAAAACAGGATATTTTTTATTGCTCCCTTCAAACATTCTCGCTACCGTATCTTCGTTTCTGAATAAAGGAGAGGAATAAATTTTATCAATATTAAACTGAAATATCTTTTCGGCCAGCTCTTTTGCTTTATAAGTTTCGTTTTCGTCCAAAGGCACATCTACCCAGCCCGTAAATCTGTTTTCTTTATTCCATTGCGATTTGAGATGTCTAAGTAAAATTAATTTTGGCATAGCTCTTCTTCTATTCTAACCAACCTGTTATATTTTACCATTCTTTCTTCTCTGGATGGAGCGCCGGCTTTGATAAAATCAGCTCCGAGGCCAACGGCTAAATCCGAAATAAAGTCATCTTTCGTTTCGCCGGCCCGATGAGAAACCATAATTTTCCAGCCAAAAGATTTGGCTAATTTTGCCGCCTCAATCGTTTCGGTAACGGTGCCGATTTGGTTAGGCTTAATGATTACGGCGTTACTGGTCTTGTTTTTATGGGCTAGCTCAATTCTTTTGGGATTTGTCACAGTTAAATCGTCTCCAATAATTAAAAACTTTGAACTTTGAACTTTGAACTTTGAACTTATTTTTTTCCACCCTTGCCAATCTTCCTGCGAGAAAGGGTCTTCGATGGCTAAAATCGGATATTTCTGACAAAGTTTTAAATAAAAATCTAAAAGTTTTTTGCGGTCAAATATTTTCCCTTCCAAATGGTATCGGTTCTTTTTAAAAAATGAGGAAGCGGCCGCATCAAGAATAATTTTAACTTTTTCTTTTGCGGCCGTTTCATTTACCCGAGCCGCAGCGAAGTTCGAAGAGAACTTCGTTCTCTTCTTTACCTCAGCTAAAGCTTCGGTGGGTGAAGAAGAGGATTTATCCTCTTCGCCTATTGCTTCCAAGAGTAAATCTAAAACTTTTTCTGTTTTTTCTATTTTTGGAGTAAAAGCTCCCTCTTGTCCTAAAACAACACCCGAGGAGCCGAATTTCTTTTTTAAAATTATTCGCAATCTTTGATAAATTTTCTTTCCGGTCTGAAATCTCTCTTTAAAGGTATCGGCTTCTGGGGCAACCATGAATTCTTGAATCTCTACTCCCCTGCCATGCAGCCCGCCCTCAATCATTAAAATACTGGGAATAGGCAAACGAGGTTTTTGATGAGAAAGAAAGGCCAGCCATTGCCACAAAGACAGATTCATGTCTTTGGCTCCAGCTCGACAAACAGCTATTGAAACTCCTAAAATCGCATTAGCTCCCAAATATGATTTGTTTTTTGTGTTATCTAATTTTATTAAAAATTCGTCAATTTCTTTTTGGCGGGAGGGGTCTTTTCCTTTTAATTTGGGGCAGATAATTTGATTTACATTTTTGATGGCAATCTTGGCTGGTTTTTCCATTGCTTCGTATTTACCTCTTGAAGTGCCTGAAGGAAGAGCAGCTAAAAATTTACCTAAATTTGTTGTCAAAACTACTTCAATCGTCGGCCTTCCCTTTGAATCCAAAATCTCTCTGGCTTTTATTGATTTTATTTGAGATTTTTTCATTTTATTCTTAACTTTATTCATTATACCAAAAAATTAATTATTAACACAAATAAAAAAGGAGTATACTTTTTGACTATACTCCTTGAGCCACAATCCTTCTATACCTCCTTTCTTTATTTAATTACTTCTGGAATTGCTTCAATTAAATCGGTCGCCATCATAGATTCTCCGAATTTCTTTCCGGCTATTTCTCCGGCCAGTCCGTTAATATAGGCTGCCGCTTGGGCGGCAGTGAATAAATCAATACCACGAGCCAAAAAGGCTCCCGCCATACCGGCCAAGGTGTCCCCTGTTCCTCCCTTTGACATAAAGGGAGAGCCGGTTTTATTTAAAGCTACCTCTTTGCCGTCAGAAATTATGTCAATTTTCCCTTTAAGTAAAATGGTGGTTTTCAGACGTTCTGCTTCTGATTTGACGATATTTATTTTTTCTTGGTCAGATAATTGATAAACCTCTTTTTTTGTTAAAACAAAAAATTCATAGGTATGCGGGGTAATTAAAAATGGTTTTCCGAAAATAACTTGTGGATTTTTGGCTAAGGCATGAATGGCATCGGCGTCAATTACTGCCGGAACCGAAATCTGAGAAAGATATTCTAAAATTACATCCTGGGTTTCGGCTGACCTTCCTGCACCGCCCCCAATCACCACGGCTGTTTTAGCGTTTGCCACGGCTTTGGCGCTTTCTGTCAAAGTAAGTAAGGTTGCCAGATGTTCTTTAGTCAACCAATCGCCTTTTAAAGGGAGAGCCGCTAAATCAGGCTTAAAAGAAGCAATTATATCGGCTGCTCTTTTGGGAGCGATAATTCTAACCATATCAGCCCCGGCCCTGAAAGCAGATAGCGCCGAAAGAGCCGGCGAACCTGAGTAAAATTCAGAGCCTCCGATAACCAGCAGCAATCCAAAGTCATATTTTTTTACGTGGCCTAATCTCGGTTTGTAAATTTCCTTTAAGATTTTTTTGTTTACCCAAGACGCAGCGAAGGGTGAAGAAGAGGATTTATCCTCTTTGACTACTCCAATCATAGGTTTTTAATTTCTCTTAAATATTTTTTTAATTTTGGACCGAATTCCTCGTGTCGTAAAGAAAGAAAAAAATGAGATTGAAGCCAGTTAAATTTATTTCCGCATTCCAGCCACCTGCCTTCAAATTCGTATCCGTAAATAATTTTACCATCTTTTAACATTTTATCTAAGACCTCTCCCAAGATTATTTCGCCTTTTTTTCCGGGCTTGCTTTTTGCCAAATAATCAAATACTTCCGGGGTTAAAATATACTTTCCCACAATGGCCAAGTCGGACGGCGCTTCTTCAATAGTCGGTTTCTCAATAATTTTTTTGATTTTATATATTCGGTTGGCAATTTTCTCAACCGCTACCGCTCCGTAAAAAGGAATTCTTTCTTTGGGCAAGCGACAAAGAGCAATCACCGGTTTTTCACATGTCTTAAAAAGATGCAGTAATTGGGAAAGGCAAGGAGTCTTGGCCGCAACAACGTCATCGGCAAAAAGAACGGCAATGCTGTCTTTATTAATTTTGTCTTTCGCTTGTAAAATAGCGTGACCGTCGCCCAAAGGCTTTTGCTGGAAAACATAAGAAAAAGAAAGTCCCTGGCACAGCTCTTTTAAACTCTTTAATTCCGTCAAAAGATAATCTCTTTTTCTCTCTTTTAAAATTTTTTCAATGGCCGGAGATTCTTTAAAATAATCTAAGATGATTCTTTTTTCCGGAGAAATAACGAAAATAATTTCTGAAATTCCGGAAAGCTTTGCCTCCTCAATAATGTATTGAATCACGGGCTTATCAACCAAAGGCCAGAGTTCTTTGGGGACCACTTTTGATAAAGGCAAAAATCTGGTTCCCAGACCGGCAATAGGAATGATAACTTTTTTAATCTCGGTCATTTTTTCATATTTCTCCTTTATTTTCTTCTTTCGGCCGGGGCGGATTAAAAAGCCTCTGGTTCGGTCTTAATCTCAAAAAAGCAGGCGGTTCCCAAATTTTCTCTTTTTCCATGTACTCTTTTTCCATTTCTTCCGTTTCCTTTTTAATCTGGAGGGCGTTTTTCCTTATCTTAATTTCTTCTCTTTCTGCGGAAGAATCAGCACTCGATGAACTTCGTTCATCTCCACCCTTCGCTGACGCTCGGGTAGTCGATGCATTCTCCCCCGGCTTTTGGGCAGGCAAAACTTCCTTTTCTCTTGGTTTTTGAGAAATTTTAATCTTTATTTTTTTGGCCAACTTATTTACCCGAGTCGCAGCGAAGTTCGAAGAGAACTTCGTTCTCTTCTTTACCTCATCTAAAGCTTCGGTGGGTGAAGAAGAGGATTTATCCTCTTTGACTACCTTTTTTATCTTACGTTTTTGCCGGCGTTTCTTTTTAGAAGCGGAGGTTTTTGGTTTTTTTGCCTCTTCAGAAAAGATTTTTGTCGAGCAACCGGTCGCCAATAAGGTTACCTTGATTTTGTCTTGATATTTTTTGCTTTCTGAAATGCCGAAAATAATTTTTGCTTCGGGGTTTACCAGTTCAGAAATCGTTTTTGAAATTTGGGAAACTTCAGAAAGCGACAATCCTCGCTCCCCGGCGATATCAAACAATACTCCTTTGGCTCCTTTAATTGTATAAGGATAAAGCGGAGAAACAAGCACTTTTTTAATTGCCTCTGCCAAACGGTTGGCGCCTTCAACTTCTATTGCGTTTAAAAAAGCCAATCTACCTTTGCCCTGCAGAATTGCTCTTAAATCGGCGAAATCAATGTTAATTAGTCCCGGCAAATAAATCATTTCAATCAAACCCTGCAGGCTTTCGGCCAGGCTTTTATTTATGGAGGAAAAAGCTTCTTTTAAGGGAGTGCTTTTGTCAATAATTTGGAAAATCCTTTCATTGGGCAAGATGCTTATGGCATTAAGGTTGGGTTTTAATTTTAAAAGGGCGTCTCTGGCAATCTCTAATTTTCTTTCCCCTTCAAATTTAAAAGGCAAGGTAAACACTCCTAAAGTTATAATTCCCATGTTTTTGGCAATTTTGGCAAAAATTGGACCGGCGCCAGAGCCCGTGCCGCCGCCCAAAGAAGCAACCAAAATACACAAATCCTGCCCCAGAAACAGTTTTTTTATTTTTTCTTTCTCGGTTTGTGCAGCTGTCTCGGCTAATTCTACGTTCATTCCGGCTCCCAATCCGCGAGTAAAATTCTCTCCAAATTGAAAACGGATGGTATTTCTTTTCGTCGCTCTCAAGGCTTGCAGGTCCGTATTGGCAACCACAAAACTCGAATTTCGCGGCTGACTGCCGTATTTCAATCTTGAAGCAATTTCAGAAACAATATTGCCCGCTCCTCCGCCAATTCCAATCACCCTGATTTTTGTCTTCTTGACGCCGTCCGGTTCTAAATTTTTCTTCTCGGCTGTTATTTTCACTGATTTTACTGCTTTCGGTAAAACCTTCTCTTTTAACGATTTGTTCTTTTTTTTCTTACCCGAGCCGCGACGCGGTGAAGGGTGGAGTCGAAGAAGATTTCTTCTTCTCCACCTTCGCTTTCGCGTAGCGAAAGCTCGGTGAAGAACGGATGTTCTTTGAGTAGCCATTACTAAAATATAAAATTTTATTATTATTTAGTCAACCCCGTACGCTCGAAGAACATTCGTTCTTTTCCACCCTTCGCGGCGGCTCAGGTATCTGATGACTAATATTAAAATAATTTGAATTATGATGTTGGTTAAAATTAGAATAATAACCAATAAGCTTAAATTGATTAGCCGAGCGAAGCAAAGGGTGGAGAAGAACGAATGTTCTTCGAGTAACGGGGAACATTTAACAAAAAGAAGGATAATCATTATCGGCCAAATATTTTTCAAATCCTGCAAAGAAGGGCCAATCATAGCGCCAACGTTTAAAAACAGTAAAATCATTAGCCAGCTTTGCCAGTCAAGCAGATTTATTTGAGATAAAAGACTTAACGGAGCAATTAAAGCACTCTGCCAATCGGAAAATTGAGGTATTTCAAAATAATTAACCAAATAATATTTATTAATTAGAAAAAGAAATAATAAACCGCCGATTATTGGCGCTAATGATATTAATAATTGTCCAATGAACGGCAATTTCGGTTTAGAGTGAATAACGTGAGGCTTTCTTGAAAAAATATTACCTCCCGTAATAGTTGCTCCGGTTAAACGACAAAATATAATATGAGATATTTCATGAAGGAAGGCCCCAACATAAAATAATAAACGAACTACCGAATAATTCAAATAACGCCAATTAAGCCAATTGCTAATATATCCTAATAGGGCAATCAAAATAATCAATATTCCTAAATTCATTTTTTATTTTACCGATTCTCTGGAGATTCCTCCACCGTCACCTTTTCCATTGTGATTGGAGAAACCGGCTTGTCGTTTGAGTCCTTTTTCACTTTAGCAATAGCGTCGGCTACATCCTGCCCCGAAATCACTTTGCCAAAAATGGTGTAATTGTGGGGCAAAGGATAATCGGCAACCATAATGAAAAATTGACTGCCGTTGGTATCGGGCCCGGCGTTAGCCATGGCAACTACGCCTTTTTTATATCCTTCCTTGTAAGATTCGGCTTCCGGATTAAGTTCGTCTTCAAAAGTATATCCCGGGCCGCCCCTTCCCGTACCGGTCGGATCCCCTCCCTGAATCATAAATCCGTCTATCACCCTGTGGAAAATTACGCCGTCATAAAACCCCTTTTGAGCAAGGATTATAAAATTATTGACGGCCCTTGGGGCGTCTGTGTCGTAAGTCATAAAACGGATTTCGCCCATATTGGTCTTGATGGTAATGATATGATTCATATTATTTTTGATAGAATTATTTTCCTCAGGTGTCCTCAAAAACGCCACATAAACGATTGCCGCAAGGAACGCAATAATAATTAGGGTGATAAAAACTTTCTTCATGTTTCCCCAAGTCAATTAATTTCTAAATAATCTTTGTAATTCTATTTTTGTCTGTTCCAAAATTTTCTTTCTTTTAGGTTTTAAATTTTTGCCAGCGCGGTTGATATAAAAATTAAGCATAGACATTGCTGATTGAAACGGTGTTCCTTTCCGACGTGGACTCTCCTCGGCTGATCTTTTAAGCGATCCTGCAATTTTTCGCGGTTCGTCCCAAGTAAAAACGCCTTCTTCCAAATCCAAAGCAAAACTATGCTTGGTTACATAGGTAGCCCATTTTTTATTTTTAGATAGCGGCTTCGCCCCGTATAATCTCGAAAGAGCTATACGGGGCTTCGCTTTAATAAATATTTTCATTTTATCTTTCTTTGTGTTTCTTCAAGAGCACCTGAAGTTCCTCTTTGACGGTATTAAGCGCTTTATAAATATTCTCTTTTCTTGCTTCAGATCGAATAATTTCTCCCGGAACTTTAATGGTTGCTTCCGCATAATAAATCTTTCCTTTCCGGTGATGACGGGTCTCAATGGCCACTTCAACAAAAGCCTCCACCGGAGTACCGAGTCGAAGAACATTCGTTCGTCGAGCCGAAGGCGAGACGGGAGAAGAAGCTTGTTTCTGCGACCTTCTCCACCCTTCGCTGCGCTCGGGTATGTGAAGGATAAATTTATCTAGAGTACCAATCTTTTCCTCAATTGCCTTTTTTATCTCGGGAGTCAAATCTAAATTTGTCGCTTTGATAGTGACTTTCATTTTTCAAATTTTTTATTAAATTTCCTCAACTTCGGCTTGCCCTTACACCAACAATTCTTCGGGGTTTATTTAAACAATTTCTTCTGCCTAAAAATTTTGGCGGTTTCGATAGCAATTTTCTTGCCGAGTTTTGTTAGAGAAAAATATGCTTTTGGGTTGCCTGTAATTAATTTTCTTTTTCTTAGAGTTCGAAGGGGTCGGTCGAGCTTCCGAGAGTCCGGCCATTCGGGATATTGAGAAAAACAAAATGCTGCTGGAAATAAATTAAAACTTTCTTTAATTAATCTTTCAAGCGTACATTTTTCCCCATTGTTAACTATCAAATATATTCCCAAAAGAATCAATTCATTAATCCCTAAATCTTTGTATAATTCTTTATCAAAAGGTTTTTTCATTTTCTTTTGACGTTTGAGTTCTCTCGCTTTCAATTTAACTTATTTTTGGCGGTTTTTTCGCCATTTTCTTTCCATCTCTCTAACTTTTTTCTCGCTGAAACCGAAGTGATGAGCAATTTCGTGCCAGACAACAATTCTAATTAATTCGGCAATCTCTTGGGTCGATGAACTTTGTTCATCGAGCCGAAGGCGAGACGGGAGAAAAAACTTGTTTCTTCGATCATCTCCACCCTTCGCTGACGCTCGGATGACAGAAGAAGCTAAACCTTCAATTGGTTCCTGGAAAATGGTAATTTTGTCCGGCAGAATCTGGCCAAAACTCCTGCCCCAACTGGTTTTGGGAACTCCCTGATAAAGCCCTAAAAGAGAGTTGTCAATTTTTGTTCCGGTTTTCGTTAGATCATAAGGCGAAGGCCTTTTTTTAACAACGATGGCTAAGTTATCCATTGCTTTTTGAATATGCTCTGGTAGAGAAACTATTGCTTCTTCAACGAATTTTTCAAAATCCTGCCCTGACATTAACATAAATATACCTTACATTTAAAACTACCTTAATCTTAAACCTTTTTTACTTTTTCTTCAACCACCCGAG
>Ga0210017_1003112_pt1 | contig 14058 bp, 9 predicted proteins | sample CryGeyCG2014_020_FD_183966 | JGI IMG/M metagenome (GOLD analysis project Ga0210017, IMG submission 183966) | Groundwater microbial communities from aquifer - Crystal Geyser CG08_land_8/20/14_0.20 (SPAdes) (version 2) | ecosystem: Environmental > Aquatic > Deep subsurface > Groundwater | place... | reverse complement strand
CAAAATCCCAAGGGAACAGATAAAGGTTTGGGATTTGGTAGTTGGGATTTATTTGGTAGTATTGGTAATTATTGGGATTTGGGATTTAATCTGTGTTTATCAGTGTTTATCTGTGGTTATTTGACGATACCTATATTAAAGAAGGGGGTCAAAATGAAAAGAGGGTTTAATCTCATTAACTTATTAACTCACTTACTACTTACCACTCTTTTGCTTCTTGCCCTTTGCTTTTCTTCTCTTTGTCTTGCTCAATCTCAGCCCCGGAAGACTATTTTGGAAAATGGACTGACTATCTTAACTAAAGAAAATCATTCCTCAGATATTGTAGCCTTGGAGGTATTTATTAAAGTCGGGGCTAGCGCTGAAGATGAGGAAAAAGCAGGGATCTCTAATTTTATCCAAGAGTTATTATTAAGCTCTAAAGAAGAGATTATTGGGGAAATAGAGAGCTTGGGAGGAATTATTGATACCACAGTCAGCTCTGATTACGCTGAATTGTTCTTGCTTCTCCCGAGTGAATATTTTAGCAAGGCTTTTAAGCTCTTTTCCGAGCTATTAAAGACTCCGAAGTTTGACCCGGAGGAGATAGAGAGAAAGAGGAAGATAATCCTCCAGCAAATTAAGGCTGAAGAGGATGAACTCTTTGATTCTACTTATAATTTGTTTAGAGAAACTTTGTATCAGGGCTCTCCTTACCATAAGCCAGTGCTGGGTTATAAAGAGACCATAGAGGGGATTAAGAGGGAAGACCTGCTAAATTTTTATAAGACTTACTATGTTCCCAACAATATGATTATCTCTGTGTCTGGGGATTTCATAACTGAAGAGTTAATAAAGGAGATTGAAGAACATTTTAAAGAGTTAAAATCTGGCCAGCTACCTCTTCGGCAAATAAAAAGACCTAAGGAGCAGACTGAGCATCAGGAAGTAATTAAAGAAAGGGAGAGTGAGAGTGCCTGGCTTATTCTTGGTTTTCCCGCCCCTAAAGCGAAAAGCAAAGATTACCCGGCACTTAAGCTAATTGATTGTATCTTAGGCTCAGAGATGAGCTCCCGACTTTTTGTTAATTTAAGAGAGAAATTAGGATTAGCTTATGAAGTTGGTTCCTTCTTCCCTAGCCAAAGAGATGCAGGTCATTTTGCTACTTACATAATTACTAGTCCCCGGCAGATAGATAAGGTCAAATCAGGTATAATCTGGGAGATAGCCAAGTTAAAACAAATGGCTGTTTCCGAAGAAGAGTTAGAGGAGGCGAAGAAATGTTTATTAGGCACTTTCATTATGGACCACGAAAGGAATAAGAAACAAGCTTTTTACTTAGGGTTCTATGAACTTTTGGGAGTAGGGTATTTATTTGATGAGGAATATCCTCAAAAAATTGAAGCAGTAACCAGCCTGCAGATAAAAAGAGTAGCCCAGAGGTATTTTCAAAACTATACTTTGGCGGTAATAATGCCCGGGGGGAAGTAGGAGTGCCTTTCTACCCGACTTTAGTCGAGGGTTCAAGGGTTTTAATCCTATATGGAGTGCAACAACCATTATGGACTGCAACAACCATTATGGAGTGCACAAAACCAAAGAAATGCGCCAAGGATTTTTTGAAAGAAAAATGAAAAGAATAATTCTACCTATTATCTGCCTCATCATCTTTTGGTCAAATAATGCGAATGCGGAGATAGAAATTGTATATCCCACTTCTTTAGAAAAAGGAGTTCATCTTGCAATAAAAGACCTAACTGATTATCTTAAAAAAATGGGTGAGAAAAATGTACGGGAGATTCAATCTGACCAATATCTATTTGGCAGGGAGGAAGAAGAAAAGACCATTATTTTTATCCAGCACCCCAAAGGAGAAAATATTATAGGGAAAAGAACATTAAAACAGATAGGATATGATGGATTTGCCATCAAAGACAAAAAGACCAGGAACAAAAGAATTATTGCTTTATGGGGAAATAATCTGCGTGGGATTCAATATGCAATTTATGACCTCTTGGAAAAATTGGGAGTTCGTTTTTTCCATCCGGAACAGGAATTTATTCCTAATTATCTTAAGTTTCCTGAAAGCCTTAATAAAGTAGAAAATCCTGCTTTTAAATATCGTGGTTATAATCTTCATACTACTCATCCTCTGGAATTGATTAACAGTTTTTCAAATTGTAAGGATGATATAAATTATGCTAAGAGATGGATTGACTGGATTGTGAAGAATAAAGCAAACTATTTTACCGGTGGGCCAAGAAGTGGATGGATACATGAGGACTGTTATCAAAAAAGGGGAGCAGAAATAAACAAATATATAGAAGCCCGGGGATTACTTAAAACCTCCGGCATTGCCTTTGGTAACTATCAACAAGGAGGAACTTTTCGTGAAGTAGAGTCAGAAACCGGACTTAGAACTAAAGAGAGTATTATAAAAGAGTTGGAAGAAAAGTTAGGTGATAAATCAAAAAAATATGACTTGTTTGGAATACACTTTGGCACCACGGAATTTACCACCACGGATGATATTGCCACGGTGGAATTATTCAATACCGTTGCTCGCTGGATGACAGAAAATAGACCGGATATCCCGGTCTTTATAAATAGTCATACTACCGGTGGACAAATAACCCCCCATTATAAAGTTGAATATTATGATTTAGTTCAGTTTGCCCCTACTATCTTGGGAATACAGGTTCATACGATGTTCTTCTATGACTTAATTGGTCCCGCTCCTTATTATGGGAATAAGGATGTCAAATACAAACATGAGATGATGGTACGGGAAGCAGAAAAAGGCAGGGAATTACTCTATTATCCGGAGTCTGCCTGGTGGCTTTCCTTTGATAATGATATTCCTATTTATCTTCCGATTTACCTTAAGACCCGGGATAATGATATTCAACTACTCAAACCGCTTCTTAAAAAAACGCTTCAAGGTCACAAAACTTTCACCACTGGGCAGGAATGGGGATACTGGCAGACAGACTGGTGTATTGCAAAAATGCAGTGGGAGGTGAATTTCAGATGGACGAACTGTATTGATGAAATTACCGCGCCCCTCGGTAAAGCAAAAGATGTGGTATCCAATATTATAAAAGAGATGGCTCTTGACCAGGAGCAGGAGTTCATTTACAAAAACCGCTATAAATACTTAAGCGGAGAAGATGAAATTGATGAAATTGGAGCCTTGGCAGGTATTACTGGCCATCCCCTTCGTATTCCTTTTTCCCATATTACTAAATGGTCAAAAGACAAAATTCAAAATTTTCAAAAGCAGGAGTTAGAACCTTTAAGAGAAATGAGAGAAAGATATAATAAATGGTTTCAAGAACTCAAGATAGTTAAATCAGAAATTCCTCAGGATAACCGTTGGATATTTGATGAAATTTATGATGGAGTAGAGATTGACTTATTAAGGATTGAACATATTATAAATTTATATGAGAGTGTTTTAAATTTTCGTGAGAGTATAATTGAAAATAAAGATACAAAAGTTGCGATGAAATTTTACAAAAAAGCAGAGGAGATTACCGATAAAGCAAAAGAGGTTATAAAACGAAGAGAGAAGAATTACCGCTATCCTGCAGAATGGAGTTATGGTGGTGGATTAACTACAGAGACAGGAGTAAATAACGGCACAGTCTATCCTTATCGGGTTTATACTAAAACCCATCTTGCTTTTTATTGGACCCGAAGAAACCAGCAGGCAAAAGAAGTTCTGAAAGGAAAGAAGGAAGTTGTTCCTGTTAAACCACTTTTTCCTCTGAGAGGTGAAAAAGTAAATGTAAATGTCCGTTCATTTAAAGGAGAAGAGATTGAAGTTCAAATTGGAGAAAATCCTCCTACCTCTAAAAAAGAGTTTTCATTCCAACCACCATCCCATCCGGTAAATATTTACTTTCTAATAAACAATATTCCCTCTGCCCAATGGACAGTTATCCCCTTACAAAAATTATATACTCTTCCTCCGGAGGGACTTAAGATTATAAAACCTACTAATCCTATGGTTTCTTCCATTGTAGAAAAAATATTCCCTGATCTCTTAGCCGGTATATCTGCAGAGGGAAAAGAATTAGTGTTATCTCTGGATGAAGATGATGATAAAGATGCGGATTCTACTGAATTCACCCGATTTAAAGATGCAAGAAAGGTTGAAGATGGTTGGGAAGCAGGACCCGAGGTTTTAACCATTTACCTTAGTAATCCCGCCACCGGAGAAAAAGTATCAGCGGTGAGAATTTTAAATCTTTTCATTACGATAAAAGATAAAGAGGCGGAAAATATAGAAGTAGTTATTTCGGGCGGTCTTTCCACCAATGATGTAGTGCAGGCAGTTATAGAATTAGGAGGAATGGATGAAAAAGGAACTCGGGGTTTAATTGCTAATCTCCTTGGTATTCCATCTGATTTACTGCCCGATGCTCTTCCTTTTGAAGCAAAATTTAAAGCAAAATCCGTAACTCGTTAAACATACAGAAAATTTTTCAAAATGTTATGGGGGTTCTACAAACTATATTGTAGGGGTTTGATTTATCAAACCCGCAGTTGACGATAGAGATATTTGTCGCCCCTACACGGGTCGGATAAATCCGACCCCTACATTGTAGAAGTGGGGTAGAACAATCAGCCCGGGAGGAAGGTTATTCCCAATAAGAAGGTTAAGAAGGTTAAAAAGAGGGCAAAGATAAGGGGTCAGGCATTAAGCGATGAGAGAGTTTAGTGAAGAACTCACCCAATTTGCGAATCATAATTTCCTCCTCTCCTTCAACACCTTAATTACCTCTTCTTTTTTTATCTCTTCCTGTTTTCCCTGCCTTAGGTCGCGCAGTGAGACTAGACCCTTTTTCAACTCTTCCTCACCAATAATTATGACAAATCTTGCTCCTTTCTTATCTCCCTGCCTCATCTGGGCTTTAAGGGAAGACGGACGGTAGTCCAGGTCAGCGGCGAGTCCTGCCGCTCTAAGTTGAGATAATAACTTAAAGCCTTCTCTTTTAGCTTCTTCTCCTACCGTAGCAATAAAAGTCTCTTCTTTCTTCTTTAAAGGTAATTCTATTCTTTCTTCTTGAAGAGCAATAATAATTCGCTCCACCCCTAAAGCCATACCTACAGCCGGGATAGAAGGTCCTCCACAGGTCTCCACCAGCCCATCATATCTACCCCCTCCACCTAAGGCATTCTGGGCTCCGAGATGAGTTGAGGTAATCTCAAAGGCAGTCTTGGTATAATAGTCTAATCCCCTAACCAGATGGGGAGCAAGGATATATTTAATCTTCATCTCTTCTAGATACTCTTTTATCCCTTCAAAGTGTTCCCGGCAATCCCCACAGAGGTAATCAAAGATGGGAGGTATAGTCCTTACCACTTCCTGGCAGGACTCCTTCTTGCAATCTAAAATTCTTAAAGGATTATTTAGAAATCTGTTTTGACAGTCAGAACATAAGAGGGGAAGTTTATCCTTGAGGTGTTTTTGCAAAACCTCCTGGTAGGTTTTTCGGCAGGTCGGGCAGCCCACGCTATTTAATTGTAAATTTAATTCTTTTATCTTTAATCTCTTGAGAAAATAAAGAGCAAGAGCAATTACCTCCCCATCCAGTGCTGGCTGGGGAGAGCCAATAGCTTCCACTCCCAGATGATGAAACTGACGCCACCGTCCAGCCTGAGGGCGGTCATAACGAAACATCGGACCTGAATAATATAATTTAAGTAAGGGTATTTCTTTGTAAAGGGAGTGTTCTAGATAAGCTCTAATTATGGGAGCAGTCCCTTCTGGACGCAAAGAAAGCTCCCGGCCCCCTTTATCCTTAAAATTATACATCTCTTTACTTACTATGTCCGTATCTTCTCCTACGCCCCGGACAAAGAGAGCAGCTTCTTCAAAGACAGGAGTCTTAATTTCTTGATAACTAAATAAGGAGCAAACCTCCCGAAAAGTCTCCTCCAGGTATTGCCAAACTCCTACCTCTTGTGGTAAAATATCTTTGGTGCCCCGGGGGGCTTTAATCGGCAATCTTGTTTCCTCCTTAATTAGGGACAGCGACCTATTTTTTGACAAAATAAGGTTTGTATGATAAAATTAATTAGCACCGTCCCAAAAATGTTGGTTAAGTTGCCCTGGCCTCAGAAGTGACGGATAAGAGATTAATTTTGCATCAAAAAAATAGGTCGCTGTCCCTAATTTAGGTAAAGCAATGTGGCAGACTTCTTTTCAATTATTTGTTATTGGCTTAACCTTTAGCCTCAGTGGTCCCTGCCTTTTTATCTGCGCTCCTATTCTTTTAACTTTTATTGCTGGGAGTAAAGAAGACTCAAAAAGCGGGTTTTTAGAGACCTTATCCTTTCTTTTTGCCCGGGTACTTGCTTACACTATCTTAGGCTTTTTGGCTGGCCTCTCAGCTAAATTATTAAATCAATTCTTCTTCCATTCCTCCCTCGGCTTTTATCTTAGAATCTCTATCTCCTTATTCATTTGCCTCTTGGGTCTTCTTATTGCTTTAGGCAAGATGCCAATATTTAACTTCTGCCAGGCTCCTCGGGCGCACTTAGTTGAGCGAGGCACTAAGAGTATGTTCCTTTTAGGTTTTCTTCTTGGGCTTTCTCCCTGTCCTCCCTTAATTGCTCTTCTTGGTGAAGTAGTCCTCGTTTCCCAGAATGCCTTCCAGGGGGCTTTCTACGCTGCCTCTTTTGGTCTGGGAACATCAGCCTCTCCTTTGCTTGTCTTAGGTCCTTTAGCTGGTTATCTCCCTTCAAAGTTAAAGCCTTCACCAAAAAGTTTTACCCTCTTTAGAATTCTTTGTGGTCTTTTACTCTTTGGTTTAGGAATCCAGCAAATAGTTTAAATCCTAATCGGTCTGGTCGACGGGTGGGTCCCTTAGGAATTCAGGCTAGTCGGCGGCTGGACTCTACTTAATCTGATGTATATGCTTTACCAAAGGCACTCCCCATTTAAATACCCAGACCCAGATAAAGGCAATTAAAGCTATACCTAAAAGGCAAACAAAAGATATAATTTTATCTTCGCGGGACAAACCCTTCACCTTCCTTCTTGTGACTTCGCAGAATGCCGCCTAAGGATGAATCTCAACTGGAGAGAAGGCATAGAGATTACCATCATAAGAACCAATGTAAACTGTGCCATTGGCTACAGCCGGGGAGGAGTAAACCCCGCCCCCAGTCTTGAATTTCCAGAGCATTTCCCCATCCTCAGTATCTAAGGCATAAAAGTAGTTATCCAAACAACCAAAGTAAACTATCCCGTCACTTACTGTAGGTGAGGAAAAGACCTGAGCTGGAATCCGGCTTTCCCACTTCTTCTCTCCTGTTTCCTTGTCTAAGGCATAAAACCTGCCTTTTTCTGCTCCCGCATATACCGAATGTTCATCTACAGCCACTGAACTGGGGCAACCTTTAGTCTCAAACTTCCAGAGAAGCTTTCCCTCCTTGGCCTCTAAGGCATAAATATGGTCATCTCTTGAGCCAACATAGACTACCCCTTTATCCACTACTGCTGAGGAAAAGACTGGGCCCTCAGTCTGGTACTTCCAAAGTCTTTTCCCGGTCTTAGCATCAAGAGCATAGACATTGCTATCTTCTGAGGTAATATATAATACCCCCTCAGCTACAGCCGGAGGAAACTTCATCTCATCTTTAGCCGAAAACTTCCAGAGTAGCCTTCCTCGGTCAGCACTTAAGGCATAAACAACACCCTCACAGGAGCCTACATAGACTATACCTTCCACTACTGTAGGAGTGGAAAAGATACCTGCCCCCGAAGAATATTGCCAGAGTTTAGAGCCTTTCTTAGCGTCAAAAGCGTAAAGATTTCCATCATCAGAGCCAAAATAGACTACTCCCTTAACTACTGCCGGGGAGAACCAGACTTTGTCCTTGGTCTGGTGCTTCCAGAGTAGCTCCCCGCTTTCAGCATCAACAGCATAGAAACACCGGTCAAAGGAGCCAAAATAGACTATTCCTTCGGCTACTGCTGGAGAAGAAAATACCTCAGCTGAGGTAGCAAACTTCCACCTCAGACTTAAAGGCGGCACTACTTTCTCTGAAGTTACACCCGTATGCTCAGGCTTTCCTCTGAACATAGGCCAATCATCAGCAGAGCTTAGACCACTTACTCCCATAATAATTAAACAAGTCAGAAAAATTCCTAAGATTTTCTCCTTCATCTTACCACCCCCGCTAATTATTTGGTATTGTCAAAAATAACTGCATTTTTAATTTTTGTTCTACCCCACTTCTACAAGGCTTTAGCCTATGGTTTTGAGGACTTAAGTCCTCCTACCCTCAGCTAAAGCTGGGTAGAATCCGTTCCTCCCCCCTTGCCTGTCTGGTTTTGGGCTTCCTAAATAGCCCAAAATCCAGACAGGCAGGCAATTTAGGGAGATTTGCCATTTGGTAATCTTTCATATTCTTTCATATTATTTTTGACAGTACCAATTATTTTACTAACTTAGGAAGGTAATGTCAAATATTTAACCACCTTTTAGCTTTCCCAATCTTTTAAAAGCAAATCTTAAAATAATTATTCCCATTAATATAATCAGCCACCAGCGGATTAATCTTGATTCAATATTTAAAGCAAACTTTTTTCCCGGAGAGAATTCCCAGATAGCAGTATTATTATCTTTTACCTTGCTGGCGTTGGTCTTGGTAATAGCCCCGGGCAGGATAACCAAAAAATCAATTGGGGGAGAGCCTTCAGGTAAGACCTGGCTCTCCTTTAAAAAGCCAAGGGTTACTTCAAGTTTGTATTGGACAAAAAAGAGAAAGTCCCTTTTAGAAAAACTTTCCGAGATAATCTTTGCTCCCGGGGTTAACTCACTAAATATTGATTGGTCAGCAAGATGACAAACCCTAATTTTGCCTGACAGGTCTTCCTTTACCTTAATAGTAAAGTTAGTAGAAGAACAGCCAGCTAAAAAGGCTAAAAAGAATAAGATTATCCCCAACAACTTGTATGTTCTCATCTTCTAACCACTCTCCCCACACTCCTTAACTATTCGACTCCTTAACTCTTTTAACTCTTTAAACTCCTTAACTCTTTAAACTCCTTAACTATCCAACTATCTTACTTTGATTCACATAATTAATCTGAAGGTCAGCTAAGAGAGCTTTTATCTCTTTTCTCTCCAGCTCATTTAATTTATCTTCAATCTGGTTAAAGAGTAAAGATATAGAATCAATGGCTAACTTTGCTTGCTGGAGGTCCCTTTTAATCTTTCCGGTTTGGGGATGAGCAGTTAATCCCAGCCAAGACCAGGCTCCCCCACTTAAGATACTAATGCATATTTTAAGTAGAGAAAGAGTATCCACCTCTTTCCCCTCGGGTATTTTCTCCTCTTTCTCTTCTTTCTTTTCTTCCTCTTTAGGCTCCTCTTCCGTGGACTGTGGACTGTGGACTGTGGACTTTTTTTCTTCCGTGGACTGCGGACCGTGGACTGTGGACTTCTTTTCTTCAGGCTCTTCTTCCTCTTCCCCTCTTTTTCTCTTATCCACAAACTTAAAAGGTTCTTCCTCTTCTTTTTCTGCCATGAAAACAACCTCCTTTCTTACTTTCCATTCTCTGTTCCTCTAATCAGAAATCAGAAAATTTCTCTTTTCCGTCCTCTGACCTCTGTTTTCTGTCTTCAAACCATCATCACTATCCCAGTTAAGGCGATGTTTATTAAGGCTAAAGGTAGAAGCACTTTCCAGGCTAGGTTCATTAACTGGTCCACCCTTACCCGGGGAAGAGTCCAGCGCAGCCACATTAAGATTAAGACAATCAAGTAAGATTTAAGGAGAAACCAGACCAGAGGGGGCAATATTGGACCCTGCCAGCCGCCCAGGAAAAGAGTAGCACAAATTGCCGAGACAGCAAAGAGGTTAGCATATTCAGCTAAAAAGAAAAAAGCAAACTTCATTCCTGAATATTCAATATGAAACCCAGCTACTAATTCTTGCTCCGCCTCCGGAAGGTCAAAGGGGATGCGGTTTACCTCAGCAGTGGCTGAAGTCAGATAAATTAAAAAGGCTAAAGGCCCAACTGGAAATGAAAAGACAAACCAGAGATTCTTCTGAGCCTCTACAATCTTAACCATACTTAAAGAGCCAGTAAGCATAACCACGACGATAACCGAAAGAATTAAGGGAACTTCATAACTAACCATCTGGGCCGCACTCCGCAAAGCACTAAGTAAGGAATACTTATTGTTACTTCCCCAGCCAGCCATAATTATACCAATTACCCCCAGAGAAGATATGGCTATAATATATAATATACCAATATTTAAGTCCTTAACAATCCAGCCTTTGGCAAAGGGAATAGCTAAATAGACTAAATAAGCCGGGACAAAGACCACTAAGGGAGCAAGGGTAAAGACCCAGCGGTCAGCACTTTTTGAAATAATGTCCTCCTTAATCAGTAATTTCATGGCATCAGCAATTGGCTGAGCCCAGCCGTGCAGGTTTCTTGGCCAGGCTACCCGCATTGGACCCAGCCTTGATTGAAAGCGAGCTGACAACTTTCGCTCCAGCCAGGTCAAAAATAAGACAGTCAACAAAACAAAGCCGATGATAATTAAAGCAATAATAGTTATGTAGATTAAATTGTATAGCCAAAGAGGAATATTATACTCAATGAACAAACTTTTGAAAAAATCACAAATTGCTTTAAGCATATTTATCTGTCTACCTCTCCCATAACTAAATCAATACTTCCTACAACTGCTATCACATCAGCAACTTTAAAGCCTACCAAGAGCTTCGGTAAGACCTGCAGGTTTATAAAAGAGGGTGCCCGCACTTTTAAGCGGTAAGGGTTGCTACTTCCATCACTGATTATATAAAATCCTAACTCCCCGCGGGGATTTTCTGCTGCAGAGTAGACCTCCCCCTCCGGCGGCTTAATTACCTTAGGAACCTTAGCCTTAAATTCGCCCTCGGGTAAAGAGTTTATTGCCTGCTCTAAAATCCTCACACTTTGCCGCATCTCCTCAACCCTTACATAATAGCGGTCAAAACAATCACCTTGGCTACCGGTAGGAATATCAAATTCAAACTCTTCATAATTAGCATAAGGTATTCCCCTCCTTAAGTCCCATCTCACTCCCGAGGCTCGCAGATTGGGACCACTTACCCCCAAGGCTAGGGCATCTTCTTTAGATAATATTCCAATCCCTTTTGTTCTTTTAATGAATATCTCATTATTAGTAATCAGGTTATCATACTCAACTAAGCGGGGCTTAAAATATTTTAAGAAATCTAAGACTTTATCTTTAAAACCTTCCGGCAGGTCTCTTGATACCCCTCCAATTCTTAGGTAATTATAAGTCAGCCTTGCTCCACAGGTCATCTCAAACAAATCTATAATCTTTTCTCTTTCCCGAAAGGCATATAAGAAGGGAGTAACTGCTCCTAAATCTTGAGCATAACACCCCCAAAAGACCAGGTGGCTGGCAATTCGGTTTAATTCAGCCATAATCACCCGGATATATTTTACCCTTTTGGGAAGGTCAATTCCCATTAATTTCTCTACTGCCTGAACATAAGCTAGATTGTTATTCATTGAAGCAAGATAATCCAAGCGGTCAGTAAAGGGGATAAACTGAGTATAACTTCTCATCTCGGCTATCTTTTCTATCCCCCGGTGGAGATAACCAATATGAGGTGTGCATCCTACAATTACTTCTCCATCTAACTCCAAAAGTAGACGCAGAACACCGTGAGTTGAGGGATGCTGAGGTCCCATATTAACAAAGAATTCTTCGGTCTTAATCATGTCGCAGAGCTCCCTTGTAAGTTTTAAATTGTAAATATTAAATTGTAAATTTACCTTATTAACATCTAACTTGAATATGACTCTTAAAACATTTATTAGGCACAGAGGCACAAAGGCACAGAGGCACAGAGTTTATTTATTTCCCTTTGTGCCTTTGCCACTTTGTGCCTTTGCTACTCTGTGCCTTTGTTACCCTGTGCCTTTGCCACTTTGTGCCTTACTTTCACAACGCACTTCAGTGAGTATTTACTTTATTATTAAAGCTATTTACAGGGTCACCTGCAAAGTCGTTTGTTAAATTTACAATTTGCAACTTTCAATCTTCAATTTACAATTCGCTATTCTACAAATAGCGCCTACTTCCCCATCCCCACGCTTTGAGCTCTCTGCAAAGACTTCCCTTCCCCTAAGACTGAAGGGGCAATTACTAACTCTTTTCCCTGCATCTCTTTAATATTTCTTGCCCCGCACATACCCATCGTCTGTCTTAAGGCACCAATTAAATTAAGGCTACCATCATCAGTCTTAGCCGGCCCAAACAACACTTCTTTTAAACTTCCTTTAACTCCAACCTTAATTCGGGTCCCCCGGGGTAGCCCCGGATGAGAAGTAGCCATCCCCCAGTGATAGCCTCGGCCCGGGGCTTCCCTGGCTCGGACTAAAGCTCCTCCCAACATTACAGCATCAGCACCAGAAGCAATCGCCTTGGCAATATCTCCTCCTGTATTCATTCCCCCATCAGCAATTACCAAGATATACTTCTTATTCTTTTTATAATATTCATCCCGGGCAAGAGCTACCTCCGAAATGGCTGTCACCTGGGGAACACCAATTCCCAATACTCTGCGGGTAGTACAGGCCGCTCCCGGACCTACTCCTACTAATATTGCTGATATTCCCCCTGCCATTAGCTCCCAAGCGGCCGGATAGGTTACACAATTACCAGCAATAACTGGGACTCTCAAAGACCGGCAAAGCCGGGGAAAGGAGAGAGCCTTAGAGTGAGAAGAGACATACTTGGCAGTAGTTACCGTTGACTGAACAACTAATATATCGGCCCCAGCTGAGATAGCTATCTTGGCAAATCTTTCCACCTTAGACGGAGTAAGGGAAACAGCTAAGGGGACCCCTTTTGCCTTAATCTCTTTAACCCTTCTCTCAATTAATTCCTCTCTAAGAGGCTGAGAATAAACTTCTTGAATTACTTTTACTACCTGGGAAGAAGGGGCTTGAATAATCTTTCTTAAAGCCACCTGAGGCTTCTCATAACGGGTCTGGAGCCCTTCTAAATTCAGGACTGCCAATCCTCCTAACCTACCTAACTCTATAGCTAATCCCGCATCTACCACCCCATCCATAGCTGAGGCTAATATAGGTAGATCAAAATTAAACCTACCAATTAAAAAGTTTATTTGAACATCCTCGGGGTCAATAGTAACTGGGGAAGGGACCAGGGAAACATCATCAAACCCATAGGCATAACGACTCTTCTTTCTTCCCCCTAAAATAATCTCCAACTTAAACCCCCCTTGCTGGCTCGTGGCTCATGGATACTGGAAAAAGATAAGGATTGGTAAATATTCAGTGAACCTTGTAGAATCTGTGTCCTTCAAGTGTCATTGCGAGGCGCAGCCGAAGCAATCTCGAGATTGCCACGCTCATTTCATTCGCTCGCAATGACAATAACGGTGTTTACTGAGCATTTGCAAGGATTGAACATCAAAAATCAAGCATCATAAATATTGAAGATTTGAGATTTACGATTAAAGGTTGGTGCCTATTTTTGGGGCATCCCGCCGCTCTGCTCCATTGTAAACCCCGTTAGAAATATCAATCCTACTATCTGGCATGGCATAATTTTTAACAGGGTAAATTGCAAATGGAATGACACCCGTCAGGGTGTTATCAATAACAGGCTACCCCTGATTAAACCTGTTCCTGACAGGTTCAGGAATCAGGGGCTGTCATTCCATCTTCTTCTCTTCAATCTTTAATTCATATATGGATATTTCCCCTCTCTAAACTATTACTAAATTGGATGGTTAAATCTGTCATTAGCCTTTAAATAAGCTCTAAGAAGAAAGAGACCTTTGAGAAAACCTTACTGGATATATCTGCGAGGTTAAATGTATAATAGCATACTTTTTAATCTTTGTCAAGTACTTTTTTTAAAATTCTGTAGAGTCACCATAAGAAGCAATAAAAATAGTGACGGAGAAAGATTAGCAGGGCCTTAACTTTCATTCATACACCAGTGAGGAGTAGGGGAAGAAAGTAGGATTTAATCCTTGAGTGGAGACGCG
>Ga0210017_1003111_pt1 | contig 14060 bp, 12 predicted proteins | sample CryGeyCG2014_020_FD_183966 | JGI IMG/M metagenome (GOLD analysis project Ga0210017, IMG submission 183966) | Groundwater microbial communities from aquifer - Crystal Geyser CG08_land_8/20/14_0.20 (SPAdes) (version 2) | ecosystem: Environmental > Aquatic > Deep subsurface > Groundwater | place... | reverse complement strand
TATTCTGCTTGAGTCTATTAAGATAAGTTATCCACTTACACCGACAATTTTCTTTGGCGTTATAGGAACACAGTTTAATAAGTACATGATTGGGCTACTGACGACGGTTGGAGGTGTAGGGATTTACAGTATCGGGCAGAAGGTGGCGTCAGTAGCCTTTACTTTTATGACAGCCATTGAAAATGTATTTTCACCGCAGGTATACAGAAGGATGTTTGACCTGAAAGAAAAAGGCGGTGAATCCATTGGCAGATATCTGACTCCGTTTGTTTATATTTCTGTGGCTTTCGCATTAATTATTGCTGTTTTCTCGGAAGAGATAATCTCTATACTCACTCCTGTTTCCTACCACGGAGCGATTGATATTGTTACAGTTCTTGCCATGTATTATGGGTTCCTTTTTTTCGGGAAGATAACCCCAATGCAGTTGATATATTCTAAAAAAACATATTTGTGCTCACTGCTTTCCATTGTCAGTATAGGCTTTAACGTAGCATTAAATATTCTTTTCATTATGAAATGGGGAGCCGTCGGAGCGGCATGGGGCACCTTCCTGGCAGCGGTGATTTCCGGTTCAATTTATTTTATGGTTGCTCAGAAAAACTACCTGATAAAATGGGAGTATGTAAAAATTGGCGCCATCTTTTTAGTATTTTTCTCGTCAGCGATGCTAATGATTGTTTTAAGAGATTTCAATACTGATTATGTAACACGACTGATACTCAAAGGTATTTCTATCGGCACTTATGTATATTTGGGCATCAGATTTAATGTGATTACTACGGAGAATTATAGACTGATAAGAAATGCAATACCTTTAAAACAGAAAGGTTATATTACAAGTTAGATAAAGGAATTTCGTACATATTTGGAAGGAGCGCAGAAATGATTAAAATCGGATTAAATGGATTTGGCAGGGTCGGCAGGACTATTGCGAGAATAATTTTGAAAAGTAATGATTGCCAGCTTAATGTTATCAATGAGTTAGATCCTGATATTGGCAATCTGGCCTATTTGTTGAAATACGATTCTATCTGTGGTCGTTTCTCTGAAAAAGTAATTGTAGCGAAGGACAAAAATGCCCTGGTCTGCAACGATAAGATTATTCCTATATATTCTTCAGATAAAAGTGAACTTGTCCCATGGGAGAAACATGATATAGATATTTTGATTGACGCAACTGGTGTAAAGGAAAATGTCCTATCTGCACGCAAACTCATCGGACGAGGGATTCCTAAAGTAATAGTTACTCACTCGTCCGACGAAGTAGATTTTACGATGGTTATGGGTGTCAATGAAGATAAATACATCCCTAACAAACATCACGTGGTAAGCAGCAGCATTTGTGATGTTAGTGCAATTGCTCCTACGCTGTTTGAAATAAACAGGCTCTGGACAATAGAAAACTGTTTTATAACAACTTTGCACCCATGGTTGGCCTATCAAAATTTGTTAGACGGTACAGTTAGTTCCATCTCAAGTCCCGGACATTTTTGGAAAGATTACTCTCTGGGCCGAAACAGTGTTTTGAGTCTGATTCCGAAAGACACAACAGCTGGAACTGCAACCCTCAAGGTGCTTCCAGAATTGAATGGTAAATTGGATGCCATTTCTTTTAGAGTTCCGACAAACATCGTTTCAGCTTCAGATATGACAATTTTAGTTAAAAACAGCGTTTCTACTGATGACTTAAATTCTCATTTCAGGAAAATGTCAATAGAAAAAGAAGACATCTTTGAACTACAGGAAGAGAGTTTGGTCTCTATTGATCACCGGGGTACAACTAAGTCTGCTATTATCGATGCTCAACGGATAAAGGTTTTAAACGGAAAGATGATAAAGATGATTGTATGGTATGACAATGAATGGGGTTATGGTAGCAAAGTTATTGATATTGCGAGAATAATTTCCAAAAAATCGGGAGAGGTTTATGGTTAAAAATATTTTAATAACAGGTGGGGCAGGTTTTGTGGGCAGTTACCTTTGCCGAGAATTGAATGGTCTTGGTTATAGAGTTACGGTCATTGACGACTTGTCAAACGGAAAGCGGGAGAATATCTCTAATGGAGTAGATTTCCTGAAGTTAGATATAACGTCCGACGAAACCTTTAAAAAGCTGGCTGATTATTCTTTTGATAGTGTTATTCACTGTGCTGCCCAGTCATCCAATGCTATATCTTTCAGGGACCCCAAACGGGATATGTTATCCAACCAGCTTGGCACATTTAATCTCCTTAATTATTGCAAGGAAAAGAGCATCAAGCGATTTATTTTTACGAGTTCCATGAGTATTTATGGGCAACCAAAACAATTGCCTACCAAAGAAACACATACACCTTATCCTGATTCTTTCTACGCAGTTCACAAGCTTGGATCGGAACATTACATTAGAATATTTTCCGATCAGTTCGGAATTAATTACACTATCTTCAGGCTTTATACAACTTACGGATCTGGTCAGAACCTTGATAATTTGGATCAGGGTCTGCTCAGTATTTATCTGAGCTATATTGTCAATAAAAAGACCCTGTATGTAAAAGGCTCTAAAGATAGGACAAGGGATATTATTCATGTGAGTGATGTGGTTAATGCCATTATATTATCTATAGAGAATTCCAAAGCCTATAACAAAACTTATAATTTGGGTACTGGGAATAGTTTAAAAATTGAAAAGATAATTGAATTGCTGACAAACGGGATGGGTTACGGAAAAAATGAATATCCTGTTCAGTATGAAAAAGGGACGGAAGGGGATCCATTTGATACCCTCGCAGATATTGGGGAGGCTTGCAGGGATTTGGGCTGGAAGCCAAAAATATCCGCTGAAGACGGGATAGCTCTTACTCTAAAAAAAATAAGGAGATGAGATAGTCCGTGAAAGAATTCGAAATAAGACCCCAGAAACTTTTTGACGAATATCTTGAAATATCAAAACGAGATGTAGAGAGATTTTTTTCTAAACATGAATTATTTATAGAAGTTCCATGCCCAGCCTGTCAAAGCACCCGCACTCGCCTCGTGTTTGAAAAACATACCTTCAAATACCGAACATGCGAAGAATGTCTAACTCTTTTTGTCTCACCCCGCCCTACTGAAGATATGATTGCAACTTTTTATGAGACCTCAGCCTCAAGCAGGTTTTGGGCAGAGCGTTTTTTCCCCGAAACAGCAGAGGCAAGAAGGCAAGAGATATTCTATCCTCGCGCAACACACATAACAGAATTTGTCAATCGTTTTGAAGTGCCGGAGCCTATTTCGCTGGCTGATGTTGGGGCCGGGTTCGGTATATTTCTGGAAGAAATTCAAAAAACTGGAAGATTTGCTGAAATTGTAGCTATAGAGCCAAGTATTGACCTGGCACTTTGTTGTAGAAAGAAAGGGTTTCAAGTTATTGAAAAATCCGTGGAGAATATAAGAGAGGACGAACTTCAAGTATCGGTGGCCTGTTCTTTTGAGGTCTTGGAACATTTGTTTAGTCCGGAGAAATTTATCAGCAGTATGAAAAAAATATTAAAACCTGGCGGCTTGATGATTTTTACGACCCTTACGATCAGTGGATTGGATCTACAGGTGCTCTGGAATAACTCGAAGAGCATCTCGCCCCCTCATCATATTAATTTTCTATCCGTGGAGGGATTAAAGATATTAATAACACGCTGCGGACTGGAAGAAATAGAGATCAGCACACCGGGTAAGCTTGATATTGATATCATCTGTAATGCAATGAAAGAGATGCCGGATCTAAAAGTGCCCCGATTTATAGAATATATTGCTAAAAATCGCGGTTCGGAAACGTTCGAGCAACTCCAGGTATTTTTGCAGAACAACAAGTTAAGTTCTCACGCCCGTGTTGTTGCCCGCAAGTGATTATGTCAAAAAAAAATCTATTATTGTGGGATTTTGACGGCGTTATCATCGATAGTATTGATGAATGCTTGATAACATCATATAATGCATATCTGCAATATCACGCATTATCAGATGGATTTATATACAGGCTTGATGATATCCCGATAGATATTAGAAAAGAATTTTATAGGAATCGAAAATATGTCAGACCTGCCGGGGAATATTATCTTATATGCAAGGCGGCTTCATCGGGAGTGAAGATTGACAATTATTTAAAGTTCGAGGAATTACTTAAAGAAAATGCTGATAACGCTAGTAAATTCCACAACTATTTTTTCTCAGCGAGGAATGATTTTAGAAATGGTTTTCAGCAATATTGGTTTGAACTCCATCGGGTTTATGCAGGAATAAAAACAAAATGGCAAGAGCTTAATAAATACTTTGATTTCTATATAGTCTCCAACAAGGATTTCAAATCTATTTCCTTAATTTTAAATTATTTCGGTTTGCCAATACAGCAGGAAAAAATATTCAGTACGGATATCAAATTGACAAAAAAAATGGTAATAGAACATATTTTAAAAGACACACACAATGCCGCTGAAAGACTTTTTTTTATCGATGATAACTACCAGCATCTATTAGATGTAAGAGATACTGGCATCAGGCTTTTCTATGCAGCCTGGGGTTACGGGGAAATGCCTGATGAAACTGAAAGATATATAATCCCACTGGAACTTGAGACCTTTGATCAATATCTTATAAAGGAGGTTATTAATGGAACGGTTTGCTAAGGTTGACTATGAGGGTAATGTGAAATGGTGCAAACTTATAGCTGAGGAATACTATGAGCTATATGGCAGCATTTATGATGAGGATCCCACTGTGAGAAACCAGCCTCTCGATTGTTCAAAAGTTCGCCTTTTACCGCCGTGCGACGGCAATAAGATCCTCGGACTTGCATATAATTACAAAGGATTAGTGGGGGAAAAAAATGATTATGACGAGCCGCTGTTTTTTTTTAAATCACAGACAGGGCTTGTAGGACATGAGGGAAATGTGATTTATCCGGATTACGCCAAGAAAGTGTGGCATGAAGTGGAGTTAGCCATAGTTATAAGGACTCAAGGCAAAAACATTCCGATTAAGGAAGCCGGCAATTATATACTGGGATATACATGTGGAAACGATATTACATGTGAGAACATCCTAAGTAGAGACTGGCATTTAGCAAGGTCAAAGGGCCTGGATACTTTCTGTCCCCTTGGGCCATTCCTGGTCAAAAATGTTAGCACGGATAACTTGAGGCTGAGGTCGTACATTAACGAAAGCATAACACAGGAAAGTTATACTTCTGATAGGATAATGAATGATATGGAAATAGTATCGTTGATTTCAAAATATGTTACCTTATTTCCGGGTGATGTTATATTGACCGGCACTCCTGCTGGTGCAACTGATGCCATCATATCCCCAGGCGATACCATTAAAGTAGAAATTGAAAATATTGGATCTTTAATAAATTATGTAAGACGCAATAAGGAGGAAAAATCATGATTCCAGCGTTGGTAATCGGCAGAGGTGGAAGTACTGGGTTCCCCGGCAAGAATGTTGCCAATATAGTAGGCCGTCCATTAATGTCATATTCAATACTGGCAGCTAAAAATTCCAAAATGGTGGATAAGGTATATATTTCCACTGATTCTGAAGATATCGCTGCTATAGGGCAAAAATATGGAGCGGAGTACTTTAAACGACCTGAATATTTAGCTACAAAAGAGGCTCTTTCCCAGGATGCCTTTAAGCACGGATTTAATACTATTGCTGAACTTATTAAACCTGAGGAAATAGAGTTTATCGTATTGCTTTTTGCAAACGGAGCAACTGTTACACCCGGCATCATAGACGAAGGCATCAGGATTTTAAGAGCCGATAATACTCTGGATTCTGCCGTAACTGTCAGCTGTTACAACATGTGGAGCCCATTAAGAGCGCATAAGATCGAAAATGGTTTATTAAAACCATTTTTTGATATCTCTGTTTTTGATTCAGCAACGTGTGACAGAGATTCGCAAGGAGATGTGTATTTCCCCGATTGTTCGGCATTTATAGTTAAGCCAAAATGTTTTGACTATGATTACGGCAGACCACCTTTCCCTTGGATTGGAAGGGTAGTATATCCTCTTAAACAATGGGGAGGCCTTGATATAGACTTCAAATGGCAGTTCCCAATGGTTGAGTTCTGGCTTCGTGAGCATGGATTTACCGAAAGCAAAACTCCATACGGCAAGTAGCAATGATGGCGACAGCAACAGTATTTATAACAGATTATATTATATCTCCTGATATAGAAAGGTCCGTTCTTGGGGGAAATATTTCTATTGAGTGTCTTAACAACGAAGATGAATCGTCCTTTCCTGATTCCATTAGTGAGGCAGATGCCCTATTAGTCTGGCATGCCAGCATAACTGAAAAAACAATTTCTCGGTTGAAAAAATGCAAAGCTATTGTTCGATACGGCGTAGGTTATGATTCTGTGGATTATAGATGCGCCCAGAGATACGGAATTCCTTTTTGTAACACTCCTGACTATGGTATCAACGAAGTTGCCGATACTGCCTGTGGAATGATTTTGGCACTTACCCGAAAAATTTTTGCCTATAATCATGCAGCTAAACTGTTTTCTCACGGCTGGCAGGAACATACCCAGCCGCCTATGAAACGTTTAACTGAACATAAACTCGGGATTATAGGCGCTGGGCGTATAGGATCTGCTGTTATCTTAAGAATGAAAAGTTTCGGGATGGATATAGGTTTTTATGATCCCTATGTAGCCAGCGGATATGAAAAGACCCTCGGAGTGCAACGTTTTGAATCCCAAGAAGAGTTGCTTGAATTCTCAAGCATAGTCTCCCTGCATGTGCCCCTCAATGAAGAGACACGCTGGATTGTCGATGAGAGGTTTGTCCCGAATTTAAATTATAATACAACCCTTATCAATACAGCCCGTGGAAAGATAGTAAAGAATCTGGATGTCCTGTATGATGGACTGCTCTCAGGCAAGCTTGCGGCTGTGGGTTTGGATGTTCTGCCGGATGAGCCTCCTTTAGCTTCCGAAAGTTTAATACAGGCATGGAAAGATCCGGATTCGCCCTTTTATAGTAGAATAATAATAAATCCTCATACATCTTATTATTCGGACCAGGCGTGGAGTGAAATGAGGGAAAAGGCTGCTGAAAATGTTAAGAGAATACTGGAAGGAAAGGAACCTAAAAATTTAGTTACTTCGTAAACTTGTTGTGTCACTCCAAGTGATGGCGAGTGGTTTCCACACCCCCTCCTGACGAATTAAGAAAACTTGTATAGTCCCATTAATGATGCATTGTGTTTAATGATAGGAAAAAGTGAGTAAGAACTCCTCATTTATATATACGACTAAGATTGAGAAAAAGGATATTCTGGAAATTGCCTCTTTCATTTCTGAAATATTTAGTTTCAATACTCTCGATGATTGGATAATACATCTATTTAATATATGGGATAATAATCCAGCATTTCAAACAGATATGAGCCGTGGTATTCTTTTAAAAAGTAAGGGAAGGATTGTCGGCTTTCTTGCCAAATTCCCAACTAAAATGCAGTTTAACGGAAAGGAGATTCTGGTAGCAAATGCTTCCAACCTCGCTGTACATAAGGACCTCCAGGGAATAGGTTTTGGTATGAAGCTTAGGAAGGAATATGCTGATGGTTGTAAAGATACAATTATGTTTGCAACAACCCCGGGTAGTGAAACGCTTAGAATCAACGAGAAACTTGGCTTTAGGCCGTTACAGAATGACGTTGACCCTATCTATGAGATAGATAGTCTTATAATAACTAATGCGTTGAAGGCTATAAGGTTGAGTGCCATTGTTCAAAGACTATCAAAGCATTTGAACTTTGCATGTGTAATTTTATCATTGTTGCTAAAAATCTTTAACGCTTTGCAACTAATAAGATTTAAAAAGAATGTAGTTAAAAAAAAGGATATTACTGTCATGCAGTTGGCCAATGCCGATGATTCATTTGATAAATTATGGGAGGAGACTAAAGACTACTATATGCTAACAAATGTGAGAACTGCTGATGTTATAAATTGGTACTTGAGTCTAAATCCAAAATCAAAAAAGAGACTTTACGCTTGCTATGGATCAGGTAATCTACTTGGATATATGATTATTGCGGATATCGAGGTTCGAAATGTTGATTTAAAATATTGCATTGATGTATGGTTTAAGAAAGAACATGAATATATTATTGGGTCTATTATTGACTTTATACTAAAGCAGAAAGAAACGCCACACTATGGGGCCATAATATTACCGCATTTTAATATGTTAATTTCTAATTATTTATCGTCTATTGGTCTGTTCAAAGTAAAGAGTAGAAAGATTAAGAATTATTATTCGGCCCCAGAATCGATTAAAGAAAAGCTATGTCCAGACAATTGCTATCTGGTTCATATTCAGGGTGATAGGGGAATATCTAGTGCAATTTAATCGGTTAACCACTCCTCTATTTCGGCTGTTAAAGCTATTCTTTATATGGCCGGTTGTCTCATACTATCGGGTGATACATCCAACCTTGCTGGAAAATTCTCTGACAGTTTTCGTATTTCACGATATATCGGATGAACCGAGTGAATTCTGCGCTAAATATGGTCTGAATGTATCTCCCGCTCTCTTTGAATACCAAATCGGCTTTATTAAAAATGAATTTAATATTATAAGTTCAGATGATTTGTTGGAAGCAAGAATACCTCCTAAAGCTGCATTAATCACCTTTGATGATGGATTCCGCAGTTATTTTAAGAATGCTGTTCCTATACTTAAGAAATACAGCGTTCCATCTATAATATTTTTGAATATGGAACCGGTTGAAGGAGCTATTTTTTGGTCAGGACTTATAACTTATCTTTGTGAAAGAAAGGAAGATTTTAGAGATTATCTTAAGAGTAATTTATTGGAAAGAACTACCCCCAAAAAGCCTCTATTCCTCTATTGCAGTAGAAACCTTGTCGATTCTTATATTAAAAAGGCAGGAGAGTCATTCGAGAAAGAGGTTTCTCAATTTGTTGGAGAGTTTGCCACAGAAGAGGATTTAGTTGAAGCTTCTGTAAACCCATTGATTTTTTATGGCAACCATCTTTTTAACCATGATGTTCCGATATTAATGTCTGATGAGGAATTGTTAAGGTCGTATTCTCAAAATTCTGAATGCTTAATAAGATACCCAAACTATAGAAATATGTTTTCATTTCCATTCGGACAGCCTGGCTCGTGCTTTAACGAAAATCAAATAGAACTGCTGGTGAAAAATGGGGTCAGAAAGGTATTTAGCTCATACCCTGTTACAAATCGTGATGTTATGTCTCAATATTTACACAGGATTCCTTTATCCGCCGTTCATAATTCGGTATCCAAGATTTGGTTTGCAGTTTTTCAGCATAGCTTTAGGAATCTATTTGATTTTATACGGTAAAAAACTAGTGGACAAAAAACTTTTCCTTGTAAATAAAAGAAATATTTTAAAGTTTGATTTTGATTCTTTAAAAGAAACTACCTGCTATTATCTTTCAAATGACTATTCGTATTTTATAAGAATAAAGAGTAGCCTTCCAAATATTAACTTATTAAACCTCCGATATGAATTTAGAAATGCTGTTAAAGAGTTATGGGAACCTTATTTGGATTTGTTTGCAGAACTCTCAAAAAAATATAACTCTCTTTCTTGGTGGGGAAGCACTATAGCATCGAGAAATGTCGCTTCGACTCCTTTGTTCCTTAACATTGTGTATCTATATTGTGCAGAGAAGATCATTGTGAATACGAATAACGACATTCTAATCATTGCAGATGATGAAACATTGCTTGATTGTATTGAAGAACTTGCTGTATCTAAAGGATATAACATAATCCGGGGTAAGAGAAAAATTTGGAGAATAATAGAAAGGGTAGAAATATTTCTAAGAATTAGTGCAAAAATCGCATATTTTTTATGGCAAAATTTGAGGCTTAAAGTCTTAACTTTCTTTATGTTAAAAAAAACACCATTAGAAAATTGGGGGGATAAAAAAACGGTAATTGTAAGGTCATGGATTAATCAAGGCAATTTTGATAAGAATGGAATATTTAATGATCGCAACTTTGGTGATTTTCCAGCTTGGCTGTCTTCCCGTGGCTACATTGTATGGACATTGCCTATGTTTTTTAGTCTATCAGTGCCCTTTAAAAAAATATTATTATTAATGAAAAAAAGCGGAACAGTTTTTCTTATGCCTCATCAATTTCTTAAGCTTAAAGATTATATTCAATTAATTTTTATCGAGTTTAAATTCCTTAAATTTTCTTTTAGTAAAATTAGAATCAATCATTTTGATGTTTCTAGAATATTTTCTAATATTCAACTGAAACAAATATTTAGCCCAGATCTTCTAACTTTAAATCTAAGTTATTTTTTGTTAAAGAGGATGAATGAAAAGGGAATTAGAATAAGCGCATTTTACTATGCATTTGAAAATAATCCACCGGAAAAGCTTTTTATAATGGGAGTTCGTGAGTTTTATCCTCATTCCAGTATTAAGGGTTATCAACATTCTGCTTGGTATAGCGAACAAAGCAGAATGTATTTATCAAGAAAAGAACTTGCTATTCATCCTTTACCAGATAGTATAATTACACATGGCCCAATATATGCAAATGTGCTTAAGCAGGCGGGTTTCCCTCCTGATATTTTGAAAATTGGACCTAATTTAAGATTTTCTTATATATCATCTTTTAAAAATGTGCAATCAATTTCTAATACAACAGATAAAAGAAACATAATGCTTCCATTATCTTTTGATAAGAATTTATCATTTGAACTTATTTATAAAGTTAAAGAAGCTTTTAAAAAAAATAATAACATTCATTTTTTTATTAAGCCTCACCCTTTTTATTGTATCAACGATTTAAAAAGTTATTTAGAACAAATTAACATGATAAATTATGAGATAAATTTTGATGAGACAATACAGGAATTATTAACTAAATCACACATAACTATCTCTACTGGGTGCACAATATGTATCTTAGAATCTGTTATAATGGGGAAACCAACCATACGAGTTGCACCTGATAATTACTTTTTTCTTGATCCAATAGTATGGTCGAATTATCCTTTAAAACCTGTCTCTTGTCCAGAGGAGATACAGGAACAAATAAATTTAATAGATGAGATATTAATAAAAGATAATGGTCTATTTGTTAAAATTGCAGCACAAATAAGGAATAATTATTTTTCTGAACCTAATGAGGAAGCATTAAAAAATTTATTGTAAAATCATTATGTCAACATATCCATTGGTAACAGTCTTAATGACAGTTTACAACGGCGGACAATATCTGAAGTCTTCAGTCCAAAGTGTTTTAAATCAAACATTCAGAGATTTTGAATTTCTGATTGTAAATGATTGCAGCAGCGATGATTCGGTCAAAACCATAGAATCTTTTAACGACAAGCGCATTATTATTCATAACAACGAAAAGAATATAGGGCAAACGAAATCTTTAAATGTGGGATTGAAGCTTGCAAAGGGAAAGTATATTGCAAGAATGGACGCCGATGATATGGCATTTCCAATGTGGTTAGAAAAATTAACAGAATATTTCAGAAATTATCCTGATTATGCCGCTATCGGTTCTGCGGCAATAGTAATTGATGAAAATGGTAAAAAAAAGGAAATACGCAGATCACCGATAAGTCTTCATGAAATAGTCTTCCGCATTTTTTTTGCGCCTCCGATGAACCATGTAAGCGTTTTTTTGAATAAAGAGATTATTATGAAAAATGGCGGTTACGACGAAAATTTTAAAATTACACAGGACTATGAGTTATGGTCTTCTTTGATTAGGAATGGACACAAATTGTTGAATATTCCCGATATCCTTGTGGCTTTCAGGGTGCACTCCCGCTCAATAGGCTTCATGGAGGCAAACAGAAAGGGTCTCGAAGAGAAATCGGAGACAATATTAAGAAATGTAAACGCAATGACAAACCTTAAAATCATTTTTGAAGAAGCCGTTGATATCTGCAAATTGTTTTATCATACGCCTGAATTAAGCACAGAAGAGTTCAAAAGTGCACAGCAAAATTTCGAAAAGATTTATTCAAATTTGAAAGAAGAATACATAATTCCTCGCCGCCTTGTTGAAAGAGGGATTAAAAATCAAATGCTCAAGCCTTACTGCAAGCTTGCAGCATTTGAGATCCAGAATGACATGACTAAGAGGGCACGCAAGACAGTTGGGGAGTATTTCAGAAGATATGGCTTTCATCCTATGCCTTTTTTGATTTACCTGCTGACATTCTCTGGCGTCCGGATTTCAAAAAAAATACCCCGGGTATATGAAAAGTGGCTTCGTATGACAACTGAAATATCGCTTTTATTAAACCGACATGAGAAAACAATATGAAAAAAATAACCTTTGTAATTTCTGAGGCGAGGCTTCATGAGCATCTCTCTATTATGGCATTGAGCGCTTCTTTAAAAAATGCAGGGCATGAGACTTCACTGGTATTTTTTCAGAATGATCCTTTAAATAGGGATAAAATTGTTAGGGAGATTAAAAAAGAAAATCCTGATTTCATTGCTTTTAGTTTTATGTCATGCGTGAAGAAACATTATGTTGATTTAGGCAATTATATAAAGCAGCATATGGATGTTCCGATAGTCATCGGAGGTCCTGCCGCAACATTTGACCCTGATTTATGTAATTTTAATAATAACCCGTTTGATGCGGTATGCATAGGAGAAGGGGATATCTCTGTTGTCAATTTTGTAAACGAATATCATAGCGATGAAAATTCAAAGTCGTTGCCTAATTTCGTTACAAAATCAGGAAACGGCGGGCAGCTAAGAGGAGAATTACTCAATCTTATTGACCCGTTAGACCAGTTGCCCTTCCCCGACAGAAAGATTATATACGATAAGGACGATTTCCTCAGAAATTCTAAGATTAAGATGTTCATGTCAGGCAGAGGCTGTCCATATCAATGTACTTACTGTTTCAACCATAAGTATAACGCGATGTACAGGGGGAAGGGGCTCATAATCAGGCACAAGACAGTAGATTATTTTCTTGATGAAATACTGGCGATTAAAAAGGATTATCCCATGGAAGGAATCATTTTTGAAGACGATATATTTATTATCAATAAGGAATGGTTAGCGGAGTTCTCCGAGAAATACCCGAAAAGGGTCGGCCTTCCGTATATGTGTTATGTCAGACCGAACCTTGTAACCGAGCAGATAGCAAAACTGCTGAAAATCTCTGGCTGTTATTCTGTGCGTGTTGCCATAGAATGCGGCAATGAACCTTTGCGAAATAAGATTCTTAAGAGGAATCTTAGTGACGAACAAATCCTGAAAAGTTGCCATGTACTTCACGAAGAAGGGTTAAAGGTGGGAACTATTAATATTCTCGGATTGCCGACTGAAACAGTTGAAAACATGAAAGAGACTCTTAATCTTAACAGGGCGTGTAAACCGGAACATGTTTCCGCTAATTTGTTTATGCCGCTTCCTGGTGTTGACCTGACATTTTTTGCCATAGAGCATAGTTTACTGGATAAAGATTTTGTCTCCCCAAAATCAAGTCATCATACAAGTGAAATGAAATATCCTGAGGATATAAAGAGGTTTCTATATCCATTTAAGGGACTCTTCCCGCTCTTGGTGCGGAAAAAATACATGGACAATATCGCTCCATTTTTAATGAGACTGCCGAAGCCCCTTTTGAAAATCATTGACAGCGGTTACAGGCTTTACAGTAACTCGAGGTTTTATCCAAGGGTTCGTTTTAGCATTCTTGATAAATGGAGGGCCCTGCGCCGTTATCTTGCCATTATTTCAAGATAAGACTATACGATAGGCTTGCCATGCTGATCAGATGACAAATATGATAGAAAAGGTTCACATAAAAGCTTCACATGTCTTAATGGCCAGTGCAATCATTATGATTTATTTTCAGTTGTACTGGCATTACTGGTTTGTAAAATTACTCGGAGGCTATGTTGTGAATACATTGTTGCCTATAATGGTTCTGTTTTGCAGTTTTGTTTTTAAGGAATTTATTTCAGCAAATTGGAATGGAAGGTTAAGAAGAACGATTTTTTATCTGTTAATTTCCCTT
>Ga0210017_1003105_pt1 | contig 14081 bp, 12 predicted proteins | sample CryGeyCG2014_020_FD_183966 | JGI IMG/M metagenome (GOLD analysis project Ga0210017, IMG submission 183966) | Groundwater microbial communities from aquifer - Crystal Geyser CG08_land_8/20/14_0.20 (SPAdes) (version 2) | ecosystem: Environmental > Aquatic > Deep subsurface > Groundwater | place... | reverse complement strand
GCGCTCTTTGAACAAAGAAAGAGAAAAACAGGGGCTTTTGCCGGCAAATTGTCTCTTATTAAGGGGAGCGGGACAATTTAAAAAAATATCGTCTTTTAAAGAGAAATATAATTTAAAAGCCGGATGCATTGCCGGCGGGGGACTGTATAAGGGAATAGCAAAAATTTTAGGAATGGATTTAATCCGGGTTAAAGGCGCCACGGGTCTTCCCAACACAAATTTAAAAGGAAAAATCTTAGCCGCAAACGCGGCTTTGAAAAAGTTTGATTTCGTTTTTGTCCACATCAAAGCCGCTGATTCTTTGGCTGAGGACGGAAATTTTCTGGGGAAAAAGGACTTTATTGAGCGGATTGACAGAAACCTAAAACCTTTGCTAAACTTAGAAAATACTTTAATTGTTGTTACCGGCGACCACTCAACTTGCTCAATTTTAAAAAGACACTGCCAAGAGCCGATTCCAATTTTAATTTTCGGACCAGGAATAGATACAGATGGAGTAGAGGAATTTAGCGAAAGAGCCTGCCGCAAAGGAAAGTTAGGAACGATAAAACAGTTTGGCGTGATGGAAAAAATTTTAAAGCTTCGTTAAATTCGTTAAATTCGTTAAATTCGTTAAAAATCAATTTTTATTGATTTTTAGACAATCAATTTTTATTGTTCAGAAATTTGAAAAATTTCTGAAAATTTATTGATTTTTAGACAATCAATTTTTATTGTTCAGAAATTTGAAAAATTTCTGAAAATTTATTGATTTTTAGACTTGCCAAACATTAGGGAATGAGATATTATTTTATTATGATTGGAAAATTAAAGAAAAATTTAATACTCGCGGTCGTTATCGGAGGTTTAATAGTTGCCGGAGCTATTATTTATTCAAACCAATCCAAAGGAACCATTTTGTCTTCAAAAGAAGTCGGCGATAAGGTGATAAATTTTATTAATCAAAACCTTCTTCCTAAGGGAACGACGGCCTCTTTGCTTAATGTGAGTGAAGAAAATGGGAACTATAAAATTCATTTCAAAATTGGAGAAAAAGAAATAGATTCTTATGTAACAAAAAATGGGAAACTTTTGTTTGTTGAAGGAATTGATTTGGATGCTAAACCAAAAACACCTGAACCAAAAACCTACACCATTGGTAATTTTGAAGTAGGCAAAGATGAAATTTGTAAAGAAGATGAAAAACCTCTTGTTTATTTTTTCGGTTCAAAAAGCTGTCTCCATTGCCGATGGGAGCATCCGATTGTAGAAAAAGCGGCAAAAAATTTTGAAGGATTAATATCTTTCCACAATAATATGGACTCCCAGGCAGATATGGATATATTTGGAAAATATAGCAATGGCAGTATACCAACATTGGTTCTAGGCTGTAAATATTCAAGAGTTGGCTCGGGAGAGAGTGTGGGCGAAGAGGAGGAATCTAACGCCTTAATCGCTTTAATGTGTAAATTAACCGAAAATAAGCGCGCAGAAACCTGTAATAAGGTTCAAAATTTGATTGACCAAATTAAATAATAATATGGTTAAAGTTTATTCAACCCCTGTTTGTCCTTACTGTTGGACTTTAAAGGAATTTTTGAAAGAGAATAAAATTGCCTTTGAGGAAATTGACGTGTCGCGAGATGAGAAAGCGGCTGAAGAAATGATAAAAAAATCGGGACAGATGGGCGTGCCGGTGGTGGAGATAGATGGAGAGTTTGTGGTAGGATTTGATAAGAAGAAAATTTCGGCTTTATTAGGCATTAAAGACTAAAAATTTTTATGTCAATAAAAATTGCTATTAATGGTTTTGGCCGAATTGGCCGGCAAACGATTAAACGGCTTATTGAAAATCATTCAAATTTAGAAGCGCTTGCCATTAATGATTTAACCGACGCTAAAACCTTGGCTCATCTGTTGAGATACGATTCAATTTACGGAATTTACAAAAAAACAGTTAAATTTAGTGAAAAAGAATTGTTGGTTGATGGAACCAAGCAGGGTAAAAGGGTTTTGCTCTTTGCCGAAACCGACCCTTCAAAATTACCCTGGAAAAAATTGGGCATTGACATTGTTTTGGAATGCACCGGTCGTTTTACCAATTATGAGAGCGCAAAAAAACATTTAGAAGCCGGAGCGAAAAAAGTAATTATTTCAGCGCCCTCGAAGGAACCCGATAAAATTCCTTCTTTTGTTTTGGGAGTGAATGAAACGAGGTTTAACCCCGCTAAACACGATATTATAGATATGGGTTCTTGCACTACCAATTGCTTAGCTCCGGTAGTCAAGGTCTTAAACGATAATTTTGGAATTGTTAAAGGGTTTATGAGCACAATTCACTCCTACACTAACGACCAAAAAATTTTGGATTCACCGCATAAGGACTTAAGAAGAGCCAGGGCAGCGGCCTTAAACGTTATTCCGACAACAACCGGAGCCGCTAAAGCGATTGGCAATGTCATTCCGGAATTGAAAGGAAAATTGAATGGAATTGCTTTTCGCGTCCCAACGGCAACCGTTTCGGTTTTAGACTTGATATGCCAAGTTGAGAAAAAAACGAGCGCGGAAGAAATAAATTACGCTTTTAAAAAAGCTTCCGGCAAAAAAGAATTAAAAGGAATTTTGGGAATAGAGGACGCGCTTTTGGTTTCTTCCGACTATATCGGAAATTCTTTTTCAGCCGTAGTAGATGCCGGACTGACAATGGCCCAAGATAATCTGGTAAAGGTAGTTGCCTGGTATGATAATGAATGTGCTTACGCCTGCCGTTTAGCCGAATTTGCCGAATTTGTTGGAAAAAAGTTAGAGAATGTCAAGAAGAGAAATAAAAGAAATTATGAGCGATTATAATTAAAGCTTTAAGAGAACATCGTATTTTGTCTCCTCAAGAATTAGAAGCGATAGCCAAATTAGAGATATTTTAAAATGGAAAGAAGTCAACGTTGGCGGAGGCTGTGATTTTGAAACGCCTTTTAGCTCTTTAGAAAAATGTCAAAGGATTTGCGAGAGATGGTAACTTATTGACAAAGAAATAAATTTACTATATTGTTTCTCATAGGAAACAATAGACGATATTATTTGTTTCCTTAGCATTATTTTTAATTTGTTTCTTAAAATGATTTATGAATATTGAGGAAGTAAAGCAATATTTAATAGATTTTCAGAAAAGGAAATTTGAAACATTTTCCAGGGAGTTGGAAGTAAAGCCCACCAAGCAATTTATAACTTCCATAATTGGCGCCAGAAGAGTCGGCAAAACTTATTTTCTTTTTGACATAATTAATAAAATCAAAGACAGAAAAAAAGTTCTTTACACGGACTTTGAATACCCGCAATTTTTGGATTTTGACGGGAAAGACTTGAAAAAAATAATAGATTGGCATTGCGAGCTTTTTGGCGAGCCGGAATATATCTTTTTTGACGAAATTCAAAATCTTAAGAACTGGGAAAAAGGGTTGCGCGAGATTTACGAGACCAAAAAATATTTCATTTTCATCGCTGGCAGTTCGTCAAAATTTTTAAGCCAAGAATTAGCCACCCAGCTTCGCGGGCGGACAATCAATTATTCTTTATTTCCCCTGTCCCTTGGAGAAATTTTGAAAATAAATAAAATTCCGTTTGGAGAAAAATTTTTTTCTACCGAAGAAAAAAATAAAATACTTTATGAATTTAACCAGTATCTGGAATTCGGCGGCTACCCGCAAGTTTTTTTGGAAAAACAATTAAAAGAACAAATTGTCAAGGATTATAAGGATTTGGTTTTGTTTAGAGATTTAGTAGAGAGATATTCTTTGAAAAATATCTATGTAGTAAAGAGACTATTTGAATATCTAATTTCTTCGTTTGCCAAAGAAATAAGCATTGATAAGTTTTATAACTATCTTAAATCGCAAAATGTCGCCGTAAGCAAAAAAACTTTGTATAATTACTTGGAATATTTTGAAAGTTCTTTGTTTTTTCATTTCCTGCGAACTCATAAGATTAAAGAGAGATTGAAAAAAGTTTATCTAAACGATGTTGTTCTTTCTATCGACGAAAAAGGCAGAAGGTTAGAAAATATTGTCTATGTGGAGATTTTAAGGAGAGGGCAAAAATGTTGCTTTTTTAAAAATAATTTTGAGTGCGATTTTGTAATTCCCAAAAGTCAGGCGATTCAAGCGGTTTGGGAATTAAGCGAGGCGGATCGAAAAAGAGAAATTAAAGGCTTGATTGAAGCGATGGATTATTTTCATATTGAAAATGGCGTAATTATTACTTACGATCAAGAAAGCGAGATTAAAGAAGGCGGATATAAAATAAAAGTAATTCCTGCTTGGAAATGGATGTTGTCCGGCTAACCGCGGCTTTTGGATTTTTAATTTTAAACTATGCTCAAAAAAGGGGACTTATATTTTCCGACAAAAGAATTTAAAAAGAACGCCTGCGTAAAAAACAGGGCGGTTTATCAAAAAGCCCTCAAAAATCCGGTTAAGTTCTGGGAGAAATTAGCCGAGGGGCTTTTTTGGTTTGAGGGGTGGAAAAAGGCATTTGAACACAAACCTCCTTATTTTCAGTGGTTTGTTGGCGGTAAAATAAATATCACCGCGAACATTTTTGAAAAAAACCAATTGGGCTGGGGAGTAATAAAAAATAAAATTGCTTTAATTTGGGAACCGGAGCCAGTTGAGGAAAAGGCAAGAACCTTCACTTATGAAGAACTTTTCGAAGAAGTCAATAAATTTGCCAACGCTCTGAAAAAATTGGGTGTGAAAAAAGGGGACAGAGTTGGAATTTATTTGCCGATGATTCCTGAAACGGTGATTTCAATGCTCGCCTGCGCCCGTCTCGGCGCTGTCCACACCGTTGTCTTTTCCGCTTTTTCTTCTCAGGCGCTAAAAGTACGGCTTCAGGATACTGAAGCCAAAATTTTAATCACTGCTGATGGCTATTATCGCCGAGGGAAAGTAATTAATTTAAAAGAAAATGCCGATGAGGGGGTAAGGGACACAAAAGTGGGAAAGGTAATTGTGGTTAAGAGAACGGGAAATGAAATAAATTGGCGAAAAGAGAGGGACTTATGGTGGCAGGACTTAGTTAAAAATGAAAACGATGAGCGCCAAGCGGAAATAATGGATTCAGAGGACTTGTTATTTTTACTGGCAACGAGCGGTTCAACGGGCCGACCGAAGCAAACAATGCACACCTGCGGCGGCTACACGGTTCAGACGTATTGGACCGGTAAATGGATTTTTGATTTTCAGGAAGATTCGATTTTATGGTGCACATCGGATGTTGGCTGGATTACCGGAATAACATACGCTGTTTACTCGCCTCTTTTAAATGGAATTACAACTTTGATTTTTGAAGGAGCGCCTGATTGGCCGACGCCGGAAAGATGGGCAAAGATTATTGGAAAATATGGGGTCACAATTTTTTACACTGCGCCGACAGCCATCAGAATGTTTGAGAAATACGGTTCCGAAATTCTTAAAAATTATAAGTTCAGGACCCTGCGGCTTTTGGGTTCGGTTGGCGAGCCGATTGATGAGACGGCCTGGCTCTGGTATTTTAAAGAAGTAGGGAAAGGGAGGTGTCCGCTCGTTGATACCTGGTGGCAAACGGAGACGGGCGGAATTTTAATTACCTCTTTACCGGGAATTGGTCCCTTTAAACCGGCTTTTACCGGTTTGCCGTTTCCCGGAATTAAAGCCAAGATTTTAGATGAGAAAGGTAAAGTTTGTAAAATAGGCAGGACGGGAAATTTGGTTCTGCTTCCGCCTTTTTCCCCCGGCCTTTTGCGAGGAATTTATAAAAATCCGGAAAGATATTCAAAAACCTATTGGAGTCAATACGGAAAGAACGTTTATTTTACTTCCGACGCCGCTTTTAAGGATAAACAAGGTTTAATTCGGATTGTGGGCCGGGTAGATGATGCGATTAAAGTGGCTGGCCACAGAATAACAACCGGTGAATTGGAAGCGGCTATTAACTCCCGCCCCGGAATATTCGAGTCCGCGGTAATCGGAATTCCCGACGAGATCAAGGGCGAGATACCGCTCGCCTTCGTTGTTTTTAAAGGAGCTAATCTCCTTAAAGACAGGGAAGCGATAAAAAAGGAAGTTATTGACCAAATCAGAAAACAAATAGGTCCCATTGCCCTGCCAAAAGAGGTTTTTGTGGTTGAGGACTTGCCAAAAACAAGGTCAAGTAAAATAATGAGAAGAATTTTAAAGCGGTTGTGGACAGGCGAGGACTTGGGCGATTTGTCCACCTTGGCAAATCCGGAGAGCGTTGAAAGAATTAAAGAAGCAATAAAGCTTGACAGTAAGTTTAGTAAGAATTAAAATATCAACAGGGATTAAATAACCCCCCTTTATTTTTAATAACTATGGCTGATAAATCTTCAAAATATATTCTTTGGTATAAAGATATTTCAGCAGGGGATTTGGCTTTGGTTGGAGGCAAGAACGCGTCTTTGGGCGAGATGTTTGGAAAATTAAAAATTAAAAATGAAAAATTAAAAATTAGGAAAGAAGCTATTAATATCCCAGATGGGTTTGCTTTAACTACAAATGCCTATTGGTATTTTTTGAAATTCAATAAAATCAAAGAAAGATTAAAAGAAATTTTTGGGGAATTTAATCCAGAAAGCATCAAAAGTTTAAAAACCACGGGCAGAGAAGCCAGAAATTTTTTTTTAAAGGCGAAATTTCCAAAGGACTTAGAAGGAGAAATAATCAGGGACTACGGCGAACTATCAAAAAAATGCGAGCCCGGGAACGGAGAAGTGGCAGTGAGGTCGTCAGGAGTGGCTGAAGACCAGCCAAAAACGTCATTTGCCGGCCAATTTGAAACATTTTTAAATGTTTCAGGAAAAGAAAATTTATTGAAGGCAATTAAGGAATGCCTTGCTTCTTCTTTTAGCGACCGGGCTATTGCTTACCGGGAACAGAAAAAAGTGCCGCATTTAAAATTTGCTCTTTCGGTCGGGGTTCAAAAAATGGTCAGGTCGGATTTGGCTTCTTCGGGAGTGATGTTCACTCTGGATACCGAAACCGGATTTCAGAATGTGGTTTTGATCAACTCCATCTTTGGCGTGGGTGAGATGCTCGTTAAGGGAGAAGTCACTCCTGATGAATTTTATGTTTTCAAGCCTAGTTTAAGGGAGGGTTATAAATCAATAATTCTAAAAAATTTAGGGAGAAAGACAAAAAAATACATTTATAATCACGGCAAAGGACTGAAAGAAATAAACATCCCAAAAGAACAGCAAGCAAGATTTTCAATCAGCGAGGAAGAGGTTTTGACATTAGCCGGGTGGGCTTGCCAAATTGAGGAACATTATGGAAAGCCCCAGGATATTGAATGGGCAAAAGATGGAAAGACGGGTCAGCTCTTTATTGTTCAGTCGCGGCCGGAGACCGTCTTTACCCCTCAAAAAATATCAACTTACGAAGAATATCAGATAAAAAATAGTAGCAAGCCAATTTTAACCGGCATTGCGGTTGGAAATAAAATTGGCCGGGGAAAAGTCAGATTGATTACCGATATTTCAAATATCGCTCAGTTTAAAAAAGGCGAGGTTTTAGTGACAAGAATGACCAATCCCGACTGGGTGCCTTTAATGAGGATAGCGGCCGCCATTATAACCGACGAAGGAGGAAAAACCGCTCATGCGGCGATAGTAAGCAGGGAGTTGGGAATACCGGCAATTGTCGGAACAGAGCGGGGAACGCGAGTTTTAAAAAACGGCGAGCTCGTAACGGTTGATTGCGCTTCCGGGTCAAAAGGCAAAATTTTTTCAGGGAAGGTTCCTTTTAAAATAAAAAAATATGATTTAAAGAAATTGCCGGATTTGAAAACAAAAATAATGGTAAATATCGGCATGCCGGACATTGCTTTTAAGACCTCTTTTTTGCCGAATGACGGTGTGGGATTGGCAAGGATGGAATTTATTTTAGCCGAGAGAATCAGGATTCATCCGCTCGCCCTTTACCATTATGAAAAAATCAGAGATAAAAAATTAAAAGTCGAAATTGATAAATTAACTGTTGGCTATAAAGATAAAAAGCAGTATTTTGTTGATAAACTTGCGGAGGGGATTTCTCAAGTTGCCGCAGCTTTTTACCCCAAGCCGGTCATTGTCCGGCTTTCTGATTTTAAAACGAACGAATACGCTTCTTTAGTCGGCGGAGGATTATTTGAGCCCAAAGAATCAAATCCCATGCTGGGCTGGCGAGGGGCTTCCCGGTATTATGATGAAAAATTTAAACCGGCTTTTAATATGGAATGTCAGGCACTCAAAAGAGCAAGGAAAGTTTTTGGACTAAAGAACATCTGGCTAATGATTCCTTTTTGCCGGACAGTTGAAGAAGGAGAAAAGGTTTTGGATTTAATGGCAAAAAATGGACTGAAGAGAGGAGAAGATGGTTTAAAGGTTATTGTAATGTGCGAGATTCCTTCCAATGTCATTTTGGCTGATAAATTTTTGGAAATTTTCGACGGTTATTCAATTGGTTCTAACGATTTAACTCAGTTAACTCTGGGTTTGGACCGGGACAGCGCCGTTTTATCTAAGATTGGCGATGAAAGAAACGAAGCCGTAAAAGAGATGCTCAAAAGGGTTATTAAGATTTGCCGTCAAAAAAATAAATATTGCGGCATTTGCGGCCAGGCGCCGTCAGATTATCCGGAATTTGCCGAATTTTTGGTTAAAGAAGGAATTGAATCAATCTCGCTTAACCCTGACACGGTAATTAAAACCATCTTGAATCTTTCCAAATTTGAGGTATACCATAATTTTAACAAAAATTTAAAATCCCATCTTTAAAACCAAGAGGAGGGCAATGAGAAGAAAAAAGAGGAGATTGATTTTATTGCCTCTTAGAGTTAAGTGTGATATAATGATTTTGATGGAACTAAATTTTTCCCAAAAAAGAAAATTAAACGAATTGGCAGAAAAGTATCAGCTCAAAATGATGCTCTTGTTTGGCTCTCAAGTAAGAAAGCAACCCGAGCAACTTCATCAAGAAAGCGATTTTGATATTGCTTATTTATCAAAAAAGGATTTATCAGGAAAAGAAATAATTGATTTGGATTGCGATTTGATGAATGTTTTTAATTCAGATAGAGTAGATTTAACGGACTTAAAAAATGCCAATCCTTTTTTAAGATATGAAATTGCTAAAAATAGCCAATTGCTTTATGGTAAAGAAATGGATTATTTAGAGTTTAAGGCATTTGCTTTCAAGGATTATGTCGGTCACAGGTCTTTATTTGAATTAAGAGATTTTTTGATGAAGAAACGACATAGATTATTAGGTAAATTTCTTTATGGTTTACCCCGTTAGAAATTATTTTGGGTTTTAAATTTTTAGAACAAATAAACTCAAAATATAATTTTTAGCAGGTAGCAAAAATTATGAGAATTTCTAACGGGGTAAATAAAGATTTTGTGAAAATGAAAATTTCTTTGATTGGTGAAGAGATGGAACGATTAAAAGAATTTTCTGGGTTTTCTTTTCAGGAAATTGTTACCAACTTTATAAGGCAGGCTACAGTAGAAAGACTACTGGAAAGAATTATAAACAGAGCAATTGACATTAATCAGCATTTAATTGGAGAGCTTTTACCGGAGGAAATGCAGTCACCAAAAAGTTATAAGGAAACATTTTTAAAATTAGCCGAACTTGGAGTTTATCCCAAAGAATTCGCGGAAAGCATTGCTAAAAGTGCCGGTACAAGAAACGTTTTAGTGCACGATTATAACAATGTTGATTATAGCAAGATTTATTCTTCGGTTTCTGATTGTTTGAAAGATTATCATCAATATTGCGATTACATTTTGTTGTTTATTTCGGAAAAAATTCCGAAATAAAAACTTGAAATTTTTAGAAGGTCAGAAATAAACATAATCCGAATTTACGAATTTTATCCGAATGCTCCGAATGGCGACAATCAAATTCGCAATTCGTAGATTGGCATATAATTCGTAGATTTGCATCATATTTATGAAAATCACTTTATCAATAATTAAAGCCGACATCGGCTCAATCGGCGGGCACATCAAGCCCAGCCAAAAGGTTTTAGAAACAGTTGAGAGTTATGTTAAGCAGAAAGGCAGGGGATTGCTCATTGATTCCTATACTGGTTATACCGGCGATGACATTACTATTTTGACCACCCATAAAAAAGGCGTCTTAAACACAAAAATTCATAAACTTTGTTTTGACGCTTTTTTAACCGGGACAAAGACAGCCAAAGCCCAGGGATTATATGGAGCCGGCCAGGACTTATTGAAGACCGCCTTTTCCGGGAACGTCAAAGGTATGGGTCCCCAAGTGGCGGAAACGGAAATTGAGGAAAGACCGGCTGAACCCTTTTTAATGTTTATGGCTGATAAAACCGAGCCCGGCGCTTATAATCTCCCGCTTTATCTGACTTTTACCGACCCGATGTATTGCGCCGGTTTGATTTTGGCTCCGCGGCTTAAGAAAGGTTTTAAGTTTGTAATTATGGATGTCAATAATACCAAGCACGACAGGGTGATTGAATTAAACAGTCCGGAAGAAAATTATGACATTGCCGCTTTATTAAGAGATAACGGACGTTTTATAGTGGAGGGCATTTTTTCCAGAGCCAGCGGAGAGCAGGTTGCTGCGGTTTCCACAACCCGGCTCCATAACATTGCCGGCAAATACGTGGGCAAAGACGACCCGGTGATGCTGGTCAGAAGCCAAAAAGATTTTCCGGCTACCGGAGAAATTTTAGCTCCCTATACCATCGGCCACTTTGTCTCCGGTTTTATGAGAGGAAGTCATAACGGTCCCTTAATGCCGGTTAAGAAAAATTCTTCAATTTCCTATTTTGATGGTCCGCCAGTTGTTTCCTGTTTGGCTTTTTCAATAAAGCAGGGCAAGCTAACCGAGCCGGCCGATTGTTTTGACCAGCCCTACTGGGATTACGTTAGAATGAACGTAAGCCGAAAAGCCGAAGACATCAGAAGACAGGGGTTTTCTGGGCCAGCTATGCTGCCGATGACCGAGTTGGAATATACGGGAGTGATGGAGACTTTGAAGGAATTAGAAAAGAGATTCAAGGTCAGGAAAGAAAAGTAAAAACTAAAAACTAAAAATGAAAAACGACAACTAAAAATTAAAAAGTTTTTAGTTTTACTTTGTCGTTTTTACTTTTTCATTTTTCATTTTTAATTTAGGTTTATGTTTACCCTCACTGCAAAAATTAGGGAAAAAATTGGTAAAAAGGTAAAGGTTCTTCGTAAAGAGGGCGTCTTGCCAGCTGTTTTATATGGGCCTAAAGTCGCGAATTTGAATTTGGAAGTTGATTTAAAAGAATTTGAAAAAACCTATAAAGAGGCGGGTGAAAGTTCATTGATAAAATTAAAAATTAAAAATGAAAAATTAAAAATTGATGAATTTCTCGTTTTAATTCATGATATTCAATTTGACCATTTGACCGAAAAGCCAATTCACATTGATTTTTATCAACCATCTTTGAAAAAGGAAATTGAAGCCGCGGTTCCTCTTATTTTTGAAGGAGAGGCGCCAGCAGTGAAAGAGTTGGGCGGCACTCTAATTAAAGAGATTTCTGAAATAAAAGTTAAAGCCCTTCCCCATGATTTGCCAAAAGAAATCAAAGTAAGCATTGGAAAATTAAAAACATTTCGCGACCGCATTTTAATTAAGGACCTAAAGATTCCGAGAGGAATAAAAGTTCTCAGGGGTCAGGAAGAAATCGTGGCTTCGGTTTCTCCTCTTGCAAAAATAGAGGAGGAGTTGGCAAAACCGATTGAAGAAAAAGTGGAAGAGGTAAAAGAAGTAAAGAAAGAAAAGAAGGAGAAAGAGGAAGAAGAGACAGAAAAAAAATAAAAAGTAAAAAGTAAAAATGAAAAACAACAAAGAAAAATTTAAAATTTTTTACTTTTTAGTTGTCGTTTTTAGTTTTTCATTTTTCATTTTTAATTTCCTTTTTGCTCAGGAGCCGGGAGAAGCAGAAGTATGCGCTACTCGCCAGGAATGCGAACAACTAAAAAATATTTTGGAGGAAAAAATCGCTGAATATGAAAAGGAAATTTCCGCGGCAAAAGGAAAAAGCAAGACCCTTAACAATCAGATTGCGGTTCTTAAAAAAGAGGTTGAAAAACTGAATTTGCAAATTCGTCAAAGTAACGTCGTAATTAAAGACCTCGGGATTAAAGTTTCAGATACTGAAAAATCAGTGAACAAGACGGTCCTGGAGATTGAAAATTCCAAAAAAAATTTAGCCAATATCCTCAGAGCAATTTATAAAGAAGACCAGAGGTCGGAGATTGAAATTTTATTTTCCGGGACTCAACTCTCGGATTTTTTCAGTTATCTCTCGTCTTTAGGCGCGCTTAATTCCAAAAATCAGAAAATTCTGGAAAAGATTGAAACCTCAAAGTTGTTTCTTGAGAATCAGAAACAGTCATTAGAAGAAGATAAAGCCGATTTGGAAAATGTGGTTAAAATTCAAACGATTCAAAAGGGGGAAAGCGAAGAAACAAAAAAAGAAAAAGATTCCCTTTTAAATTTAACCAACAAAGAATATCAAAAATTACTAAAACAAAAAGAGGGGACCGCAAAAACAGTAGCGAAAATTAAAGCCAGAATCTTTGAATTAATCGGCGTGTCTGAACGGGTCACCTTTGGCGAGGCGCTGGAAATCACAAAGGCAGTTACTTCTGTAGTTGATATACGACCAGCATTTCTTTTGGCAATAATTAGTCGGGAATCGGCAATTGGGCGCAACGTTGGACAATGCGTGCTAGTTGACTCTACCACTGGTTCGGGAAAGAGAATATCAAATGGGCTGTCGGTTGCCAGATTAATGAAACCGACAAGAGATGTTCAGCCGTTTTTAAAAATTACGGCCGCTTTAGGCAAAGACCCGTACAATACGCCGGTTTCTTGCCCATTAAGCGTTGGTTGGGGAGGGGCAATGGGTCCAGCCCAGTTTATACCTTCAACCTGGAATTTATATGTTGACAAATTAAAAAGTGTTCTTGGAAAGGCAGGGGATCCGTGGAGCATAAAAGATTCATTCACGGCTTCGGCGCTTTACCTTTCAGACCTCGGCGCCTCGGCAAAAACATCTCAGTCAGAAGCATCAGCGGCTAATAAATATTCTGGCGGATATTCACTTTATGCCGGGCAAGTTATGGAACGCGCCGCCTGTATCCAGGATTTTATTGATACAAGTTCAATGTCATCAAGATGTCAAAAAAGGATAGGTTTAGAGTAATTTTTGCAAGGTTCCGACAATTTTATCTAATTTTCCGTCCATTATTCCTTCAATATCGTGCCAGCTTTTTTTGATTCGGTGGTCGGTAATTCTATCTTGGGGAAAATTGTAAGTTCTGATTTTCTCGGCTCTTTTCGCCCAGCCAATCTGGGCTTTTCTTTCTTTTGATAATTTTTCAAATTCTGCCATTTCTTTCTTTTCTAAAAGTTTTGCCTCCAAAATTGCCATTGCGTTTTCTCGGTTTTGAGCCAAATTTCTTTCGGTTTGGGAGGTAACAACTATGCCGCTCGGCAGATGGGTGAGACGGACCGCGGTCATTCTTTTATTAACATATTGCCCGCCGGCTCCCGACGACTTATAAAAATCCGTTTTGATGTCTCTGGGGTCTATTTTTATTTCGGTCCCTTTTGGTTTAGGCAGAATTGCCACCGAGGAGGTGGAAGTATGAATTCGGCCTGATTTTTCAGTAGTTGGAATTCTTTGAACTCTGTGCACCCCTCCTTCATATTTTATTTTTGAAAAAACATCGTCGTTCTTCAATTCAAAAACAATTTCTTTAAACCCGCCGAGTTCGGTGGAATGCGAGTTCAATATTTTTTGCCCCCAGCCCTGTCTTTGAGCGTATTTTGAATACATTCTGAATAAATCAGAGACAAAGAGTCCGGCTTCTTTGCCTCCGGCGCCGGCCCTGATTTCAACAATTATTGATTCCATAAAAGTATATTATTTTTTCTTTTTAGCCAGCCGTTTTCTAAACTTTTCCACCCTTCCCAAGGTATCAACGAGCTTTTCTTTACCCGTATAAAAAGGATGGCATTGCAAGCAAATCTCAATCTCAAGCA
>Ga0210017_1003103_pt1 | contig 14083 bp, 8 predicted proteins | sample CryGeyCG2014_020_FD_183966 | JGI IMG/M metagenome (GOLD analysis project Ga0210017, IMG submission 183966) | Groundwater microbial communities from aquifer - Crystal Geyser CG08_land_8/20/14_0.20 (SPAdes) (version 2) | ecosystem: Environmental > Aquatic > Deep subsurface > Groundwater | place... | reverse complement strand
CGGTATGCTCTTCGCTGGTCAGCACGATCTCGGGGGCAACTCGCATTTACTTCTCCACTTTGCACGTATTGTGCATTAGAGAAGGAGGATTGTAATAAGTTCCATCAAGATCGCAACACTACACTAGTATATCAAGTCAGCACTATCCGGTTTTGCCGGTGTACTTATGCAGATACAGAATGAGGGATGGGAAAGACAGCGCGCCGCCCAAAGTACCCGCAACACTACAATTCTAGTCAACTTTTAAAACAAGCCCCGTATCGCTGCGAGGTCTTTATTTTTAGAGTGCCATTGACGTCAGCATCGCAACAGGCTGCGAATAGCTCAAGCTGCTGTCCTAGATTTCGTGCCCAGTATGACTTTGTTCTCGATTTCGTTGTTCGTTTCACATTTAAAGGCTATATTTCGGGTCAGGAGTGAAATATGCCATCAGAAAGCCAGAACAAGCTTGCAATATTAGAAGCGCGTCACCACGATCCCTTTGCTTATCTGGGATTCCACCGAATCAAATCTGAATATGTCTTGCGCGTGTTCCAGCCCTATGCCAGTGCGGTGTCGGTGCATGACGGCAAGTCATGGCTACCGCTGGAGCGAATTGATCCGGCGGGACTGTTCGTTTGGCATGGCAAACAACAATTGCCGTTGCCTTGTTTACTGCAACTAAACTATTTCAACCATTTGCTGGAAGTGCATGATCCCTACACTTTTGGCGTCAGCATCACCGACTACGATCTGCATTTGTTTGCGCAGGGGAGATTGCAGGAATCCTATCGCATGCTGGGTGCCCATCACATGGAAGTGCAGGGCGTGTGGGGTGTGCGTTTCGCTTTGTGGGCGCCCAATGCAGAGCGCGTGAGTGTGGTCGGCGATTTCAACGGTTGGGATGGTCGTGTTTATCCGATGCGTTCGCTGGGCAGCAGCGGAGTGTGGGAGTTGTTTGTCCCGGATATCGGGCTGGGCGAGTTCTACAAGTTCGAGATACGCAGTCGCAGCAGCGGTGAGTTGTTGACCAAATCAGACCCTTACGGTTTCAGTTTCGAAATGCGCCCCGGCACGGCAACGCGGGTGACTGCGCTGGGTACTTACGCATGGCGCGATGTGGCATGGATGGAGCAGCGCGCGGTGCGTGATTGGCAGCATCTGCCGCTGAATGTGTATGAGATGCACGCCGGTTCCTGGCGCAAGCATTGGGATGGACGTTTCTACAATTTCCGCGAACTGGCCGAAACGCTGATTCCGTACGTGCAGGAGATGGGTTATACCCACATTGAACTGATGCCGGTCAGCGAACATCCGCTCGATGAGTCGTGGGGGTATCAGACCACCGGCTATTTTGCGGTCACCAGCCGTTTCGGTTCGCCGGATGACTTCCGCTATTTCGTGGATAGCTGTCACATTGCGGGCATCGGGGTGATCCTCGACTGGGTGCCTGCGCACTTCCCGAAAGATGCGTTCGCGCTGGCGCGCTTCGATGGCACCGCGCTGTATGAACATGAGGACCCGCGTCTGGGTGAGCATCAGGACTGGGGCACGCTGATCTTCAATTATGGCCGCAACGAGGTACGCAATTTCCTGTTGGCCAATGCCTATTTCTGGTTGCAGGAGTTCCACATCGACGGTCTGCGCGTGGATGCCGTGGCGTCCATGCTGTACCTGGATTACTCGCGCAAGGCAGGTGAATGGTTGCCGAACAAGTTTGGCGGGCGCGAAAATATCGAGGCGGTGGACTTCCTGCGAGAATTGAACGTCATGACGCATGAACATTTCCCTGGCACGCTGACGCTGGCCGAGGAATCCACCTCGTGGCCGATGGTATCGCGCCCGACCTATCTGGGCGGTCTCGGTTTCTCGATGAAGTGGAACATGGGCTGGATGAACGACACGCTCGCCTATATCGAACTCGATCCGGTGCATCGCCGCTATCACCAGAACATGCTGACGTTTGGCCAGTTGTATGCCTATACCGAGAACTTTGTGCTGCCGTTCTCGCATGACGAGGTGGTGCATGGCAAGAAATCCCTGCTCGACAAGATGCCTGGCGATGCCTGGCAGAAGTTTGCCAACTTGCGTTTGCTCTTCACCTATCAGATGACGATCTCGGGCAAGAAGCTCAATTTCATGGGCAATGAATTCGCCCAGGGACGTGAATGGGGGGTCGGCGCCGAGCTCGACTGGTATCTGCTGGATCGGCATGAGCACGGCGGCATCAAGACCCTGACGCACGATCTCAACCATCTGTACAGGGATGTGCCGGCATTGCACGAACTGGACTTCTCCCACGAGGGATTCGCCTGGGTCGATTGCAATAACGCGGATCAGTCGGTGCTGGTCTATCGGCGCATCGCGCGCGATGGTTCGGAAGTGATTGTCGCGCTGAATTTCACGCCGGTGCCGCGTGCGGGTTATCGTATCGGTGTGCCGCGTAAAGGCGGCTATCGTGAAATATTCAACAGCGACTCGCATTATTATGGCGGTTCCAATAGCGGCAACGGTTTTGGTCTCTACACCAGCGACGAGAAATGCAATGGCATGGATCAATCAATCGAAGTAATGCTGCCTCCGCTGGCTGGTATCGTACTGGAGCGGATGCGTTAATTTCCAAGCAGGATTAGATAGGTTTTTTTATGTCTCAATTGACTCAATCTCCAGTCTGGCAGGCGTTACAGCAACATCGATCATCGCTGCGGGATTTTTCGCTACGCGATGTTTTCGCCGCCGATGCGCAGCGGTTTTCCCGCTATTCCTTGCAGTTCAATGACCTGCTACTCGATTATTCAAAAAATCTGATCGACGACGAAGCGCTGCGCCTGTTGCTCGCGTTGGCGCGGCAGGCGCAGGTGGAAGATTGGCGCGACAGGATGTTTGCCGGGGAGAAGATCAATTTCACCGAGAATCGCGCCGTGTTGCATACCGCCCTGCGCGCAGCCATCGATCCGGCGCATGCGCCGGTGCGGGTGGAGAATATCGATGTCTTGACAGGCATCCGGCATGTGCTGGAAAAGATGCGCCTGTTCGTCAACAGCGTGCGCAACGGGGTGTGGCGCGGCTACAGCGGCAAGCCGATCACCGATGTGGTGAATATCGGCATCGGCGGGTCGTATCTGGGGCCGCTGATGGTCTGTCAGGCATTGCAGCCATATGCTTCGGAAAAGCTGCGCGCCCATTTCGTTTCCAATGTGGACGGGGCTGACATTGCGACCTGTCTGGCCGGGCTCGACCCGGAAACCACCCTGTTCATCGTGGCGTCCAAGACTTTCACCACGCAGGAAACCTTGCTGAATGCGAGTTCCGCGCGTGACTGGCTGGTGCAACATGCGGGCGACGCGAGCCAGGTGGCAAAGCATTTCGTCGCGCTTTCCACCAATGCGCGGGCAGTCGCGGCGTTCGGCATCGACCCGAACAACATGTTCGAATTCTCCGACTGGGTGGGCGGGCGTTATTCCCTGTGGTCGGCCATCGGCTTGTCCATCGCCCTGTATGTCGGCATGGAGCATTTCGAAGAATTGCTGCGCGGCGCCGACGACATGGACCGGCATTTCTGCACTGCGCCGCTGGCGCAGAACATGCCGGTCATTCTTGCGCTGCTTGGCGTGTGGTATCGCAACTTCCATGACGCGGCGACCCATGCCATCCTGCCTTACGACCAGTCGCTGGAATATTTCACCGCGTATTTCCAGCAGGCCGACATGGAAAGCAACGGCAAATACGTTGATCGGCAGGGCCATGCAGTGGATTACGCCACCGGCCCGGTGCTGTGGGGCGGCACCGGCACCAACGGACAGCATGCGTATTACCAGTTGATCCATCAAGGGACGCAGATGATCCCGGCCGATTTCATTGCGCCGGCGAACAGCCAATATCCGCTGGGTGAGCATCATGCGACCCTGCTTTCCAACTATTTTGCACAGACCGAAGCGCTGATGAAAGGCAAGAGCGCGGACGAAGCGCGCGCTGAACTGGAAGCGGCCGGCATGGATGCGGACAGTATCGCCATGCTGTTGCCGCACAAGGTGTTCGCCGGCAATAAGCCTACCAACTCGATTATGTTCGAGCGCCTGACGCCGCGCACGCTGGGCCGGCTAATCGCCTTGTACGAACACAAGATCTTCGTGCAGGGGGTGATCTGGAACGTCAATTCCTTCGATCAGTGGGGAGTGGAACTGGGCAAGCAACTGGCCTCGAAAATCCTGCCCGAACTGCGTGATGCGCAGCCGGTTGTCACGCATGACGCCTCCACCAACGGCCTCATCAATCATTACAAATCGCTCCGGCAAAAATCATGACGCGTATTCTGTTCGCCACTTCCGAAGTCCATCCGCTGATCAAGACCGGCGGTCTGGCTGATGTCAGTGCTTCATTGCCGGCCGCTTTGCAGGCGCTGGGGCAGGATGTGCGCCTGTTGCTGCCCGGTTACAGCCAGGTTTTGGACAGCCTCAAGGCGAAGAAGGTGGCCGCCACCTTTTCGGTGTTTGCGGGACAACCCAAGATCCGCCTCCTGGCCGCGCAGATGCCGGATACCGGGGTGCCGGTATATGTGCTGGATGCGCCGCAGTATTTCTGCCGCGTGGCGGGTCCCTATCAATACCATCTGGGCGGCGACTGGCCGGATAACCCGATGCGTTTCGGCATGTTGTCCAAAGTGGCGGCGTTGTTGGGCAGTACTGCGTCGCCGATCGACTGGCGGGCAGAGATGGTGCATTGCAACGACTGGCAGACCGGGTTGGCGCCAGCGTATCTGCATGCCGGCGGCGGGGAGCATGCGAAAAGCATCATGGCGGTGCACAACATCGCCTTCCAGGGAAACTTCGACCGCGACTGGATCAAGGCGCTGGCATTGCCACTGCAGATGTTTCATATGCACGGCGTGGAATTCCACGGCAATCTGTCTTTCCTCAAATCCGGCTTGCAGTATGCGGATCACATCGTGACGGTCAGCCCGACCTACGCGCACGAGATTCAGGCGACGGAGATGGGCTACGGCATGCAGGGTCTGCTCACGGCGCGCAAATCCAATCTATCCGGCATTCTCAATGGCATCGATGAGGATGAATGGAATCCGGCCAGCGATAAACATCTGGCCGTGCACTACGATGAAAACGATCTATCCCAAAAGGTGCAGGGCAAACTGGCCCTGCAAAAACGTCTGGGACTGGAGGTGAATGAACGCGTGCCTTTGCTCGGGGTGGTGAGCCGTTTGACTTACCAGAAGGGGCTGGATCTGTTGCTGGAATGCCTGCCGCCCTTGCTGGAAAGCGGCGCGCAACTGGTTGTCCTTGGCAGTGGTGATGCGGAATTCGAGCGGCGTTACCTGCAGTTGGCGCAGCGCCACGCCGGTCGTGTATCCGTCACCATCGGTTTCGATGAGCCGCTGTCGCACCAGATCATGGCGGGTGCCGACATCTTCTTGATGCCTTCGCGTTTCGAACCGTGCGGACTGAACCAGATGTACGGCATGCACTACGGCACGCCGCCGGTGGTGCGTCGCACCGGTGGGCTGGCCGATTCAGTGGTGAATGCCAGCCTGGAAGGCGGCACCGGATTTGTGTTCGACGACCCGGGTGCGCAAGCACTGCAACAGACGATCAAATGGGCGATCGAATGTTACCGCGATCCGAACACCTTTCGCCGCATTCAGCTCAACGGCATGCGGCGCGATGTCGGCTGGAAGCACAGCGGGCAGCTGTACCTCGATCTTTACAACAAGATACTTGAACGCTAAACAGGGAGAGCAACATGGCACAGGATATGCATTCACCGCGCTTCATCAGTACTTTGACCAAAAACACCGTCGCGCTGGTGCTGGCGGGTGGGAGGGGTAGTCGCCTGCACAATATGACCGATTGGAACGCCAAGCCGGCGGTGCAGTTCGGCGGCAAGTTTCGCATCATCGATTTTCCGATGTCCAACTGCATCAACTCCGGTATCCGTCGCATCGGGGTGGTCACCCAGTACAAGGCACACAGCCTGATCGAACACATCCAGAAGGGCTGGGGTTTTCTGCGCGGCGAGTTCAACGAGTTCGTTGCTTTGCTGCCGGCGCAACAGCGCATCCAGGAGGAGTGGTATCGCGGTACGGCGGATGCGGTGTTCCAGAATATCGACATCCTGCGCGGTTACAATCCGGAGCACATCGTGATTCTGGCGGGTGACCATATCTACAAGATGGACTACGGTGAAATGCTGGCGGAACATGTGCGCAGCGAAGCGGATATGACCATCGGCTGTATCGAGGTGTCGGTAGCGGAAGCGACCGGTTTCGGGGTGATGACGGTGAACGAGGAAGACCGTATCGTCAAATTCTCCGAGAAACCGGCACACCCGACCGAATTGCCGGGCAAACCGGGCCGGGCGTTGGCCAGTATGGGAATTTATGTCTTCAACGCCAAGTTCCTGTACGAACAGCTGGTGCGCGATGCCGACACCAAGAGTTCGACCCACGATTTTGGCCATGACATCATTCCCTATCTGATCGAGCGTTACCGCGTCTATGCGCACCGTTACGAACATAGCTGCGTGGGGATGAAGGACGGGGTGCAGGCTTATTGGCGCGATGTGGGGACGATTGATGCCTATTGGGAAGCCAATATGGAGATGGTCAGTGTGGTGCCAGATCTCGACCTGTACGACAAGACCTGGCCGATCTGGACCTACCAGGAGCAGTTGCCGCCGGCCAAATTCGTGTTCAATGATGAGGGCAGGCGCGGGGAGGCGATCGACTCCATGGTGTCCGGTGGCGACATCATCAGCGGTGCCCGTGTGCAGCACTCGGTGCTTTTTTCCGATGTGCGCGTCGGCGAGCGCAGTGTTGTCACGGATTCGGTCGTTCTGTCCGGCTGCCGCATCGGTCAGAATGTCAAATTGCACCGCGTTGTGCTGGACAACAAATGCGACATTCCCGATGGCATGCAGATCGGCTTCAATCGTGAGGAAGACACCAAGCGCTTCCATGTATCAAAAGGGGGCGTCACCCTGGTGACCCCGGATATGCTTGGACAGTCCATCCATAACGTTCGATAAATCACCCCATTCCGCAATCGCTTATGTCACATCGCAAGAAAAACACCGAGAAAAAACTGAAACTGGTTCTGTGCTGGCATATGCACCAGCCGGATTACCGCGATTACCTGAATGGCGAGTTTGTCCTGCCGTGGACTTATCTGCATGCCATGAAGGACTACACCGATATGGCCTTCCACCTGGAACAACACCCCCAGGCGAGGGCTGTGGTGAATTTCGTGCCGATCCTGGCCGAGCAATTGCTCGATTATGAGCAGCAGTTCAAGTCGGGGCAGATCAGGGACGGTCTGCTCAAGATGTTGTGCCGCGAACGGTTGGACGATTTGACCGAGCAAGAATGCCTGCACATTCTGGATAGCTGTTTCAAGAGCAATCACACCAAGATGTTGCAGCCGTATCGTGCCTATCAGCATCTGTTCGATCTGCAAAAAATGATGGAAGGTCGCGGGCGGGAGACGGTCACTTATCTGTCTGGACAGTATCTGGCCGATTTGCTGGTGTGGTATCACCTGGTATGGATGGGCGAATCGGTACGCCGCAGCAGCGAGGTTGTTGCGCGTTTGATGACCAAGGGAAGTCAATTCAGTTTTGCCGAGCGGACAGAATTGTTCAACCTGATCGGTGAATTGATCAGTGGCATCCTCCCCCGTTACCGCGCGCTGGCACAGCGCGGACAGATCGAATTATCGACCACTCCTTACAATCACCCCATCCTGCCGCTGCTGCTTGATTTTAATTCGGCACGGGAAAGCGAACCCGCTGCGCCGCTGCCCCAGGCCGGCTATTATCCGGGCGGTTTGCGGCGGGCGCAGGCGCATATGGCCAAGGCGGTAGAGAGCCATCAGCGCAACTTCGGGATGGCGGCGCAAGGGGTGTGGCCTTCCGAAGGCAGCCTGTCCCGCGCAACGCTCAAGCTGTTGGGGGAGCAGGGTTTCAAATGGACGGCTACCGGACAAGCGGTCCTTGCGCACAGTTTGCAACGCGAAACCAATGGCAACGGTTTGCCGGACAAATCAACCTATCTGTACAAACCCTATTTGCTGGAGGGTGAAGCCAAGCCGGTTCATTGCTTCTTCCGGGATGACCACCTGTCCGACCGCATCGGTTTCGAATACGCCAAATGGCGCGGTGACGATGCGGCCAAGGATTTCATTCACCAGTTGGAAGAGATTCTGCGTTTGCACCAGGGCGAGCAGGATCCGGTGGTGTCGATCATCCTCGATGGCGAGAATGCATGGGAATACTATCCCTATAACGGCTACTACTTTCTGTCGGAGTTGTACGACCGGTTAGAGCAGCATCCCCAAATCACCACGACAACCTTCGGCGAACAGGTCGAGATCACCGAGTCAACCAACCGGCGCGCGACGGCGGGCCGCCTGAAGCAACTGGTGGCAGGGAGCTGGGTGTATGGCACGTTCAGCACATGGATCGGCTCGCCGGACAAAAACCGCGGTTGGGATCTGCTATGTGAAGCGAAGCGCAGTTACGACATCGTGACCAACAGCGGGCGTCTGAATGCCGAAGAAACACGTCTGGCGACCGAGCAATTGGCCGACTGCGAGGGTTCGGACTGGTTTTGGTGGTTCGGTGATTACAACTCGGCGCAGAGCGTGTCCTCGTTTGACATGCTTTTCAGGAAGAATCTGAGCAACCTCTATCGTTTGCTTAAATTGCCTGCCCCGATGGATTTGCAGCACGTGATCAGCGTCGGCGGCGGAGCCCCGGCTGCCGGAGGAACGATGCGCCGTTCCGAATAGCCCGGACCTTTGGCGGTTTTTCCCCTTTCAAGAGCGCTAACGCAGATGGCGCAGGCCACCCAAAAGACGAATCGTCTGCGCCCTGTGCGTTTCCATCACCCCCGTCCCCCTGACCCCCGTTCCCCCTCTCCTGGAGGGCGAGGGGTTCGGTATGCCCGCGCTGCGCGAGATTCACGCTAACGCAAGCCTGTTTCGGGCTTATTTGGTAGAATCGCGCACTGCTTCATCTCTACTTCAGGAAATTATTGTGAATACCCCCGCCAATCCCTTTATCCCCAAACAGCACAGCATCATGCGCCAGCCGCCGCTGGGCACCGACTCGATCAGCGTCATGGAAGATTTCCGCCGCTATTTCGGCCACACCCTGGGCTGGGGCAAATCAACCATGGCCGGTTACCCGGTCTATGCGTCGCTGGCCACCGTTCTGCGCGATCGCCTGATCGAACGCTGGCGCCATACCCAGCGCGCTTATGACGAGGCGGATGGCAAGCAGGCCTATTACCTGTCGCTGGAATTTTTGATGGGGCGGGCAATGGGCAATGCCATGCTCAATCTGGACATGCAGCAAGAAACCGCCGATGCCATGCGCAATTTCGGCGTCAAGCTGGAGGATGTGCAGGAGCAGGAAGCCGATGCCGGTCTGGGCAACGGCGGCTTGGGTCGTCTGGCGGCCTGTTTCCTCGACAGTTGCGCCACGCTGCAACTGCCGGTCACCGGCTATGGGTTGCGTTACGAGTATGGCATGTTCCGCCAACGCATTGAGGGCGGCCGTCAGATCGAAGACCCGGATCACTGGTTGCGCAACGGCAACCCATGGGAAGTGGAACGCCCCGAGCTGACGGTCAGGGTCAAGTTTGGTGGACGCAGCGATTTGTACACCGGCAACACGGGCAAGCTGCACGCGCGCTGGGTGGACACCCAGGATGTGATGGCCTTGCCGTTCGATGTGCCCATTCCAGGTTATTGCAACGGCACGGTGAATACCTTGCGTTTGTGGAAATCGACCGCCACCGAGGAGTTCAATCTCAAGGAATTCAATGCGGGCAGCTACACCGAGGCGGTCGCCGCGAAAAACGCGGCGGAGCACATCACCATGGTGCTTTATCCGAACGATGCCAGCGAAAATGGCAAGGAACTCCGTTTGCGCCAGCAGTATTTCCTTGCTTCGGCCAGTTTGCAGGATGTGCTGCGCCGCTGGGTGGAAAAACACGGCGAAGATTTCACCCAGTTTGCCGCGAAGAACGCCTTCCAGCTCAATGACACGCATCCCACCTGCGCGGTCGCCGAACTGATGCGTCTGCTGATGGATGAGCACCATATTGAATGGGATGAGGCATGGCACATTACACGGGAGACGATGGCCTATACCAACCACACCCTGTTGCCGGAGGCGCTGGAGCGGTGGTCGGTCAGCATGTTCGGTCGTCTGTTGCCGCGTCTGCTGGACATCATTTACGAAATCAATGCGCGCTTCCTTGAGCAGGTGTCGTTGCGCTGGCCCGGGGATGTGGCGCGGATGCGGCGCATGTCCATCATCGAGGAGGGCAATCAGCCCCAAGTGCGCATGGCTTACCTGGCGATTGTTTCCTGCCATTCCGTCAACGGTGTGGCCGCATTGCATTCCGCTTTGCTGCAGCAATATCTGTTTCATGATTTCTACGAGTTGTGGCCGGAAAAATTCAACAACAAGACGAACGGGGTGACGCCGCGTCGCTGGCTGGCCTGGAGCAATCCGGAATTGAGCGCACTGATCGATGCTTCCATCGGTGAGGCCTGGCGCACCGACCTATCGCAATTGCAGAACCTGCGCAAGTTTGCCGATGACAAGGCGTTCCGCGCCCAATGGCGCAAGATCAAGCAGGACAACAAACAGCGCCTGGCCGCGCTGGTGCAGCGTGATTGCGGAGTCGCCTTCGACACCAACGCGCTGTTTGACGTGCAGGTCAAGCGCATCCACGAATACAAGCGCCAGCTGCTCAATGTCCTGCATGTGATTCATCTGTACGACCGCATCAAACGCGGCGACACGGCGGACTGGACGCCGCGCTGCGTCCTCATTGGGGGCAAGGCTGCACCGGGTTATGACATGGCGAAACGCATCATTCGTCTGGTCAACGCGGTAGCTGAGGTCATCAATCAGGATCCGGACACCAAAGGACTGCTGCAACTGGTGTTTCTGCCCGACTACCGCGTTTCGGCGATGGAAGTGATCTGCCCGGCGGCTGAATTGTCGGAACAGATTTCCACCGCAGGCAAGGAAGCCTCCGGCACCGGCAACATGAAGTTCATGATGAACGGCGCGCTGACGATCGGCACTCTGGATGGCGCCAACATCGAAATCCGCGAGGAGGCAGGCGAGGAGAATTTCTTCCTTTTTGGCCTGACTGCGGATCAGGTTGAAGCCATCCGCGGGAACTATGACCCCGCTGCCGTCGTTGCTGCCGATGAGGATTTGCGGCGTGTGATTGATCTGTTGCGCAGCAATCATTTCAATTTGTTCGAGCCCGGGTTGTTCGAGCCAATCGTGCAGAAGCTGCTCAATCCTCATGATCTCTGGCTGACCATTGCCGATTTTCGTGCCTATGTGGATGCACAGAATCGGGTTGGCGCGGCCTACCGCGACCAGGAGGGCTGGACCCGCATGAGCATCATCAATACGGCGACCAGCGGGAAATTCTCCAGTGACCGCACTATTGCCGACTACAACCGCGATGTGTGGGGGCTGGCTGCGGTGAAGCCACACGAAGAGTGACAGGCGGGGCGGGTTCAAGTGCCCGCTTTCCTGTATCATCCGGCGCTTTTTTTGTTCTGCAATCATTAATCATTGAGGAATTGAAGTATGTCCAATATCGAAACGCTGGCCGGCCTGCAACGCCGCCTGAATATCACCGTTACGCAGCAAAAGATTCGCGGCGAAGTTGAGAATCGTCTGAAGCGCATCGGGCGCACCGCCAAAGTGCATGGCTTTCGCCAGGGCAAAGCCCCCTTGAAGGTTCTTGAGCAACAATACGGCGATTCGGTGCAACAGGAAGTGCTCGGAGAAAGTTTGCAGCGCTCGTTTGCCGAGGCGGCAATCACCCATAATTTACAGGTGGCCGGCTATCCCCAGTTCGAGATCAAGACGCCTGACCTGAACGCGCCGGAGATCGAATGCAGCGCAACCTTCGAGGTTTATCCGGAAGTCGTCATCGGAGACCTTTCCGGTGAAGGCGTGACGCGCACGGTTTTCAATTTGGACGATTCAGATGTCGAAGAAACCATCCAGACCCTGCGCAAGCAGCGTGTCGAATACAAGGCCGTGGATCGTGCCGCGCAAAATGAAGATCAGGTGCGCATCGACTTCTCCGGCGCGCTCGACGGAAAGTTGTTCGAGGGGGGGGCAGCCAAGGATTTTGCCGTGGTGCTGGGGGCCGGACGCATGCTGCCGGATTTCGAGAATGCGCTGGTCGGCAGCAAAGCGGGCGAGACCAAGGCATTTGACATGACCTTCCCCGATGATTATCACGGCAAGGACGTGGCCGGCAAGCAGGTAACTTTCACCCTCACCGTGCATGCGGTGGAAGCGCCGCACTTGCCCGCAGTCGATGCGGAATTCGTCAAATCGATGGGCGTGGCCGACGGCGATGTTGAGAAATTCAGGCAGGAGATTCGTGAAAATGTCGGGCGCGAGGCGCAGCGCCGGGTCAAAGTGCGCAACAAGGACGGCGCGATGGAATTGCTGCTCAAAGTATCGCAACTGGAAGCGCCGCAAGCGCTGGTGCAGGGTGAGGCACAGCGCCTGATGGAACAGACGGTGCGCGATATGGAAGGGCGTGGCATGAAGATCCCTCAAGGGTTGAAACTGCCGGCCGATATGTTCCTGGAGCGCGCCGAAAAAAGGATCAAGCTGGGACTGATCCTGGCTGAATTGGTCAAACAACACGATTTGCAGGCCAAGCCAGAACAGGTTGAGGCACTGGTCAATGAGTATGCGCAGAGTTTTGAGCGTCCGGAAGAGGTTCGGCAATGGTATCGTGCCGACAAATCGCGCTTGCAGGAAATCGAAAATCTGGTGCTGGAAGACAACGTTGTGGCCTGGGTGATGGCGGGTGCCAAAGTCACCGAGCAGGCGGCGAAATTGAACGAGTTGATGGAGAATTGAGATGATGCAAGGCGCGACGCGAAATTTAATGGAGCCAAGAGATTCAGGCCTGATCCCGATGGTGGTGGAAACCAGTGGCCGGGGTGAGCGCGCCTACGATATTTTCTCGCGCTTGCTGAAGGAGCGGGTGATCTTTCTGGTCGGCCCGATCGATGACCATGTGGCGAATCTGGTGGTGGCGCAGTTGCTGTTTCTTGAGTCGGAGAATCCGGACAAGGATGTCCATCTGTACATCAACTCGCCGGGCGGCTCTATCTCCGCCGGCATGGCAATCTACGACACCATGCAGTTCATCAAGCCTCAGGTATCCACGCTGTGCATCGGCATGGCGGCTTCGATGGGGGCTTTCCTGTTGCAGGCTGGCGCACAGGGCAAGCGCTTTGCCTTGCCCAACTCCACGGTCATGATCCACCAGCCGCTGGGCGGTTTCCAAGGGCAGGCGACCGACATTGAGATTCATGCCAAATACATATTGAGCCTGCGCGAACGGCTGTACACGCTGATGGCACAACATACCGGGCGAAGTGTCGAAGAGATTGCGCGCGACAGCGAGCGGGATAACTTCCTGACGGCGAAAGATGCCGTGGAATATGGCCTGATCGATCAGGTGCTGGACAAGCGGACTTGATCCGGACAAATGTTTGAGGCGCAAAGGAGGATGAAATGACGACCGAAATCAACAAGGGCGACAAACTTTTGTATTGCTCGTTCTGTGGCAAAAGCCAGCACGAGGTGCGCAAGCTGATCGCCGGTCCCTCGGTGTTCGTCTGTGACGAGTGCGTTGCGCTGTGCAACGACATCATTCGTGAAGAAACTCAGGGGGCGGCAGAAGGCGGCAAGTCTGACAAGCACGATCTGCCCACGCCGCACGAGATCTGCGAGCGTCTGGACGAGTACGTCATCAGCCAGCGCCAGGCAAAAAAAATCCTCGCGGTGGCGGTGTACAACCACTACAAGCGACTGAAGCACAAGAACGACGACGGCGTCGAACTGGCAAAAAGCAATATCCTGTTGGTCGGGCCGACCGGTTCGGGCAAGACCCTGCTGGCGCAGACCCTTGCCCGCTTGCTGAATGTGCCATTCGTCATGGCCGATGCGACGACTTTGACCGAAGCCGGTTATGTCGGCGAGGATGTCGAGAACATCATCCAGAAATTGCTGCAGG
>Ga0210017_1003101_pt1 | contig 14086 bp, 11 predicted proteins | sample CryGeyCG2014_020_FD_183966 | JGI IMG/M metagenome (GOLD analysis project Ga0210017, IMG submission 183966) | Groundwater microbial communities from aquifer - Crystal Geyser CG08_land_8/20/14_0.20 (SPAdes) (version 2) | ecosystem: Environmental > Aquatic > Deep subsurface > Groundwater | place... | reverse complement strand
CTTGCTAATGTTATTACTATAGCAGCGCGAGAAGGAGGAAGAGATCCTGAAATGAATTTCAAACTTCGTTTAGCAATGGAGAAAGCTAAACAGGCCAATATGCCTAAAGATAATATTGAGAGAGCGGTAAGACGAGGCACTGGGGAGGTACCAGGAGTACAAATTGAAGAAGTGACTTACGAAGGGTTTGGCCCGGGCGGCGTAGCTTTAGTTATTGAAGCCATCACGGACAATAAAAATAGAACAGCTTCTACCTTACGGCATATCTTGTTAAAATACGGAGGAAATTTAAGCGGGACAAAAAGTGTTCTTTGGATGTTTTCTCGTAAAGGAATACTCAAGATTGCAAAGTCTCATATACAAAATATAGCCAAAGAAGAATTAGAATTAAAGGTAATTGATGTTGGCGTGGAAGATATAATCGAAGAAAATGACGAATTGACTATTTTAACCAAGCCAGAAAATTTACAAAAAGTTAAAGAAAATTTAGAGGCCCAAAATATTAAAGCTGATTATGTAGAAATAGAATTAATAGCTAAGGATAAGATAAATATAGAAGATAAAAATATAAGAGATAAAATAGAAAAACTATTTGAGGAGTTAGATGGATTAGACGATATAGATAACTTTTATTCTAACTATGGCGAAATCTAAAGAACAAATTATTATGGGGATTGATCCAGGGGTGGCTAATACCGGATATGGTTTAATTAGGAAAAGAGGCGAGAAGTTAGAACTTATTGATTACGGATGTATCACCACCAGTTCACAGTTTGCCTTTAGAGAAAGGCTTGAAAAAATTCATAAAGATTTAAAAAAAATTATAAGAAAATATAAACCAACGGAGATAGCCATAGAAAAAATATTTTTTTGTAAAAATGTGAAGACAGCTTTAATGGTAGGCGAAGCACGAGGGGTAGCGCTTCTTGTCTCTATTCAGAGCGGACTAACTCTATCTGAATTTACCCCACTTGAAGTAAAGCAGGCTATTACTAGTTATGGTCGAGCTTCTAAAGGACAAATTCAAGAAATGGTAAGGGTTTTACTTAATTTAGAGAAAATTCCTAAACCTGATGACGCAGCAGATGCTTTGGCCGTAGCCATTTGCCGCGTTCAGACCAAAAGATTTAAGTAATTTTGGATGCTATAAGTTCGTATAAAAGCGAGTTATATGAAATAATTAAAAGTTTTTTATCCGCTTCGCGGATAATTATTTGGGGCTATTTTTATTTTTTATCATTAATTTTTAACAAGGAAAATATGAAAAAAAAATAAAATTTTAAAAAGGAACTCAAAAATAATCTCATTAATCTTTTTGACTATCATGTTTATTCCTTTTGAGGTTTTTGCGGGGGAGCAAGAGGGACCGTGTTATGCAGCTGGGGGCAAGACATGTGAGGTTATTACTAGGGCAGATGGGACAAAAACCATTAGATGTGATGATATGGTGTATTATGGCATAGGATGGACAGATTTATGTACTTTTTCTTGCGATGACAAATTTAATCTTCAAAGTTGGGATATTGAGAGGGGTAAGGATCCAAAGTTTTTTTATCAGCATTGTTATAAAGATGACGAACTTCATAGCGAAAAGTTGGCAAAATGTCGTGAAATTCACGGAGCACATTCTGTGGTAGCTGGTGGCAAGTGTGCCTGTGAGAAATACTACGGACCAGATTCATCCAGGCCGTATCAATGTGTGCTTGTTGGTCAAAAATGTGAACCTACTATTTTCTACATTGAATCAAGACCAACAGAAACGGTTTGCCGATGCCCATCCGGTGCCTCGCTTGGACCGGACGGTGTGACATGTTTTCCTGACAGTACCCAGTTAAATAATGACGAAGAAATACAGAAATCGACACAATTAGTAACACCGCATAAGCGACCTTGGTTTCAGCGGTTGGTAGAGTGGTTGACAGATATTTTCCACTCTCTGTTTACCAGAAAAAGCGTTAAATGATTTGCTTCGCAAAACAAAAACTTTTAATTAAATCCGATAACAGCGTATATCTGGTTACGGCTTTCTACAAAAGCCTCCACCCATATTTTGCTCCGCTTCGCTCCGCAAAACATCAGATATACGCGGACGTTAGACGAAATGTCACTTCGCTCCGTTTTGTCCAACGGCTCGTAATTCCCGTTGTTATCCTTGTGTTGCTCCGCGACACTTCGGCTAACAGCGGCTATGCGAAATGCCGCTAGTCGGCTAACGTCGCCTGTCGTCATTTCGTTTGAGTCATATTACATTAGGTAAAAAAATTTTATTTGTGATATAATCAAGATATGCAGAAACCATATTATAAAAAACAAAGATTCGAGCTATACAAAGGTGATTGTTTAGATGTTTTAGCCGAAATTCCCGAAAATTCCGTGGATATGCTTTTTGCCGATCCTCCTTATTTTCTTTCCAGCGGCTCTTTTACTTGCCAAAATGGAAAAATGGTCAGCGTCAAAAAAGGTGATTGGGATCTATCAAACGGATTAAAGAAAAATTTTAATTTTCATTTTGGGTGGATTAAAGCATGTAGGAGAGTTTTAAAGCCGCATGGGACTATTTGGATTTCAGGAACTTATCATTCAATTTATCAATGCGGTTTTGCACTCCAAATAAATAAATTTCATATCCTAAATGATATTGCATGGTTTAAGCCAAATGCTTCTCCAAATTTGAGCTGTCGCTTTTTTACCGCAAGCCATGAGACTTTACTTTGGGCAAGAAAAGAGAAAAAAGCAAAACATACATTTAATTATAATCTGATGAAAAACGGTGAATGGTTAGAAGATCAACTAAAAAAACCGTGTCTTCAAATGCGTTCAGTGTGGTCAATAAATACCCCAAAACCAATTGAGAAAAAATTTGGCAAACATCCTACGCAAAAACCCGAAGACTTATTAAAAAGAATAATTTTAGCAAGCACAAACAAGGGAGATTTGATTATTGATCCGTTCACTGGCAGTTCAACAACAGGGATAGCGGCTTATTTGTATGGAAGAAAGTTTATCGGTATAGATACAGAAAAAGAGTACCTTGATTTATCAATTAAGCGTTTTGAGGAGTTGGATAAAAATTTAAAAAGAAAATTTTCTAAAAAATAACTATGAAAAACTTACCTTTTTATAGCAATATTTTAAAATACAAAAGCAATGATAAAGTTTTTGATTTTCTTATCTCTAATCTAAAGCCAAGTAATATGCTTTGGTCTTATTTTGTAAATTGGGAAAAAGTTTTACGGAATACTAAGCAAATTGAGCTTGCCTTAAATAATTTTAACTACCTTATTGGAAAAGATGATTTTGACAAAGAATTTAAGTTTTTGCTCAGAGAAAACCAAAATCTTGCAAAAGTTATTCCTGCTTTGGTAGTTAGAGACGGATCTAATAAAAAGAAATTCAAAATTTTGGTTGACTATAAGAACAAAGAACTTATTTATAAAGATTATGATTTTACGAAAGATAAATTAACAGACGAAGATATTGAAAAATATCTAATTTTTATAAAAGAAACTGGTCTAAAAGATTTGATCGTCAATAAGAAAATTAAAAATCTTGTTGATTATATGATTGGCGTTGAAGCAGGGATAGATAGTAATGGACGAAAAAACCGAAGCGGACATGCTATGGAAGATATTGTTGAAGTTTTTATCTCTGATTTGTGTGAAAAAAATAATTATAAATATTTGAAAGAGGCAAACGCCGAAAAAATTAAACAAGAATTTGGTTATGATGTGCCAGTTGATAAATCTTCAAGAAGATATGATTTTGTCATAGATAATGGAGAAGAATTATTTATAATTGAAACAAATTTTTATGGCGGCGGTGGGTCAAAACTAAAATCGACAGCAGGTGAATATAGAAATTTGTTTGATGTTTTGAATGGGAAACATAAGTTTTTCTGGATTACAGACGGAATGGGCTGGAAAACTACCGCAAAACCATTACGAGAAACCTTTGATCATAATGATTACCTTTTTAATTTAGCAATGCTTGAAAAAGGTATTTTAGAATTTTTATTAAAATAATATGGCCATTCACCGAAATATCCCATCAATGCTTCAAGAATCGTTACCAGAAATGCTTCTGGTGGCAAAATATTGTATTGAATTTCATAAAGATACAAATGTGTGGTTAGTGCCCGGCTGTTATGGTTATCCTGCAGCATTACTTTTGTTATCTATTGCTGATAGCATTGGTTCGTATGTTGAAAAAGGAAATATTGAAAATCATTTTAAAATTTTAAATAATCCTGATTACTATGGACTCAATTTAAGCGACAAAGACATAGGAATTATTTACAATAATTATCGAAATTTACTCTCCCATAACACTGTTATGGCAACAAATGTTTCCTTAAACATCGGATCAGTTAATGACATAGTCTTACAAAATCAAAATGGATTATATTTATTAAACCTTGTTCCTTTTTATAATGTCAGTGCCAAAGCGGTGAGTGTATTGTTAAGTAATCCTAGTGTGTTAAAAAATAATCAAACAATTAACAATATTTATAAAAAACAGTAAGGAGTTTTAGCTTCGGAGCGTTCATCCCTTTAATTCCCCTCTACCCTCCGCCCAAAATGAGTTATATGAAATAATCAAAAAGTTTTTTAAAGCTTCAAAAATTATATAAAAAAATCACCTTTTAAGGTGATTTTTTTATTCCGCAAAAAACCGAAAAATAAAAAATAAAAATAGGTACATTATCTTGGCCTTGACCTACTCTCGCCCCGAAGGACTACCATCGGCCCTGGACTGCTTAACTTCCGTGTTCGGGATGGGAACGGGTGTTTCCAGTCCGGTAGAAAGACCAAGATAATGTACCTGTTTTTGATTTTGGCTGTTACCCCCAAATTTTAGCCTCCTTTAGCTTCTCTCTTTTCTGCCCGTATCTTCCCTAATTGAATCAAAACATCTCTTAAAAAGTTCAGATTTTTCGTTCTCTCGCCCTCCTTAGCTAATTTAGGATTAGCTTCTACTACACCTGAAGGAACAGCATCCATTACAATACTTCGTTCTTCCTCGGTAAGTTTCTTAAATGTTAAGCCACCCTTTTCCTTGGGCCAGAGAAAATCCTCATAAAGTTTAGCAGCCGTTTCTAAACCAGAAATTGTTTTTGACAAATTTTCCTCTGTAACACCTTTCAAATAATTTTCAATTTTTCTTTCTTTCTCTTTTTCTTTTAGTTTTTTCTCTTCTTCTTTGAATATTTCTGGGCTCATAAATTCTTCTCTCATAATAATTAAATTTAATTTTATTAAATTATTAAATAAAGATATGTTTTCACAATTCTTGTGACTAGACTTTGACCTATTAGTACGGCTCGGCTGCGCCGCTACGCGTCGCACTTAAAAACATAGAAACTGAAAAACCAAAAAACTTTTTGTTCTTTAGTTCTTAAGTTTTTGTTCTTCAGTACGCAGCGTAACGGCGTTTTCGCGCGTTACCGCGTTTACACCTGCCGCCTATCAACCCTCTTATCTCGAGGGGATCTCAAACGAAATCTAATCTTGAAGGAGGCTTCGCGCTTATATGCTTTCAGCACTTATCCTTACCGAACTTAGCTACCCAGCGATGCCCTTGGCAGGACAACTGGTACACTAGAGGTTCGTCCTTCCCGGTCCTCTCGTACTAGGGAAGAATCTTCTCAGATTTCGAACGCCCACGGCGGATAGGAGACCGAACTGTCTCACGACGTTCTGAACCCAGCTCGCGTACCGCTTTAATTGGCGAACAGCCAAACCCTTGGGAGCTTCTTCACCCCCAGGATGCGATGAGCCGACATCGAGGTGCCGAACTGCGCCGTCGCTGTGGACGCTTGGGCGCAACCAGCCTGTTATCCCCGGAGTAGCTTTTGTCCGATGAGCTTCGACCATCCTATAATGGATCGTCGGATCACTAAGTTCTGCTTTCGCAACTGCTCCTCTTGTGGGAGTCGCAGTAAAGCTAGCTTATGCCTTTGCACTATCAATCCCGTTTCCATCGGGATTTAGCCAACCTTTGTAAACGCCTCCGTTACATTTTGGGAGGCAACCGCCCCAGTTAAACTACCCACCAGACACTGTCCCCCCTAGTTTAATAGGGGGTTAGAATTAAAATTAAACAAGGGTGGTATCTCACTGATGACCGTGCCTCGCTGCCGCTCACCACGGAAACTCTAAATCCAAAATCCTAAATCCTAAACAATATTTAAATTCAAATGACCAAAATCCAAAAAGTTTTGAATTTAGAATTTGGAATTTTGCCTAATTGGCTCGTTGAGCCAACGGCTCAAATAGAGAATTTGTTTAGAAATTAGAAAATTAGAAATTAGAAATTCCGTGTCGAACGATAGTGAGACACGGTCTCCCACCTATTCTGAACAAGTTTAACCTCAACCCAATGCCAAGTTGTAGTAAAGCTTCACGGGGTCTTTTCGTCCAGCCGTGGGTAACGAGCATCTTCACTCGTCTTGCAATTTCGCCGAGGTCCTCATTAAGACAGTTCCCAGGTTGTTATGCCATTCGTGCAGGTCGTAACTTACACGACAAGGAATTTCGCTACCTTAGGACGGTTATAGTTACCGCCGGCGTTCATCAGCGCTTCGGGTCAGAGCTACGCCTCGCGCTCCGCACGAGTAACTTACAACTTTACAACTCACAACTTTACAACTTTTTGTCGTTTGTCGTTTGTTGTTTGTTGTTTGTTGTTAATTGTTTAGTTACTTGTGCGAAGCACCGGTTTCACCCCTCACCTTAACGTTCTGACACTGGCCAGGCATCAGTCCCTATATATCAGCTTACGCTTTGAGCAGGGACCTGTGTTTTTGCTAAACAGTCACCCGGGATCTTTCGCTGCGCCCGCCCAAGTTTTGCAAAGCAAAATTTAGGCGGGAGTGCTTATCCCAAAGTTACGCACGCTATTTTGCCGAGTTCCTTGATGAGGATTCGCTCGTACACCTTGGTATTCTCTACCTACCTACCTGTGTTGGTTTATGGTACGGCTACTAATAATTTAACTCTAGAGGCTTTTCTTGATAATCTATTTGACTTAGTTGAGTCTGCCTTGCGACTTTCTCTCCTGAAGACTTTCGAGCTTGTTGGATTCAGGATTTGCCTGAAATCCACCCTACTTTGTCTCCAATGTCTATAGCCAAAAAACACTAAATCTCCTAGATTATGTCCCCTCATCGAAAATTATTAGTAGTGCAGGAATATTAGCCTGCTTTTCCATCGGCTGCCCCTAAGTATAGGGATCACCTTAGGATCGACTAACCCTGGGTCGATTTGCGTTGCCCAGGAAACCTTAGGTTTTCGGTGTCCAAGGTTTTCACTTGGATTTTTGCTACTTATGCCAACATTCTCTCTTTTATACGCTCCACCCTAACTCACATTAGGACTTCAATGCGTATAAAATGCTCCCCTACCACGCCTCGCGCTCCGCACGAGTAACTTACAACTTTACAACTCACGACTTTACAACTTTTTGTTGTTAGTTGTCAGTTGTTAGTTGTTTAGTTCCTTGTGCGAAGCACAAGACATTCGTATCTTCGGTATTAGGTTTAAGCCCCGGTAAATTTTCGGCGCAAAGCAACTTGACCAGTGAGCTATTACGCTTTCTTTAAAGGATGGCTGCTTCTAAGCCAACCTCCTGGTTGTCCAAGTCACTTCACCACCTTTAACACTTAACCTTTCCGATTTCTGTTTTAGAATAAATTCTAAAAGTTATCGGAATCCCAACAAAGTCGGGAAAATTTAGGGACCTTAGATGACGATCTGGGCTGTTTCCCTTTTGACTAATGGAGCTTAGCCCCCATAGTCTGACTGCCATATAATAACTCTTGGTATTCGGAGTTTGGTTAGATAAGACGGGTTACCCCGTTCTCACCCATTCAGTGCTCTACCCCCAAGAGATTAATATGACGCTAGCCCTCAAGCTATTTCGGGGAGAACCAGCTATTGCCAGGTTCGATTGGAATTTCACCTCTATCCACAACTCATCCCCTAGTGTTGCACGGCTAGTGGGTTCGGGCCTCCATCTGCCTTTCGGCAAAACTTCACCCTGGTCATAGATAGCTCACCTGGCTTCGGGTCTTGTCCTAATGACTGAAACGCCCTTTTAAGACTCGGTTTCCCTACGCTTACCCCCGCCCAAGTTTTTCGAACTCTATCCTTTAACAATGAAATTTATTTAAGGACAAAATAATAGATTTTACTATTATATTTGCGCTCAAAAAATTTGGGCGGGGTTAAGCTTGCCATTAAGAACAAACTCGTTGGCTCATTCTTCAATAGGAACACCATTACCGCGCACAGCGCGGAAATTCTAAATTCAAAATCTCAAATCCTAAACAATATCTAAATTTAAATAACCAAAATCCAAAACAAGATATTTGAGTATTTTGAGCCAAAGGCTCATCAGCCTCTGGCTGAGAATTTGTAATTTTGGATTTATTTAGGATTTAGAAATTAGAATTTTGGATTTCCGTGCTATGCACGGCTCTGATTCCTTGTAAGCATATGGTTTCAGGTACTTTTTACCGGCCTCACCGGCCTACTTTTCACCTTTCCCTCACGGTACTTGTTCACTATCGATCACCAAAAGTATTTAGCCTTAGATCATAGTCGACCTTGATTCCCACAGGATTTCACGAGTCCCGTGGTACTCGAGATAATTATCATAAAGAATATAACTCCTTTCGCTTACAGGGCTATCACCTTTTATAGCAGGACTTTCCAGTCACTTTCAGCTAGGAAAGTTGTATTCTTTATCTTAAGCCTATAGGAGTTCAAATATAATTATCTCACAACCTCCGCCAAAACTTATCGGCCTATACCGTTTTATCTTTTCTGAAACGATTATTTTCCGAAGAAAAAATCGCTTAATTTAGATAAAAATTCAGGCGGATTTAGACTTTTCCCTTTTCGCTCGCCACTACTCAGGGAATATCCTCGCGCTCCGCGCGAGTAACTTACAACAAACAACTTATAACTTACAACTTTTATTTTTGTTGTTAGTTGTCGGTTGTATAGTTGTTTAGTTACTTGTGCGAAGCACAAGGTTTGTTTTCTTTTCCTCCGGGTACTAAGATGTTTCAATTCCCCGGGTTATCCCCCGCCCAACTTTTGCTATTCAAATTGAGGTTTTTTACTTACGCTCAAGATAAGGGTGTTGAATAGTTATTCAATACTCCTTATTTAAATGGCAAAAGTTAGGCGGGTAGCACTGATTTGCAGTACTAGGTTTCCCCATTCGGAAATCCCCGGATCAAAGGTTGCTTGCCACCTCCCCGAGGCTTTTCGCAGGCTACTACGTCCTTCATCGTCTTTTGGTGTCAAGGCATCCACCATATGCCCTTAATTTGTCTAGTCACAAGAACTGTAAAAACATATTTTATTGTATCGGAATTTCAATAGATTAAAATTCCGACCCCGACTCTCTGGGTCGGGGAACTCAGATAGGCGCACTAAACCCGATACGACCCAGCACTTTTGCAAAAAGTGCTGTCCGAAGGGAGATAGTGCCGAACGAAGTGAGGACTATCTGGTGTTTCAGTTCTTGTTTGAAATGTATTTTTAGATGCTCATTACTTTATTAAATTGTCAAAGAACATACATTTAATGAATAATGCCAAATGAATAATGAACTATTTTGTTATTGTTATTCATTACGCATTCAAAATTATGCATTAAAAAAACCGCTTTCCAAGCGGTCTTAAAAAGAGTAGCAAAGCAATACGCCTATTTAACCGCTTGGATATTTAAGGATTAATTTTTTTGATCTCATATAACTTAATTTTTCGCTTATTTCTCCCAAAATGTGGACAACCTATGGTTAATTAATATTTTACATTATGTATTATACGTCTTTTAAAAATTCTGTCAAGTCTTTTAAAGTTTTATGGCCGAATCTTCTTTTGTCTTAATATTATACAAACTTAAAAATTTTGTCAAATTTTATATTTTATATTTTTTATAGATTTTTTGTTTTGTGTTAGGTAATGGATGATGCGGGCGATTTATTATTCTTTTTTTCCGCCTATTCTATTTATATTATTTTAACCTTAAACCTATTTACCTTTGCTTCCTTTCTCAATAAACTTAAATTTGTTCCTTGTCCTTCAGTGAGATTATTCGAATTAAATCCATTTTTAACTGTAAGTTTTAACACAGGTATAGGCTTATAGCTTTTACCGTCTATTTTTATATCTTCTAAATTAGTGAGCAGAATCATTTTTAAGAGCCCGTCTTTAATATCTTCAAGAGACGGCAAAAAGTTTGTTTTACTATATTTACCTTCTATTAAGTAAATACTTTTTTTACTTATTTCTACTTCATCTGAGGTAAAGTAATAATAACCACCCAAGTAATTTTTAATCGTAATAACAGCTTTAATCCCCGACAATTGCTCTTTTGGCTGGGCGGTTAAACTTTCTCTTTTTTGGGCTTTTTTGGCTAATTTTCTAGAAAGGGCCATAAATTTCTCTTTGCCTTTCAGTAATTGTTCGACTCTTTTCTCTGCAGAACTTCTGGAATGTATTTCTACTTTTAATTTTTTCGAGATTCTATTATAAGATTTCAACGCTTTTTGTCCTATTTTCCCAACTTTATCGATCTGAGTAAGGTTCCAATGTAATGCGTCTGATTGATAAGGCAATATTTTTTTAATTTCCTTTTTGAGGTAAACAACATCAAATCTTTGGTTGGTAATTTTATGTCTATATCTTTTACTTCTCTCTGCCTCCTTGTAGTAGGCAATTATCACATAGACACCCAATAGACTCATTAAGGAAATTGTATCCCATTGAAGAAAGTCTCTATCTCCTTCTTTTCCTTCGTCTTTCATAACTGGAATAATAGTAATCTTTTTGCCAAAGAAATCCAAAGAGTTATATACTCTAGCATAAGGATAAGATCTGGTTCTTTTTGAGGATACCCACCAACTAATCGCGATTTTATTTTCTGGATCTATTTTTAAGATAAAGGTCGCTTTCTTAGATAATGCTTTGTCTAAATTTTTAATATCAAAAACTTCTAGTTTTCTACAGAGAAACGGTGTATATTTTATGCCAGTGATCTTAGCGAATAGGTCCATATTTTCCTGGTTTACGATAGATAATTTCGAATTTGTCGTTATTGTTTAATAAGGTGGTTTGCTTACCAAATCCTAATTTCTTTTTAATGATTGATGCAAGAGATTTCTTTATTTCTATACCAATACTATTCCTTCTTAGATTGCGGGCGACTTTCATCGTTGTACCACTTCCCGCGAATGGATCTAAAATTGTTTCATCTTTATACGAAAATAATTTAATTGCTCTGTAAGGCAATTCTTCAGGAAAAGCAGCGATATCCTTTTCCAATAGAGAGCCTGGCATTACGTTATTCATTGCCCAAAGAGTCATATACCATTTATTATCGGAAAATTCTTTTTTATCTATTTTTGAAGCTTCTCTTATCTCTTTAGAAATTGAATGATAATTAAATTTACCTTTCTGAAAGATAATAATACTTTCTAGTAAATTATCCGGATAAAAATACATCGGATAGGGATTTTGGAGGATAACGCCACTTCGTCTACTGATCCTTAAATAACCATCGGGTTTTTTCCAAATAATTCTATCGCGATACCTAAAACCTGCCTCGAGAAAAATCCTTGTAGCATCAGCGACTATTGGGAATTTCTCACTGTTGATAAGCATGTCGTCAATATTCAAGACAGCAATTCTTCCTTCTTGTATAACTCTATAAGTCTCCTCTGCAAATTTTCTTAAAACCCCTAGATATTGCTCGTAATTCTTAAATAATCCCTTGTAGTCAAAAGGGGCATTGAAATATGGCGGCGAAGTTACCATTAAATGCACACTATTATCTGAGATTTCTTCCATATTTATGCAGTTACCAATTATAAGTTTGTGATATGTAGTCATGGTGTTATTTTAGTAATGTTAGCTCCCTTTTTCCTGATATGCCCTCTTTTCTTCTTTCTGATAGTTCCTATTAGGATATTGTGAGTTATTGTATAACAAACCCACAGAATTTGTCAAATTTTTATAGGTTATAATTGCGGTATGTAATTTTTAAATTTGGTAATTAAATCTCTTGTTTTTTCCTTGGCTTTTTGAGAAAGGGGAGTAAAAGGACATTGGGGACCCTGGCCAATACCTATTATTTTAAGTGCTGTTAAGACTCCGGGAACATTAGCTTTTTTTTCATTTTTTGCGTAAAGAATAGAATATAAATAATCTAAATCTTTTTGTAATTTTTTTGAGATTTTTTTATTATTTCTTTGATCAAATAAATTTCTAGGGAGTATTGGAAAAATATTAGCAGCACTTGGCACTAATCCATTTGCTCCAAATTCAAGGGATTTACTTGCCAGAGCTTCTTCGCCTTGTAAAACCTTGAGATTAGTTTTTTCTAATAATTTTTTACAATAATTCAAACTGCCAGAACTATCTTTTATTCCTATTATTTTTTTGTTCTGGGCTAATTTTTTTACGATAAGGATATCTAAATTATTATTAGTAAGTTGGGGAAGGTTATATAGAATAAGAGGACTATCTTCGACTTTTTCTATAATTTTTTGAAAATACTTTAAAAGTTCCTCGTTGGTATGCTGAAAAAAATAAGGGGTAGAGAGAACTATCCCGTCTATATCTTCGGATTTTATAAAATTGATTTTATCTATCACTTCCCATGGAGTATTGCCCGGCGTTCCCACTAAAATTAGAAATCCATTCCTTTTATTCCTAAAATTTATACATACTTTTATTAGTTTCGATAATTCGTTTTTATTGAGATGTACACTCCCACCGGTGGTACCAGAAAGAAAGACACCATCAATATAAGGAGTAACATAATTTAAAAGTTGACGGGTAGAAGAAATATCAATATATTTTCCGCCTTTTTTGAAAATAGTTACTAGTGGGATTATAATTCCCTTGAGTTTATCTTTGGTTGAACTTAATTTATTTTTCATATTAATAGAAGCCATAGAACGCCAAAGTTATGTTTTGCACCAATTTACGCTTTAGAAGTAACACTAATATACAAACTCGTATGAATAAATTTAATAAAATTAGTTTAAATATTATTCGTATTTATTCGCGAGCCCCGACAACCTTTAATTTTTACTATAAATGAAAATCGGAACTAATTCGCCCCCGTTATAACGGGGGTTCGCGAGAAACTATACGGTTGATATATTAGTTAGTATTCACATATAAAATGGGCGAGGAGAGACTCGAACTCTCAACCCTTTCGGGATACGGTCCTAAGCCGTACGCGTATACCAAATTCCGCCACTCGCCCTTACTGTTTTATAATATTAGCACAAAATATTAAATTTTTAAATTCAAAATTTAGGAACGAGTACAGACTATGGTAATTGTTAAAAATTTTTGATAAAATAAATTTGGGTAAGATGGCACCCCACCCCTTCCTATATATTAATCTTGTTAGATTAGTGTTTCGTTGATTTCTTGATAAAATCCGCTCATAGCTCAACTATTATCCCGAGTTTTTTCCGCTCATAGCTCAATTGGCAGAGCAGGGGCCTCTTAAGCCCAAGGTTGCAGGTTCGATTCCTGCTGGGCGGAAAAAGGATCGGGATTAAGCCAAGGTTACAGGTTCTCCCGATTTTCACTAAATCTGCGATTTAGATTGAAAATCTATGATCCTCTATACCAATGCTAAATTAAAAATTTAGATGGCATCGGAAGACTCCTGTTGAGCGAATTTTATCGGGATTAGGCCCAAAGTCGGGGGTTCGTCATTGCACCGCGTGGGGTGCATGACGCCCTGAACCCTACGTGATTTAAGGCGATTCCCTTCACACATATAAAATTAGCTTAATCGCTTAATTAACTTCATCTTGGGCCGTTAGCTCAGTTGGTAGAGCATCGGTTTTGCATACCGAAGGTCGGGAGTTCGAGTCTCCCACGGTCCACCAAAGTTTATTTACAGCGGAATTTGCCTCGCTTGGGGCGGAGTTTATCCCGTACCGAGCTTGCTCTGGTGCGGGACCCCTCGCTTCGGCGGGCATTTCGGCGGATTTGGAGTGCGTATTTTGCTTCGCAAAATGCGCCGCAAGAAAAAGAAGTGTTGCC
>Ga0210017_1003099_pt1 | contig 14087 bp, 16 predicted proteins | sample CryGeyCG2014_020_FD_183966 | JGI IMG/M metagenome (GOLD analysis project Ga0210017, IMG submission 183966) | Groundwater microbial communities from aquifer - Crystal Geyser CG08_land_8/20/14_0.20 (SPAdes) (version 2) | ecosystem: Environmental > Aquatic > Deep subsurface > Groundwater | place... | reverse complement strand
TTTGCGCATCCCCTACCCCGTAATTTTTACTCTAATTTCAACTACAAAAAGAGTAACATAGTATTTTGAGGGATGTCAACCCTCTATTCTCTTATAAAAAAAGTACTAGAGAAACCCACTATATTAGTTGCAAATTTATTTAGCCAAGACTCGTACCTATCAAAAGAATATCCTAACCCGGATGCTTGACAAACCTTATGGCTCGATATTACAATATGCGCATTGCCTACGCATTATGAACAATAAATTAAGGAAAACTATGAAAGTAGCATTGATTGGTCTGGGTAACCAAACACTAAATGACCATATCCCTTCCCTGCTAAAAAGACGCGACGTGGGTATTTCCATGGTATGTGACGTAAGCAATAATGCTATCCGTTTATTTTCTGAAAAATATCCTGATTTATCAAAGACCGTAGAAAAATACAAAGATTTTACAAAAATGCCATTGCCTGATGTAAGTTTTGTTGTCCTTTCTTTACCCCACGATAAATATCTCAAAGTTATCAATATTCTAGTCAAAAAAAGGATTCCATTTATTAAAGAAAAACCATTTGCGAGAAATAAAAAAGAGATGAGGAAAATACTTTCGTTACCGGACATTGAAAGGTATTGTTTCGTATGTAGCCAGAGAAGATATAGCTCTCTCTATAAAAAGGCGTTGGAATTGAAAAAAGATGTTGGTAAGCCATACTTATTTAACATTATTTATACTCTTAAGATTCAGAATCCACATCGAGGCTGGAGAGGCAACACTGTTAAAGCGGGTGGAGGGTGCCTTATTGATATGGGATATCATATTATAGATCAGTTGCTATGGTGGTTTGGAGAACCTGAGAAAATCTTTGTCTCAAAATCAAATCTAGCAGTCCCAAAAATTAAAGACTACGCCGAAGATACCTCTATAGTTTCCTTCAAGTATAAAAACGGCTTACAAGGCTCGATCATTTTATCTAGGTCCGCTGGCGAAAAGAAAGAAGAATATAACTTAGTTGGATCGAAAGCCCAAATCGTTGGAAACAAAAGAAATTTAGTCCTTAAGAATAAGGAAGGTAAAATTTTACTTGAACTAAATAACAAGAACAACTCCGAAATGATAGATAACCAACTAGATTTTTTTATAAAACGGGTCAAGGATGGTAAGGACTTTTCGGATATCTTATTTCAACACAAGAAGAATATGGAATTCATCAACCGTTGTTACAAATTAGCATCAAATTAAAAAAATGAAAACTAATTACAAATATATTTGGCCTAAGATAACTAAAAGAACAATTAAGGCGGTTCTTAAGGAGCTTGAAAAAGGAGAAATATCCATTTATGACCGCTCTGGTATATTTGAAAAATTTGAGAAGAGATTTGCTTCCTATCATAAAGTCAAATACGCTCTACTTACAAGTTCGGGGACAGCAGCTTTGCACAGTACCATGGTAGCCTGTAACTTCAAAAAAGACGACGAAGTTATATGCCCAGCGTATACCTTTTACGCAACAGTAACTCCAATTTTCCAGACAGGAGCAATCCCTGTCCTGTGCGATTCAAAAGAAGACGGAAACATAGACCCAACAAAAATTACTGCTTTAATCACACCTAAAACTAGGGCCGTAATTGTCACTCATATGTGGGGTATTCCCTGCGATATGGAAAAAATCGTAAATATCTGTAAGAAACATAAACTATATTTAATTGAGGATTGTTCGCATGCACACGGAGCGAAAATCGGAAAAAAACATGTAGGTACTTTTGGTGACATTGCGGCCTTTAGCCTACAAGGACAAAAAATTATTACTGGTGGTGAAGGAGGGATTCTGATCACCAATAAAAAGGAATTATATGATAGAGCTTTACTATTTGGACACTATAATAAAAGATGTAAACAAGAAATAGATCCAACTTCACCATATTATAGCTACGCCATTACCGGCTTTGGTTTGAAGTTAAGGGCGCACCCTTTGGCTATAGCCATTGCAGATGAACAGTTTAATCACCTAGATCGTTGGCTAGAATCAAAAAATAAAAATGCTGAATATCTGACTACCTTGTTAAAAGGTATAGAGGGGATAAAAGCTCCTACTACAAAAAACAACCTCCGACCTAGCTGGTATGCTTATGTAATTCAATTCGATCAAAACAGATTCGATATCACAGTGGATGAGATATGCAAAGAGTTGATAGAAAAAGGCATTTTAGATGCCGATAAACCTGGGTCTACTTGTCCACTTAATATGTTGAGGCTCTTTCAAGACCCAAGTTTGCTTTATCCAGAATATAAAAACCAAGTTAAATATAAAATTGAAGATTTTCCGAACGCCAAAAAGTTTTTTGATCAGGCAATTAAATTGCCTATAGACATTTATCAAGGGAAAAAATATCAAGCTGTATTAAATAAATACGCCCAAATAATAAAGAAAGTCGTTAAGAGGCATTTGATTGTTAGCTAAAATGTTGGAAAGAAGATATCAACAACCATCTGCCTTTGAAATAGGAGAAAAAGAAAATCTTATTGAAAGTGTCGGCATGTCAGTTTTGTTGCTAAAGCCAGAGATTAGTCTTTTAGAGTTAGACGAACAAACAAGGCTCACCCAGCTGATTGAAGCCCACTTTGCCCTCTATGGAGAGCCTGTTTTTGTTTTTCCTGTTTTTATAGACAGAGAGACTGCAGAAAAGCTGTGGCAAAGAGACGTTGAACAATACCCCTGGGCAGAAAGCTACTATGAACACATGACATCTTCAACCAGTGTCGCAGTGATTTTAGTAGGACAAGAATCTGCTTCCTCCTTAAAGAGAAAGATCAGAACAGAAATGGCTGATTCGATTGCCCGTATTAAAAAAGTATTGTGTTCAGACTTCAACCCCGATATTGTTCATGGTTCAGATCCTAATGATGGACTATTGGAGTTGCAAACTTTTATAGAAGTCGTTCAGAAGGATACGCGGTCAAATTAAAAATTTCCACTTTTCATATCTTCTTTTATCAAACCGATTATGTATTCTGTTTTGGAAACCTTCTTGCTTTGACTTACTTGGGTAATATAACTATCAATCTTATTTGGCATCACTAAATTAAAACGAGTTTTAATATGCTTGTTCTGTTCAAAGAACTGATCCAACTCATTTATCAAAGTTTTTTCGTCAGAATAAATTTCGCTTTTTAGGAGCTTCGACTTGATTGAATCAGCAAACCTGCTTCTTTTTAAATTTGAATTTTTGTGCCTCAAAAAGAGAACTGGTTTACCCAAAGAGATCGACTTCGTTAAAATATAGCCAAGACTCAAACTAACTTCTGATGCCTCAATAACCACACACTGTGCTTGAGATACCGACTTGGCTACTTTAGTAAAAATTTCTTCAGGCAGACGATCAGAGCCATGTTCATTAGTTTCTTTTAATAGGTCGTTCATCAGCTGATGCCCGGTCTTAAGAAGGTGTTCCCTTATTGTCTCAAGATATCCCCTGTATGTAGGTAGTCCACTTCTAGAAAATTCGAGAAGAATTTTCATTTATTATAAAACCTTATGGTATAATCTAAATGCCCCTCGAATTACCTTCTTGGTTTCGTCAGACATGTCACATTGCTCTATTTCACCCTCAGAAATCCAGTTGAAATTCTGATGCTCATTGCTTATCTTTACTTCGGAAGAGTCAGAGGTAACAATAAAGTTTATCTGGGTTGAGTCTCTGATTTCGTTTGGTTTTTCAATCTTATACTCAAAAACAGAACATGGTTGAATAATTTTGACATCCAATCCCGTCTCTTCTTTTATTTCTCTTATTAAGGAATCGTGTGAAGATTCAAAAAACTCTCTTTTACCACTGGGAAGCTCCCACATTTCAGGATAAATATCCTCATCAGCGCTTCTTTGCAAAATAAGAACTTTCCCCTGTTTGTTAAAAACAACTCCTGCAAGAACAATTTTTTGAACAATAGTTTTACCTGTCATAAACACTAAATTTCTACTAAAATAGTATACAATAGAAACGAAAGAAATACTATGGCAGTAGAAGATGGAGGGTCTCTTGGTAAAAATAAAGATATCGAGTCAGGAACGCCAACAAACATAATGACAGAAGATACTTACAAGTCCTTGAAAAGATCGAGGGAGGATGCCGAAAAGCATCTTAGGGAAGCTCTAAAAAGTATAGGAGAAGCCGGTGATACTTCGGACTGGCACGATAACTTTGCTTTTGATGAAGCACACCGTCAAGTAGACTTTTGGTCTTCGGTAATCAGGATGAGAAGTAGTCAGCTAAAAAATGTTATTTTTATTCAACCAAGAGTTGAAACAGATAGAGTCGGCTTGGGAAATGCGGTTGAATTAGAGTTTGATAATACAGGGGGAAGTGAAACTTTTCTTGTTTTAGGACCGATCGACACGGTGTTTCGGGAGGATTCTCTTTCTTACCAAACCCCAATCGGTCAAAGGATCTTGGGTCAACCTGCAGGCAAAACGATAGAATTTAGTAACGATGACCAAAAAGTAAAAGTGAAAATTATAAAGATTTTACCAGGCAATTTTTAGTTTATGTCAAAAATAAAAGAAAGATCTACTGGGATAAGGAGACATCAGTGGTTGGCGATCGAAGGGGCTGACGCCGTTGGTAAAACGAAATTGGCACAGGAGCTGTTTATGTGGCTTAAAAATAAATATCCAGAAATAAACCCCTTTTTAATGAAAGAATTTTCGTTTTCACCAATAGGTCGTTTAATTCAAGAAATAATTAATGATAAAACATTTTTTATGCTTGAAAATAACAAACATATTCCGATCGCCGAAACCTTAGTCTTGGGATCTGACTTTATATTTCAACAAGAAGAAATAGCCAAAAAGGATCGGGCAGATAGAAAAAGCGTCATTGTTTCTGATAGAGGAATTTATTCTTTTTTTGTTTATCAAGGTATCAGGCTAAAAAACGTTTATGGTAACACCATAGACTGGTATAAGTGGATAGAAAATATCTTTTTGCCAATAGGTATACCAAACCTCACATTATGCCTTAGTTCTCCACTAGATCAAATTGAACGCCGGTTGAATGAAAGGGGAGATAAAGTAACACCCGAAAGTCTAGATTTCATCGATCAAGCCCAGCGTGAATTTCTGCGGCTGGGAGGACAAAGGGGTTCTAAGTCGTTTATTGTCCTTGAAAACATTAATGGTAAATTTGATGAAATTTTAAATCGTGCTCAAAATGTGGTAAAAGAAATTCTTATCCCATATTGTTTCTAACTAAGAAACTAAGAAGCCATAAATAAATAAGTAGGGTTTTGCAAGGATACCCTATAAAGGATAAGTCAAGTCCCTTTTGGAGCAACCCCCTCCCCGTAATTTTTACTCTAATTTCAACTACAAAAAGAGTAACATAGTATTTTGCAAGATGTCAATATGATAAAATAAAGTAATGGTAAACAAAAATAAAGAAAAACTTTCTGTTTATTTTTCTGCCCCTTCGGCTTTTTGTTCTAATAAAATCTTACTGAATAAAATTGTCAAATCAATAGAAAGTGCTGGAGGAAAGATTATCCTCAAATGGTTTGAAGACAAAACTAAACTTTCCCCAAGGTCTTTATTCAAAGAAGCAACCGAGGCTATAAAATCAGCCGATATCATGGTAGCAGAAATTACCTATCCCTCAACCGGAGTTGGCCAACAAATTGCTTTTGCCCTTTCCTGGAAAATTCCCGTAATTGCAATTTACAAAAAAGGTGCCAATAATCCGTCCCGATTTACAATCGGGACTCCTTCTGAACTTCTCTCAGTTGTCGAATACAATGAAAACAACTTAAAAACGATACTGGTTGAAAACTTCAATAACTTTTCTAAAAAGGAGTTTGAAAAATTCAATTTTATCTCTACCGGAGAAATTAATGATTATCTGAAAAAAACTAGCTTATCCTTTGGCCTCTCAAAATCACAACTTTTAAGAAAAATTGTACTAGACTGGATCAAAAATCACCAAAGTAAGTAGAAAATAGCCTCCTCTTTCCGCCTTTACTCTATAATACTTCTCCAAACTAACCGTTGACAAACTTTTATACTGATGATAGTATCCATCCTATAATATCCTCGTGGCGCCACGTGGTGCCATGAACAAAAGAATGATATTTATCGCTGGAGCTCACAATACAGGAAAAACAACTCTTGCCGAATATCTCAAAAAATGCGGCTTTCTCCATGTCGAGACAAGCGAGATCGTCAGAAACAAACATCAAGAACTCGCTCCCGATATTGAATTTCATCAATGGGCTTCGGAACAAGGACACGGATTTGACGGTTTTATTATGGAGTCTGTTTTGAAAGCAAGGGCTACTGTAGAAAATTCCAACGGTGAACTAAAAGATGTCGTAATCACAGGAAATCGACAATTAACAGGCATTAATTACGTTTGTAAACAAGTTCCCCCTTTGGCAAACACAGACCATCTTGTTGTTTTCTTAAACGCAAATGAAAGAATACTTTTTGAAAGACAAAAACAAAGAAAAGATAGACCATGCTCTCTGACTTTCGAAGAATTCAGGGAGAGATTTCTCGGTTACGACCAAGCAATGGGTATAGAAAAAATAAAAGAGGCTGCGCATTGTATTGTTTATACAGACAAACCAAAAGAAATGGTCTTGTCGGAATTTGTTGGATTCCTCCGAGAGAAAGGTTATTCTTTACCTTTGGTAGAAAGTATTTTAAGTAACCCGGAAACTGAGTTATCGAATCATAAAGAAAGACTGTCACTTTGATTTTTTAAATTAAATGCCAAACCATTTTTCGAATCAAAATAGTCTAATAACAATACCTTGCCATTGGGATAAGGAAGTAATCTGGAAAATTCTATCGCAAAATTCACCCGGTAGAGGAATTACTGTAAAAGAAGTATATGGTGTACTGGCGAAAGGTGGACCTGTGGGTCATGGACGATCAAGCAAGGCTGTGGTCCAAGTGACCCCAGAAGACGCTGTCGCCTTTGTAAGGTTTTTACACGCAGAAGGTTTAAAATTTACCTATTTACTCAATGCCCCTTTTCACTTTCACCAAGACTCAGAACAAAAAAGACAATTAGATCAATACCTGGATTGGATTCTTGGAGAACTCAAACCAGACGCTCTTATGATTTCTTCACACGAGCTTATGCAATATGTCAGGCAAATAGACAGGGAAGTTGACATTCATGTTTCAACCATCGCAAGCGTTAAAGACACTGAAGGGTTAGTAAAATTTATGGATGTTAAACCTGTCAGATTAGTTGCCCATCACGATGTTGGAAAAATTTGGCAGAACCTAGAAAGGCTAGTAGATTTCGGAAGGAAAAATAATGTTGCAATTGAATTAATGACAACAGAGAGCTGTCTTTTCCAATGCCCAAATAGAGAGAGACATTATGAACATTTGGCAAGAAAAGGAGCTTCTGATACTCCTTTTCACCTAACTTGTAATGCAACTAAATTCACCCACCCTCGTGAATTTCTAATGGCAGGTGGGGTTATTAGGCCGGAAGACGTTTCATTATATGAAGAATTGGGAATAAATTGTTTTAAATTAACCGGAAGATCCAAACCGTCAACCTGGTTACCTGAAACAGCTTCCGCATACCAAAAAAGAGAATATGGCGGAAATTTAATTAGACTTTTAGGGATTGACCCTTCGTTAAGAGCAGAAGAATGGCTCTTTGTTAATAATAAAGCTCTTGAGGGATTTGCTGCTAATTTTCCCCGATATGGTAGTAATGAAGAAAAAGCTAGTTATTGTGATGCTTGGGCAATCAAATTGTATTCCGAAGGAAATATAAGAATTTCTGACGGTACCCAATACTTGATTGAAGGGCAGACATTATCTTTGGTCGGACAGGGTGGAGAGAAAATCGCCCCGATAATCATAAAAGAGAGGGGAAGATAAATGCATAATGAACAGTAAACAAAATTACCTTAAACAAGCGCAAAATATCAAATTAAAAGGTAAATACGATTATAATGTCTCCAGTAATTTTGACGAAAGATACAGGGAAGTTTTTCCTCAATTATCCCCCAAACAATTTGTCGTTCTGGCCAATAGATACCCCAATTATGCCAACTGTAAAACTGCAGAAAAGATAAAACAAAAGTTTGGGCTAAAAAACATTATCTTGGGCGCAGGCAGCGAGGACTTAATAATTAAATGCAATAAAATTATTAGGTCAAAAGGCTGGAAAACAGGAGTCATCTTGCCAACTTTTTATAGGATCACAGAGACTCTCAAAGAGTGGCAACCAATAACTAAGGATAAATTTTTAGGAAACGAATTAAACGATATGGATATTATTTGGGTCTGTAATCCTAATCCCCTGGATGGTCAAATAATCGAGAAAAATATTCTTTTGAATATTTTCAAAAAGAACAAAAAGATTATCTTTTTAATTGACGAAACAACGATTTTCTTTTTAGATAATTGGCAAGGTTTTTCTTTTCTAGGACAAACTCCAAAAAATGTGCTTGTAATAAATTCATTTAGTAAATTATTCGGACTCTCGGGGTTAAGAGCCGGCTTTGCCTCAGGCAATCTAAATTTACTCCATCTTTTACAACAGGAAGGAACCACTTTTCCTTTTACCTCAATTACTGAGAGCTTTGTTGAGAGTATTCTTAAAAATGACAGATTTTTTGAAAACATTAGGATTGAAATTAAGAAAAATAAAAATGAGGTTGAACAGATTCTCAAGCAAAACACAGCAATAGAAATTAAACCATCCGAAACAAATTGCATTTTCTGCCGCTATAAAAAAAACCAAAGTCTTTACCGTGATCTATTGAAAAAGGGCATTATCAGCCTGAACCTCGATCAACAGTTTGGCATTCCTAGACAAGGTTGGGTCCGACTAACTGCCCATAGTTCAAAAAAATTACATAAAATATTAATCGCAAAAATAAAATTTTTAAATCGGGAGGGTAAAAATGAAACAAAAAACTGATTTTAAACCATTCAAGGTGGGTACTGTTTTTAATAAAGTCAAAGGTGGTCCCTACTCTGTCAAGCCAAAACTTAATTATGTAAAAATTCGCTACCCAAGCCGCCTGAATGTTATGGCAATTGATCCTAGCAAAATTGCAACAAACCAAAACCTGGTTTACACTCCAGGAGAAATTATCCTCAAGGTCAAAATATACAAGACCGTTTCTGTAAAAATAAATCGAACCGGTAAAATTTCCATTACCCCATCTTCAAAAAGGCTTTCTCTTGTTCGCCATTCGGCAATACTTATGCAAAAAGCCCTAAATTTTAAGGAGGGATTGGAAATCGATGTTGATAACAAAAGCGAACTCCGTCATGTCGGGTTAGGCTCAAGCAGTGGGCTAATTGCCGCTGTTGCTTGTGCCGTCAACGAACTTTTCGGCAGACCAATCTCACCAACCAACCTCGTTCAGTATTTAGCACAAAACCATGGAGAGGAAATTGATAATTCCCCTAAGCTAATCAATCCTGTTCAATGTATTGGCGGATCAGCCGCGGCTGGTCTATTTAAGGGGTCGTTTATTATTCTTGCCGGACAAAGCAGGGTCATTCAATCAATGAATCTTGATAACACTTACAAAATTATGATCGGTATTCCTAAAGATTTTGTTGAGCTTGATTCAAAAGTTCTTCTAGAAAAAGAGCTTTCTGTAATAAACAAGTTTATTAACTGCGGCAAGAAGTATGGACCGGCAATCGCCTATCGTGTTTTACATAAGGTTCTTCCGGCAATGGTAGAAGGTGACCTAAAAACTATCGGAGATCTGGTTTTTGATTACCGGTTTAAAATGGGAAGTATCAAAAATTGCTCATATACATACCCTAAATTAGTCAAATTAACTAACCGGCTGTCGTTTTTAAAAACAAGGGGTTTTGTTGATATGCTTTCGATTTCTTCTGTCGGACCAGCAATCTTTGCTGTTGCTAAGGATCTCAAAATTTGTCGAGAAGCATTTGAAAAAGAAAACTTGAATATTTATATCACTAAGCCGGAAAATAATGTTTATCAAGTTCTTGAAAAAAAATGAAATTCAGATGAAAACAAAAGAAAATATTTTTTGGAATGATCCGACAACAATAGCTTGGTTTAATAATGAACCAGCCCCTGAATACTGGAAAAAATTTTTCGAAGCAGCTGACAAAACAAAAATCAAAAAGGTTTTGGATCTTGGCTGCGGAGCAGGCAGAAATGCTCAACTTTTATACGAGCTTGGTTATGATGTTTATGTTTGTGATCTCTTCGACGGAATGGTTACCGCCACTACCCAAAGATTGATCAAGGCCGGAATGAGCCTAGAAGAAGCAAGAGGAAGAGTAGCAAAAACCTCGATGCTCCACCTTCCATACCAAAGCTGTACCTTTGACGCAATTGTTAGTAACGGAGTATATCATAATGCTTTTTCTGTGGAGGAACTAGAACAATCTGTCAAAGAAAGTGCTAGGGTTCTGGGACCGGAAGGTTTTCTGTGTTTTAATCTTTTTTCCTCTGCAACAATTGCCTCAGACCTTGTGAACCTGGGGGAAAATGTTTACCTTACGAAAGAAGGGTTGCTCATGGTTCTTGTTACAAGAGATCATTTTCTTTCTCTCGCAGGAAAATATGGGCTTGTACCAACCGGAGAAACAATTGAATATGAAAGAGAAGTGTCTACTGGGAAAAGATCAGTAATAAGAGGAATTTTACAAAAGAAATCTTAAAGTCTCTTTTGTAAAGCAATAAATTCGGCAATTTTTTCGTAGCCTTGATTCCAAATATATAATCGTTCTTCTTCAGGATATTCTGTAATCGCTCTCTTTTCATCTAGCAATCTAATCAAACCGTTCCACCCTTTGGGATTTTCCCCTTTTATTTTCTCCCCAAAGGTCATCGGAACTTGGAAAACCGATTCAAAAGTTTTTCCGTCTGGTTCTGCATAAACTGTAGCTACCTCGAAATAACCCTTATTATTCCCTATCAATTTTATTAATTCAGCCAATTTTGGGGCTGCAATTTTCTTTTCGATATAATTTGTATATGGACCAGGAATTCCCAAGGCCTCAATAAACAAACTATGGTCCTCTCTTATTGCTGGAGAATTTAAGTCTCTTGCTACTTGTAAGGCGGTAAATTTGGCGATTGCTAGGCTAGTCTCATCTTGAATTTCTGGATAATCTTTCTCCACCGATCGGAGAGTTATTCCATATTTCCCAAAAACACTATTGGCTGCCATTAATTTTCCAGGATTTCGCGTAGCCAAATAAATTGAGGCTGACATTTATTTTATATATTAGCCCTTGAAATACTTAATATTTTTACTTCTTGTTTTGATGGTTTAGTTAATGTTACTTTCGCTCCAACAGATTGTCCCCTAATCGCCTGGCCCAAAGGACTCATAAAGCTAATGACTTCAACCGTCTTTTCCTCTTCCCCGCTTCTCGCTATTTGCGCATCATCTGGTCCCAATAAAACCCCCTTAATTTTAAATCCATCCTCGTATTCCAACTCTACAATGCAACCTAAATCTGCTTTTGACAAATCTTCCGAGGGAGTAATTATACTTACATCTTCAAGGTTGCCAATCATAGCAATTTGAGCCCTGAGAAAGTTCTTTCTGTCCTCGGTAGCTGGATCGTCATGAAGAGCTTGTCGTTGATGACCACCTTCGCTACCAGCCCCCAACCCGGTAAGCTCTTTCTTAGATTTATCTTTTCGGGTTAATAATTCTTCTAAGGTTGCCTTTGTCATCACCCTCTCTGCACTTGTCATCTTGGTGTAATATAGTAGCATAATTCTCTCAATTCCTCAAGAATTCGCTAATCCTCCGTAGAAATCCGCCGTGACAGGAAAAATGTTAAGGTAAGGCTAACGATGAGGTTATACTAGAGGTGTGAACGTATTACACCCTAAGGGTGTGAAGCTACAAAAATTTGACAAACACTAAAAGTTATGATATAAGCAGTAAATTGATCAAAAGCCGGTTACGGCTTTGAGCTTAATAAAACATTGCGTTAACAACATAGATAACCGAGCTTTGGGCTCGGTTTTTTCGTAGACATTAACGTTACTAACATAATCTGATCCGAGAATTAGCTCTCGGAAACCAGAAGCTCTTTGAGATATTCAGTTGATGCTCGATAGTTCTGAGCACCTCAATAGCGAGGTGTTTCGTTGAACTAAATCGGCTAGCCAGGAGGCTAAGGTCATATGGGCCGACATCCCTCGTATCCGCCGGGCTTTCCGAAGCCCTTTTATGTCACAAGGAGGCAAGTCGTGTTTGGGCCACAATTCCCTTCGCCACTCGGTGACCTGCTTCGCCGTTCTGCTTCCGGCTATTACGTCACCACAGATGGCAGGGTGGTACGGACAGCAAAGGAAGCGATCCAGGCGAACGTGGGCTTCGAAGAGGTTGCGAACACTGGCTCAGGATGCGGGCAGGATCCAGAGAACATGGTAGAACCGCCGAAGAAGTAGCCTAGTTGTCGCTTAAACTGAATAAGTGGTAAACCGAGAGAAGATTGCTGAGAAATCAGTATCCATGTGTACCACCATGGTAGGCAAAAAACCCAATCTTCTTTCGTTCTCTTTAACTTGATAGGCTCGTCACTCCAACCTTTATCCTTGGTATGTTAAAATAATTATCAGCTGAGTGGAGAAAAGGTAAATCAGCTCCCTTAAAAGCAATGGCCCTACCCTTTCTCTGTTCTTCGCTAAAATAAATTAATGTTGCAAGAAAAGATTGAAAAAATTTGCCAGGAGTATTATCAAAAATGTTCTAAAGAAGGTCTGAAAGTTAATTTAGGAAGGCTTCGTGCTCTTGCTACAATTTCGGCAAAGAAGGCAAAAGAAAATTACCTAAAAATCAATGCTCCTAAAACTTGCTCTGAAGAAGTTTATATTAGCTGTTGGGTTAGGGAAGCTTTGGATAGAAATTTTGTTCTAAAGACTCTTATAAAAGTTGACTTTAAAAATCCTCCTCCTGATCCTTACTATCAAGCACTGACTGATTATTTTTCTTTGTTCCCTACAGAGTTTATCCGTCCAATCAACAAAGAAATAAATAATACCGAACCTTCTAAGCGTTTACAAAAATGGGAAAGTTATTCCCTGGCTACCAAAGAAATAGAAAAAAGATTTGCAAAACTAATTGCCCAACGCAAAAAATACCTTTTAAAGGGAAAACAGCCCTTAATAGAAATTTTTTTAAGAAAATTTAAAATTCCTAGGGCGGATTATGAGAGATTTATAGAAAACAAGGAAGAGATAATAAACTTCTGCAATCAAATCTTGCCAAATGTTGGAGAACTCCCTGATTGGTTTTACTCAGAGTTGAATTTACCTTGCTTCGTTTGTAAAATCCAAAACTTTCCCCTCAGAAGCCTTGATGAAGTCATAAACTTTGTTTCCGACAAATATCTTCTTGTAAAGAAATTTAGGGCAAAAATAAAAGTAATAATGGCTGATAACACCTACATGATATATGACAAGAAGAGTGATTGCTTTTTAATTAAGATAAATGAAAACGTCAACTTTCGTCATCGGGCAATAGGCCTTATTCATGAATTAGGACATGTAATAAATTTTCTGAAGGACTTTCAAAAGGGCATAGATCCACTAGAGAGAGGAAAGTATATAGAGGAGAAGGAAGCTTTTAAGTTTGAATTGCAGGTTTTAGGAGAGTTGTCAGAAGATCTTCTTAAAGCAATTTTTGCGGATGTTTTGCTTACGTTCCGAAGGGAGATATTTGAAATAGACTTGTACGATAATCCTCATCAGGATATTGGCAAGCTCTATGCACACACCTTTAACAGGTGCTTCCCCGAGGCGAATCAAAAAAGAAATCCGTTTTATATTCTAGATGAGAGTATTGTAACTAACCCGTTTTCTTCACTGCACCACGCAATTGCTTATGCTGAAGTAATTTGGAATTTAATGCAAGATGTACCAGCAAAAAGAGACCTTGCGAAGCTAAAACTCTCTTCTTGAAAATCTTTGTTAATATTCTTTAACCATTGGCATCCACCTCCGAGCATTGGCATCCACCTCCGAGGTGGAACAGGTTCGCCACCTTGGGTACTCTCTAGCCCTTGAGATTTGGAAGCAATTTTTGAAACGGCAGCAGCAGCAACTGCTGCCAAGGC
>Ga0210017_1003098_pt1 | contig 14090 bp, 11 predicted proteins | sample CryGeyCG2014_020_FD_183966 | JGI IMG/M metagenome (GOLD analysis project Ga0210017, IMG submission 183966) | Groundwater microbial communities from aquifer - Crystal Geyser CG08_land_8/20/14_0.20 (SPAdes) (version 2) | ecosystem: Environmental > Aquatic > Deep subsurface > Groundwater | place... | reverse complement strand
GTAAAAACTTCATCCTGGGGAATGGCTTGTATTCTGAACACCATCTATCGGGTGGCTGACTTGGCTTTCGCTATCTTAGTTGCCTTTTCTGTCCTGATGATTCTTTTGGCCGCTTATACCTTTATGACTGCCGCCGGAACGCCGCAAAAAGTGGAGCAGGCAAGGAATTACGTTTTATACGCCATAGTCGGCTTGGTAGTGGCGTTTTTGGCCAGGGCAATTCCCTCTATTGTGGGAATGCTGATGTAGATTGCCGGAAAAAGCTGATTTGACAAAACTCCAGAACGCGCCCCCTGCCAAATTGCCGAGGTGGTGAAATTGGGAAACACGATAGGTTTAGGACCTATTGCCGAAAGGTTTGTGGGTTCAAATCCCACCCTCGGCATTTCAGAATTAAAAACCCCGATTTAATCGGGGTTTTTCTTCACATTGCGCGAAGCGCGTCCGTTCATTCCTTCTCTACTTCAAGTTTTATTTTCTTTACTTTTTGAATTTTCGGTATTCTAATAAGCAAAATCCCTTCTTTCATTATTGCTTTTGCCCGAGAAGAATCAATTTCAACCGGCGAAATCATTTTTCTTGAAAAAGGACCAAAATAGCATTCTCTTGAAAAATAGTCAATTTTTTCTTTTTCTTCCGGTTCCTCTCTGATTCCGGATATGGTTATAACGTCATCTTCAACCAAAATATCCAACTTCTCCGGTCTAACGCCGGCGATAGCCGACCTGATTATCAGTTCTCCCTCGGTTTGATAAACATCAACTGCCAACTCTCCTTCCTCCTTGTTTAAGTTTTTCAAAGAAAAACCTTGAACTAATTTCTCTTTTTTAACTTCTTTCTCTTCTTTTTTCTCTCCGCCAGTTGGCGGATTGACTTCCTGTTGTTTTTCTTCTTTAATTTCAGAGCTTTCCTCTTTAATTTTTTTTAGTTTTGAGTTTGGTTTTTTTTCCTCCTTTTCCACCGCCGTCAATTCAAGCCCCATTCCTTTTTTAATTTTTTCAAAAAATGATGACATAATTTATCTACGAAGTGTTATTTTTTTCAACCTTTTAAAACCTAAAGAAACAAAAATTGCCAGACCGACCAAAATAATTATTGGGATGACAATCCTGAGATTTCCTCCCATCTCCATTATAGAGAAATTGTAAAGTCCATGCAAGAGGGTACTTATCCCCAGCCCAATGATTATTGTTTTCAAACCGCCTTTTTGCTTGAAAAATGAAAGGGCCAAAAAATAGCCGACGATTCCCGAACTTAGGGCGTGCAAAAAAGTGACGGAAATAAAGCGAAAAATAACCAGAATCAGGGTTTCTTCAAGCGGTAAAAAAAATACTTCCGGAGATAAAAAAACCAAAATATTTTCCAAAGCCGCAAAACCCAGAGCCGCAATCATCATATAAATCATAGCGTCAATCGGTTCGTCAAATTCCGGGTCTCTAAGGACTTTATCCCTTACAACCAAATATTTTAGAAATTCCTCAACCAATGCCACCCCTAAAAACCAATAGACAATTTTAATGAGCAGGGAAGAGGAAAATCCGTCTAAAAAATCCCTGAATCCCGTTTCCAGCAAAATGACCGGCAAGGTAGCCAGCATTCCCCAAAAAAAGACCCTTAAAATAATTATTTTGGGTTCAGGATGAACGTCCTGGCGTAAATAAAAAAGCAGCCAGATAATACTGGGCAGGATGCCAAAAATGATGTAAAGGGAGTAAGACATTGTCAAAAAATTTCTAATTTCTAAACCGGCCAGTTCTCAATCATTAGGCATTGTTTTTTATTTTTCAGGGGTAGATTTTGATAAATTTCTTCGGTGATAAAGGGGACAAAGGGATGTAATAATTTTAGATTGGTATTTAAAATTTCCAAAAGCAGATATTGGCCGGTTTCTTTCTCTTTTTTATCATCGCCCCAAAGCCGTTTTTTCTGGTCTTCAATGATTTTGTCGCAAAAAGTGTGCCAGAAATAATGATAAACTTTCTCGGCCGCTCTATAAAATTTAAAAGATTCCATTAGTTTAGTAATTTCTTTATTAAATTTTTTTAAATTTTTGAGGATTTGCTTGTCTTTGATTTTTAATTTGGGATTGGCTTTCGGCTCATAATCTTTCAAATTCATTAAGACAAAACGGCTGGCATTCCAAATTTTATTGGTGAAATTGCGATAACCCTTGATTTTCTCTTCATAAATAACCGGGTCATTACCCGGAGCGTTGCCAACGAGCAAGGCCATTCTTAAAGCGTCGGCTCCATAGAGGTCAATAACTCCCAAGGGGTCAATAACATTTCCTTTGGACTTTGACATTTTTTGGCGGGTTTGGTCGCGGACTAATCCATGTAAATAAACATACCGAAAAGGTATTTTTCCCGTCACATACAATCCTATCATTGTCATTCTGGCTACCCAGAAAAAAAGAATATCCCAGCCGGTTTCCAGAACATCGGTCGGGTAGTATTTTTTAAAATCTCCTTTCTTGGCGGTCATTAAAGTGGCAAACGGCCATTGTCCGGAAGAGAACCAGGTGTCAAAAACTTCGCCGGAAACATTTTCCTTGTCCGGAATTTTAATTCCCCAGACAATTTGCCGTGAGATATTCCAGTCGCGGAGGTTTTTCATCCAGTGAAAAAATATTTTTTCAAATCTCTTAGGAATAAATTTTATTTTGCCGTCTTTAACGGCTTTTACGGCTAAATCCCTTAAGGAATATTTTTGACTTTTGGGCTTGGTTGTCATTTTGATAAACCATTGGTTGTCTAAAATAATGGGTTCGATGAGAGAGCCGCATTTATAGCAGGTGGCTATGTTGTGCTTGTAATTATGGTTAGTTTTTGCGGGGTCCAGCAGTCCTTTTGCCGCCATATCTTCTGCTATTTTTTGTCTCGCCTCCTGCACCTTCATTCCTTGATAGCGCCCGGCATTCTCGTTAAGCCTTCCAAATTTATCAATTATTTGAATAGGTTCCGGCATCTCTGATTTATGTCTTTGCCATATTTCAAAATCAACAGGGTCGTGAGCGGGCGTTACTTTTACCACGCCTGTGCCGAAACTAATGTCTACCGCTTTATCGGCAACAACCTTTATTTTTCTTTTTCCTAAAAGAGTGTCAATTTCCAGTTCTTTGCCGATATAATGCTTGTATCTTTCGTCTTTCGGATTTACAGCCACAGCCGTGTCTCCGAACTTGGTTTCAAGCCTAACGGTTGCCAATTCTAAGGGGCCGTATTTTATAAAATAAAGAGGGTCTTTCCTTTCTTGGTATTTTACTTCCAGGTCAGAGAGCGAGGTTTGGTGTTTTACGCACCAATTGACGATTCTTTTGCCTTTGTACAACAGTCCGTCTTTTTTTAATTTTTCAAAAGTTTGCTCAACAATTTTGACGATGTCCGGGTCTAAAGTGAATTTTTCTCTTGACCAGTCGCAGGAAGCTCCCAATTTCATTAGCTGTTTTTCCATTATTTTTTTATTTTCCAAAATGAATTGAAGGATTTCCTGATAAAGTTCTTCTCTGGGAATTTTAAATCTGGTCCGGCCTTCTTTTTCCAGTTTTTTCTCAAAAACGACCTGAGTTTCAAAACCGGCGTGGTCGGCTCCCGGCAGCCATAGGGCTTTTTTCCCGCGCATTCTTTGGTATCTAATCATAACATCTTGCAAGGCAACAAAGAGGGCGTGGCCAATATGCAGGGAGCCATTGGCGTTGGGCGGCGGCATAATAATGGTAAAAACTTTTTTTCTTTTTCCCGGCAATTTATCGGGATTAAAAAAACCCGACTTCTCCCAAAGTTTGTAAATTCTGTCCTCAACATTTTTTGGTTCGTAAATTTTTGCTAAATCTTTCATATACATAGTTATTTTATCCTATTTCTTGATTTTTTTCAATTTTTTGGTTAAGATATTTAGTAGTTAAAATACAGCATCCCATATCGGAAAGGGGTTGGGCGAATACCCTTCTTTAGGAAGCACGCATTCAATGCTTTTAATAATTTTTAAATTTCAATCTGTAATTTTGCATTTTTATTTTTAATTTTTTAATTTATTTAAGGCCCCATCGTCTAGTCCGGTCTAGGACGGAAGATTTTCATTCTTCTAACACCGGTTCAAATCCGGTTGGGGCCGCTTTCAAATGCCTCAAGAAGAACAAATTCTTACTAAAGAATATTATCTGAGGGTGGGCAGAGCGTCTGACTTAGAAAACCCGAGAGAACGAGCTCTCTTTCGGCTCTTTGAAATTTTGCCGGGGCTTCTTAGTTGGCTTACCCTCGGAACGGCAATTTTATTTTCTTGGCTTTTTCCCTTTCTAACCGCAGTTTTCATCATTGTTTTTATTATTTATTGGCTTGTCCGAACAATTTATTTCTCTTTTTATCTTCAGGCCGGTTATAAAGAAATGAGAAAAAACGAAAAAGTTGACTGGCTTGGAAAACTAGACAACTTACAAGTTGAAAGCTGGCGAGATATCTACCAGTTGGTTTTAATTCCTTTTTACAAAGAACCGCTCGCCATCTTAAAAGAAACCATATCTTCTTTAGAAAGAAGCGACGAGCCAAAAAATAAAATAATGGTCGTTTTATCTTACGAAGAAAGAGCTGGTTGGGAAGCCGAGAAAGCGGCTGAGGAGATGAAAAAAAAATTTGAGGATAAATTTTTTAAATTTTTAGTAACCTGTCATCCTTCAAATTTGCCCGGTGAAATTCCGGGCCACGGCTCTAACGACGCCTGGGCCGCTAAAATTGCCAAAGAAACGTTCATTGACCCATTGAAAATTGCCTACGAGAATATTATTGTTTCTTTTCTTGACGCCGATACGGCTGTTTTTCCAAAGTATTTTAGCTGTCTTACTTATTATTATTTGACTTCAAAAAATCCAACCAGAACCAGTTTTCAGCCGATTCCTCTTTACATCAATAATATCTGGCAGGCGCCTTCTTTCTCGCGGATTTTCGCTTTTTCTTCCACTTTCTGGCACACGATGAATCAAGAGAGACCGGAAAAATTAATTACCTTTTCTTCCCATGCCATGAGTTTTAAAGCCCTGATTGACGTTGGTTTTAAGCAAAAAGACGTTGTTTCTGACGACTCTAGAATCTTTTGGCAGTGTTTTTTAAAATATAATGGCGATTACCGGGTTCAGCCAATTTTTTATCCAATCTCAATGGACGCTAACTGCGGCAAAAATTTTTTTAGAACCGCGCTTAATGTTTACCGCCAACAAAGAAGGTGGGCTTATGGAGCCGGTGAAATTCCTTATTTTCTTTTCGGCTGCCTTAAAAATAAAAAAATTCCTTTGCTTAAAAAAATATCTTTGGGATTTGAACTTATTGAAAGCCACTGGTCATGGGCAACGGCCTCAATTGTGATTTTTTTATTGGGCTGGCTTCCCGTTGCCTTGGGGGGAAGCGAATTTTCTCAAACCTTGATTTCTTACAATCTTCCTTTGGTAACAAGCCGAATTTTAACCGTCGCTATGCTCGGATTGGTCCTTTCCTGGTATTTTAGCATTCTTTTACTTCCGCCGAAGCCGCCGAATTATGGAAAATATAAGTATTTATTTTTTACTTTTTCTTGGCTTTTTTTGCCGGCCTTAATGATCTTTTTTACTTCCTTGCCCGCCCTGGACGCCCAAACACGGCTGATGCTCGGAAAATATCTCGGATTTTGGCCCACCGAAAAAATTCGCAAATAAACGACTAATATTATTCTAAGTGGATTTTTTCTCTAAATGCCTCTAACCGTTTTTTTAAAAGGGGGTAATTTTTAAATCCCGGGTCCTCGCCCAAAATTTTTTTTGCTTCGTTGCGGGCATTGGAAACCAAAATGGCGTCTGCCAAAGACGACATGGCCAAGTCGGGAATTCCCCACTGCCTTTGACCGATGAGATTTCCGGGCCCTCTGATTGCCAAATCCTTTTCCGCCAATTCAAAGCCGTTTTCGCAGGTAATCAAGGCGCGTAATCTTCTATTATAAACTATGCCAGGGGTATCGGTGAATAAAAAGCAATAAGATTGAAAATCCGAGCGGCCCACCCGGCCTCTGAATTGATGGAGCTGGGCCAAGCCGAACTTTTCCGAACCCTCAATAAGCATCACCGAGGCATTAGGCACGTCCACTCCCACCTCAACAACGGAAGTGGAAACCAAAATATCAATTTTTCCGGCTTTAAAATTTTTCATTATATCTTCCTTTTCCTGCGATTTCATTTTTCCGTGAAGCATGCCGACTTTCAAGTCAGGAAAAATTTCCTCCGATAGTTTTTTATATTCTTGTTTTACCGCTTTGACATCGAACCAGCTCAAAGTTTGAAATGATAATTCTCCCCCCCATAAATTTTCCTGCGAGACCTTTGGGGGCTCTATTCGCGGGCAAATTGCAAAAACCTGCCGACCCTCTTTAACCTGTTCTTTTATAAATTCATAAGTCGCTTTTTTGTTTTTGGGCTGAATTATTTTTGTGATTATTTTTTTTCTGCCTTTTGGCATTTCATCAATAACCGACAAGTCAAGGTCGCCGTACAGGGTCAAAGAGAGTGTGCGGGGAATGGGGGTGGCGGTCATAGAAAGTAAATGGGGGATAAAATTTTTTTGCTGGCATAATTTTGCCCTCTGCTTCACGCCAAAACGATGCTGTTCATCAACCACCACCAAAGCCAATTTTTCAAATTTCACCCGCTCTTCAATCAGAGCGTGAGTGCCGAGTAAAATATCAATCTCTTTTCCCGCCTCTGGCGAGGTCCCGTCGCAGCGGGACAATTTTTCCAAAAGTTCTTTTCTCGTAATTTTTTTATCTCGGTAATAATTTTCTTTTCCGGTGATTAAGCCGATGTTAACCCCCCACCACTTTCTATTTTGCTGATTTTTTTCTTCACCTTCTTTTAAAAGTGGTGGGGGGTTCAGAAGTTCGCTTATGGTTTTATAATGCTGTTTAGCCAGAATTTCCGTCGGGGCCATAAAAGCGACCTGATAACCGGCTTTGGCAACATTAAGCGCGGCCATAGCCGCAACCACTGTTTTTCCAGAACCGACATCGCCTTCCAGAAGCCGATTCATAGGCCTTGGTTTTTCCAAGTCCTTTAAGAGCTGCCAAGCGCACTTTTTTTGGGCATCGGTTAATTTAAAGGGCAGTCTCTTTGTAAATTCTTGAACCGCGGCTAAATTCAAAGGGATAGCAGCCGCTTTTTCTTTGGCTAATTTCATTCTTTCTCTTAAAACAAACAGGGAAAGGTTGAATAATTCTTCAAAAGCAAACCTTTTTTTCGCTTCTTGGGCCAGTTTTAGGGAATCGGGAAAATGAATTTGCCAAATGGCTTTTGACAGGGGTAAAAAATCGTATTTTTTGCTTATTTTTTCTGGCAAGGAATCCGGGATTTGGTTTTTTAATTTTGCCAGCAGGGGCTTGACGATAAATCTCAGCCATTTTGACGACAACCCCTCGGTTTCCGGATAAACGGGAATCAATCTTCCCGTATGAGTTAAGTCGGAATTTTCAATTTTCAATTTACAATTTTCAATTTTCTCGTAAGCGGGATTTGATAAATATATTGATTTTCCTTTCCCAGTAATCTTCCCGGCCAAACAAACGAAAGTTCCTTTTTTGAAAGTGTTTATTAAATACGGCTGGTTGAACCAAAGCGCTTTTAATTTCCCGGTTTTATCCGCCAGGGTTGCCTGAGTCAACATCATTCTTTTTCTGAAAGTTCTGATATTTTTTATGTCCACGATTTCCCCCTGAAAACAAAAAGGGCCGCCTAATTCGGCTTTAGCAATGGGAATCAAACGCGAGAAATCCTCATAGCGATGAGGAAAGTGAAAAATAATATCCCCGATATTTTTTATCCCCAGTTTTTTTAATTTTTTCTGATAGGCAGGTCCTATCCGCGGAATTTGTTCAATCGGAGTAGAGAGATTCATATTCGCAGTTTCAAGTTTTTGATTTTAACGATAGCGCTGGTGCAGTATTCTTGAATTAGTCCGAACGCATTTTTCCGAAAAAATCCCCCCGCGAAAATTCGGAAAGGCGGCGGAGCCGCACCGCTGACAATCTCAAGTTTTTCTTTGGCGGCATTAAAACCAATTGAAAAGTTTTGCGACAAAAAGAACATAAACCGAAAGATAAAATGCGCCTTCCCATATATGAATCCTTCTAGAAATACCAGAGATGACAAAAAGAAGTGTTGCGAGAGCCATTGTAGGGACACCAATTGTAAAGGTTTGGTTATCTACCGGAAGAGTGCGGAACAATCCCGGAAGGCCTATGACAATTAAAGCATTGAAAACATTTGAGCCAAAAATATTTCCAAGGGCAATTTCTGATTTTTTCTGGAGAGCCGCCTTCGCGGAAACCAGAAGTTCGGGCAAAGAAGTACCGACGGCGACAGCAGTGATGGCAATCACCCCGGTTGCGATGTTCAACATCGTGGATAGGTTCACCAACGCATCAATGAGATATTTTGCGCCAAAAACTAAACCCAAAATACCAACAACCAAAAGAATGAAATCTTTTGCAACGAGTTTTGGGTGAGTAAATCCTTCTTTCTTGTGGGCGGCGATATGTTTTCTTCTTTCTTGCCGCGATGGTAAAAATTCGGCGAGTTCACGCGTATCTTCCGTGTCTTTATGCAAAACCGTATAAAGCAAATATATGCCATAGGTAACAAGCATTAAAAGAGATTCACCAAAAGTAATTTGTTTATCCCACACTATGCCCAAAAGTAAAACCGTGCTAATAGCAAGAAGTGGAAGATCTAAATCTATTAAACTTTTCGTAACTATTAGTCGTTTACCAATGACAGCAGAAACACCAACAATAAGTAAAATATTTGCGATATTTGACCCTATCGCGTTTGCGGCAACAACATCTGGCACGCCTTTGAACACCGCAACAAAAGAGGAGATGAGTTCTGGAAAAGAGGTTCCAACGCCAACAATGGTAACGCCGACGATAAAAGGCGATAAACCGAGAGCGAGTCCTATTTTTCCCGCGCTTGTAATTAACCAATCAGCACCTTTTACAAGCACCCCCAATGAAACAATAAATACAATTATCCAAAATATGACCATAAAAGTTGTTGTTAAGATTTATAAAAAATTTTCTTCCCCCAAAATGCGAAACCGCCAATTCGTTTTTGCCCCCAAAATTGAATACAAATTAGTCGCCGAGCGAAGCGAGGCGAACCAAAACTCTTTGACTTTTCCTTTCTGGTGCCCTCGGCAGGAATCGAACCCCGTAGTAGAGAGCTTCGCTCTCACTACGGGGCAGGCCTGCTTTAATCTTGTGCCCCCACCCTGATTCGAACAGGGATTTTAACCTCCGCAGGGTCACGCTCTATCCATTGAGCTATGGGGGCATTTTACTTGCCCCGTCGCCCTCGCCCTTTTCGGAAAAAGAGCGGGGTGTTTCGGGGTCCATTAAACTACGAGGGCAAATCAATTTATACTATCAAAAAATTATCACAAAATCAACAATCTATATTAGACATATTTTACTCACGGTCGTGAAGTTAATATGTCCTTTTAAGTTGACGAGGAAATTTATTTATTTTAAAATTGTTTTAGTAAGGAGAGGTCGCATAGTTGGTCTATTGCGGCACACTGCTAATGTGCTAAGGGGGTAAAACTCCTTCGTGGGTTCAAATCCCACCCTCTCCGCCAGTTGGTAAAAGCGAAGTTTGGCTCGCCCTCTGCGAGGGCTCGCCAGCCGATGACGAAAATTGAAAGTAATGTAATAAAAAAGCCGTCCGTGCTTGTTATGGCAAAAATTGCCAAAGCACTCGGAGTTAACATAGAAGAATTAATAAAATAAAAATATGTCAAGCAAACTGATAGAAATTTTTAATGACGAAAAATTAATAGATAGAATTAAAAACCGCCTGCCACATTTATTTCAGTTGGCGGAATTAGAAAGTTCAAGAGCCGGAAAAATTGGAATGGAGGTCGGTTCTTTGCGCGAAAAGATTATTACTGCACTGCTTATTTATAAGTTTGGGAAGGAAAATGTTGAGACGGAAATCCCCATAACCGAACCAGAAATTGATGCTAATCTTTTTGGAGTACCTATTTCTATTAAAACAATAACCGGTACTAGATTTGGAGGAGTTAAACTAGTTTGGACGGTTGATGCTAAAAAAGCAAACGAATTTCGTAAAAATTATTATCCCAGTTACGATATATTGTTTATACAAATTAATTGGGGAAGCGTAGGAGGATTTTACTATATTCCTTTGGAATCTCAGCGAAGGTTGTTCGATCGAATAGGGAGAGAAAATTATATTCAACTTCCAAAACCAGGAACAAACCCGAGGGGCGCGGAGATTACCAAAGAAGCGCTGTCAAGTTTAGTCAGAGACAAAGATGCCAAAACCATAAAAATACTATGGAAAAAGACAACAATAGAGTTTAACCCATATAAAAGATGGGTAGATTACTGGAAAGAAGATTAATATGACATACCATGATTATAAAAGAAAAAACGGAACGCAAACCAGCGCCTTTGGCGCGCCGGGTCGAATTAACCATGATTCGTCAAAATTTTATAACAGCAAGCTTTATGAGGGGCTAAATAATGGAAAAGATGTTGAATATGTTGAAAATCCAATTGAACCGCAAAATATAAACAAAGTTTTTTGCAAGAGCAGTGAGGCAATGACAGAACTTCCGAATAATAGTGTTCACTTGATGGTTACTTCACCGCCCTATAATGTTGGTAAAATGTATGATGAAAATTTATCCCTCAAAGAATATAGAGAATTACTAAAACGGGTATTCAAAGAAACATACAGGGTTTTGGTCCCCGGCGGCAGAGCTTGTATAAATATAGCAAATTTAGGCAGAAAGCCTTATTTACCACTTCACAGTTATATTATAGAAGATATGCACGCTCTTGGTTTTTTAATGAGGGGCGAGCTACTTTGGGACAAAGGAAGTAGTGCAAGTCCTTCAACAGCTTGGGGAAGTTATCTAAAAGCCAACAATCCAGTATTACGGGATGTCCATGAATATATTCTTGTTTTTTGTAAAGATACATTTACTCGTGCAAATCCACACAAAAGAAAAAGCACCATTTCAAAAGAAGAATTTTTAGAATTTACAAGGAGCGTTTGGAAATTTTCCGCAGAGCGAGCTTCCAAAATAGGACACCCCGCGCCCTTCCCAGTAGAATTGCCGTATCGCTTAATCCAACTTTATACTTTTGAGGGCGATGTTGTTTTAGATCCATTTGTTGGAAGTGGTACAGCTTGTATCGCGGCGCTGAAAACAAAAAGAAATTATGTTGCTTACGATATTGATAAAAATTACTGCGATTTGGCCGAACAGAGGATTAAAAATTTTTTACAAGAATAAATAGTATGGAAGACAAACAACAAGAAAGGAAGTGAGACCTGAAATATGCCCATTGTTTCTTGTAAAATCTGTAAAAAAAGTTTCTATACAAAACCAAATTGGCTCAAAAGGGGATATGGAAAATACTGTTCTCGCGAGTGCCAGTTTAAATCTCAGAGAAAAGGGAATTTCGTTAGTTGTCACGGGTGTGGTAAAACAATTTGAAGGCAACTACATGATCTAAACCGTTCTGAAATATTTTTTTGCACTAAAGATTGTATGATGAAATGGAGGAATAAACTTCAGCGAGGACCAAACCACCCCAATTGGACAGGCGGGGAGCGGATGGACCACAGCGCACTGCTTATAAAAACAGGCATTGAACCAGCTTGTCAACAATGTCCTTGTAGAGACCGAAGAGTACTGTTAGTTCATCATATAGATGGTGACAGGTACAATAATGACATTTCAAATTTGATCTTTTTGTGCTATAATTGTCATTACTTAGTCCATAATTATAACCAGTCCCTAAAGTAATTTGACTTGTGGTGCCATTGGTGTAGTGGTTTTGCACTGCAACCTGTGGAGTTGCCGGGAGGAGTTCGAATCTCCTATGGCACCAAATTCAAAACAGCCACTAAGGCGGCTGTTTTATTTAATCTGCCCCTTTCTTTGTTTACTTTTTCTCTTCTAATTTTACTTTGAGGGTTACTTCTTTACCTTCTCTTAAAATTTTTAGAGAAATTACGTCTCTGCTTTTACATTTTTGCTTTAGCTGGAAAATATCACTTTCCAAATCTTCTTTCCCTTTTTAAGAAGCCCTGAACCGCGACTTGGAATTCTTCCGGACTAAAATTGGGATAAAGCGTTTTGGTAAAATAATATTGGGACTGAGTCGTGTGCCACATCATAAAACCGGCTGAGTTGTGGGGGTCGCCTTCGCAACCGGTTCTGATAACTAAGTCAACCGGCGGCAAATCCTTAGTCCATAAAAAATTTTTTATTGCCTCGGAAGTTATTTTTATGGCGCTTTCTTTTGCCGCTCTGGCAATTTTCTTTACCGCCTCCGTCATTTCGTCGGTTCCGTTGTAAGCCAAAAGAAAAGTTCTAGAAAATAAATTATTTTTTTCAGTTTTTTCCATTAATTTTTCAATTATTTGGACGGTTCTTTCCGGCATAATCTCTCTAAATCTGCCCAAAATCCTGATTTTGATTTTGTTTTCGTTAATTTTGGCGTCTTTAAGCAGTCGCTGAAATTCGGTATTCACCAAACAAGTTAAGAAATTTACCTCTTCTCGCGACCTTCGGATAAGATTATCATAGGAAGCGGCCCAAAACGTTGTATAGGGAATTTTTAGTTCCAGGGCTTTCTCAAAAATTTTTTGAGTTGTTTCTACTCCAATGGCGTGGCCATCTTGGCCGGCAATCCCTTTTCTTTTTGCCCACCTCCGATTTCCGTCGGGAATTATAGCAACATGGTTTATCATAATAATTATATTTATACCCTACCATTTGGCTTTATGCAAGCCCAGTAAGACATCTTTGACTGCCTTCGGCGAATTTGATGTTTTGCAGAGCAAAACATCAGTCAAAGTTGCTCTACTGGGCAAGCCCAAAAATTTACCTACCATTTATTTCGATGTAATCCCATCCAATACCCCATGTGATTAACTATTATATGCAGAAAAAAAGTTAAAACAAAAATAGTAAGCCAAATAAAATAACTGAGTTTCAAAAATGGTTCTAAAAAAATAAAGGCGCCAATCACATAATTTGTCTGGTCAAATGGCAAAAATCTGGCGCCGGGAGCCATTTTTAACCGCCTTTTAATAAAAGCAAAAAGCAAATCGCCAAAAATCGCTCCCGTAGAAATCAGAAAACCGAAAAACAGAACGTTAATCTGGCGATAATCAACCAGGCTAATTTTTTGAATAAATGGAAACTGATAAAACCAGTATTGAAGCCCGGCTATTAAGATTCCAGCAATGAGCCCAAAAATAACCCCCCGCCAACTCTTATGCCCCCCTAAAATAGGGTTCTGCCCAATTTTTTTTCCAAAATCAACCGGTTTTGCCAAAAAATTAAAAAGTCCCGTTCTTTTGAGCAGGGGCGGAGTCATATTTGTAAAATAAGCCGGGAGAAAAAAATAAATACAAGATAATATAAATTGGGGGGTCATAGTCTAAAAATCAATCAATGAAGATTAATTTTTAACGAACTTGAGAAACGGCATTTTCAAAATGGGAAATTTTTGCTTTTCCGCCGCGAATTTCAATTGCCAAAATATCTATTTGCCATTTTGTGTTTAAAGGAATTTTCTTTTTCATCAGCCAACTTTCGGCCGTTTTTATCAATTTTCTCATTTTTGAAAAATTAACTTTTTCTTCGGGCGATATCAACATTGCCGGGTTTCGCAGAAGTTTAACCTCTACAAAAGAAGTGGTCTCTCCCTTTTTGGCAATGATATCAATCTCTCCTTTTTGGGGATTTCCCGGAATTCTAAAATAATAATTCCTGTCTAAAATTTTATATCCCTTATTTTTCAAATATTTTTCGGCAATTCTCTCTCCCAGAATGCCAACTTTTTTTGAATCCATAACCTAAAAACGAAATTTCTTAATCTTTATATTGACACTCTCCACGAGTGAAATCGGGAGTTTTAGAAAACGGATTTTTATAAATCCCCGCTAATTCCCTTAACTCGGTAACATTAATTCTTTTTTCCCCCTCTTTCTATCTGGTGGACCTGGCGGGAATTGAACCCACATCGCTTCAATGCGA
>Ga0210017_1003093_pt1 | contig 14095 bp, 12 predicted proteins | sample CryGeyCG2014_020_FD_183966 | JGI IMG/M metagenome (GOLD analysis project Ga0210017, IMG submission 183966) | Groundwater microbial communities from aquifer - Crystal Geyser CG08_land_8/20/14_0.20 (SPAdes) (version 2) | ecosystem: Environmental > Aquatic > Deep subsurface > Groundwater | place... | reverse complement strand
TAGAATTATTTGACTTAAATAAAAATATGGATGATTGGCAAACAGCTTATAACAACTTAATTAAGAAATCTATCTAATAATTATGTAATATGATTCCATTAACCAGACCATATTTTGATCAGGATGAGGTGGAAGAAATAAAAAAAGTTTTAAATTCAGGATGGGTCACTCAGGGTCCTAAGGTTAGGGAATTTGAAGAAAATTTCGCTAAATATTTGGGTGCCAAATATGCGGTAGCTGTTTCGAATTGCACCGCGGCTCTACATTTAGCATTGTTAGCGCTCGGTGTCAAAGAGGACGACGAAGTATTGGTGGCCGATTATACTTTCCCGGCTACCGGTCATTCGGTTTTATATTGCGGCGCTAAACCGATTTTTGTCGACATTGATCCGAGAACTTACAATATTGATCCGGATAAAATTGAAAAAATTATTACCAGTTTGTCTGCCCAAAGGCGGAAAAAGCTTAAAGTCATTATTCCTGTCCACACTTTTGGCCAACCGACCGATATGGATCCGATTATGATGATTGCCAAAAAGTATGGTCTTAAAGTAGTTGAAGACGCGGCCTGTGCCGCTGGTGCTAAATATAAAGGAAAAATGGCGGGCACTATCGGCGACATAGGGTGTTTTTCGTTTCACGCCAGGAAAGGAATTACGACTGGCGAAGGAGGGATGGTGGTAACCAATAATAAGGCTTTAGCCACCGAAGTGCGTTTAAGAGCAGTTTTTGGCATGATTTCCGGGAAACCCAAAAAACAATCTTTTGGAATAATTATTCCAAAATTTGTTAAGCTCGGTTATAACTACAAAATGAGCGACATTACGGCAGCGGTCGGGGTGGCCCAATTGAGAAAAATTAACCGGATTATTGAAAGGAAAAGAGAACTATCAAAATATTGGGACAAAAAACTACAAGAAGTCCGTTTTATTCAGCCGCCGTTTGTCAATAAAAATAATTTCCATATTTATCAAAGCTATATAACGCTCGTTGATAAAAGGGTCAATCGAAATAAATTAATGAAATATCTAAAAGACAACGGTATCCAGACCCAAATAGGCACTTATGCTTCGCACGTTCAGCCGATTTACAAATCAAAACAAAGATGTCCCGTCTCGTTAGATATTTTTAACCGAGCACTGGCTCTGCCGATGTACTATACGCTTAGAGAGGAGGATATTGATAAAATAATTTTTTATCTTAAAAAATATTTATGAAAATTATGAACACGGAAAACATCAAAAACAAAAAAATTTTCATTACCGGCGGGGCTGGCTTTATTGCCAACGCCTTAATCAAACCCTTATTAGAGCGCAACCAAATTATGGTTTATGACAATTTTCATCGAGATACCTTGACTAAAAGCGGACTGATAGGCCATCCGAACCTTAAAGTTATCAAGGGTGATGTGCTTGATATGGACTTATTGACCAAATCAATGACTGGCAGCGATATTGTTGTTCACGCTGCGGCTATTGCTGGTATAGACACGGTGATTAAAGATCCTGTCAGAACTATACGGGTTAATATGATTGGCACGGCTAATGTTTTGGAAGCCGCTTTAATTAATAAAATAAAAGACAGGGTAATTGATTTCTCTACTTCTGAAGTTTTTGGTTCAGTGGCTTATCGATCCTCAGAGACTGATAGCACGGTAATTGGTTCAGCCGGTGAGGCCAGGTGGACTTATGCGGTCAGTAAATTAGCTGGTGAACATTTGGCCAGGGCGTATTTTCAAAAATATAATTTGCCAGTAGTGACCGTCAGACCATTTAATGTCTATGGTCCGGGCCAAACGGGCGAAGGAGCATTATTAATTTTTATTAAGCGCGCTCTTAAAAATGAAGATATCCATATTGATGGCGATGGTAGTCAAATCAGGGCCTGGTGCTATATTGATGATTTTATAGATTGCTTAATGCGTTGTATTTCAAACAAAAAAGCTGTTGGCGAGAGTTTTAATATTGGTAACGCTAGAGCAACTATTACTATTTGGGGCTTAGCCAATATGGTTTGTCGGGTTCTCAACTCCAAATCCAAAATTATTTTTGATCCGCCGCTATCTGCCGACGTAGAACTAAGAATACCGAGTGTAAAAAAGGCCGAAGATATACTTGGTTTTAAAGCCAAAGTAGATTTAGAAGAAGGAATACTTAAAACAGCTGAATGGCTTAAAAATCAATAGAAATATATGGTTAAAATTAAAAAAATTAAAAGTCATGGAAGTGGCAAATTTAAACGAACCGATTTGGGCAAAATTGGCAATAATGTAGTTATTGAGGGTGGAGTTTTAATCTTTCATCCAAAAAATATTGAACTGGGAAATAATGTTTATGTTGGTCATAATACTATTTTAAAAGCTTACTATAAAAACAAAATGATTATTGGAGATGGCACATGGATCGGGCAACAGTGTTTTTTTCATTCTGCCGGCGGAATTAGAATTGGTAAGAATGTTGGTATTGGCCCTAAGGTGACTATTCTTACTTCTTTTCATCCAGAGAAAGGAATAAAAATTCCAATAATGCATAGTGGTTTAGAATTCAATGAGGTAGTTATTAAAGATGATTGTGATATTGGCGTGGGCGCGATTATTTTGCCTGGAGTTAAAATTGGTAAGGGCGTTCAAGTAGGTGCTGGGTCAGTTGTCACAAAAAATATTCCTGATTTTGAAGTTTGGGCAGGCGTACCAGCAAAATTTTTACGAAAACGGGTAGCGAAAAAATAAAAGGATTAATAAATAACAAAATCAAAATGCAGAGCAAAAAAACATTAAAAGTTTGTTCAAGATGTGTCAGTGACAAAACTGTCCCGGGCATATCTTTTGATACTAATGGAGTGTGTAATTATTGTCACATACACGATAAATTGGAAAAAGAGTTTCCAACTGGTCAAGAGGGCCAAAAGAAATTCTTAGAAATAGTCGAAAAAATAAAGAAAGACGGCCGGCATAACAAAAAATATGATTGCGTGGTCGGGGTCAGCGGCGGATGTGACTCATCGTATCTAATATATAAAGTGAAAGAGGCGGGACTTCGACCGTTGGCGGTTCACTTTGATAATACATGGAATACTGAAGTTGCGACGCAAAATATTCAAAGAGTCTTAAAAAGATTGAATATAGATTTATATACTTATGTTGTTGACAACGAAGAATATGATGATATTCTTCGTTCTTTTCTCAAAGCTGGTGTTAAAGATATTGAATGTCCAACGGACAATCGGTCTTATTGGCACTTTATATAGAGCGGCGGAAAAAGTCGGGGTTAGATATATTTTAGACGGTTTTTCTTTTAGAACAGAGGGCATAGTTCCTATTGATTGGTGTTATATGGATGGTAAATATGTAGAAAGTGTCCATAAACAATTTGGGGCCCGCAAAATGAAAACTTATCCCAATCTTAGGATACTGAATTGGCTAAGATGGATGCTTATTAAAAAAATAAAAAGGGTAAGACTTTTGAATTATATAGATTATAACAAAGAGCGGGTGAAAAAACTTTTAAGTGAAAAATTCGATTGGCAATGGTATGGGGAGAAACACGCAGAGAACAGATACACTATTTTTTGTGATCACTATTTTTGGTCCAAAAAATTTAACATGAATTTCGCGCAAATAGAACTTTCAGGGCTCGTGAGATCTGGCCAAATAACCAAAGATGAAGCACTTAGAAAGATGGGAAATACAAAAGAATTTGATACAAAAGAGATTATTGATTTAGTTAAAAAACGACTTAGTTTTTCTGATCAAGAGTTTGAAAAAATTATGAATCTGCCTAAAAAAACCTATCGAGATTATAAAACCTACAAACCAATTTTCGAACGTTATAGATGGTTTTTTTGGCTGTTATATAAGATGAATTTGGTGCCGCAAAGTTTTTATATGAAATATACTAAGAAATAAAATATATATGATTGTTGTTATTGATTACGGGATGGGTAATTTGGGCTCTATCCAAAATATGCTTAAAAAAATCGGCGCGAAAGGGATTATTTCCTCTGATATTTCTGATATCCAGAAAGCGGATAAATTAATTTTGCCCGGCGTGGGCGCTTTTGATAATGGGATGGAAAATCTAGAGAAACGAGGGTTAATACCGGTATTGAATGAAAAAGTTTTAATCCACAAAACGCCGATTCTTGGCATTTGTCTCGGCATGCAATTACTTAGTAAAAAAAGTGAAGAAGGGCATCTGCCAGGACTGGGATGGATTGAGGCCGAAACGATCAAATTTAAATTTAATGAAAATCAGACGAGATTAAAGATCCCGCATATGGGTTGGAACACAATTAAAATTAAGAAAGACAACCCTTTATTCACAAATATGTATGAAGAAACCAGGTTTTACTTTGTCCACTCATATCATGTGTTTTGCCATAATAAACAAGATGTTTTGGCAGAAACTCATTACGGCTTTGATTTTGTTTCTTCATTGCAAAAAGATAATATTTTTGGTGTTCAGTTTCACCCGGAGAAAAGTCATAAATTCGGCCAACAATTATTAAAAAATTTTGTAGAAAACATATAAATATGTTGATACCCAGAGTCATACCCTGCTTATTAAAAAAGGAGTTGGCCTTAGTAAAGACAATCAAATTTACTAACCCGAATTATATTGGCGATCCAATAAATACCATCCGAATTTTTAACGATCTTGAGGTTGACGAATTGATTTTTTTAGATATTACAGCGACAAAAGAAAACAAAAAACCACCGTTTGAAGTTATCTCGCAAGTGGCCAGCGAATGTTTTATGCCCATGACTTACGGCGGTGGAATTAAAGAAATTGATGATATGAGACGGATATTTAGTCTAGGTGTAGAAAAAATTGTCATTTGCACTTATGCCGTTGACGAGCCGCTATTTATTAAGAGGGTGGCAGAATCATTCGGCAGTCAAAGCATCGTCGTTTCTATTGATGTTAAAAAGGATTCCCGAGGCAAATATGAAGTTTATGTTGAGGGAGGGACCCGATCAACAAAATTGGACCCAGTTGAATTCGCCGTCATGATGGAACAAATGGGGGCTGGCGAAATATTTTTAAATTCAATAGATAAAGATGGGGCAATGGAAGGTTATGACTTAGAGCTAATTCAACGGGTCGCATCCGCTGTCAATGTGCCGCTGATTGCTTGTGGTGGAGCCGGAAGAATTGAGGACTTAGGCGAGGCAATTAAGGCCGGCGCTTCGGCCGTGGCCGCGGGGAGTTTGTTTGTCTATCAAGGCAAAAATCGTTCTGTTCTAATAAATTTTCCCTCACACAGCGAATTACAAGAAATGTTTTTAGGAAAATGAATATTATTGTTTGTTGATTATTTTATAATTAATTCTTGAATTATGGCCGCCAAATTCACAAAAAATACCCTCATTACCATCGCCACCAGAACCTTAAGCCTTATTATAAGCACCATGGCTTCTATTATCATCGCCCGAATTTTGGGCCCGGAAGGCAAAGGTATTTATGCCTTAGCCTTTGTTTTACCGTCGTTGTTGTTTATGTTCGCGGAGTTTGGCGTTAGCGGGGCCACGGTTTATTACGTGGCCAAAGGCAAATATTCCCCCAAAGATATTTTTGCCGTTAATGTTGCTTTAAGTATCGCCGTCGGCGTTTTATCGTCCATTCTTGCCTTAATTATTATTTTTTTCTTTCGGGACAAGGTCGTCCCTGGCGTAGCGCTTGAGTATCTATTACTAGCCGTTCCCTTTATCCCATTGTATATTTTCCAAAGTTATACTGCCGCAATTCTCTTGGGGTTGCAGAAAATTAAAAAATATAATTTTTCAAGCCTAGTTCAGATTCTTGTTTTTACGCTTTTAATCTGTGTTTTTTTGTGGGGCTTGCATAGGGGGGTAATGGCGGTGATTTTATCTTCTTTGGCGGCTTATTTGATCAACAATTTGGTTCTATTTCTTTTAACCCTTAAAGAAACCGGTGGCATTTCTTCGAGAATCAATTTTTCTTATTTGAGAGACAGCTTTTCTTACGGATTTAAAACATATCTAGGTAATATTTTCGGCACTATACAATCTCGCCTCGATACGCTGTTGATTAATATTTTTTTAAACCCGATGGCGGTTGGTTTTTACTCGATCGCCCGGGGTCTGGCCGAACATCTTTGGCTTATCTCTCAATCTGCGGGCGCTATTTTGTTCCCGCGGGTTTCTTCGCAAAACAACAGAGAGGAGCGAAAAAAATTTACGCCTCTCATTTGTCGAAATGTTTTGTTTGTTAGTGCCGTAGCAGCTATTATATTATTTTTTGCGGGGTCGTGGCTAATAGTATTGTTATTCTCTGACAAGTTTTTGAATTCGATTGAGCCATTTAGAATACTGTTAATTGGTGTTACGGCTATCAGTGGCAGTATTGTTTTGGGTAACGATTTGTACGGTCGAGGAAAACCGATGCTTAATACTTATACCGCTGCCTTAGCCGCCGGATTAAATGTGCTTTTAAACCTTCTTCTAATTCCTCGTTTCGGCATCGGAGGCGCGGCCTGGGCCATTACTACCACTTATACGATTACCTTTTTGGTCACCCTGGCAATTTATAGCAAGGTTTCCGGCAACACAATTAATGAAATATTATTCATTAAAAAATCAGATTTTAAGATTTATAAACAATTGATATCTTTACTATTAAAAAAATTTAAAAATAAAATGACTTTTTCCAGAATATAAATTTATTATGATTATAAATTATAAATGCAAAGAAAAATTCTAATAATTTCCTCCCTTGATATTTGGTCAATGGGCGAAAATAAAGGAGGGCCCTCTTTATGGCACACACTAAAAGGATATGCTGACAATAACTGGCAAGTATTTTTTATTATTGGTAACAAGGATAAAAACTCTCTTTACAATGTTCGTCCTAATATAAAAATTTGCCGTTTTGATGCCAAGTGGCTCAAAAGGTTGTTTAGAATAAAAAAAATCGGGTTCTTTGCAAATACTTTATGGTGGCTATACTTTCAAATAAAATCTTTTCTAATCGGCTATAAAATAGCTAAAAAAGAAAAAATAGATGTTTTTTACGCTTATGAAATTCAGGGTGCATTGTCTACCAAAATTCTTGCTCTAATTTTTAAAAAACCAATTGTATCAAGGTTTCAAGGAACAATTTTAGCGCCGTGGCTGGGAACAAGAAGCTGGAAAATAAGATTTTGGCAGCACGTTTTGGCCTTTAAAATACCAGTTGATTTATTAATAATGGCTAACGATGGCACTCAAGGAGATAAAGTTCTACGCCGACTGAATGTCAATATGAATAAAGTTAAATTCTGGATGAATGGCGTTGATAAAAATATCGGCGTTCAAATGTTCGATAAAAATTTTTTAAAGAATAATTTAAACATTACAAAAGATAAAAAAATAATACTAACTGTTAGCCGCTTAGAAAAATGGAAACGACTAGATAGAATTATAAAAGCAATGCCTGAAATAATCAAAAGACAACCCAATGTAAAACTTCTTATAATTGGCGATGGCGCTGAAAGAAACAATATAGAAAGATTAACCGAAGAATTGAAAGCGCAGAACTATATTCTTTTTTTAGGAGTAATCTCTCACGATGAGATAGAAAAATATTATCAACTAGCAGATATTTTTGTTTCTTTATATGATCTCTCTAATGTCGGTAACCCTTTATTAGAAGCGATGATAAATGGAAAATGTATCGTGACGCTTGATGTGGGTGATACTAATAAATTTATTTTTAATAATCAAAACGGCATTCTTTTAAAAATAAACGAGCTAAATAAATTACCAGAAACGATTATTAATCTACTTAAAAATGACAACTTTCGGGAAATTTTAGGGGAAAATGCGAGAGAGTTTGCGGATAAAAATTTTTGGACATGGGAGAAAAGAATAAAAGCTGAAATTTTTGCAGTAAACAATCTTCTGGAAAATGATAAACAAAGAAATAATTTTCAAAATTATAAAAAGTAAAAGGTTCTTAGATATTATATTACCTATTTTTTGCATTGCCCTAATTGCTTTTCTCTCTTATTTGTTTATTAAAGGGAATTATTTTATTTTTACTGTTCTTACAAGCGTATTGGTTATAGGAGCTTTTATATTAAGTCAGTTTTGGTCTTCGATTAAGGATGTGTCCTTTAGAAAATTTCTTTTTTGGTCAACAATTATTAGTGCCTTTGCAGGTCCTGCTTTTTTTACTATCCAGCTTGGGTCATATCATCTTTTCCCTTTTAGAGTTTTCTTACTTTCCTTATGGTTTGTTTTTATTTTATGGTTTCTTTTGAAAGGAGGGAAATTAAATATTTCCCACATTAAAACAAAAGAATATTTGTTTTTTTTATTGTTTTGGTTTTTTGGGGCTTTTTTATCTTTAGGATGGGCGCAAGATAAAGTGGCTGCGATTCGCAACATAATTTTTCTTTTTACAGGAGGATCTTTAATCTTTTTTTCAGTCTACTATTTAAAGAAATTAAAAGAGCTAAAAGTCTTTTATTACCTTTGGATTTTTGTTTTAATTATCCTAATTCCGATAGGATTTTGGGAAATTTTTACGGGTAATCATTTAGAAATTTCTGGTTTGTATCAAACAGACTATCCAGTTTTGAAGTTTGTACCGACTACAACTTTCCATAATCCAAATGATTTTGCTACTTTTTTAGCATTAACTTTCCCTTTTTTATTTTGTTTTTTAAGACATAACAGAAAAATATTGAAGCGCATTTTTGTTGCATCTTTGATGTTTTGTTGTTTTTACTTTTTATTCCTTACCGGTTCACGAGCGAACTATTTAGCCGTTATTTTTCAATTCCTATTCTTATTTTTATTTATTCTGAATTTGAAGACAAAAGTAAAATGGATTTTATCTATTGCTTTGATTGTTTTGGCTTTAGTAATAATTTTTCCTGATCCTTTTTTTGAAATAACTGGTGAGTTTTCTATAAGAATTTCTTCTTTATATCGTGATATAGGAATAGAACATACTTCTGTGGGAATAAGAACTAACCTAATTAAAAACTCTTTGTTTTGTTTTTTTAATTCCTTTGGTTTTGGTGTTGGAGCTGGCAATGTTGAACACTGCATCGAAAATTATGGTCCGTATTGGACAGGGGGAATTACAAATGTTCATAATTGGTGGTTTGAAATTTTAGCTAATTATGGAATATTTGTCTTTTTCGGTTATATGCTTTTCTATTTTGGATTAATTTGGTCTTTGTATAAGTATTACAAAAAAATTAAAAGGGTTAGCATAGAAACCAAAAATAATAATAAAAGAATTAAAACAGAAAAAATGATATGTGAAGCACTTTTAGTTTCTTTAGTTGGATTTTTTATGGCAAGCATTGGTTCAAGTTCAGTAATGGCACTGGCTCCCCAATGGATTCTTTTAGCTTTTGCTTTAGCTTTTTTAAATTATTATCGTACTAAATCTTTTGGTACAGAAAAAGACAATCTATGAAGATTCTTATAATTTCACACATGTACTTGTCGACTTTTGATAAAATTTCTTTTTTTACTCATCAACAAGTCAGAGAATTAAAACAACAAGGGCATGACGTTAAAGTAATAGTGCCACTACCGTGGACACCTTTTCCTTTAAAATATTTTTCTAAAAAATGGAATGATTATTTAAGTGTTCCGCGGAAAATAACGTGGGACGGAATTGAGGTTTATTATCCTCGCTATTTAGAATTTCCTAAAGGTTTGTTTTTTGCTTCATCGGGGAAAAGAATGTATTCGGGAATAAAAAAAATAGTTTCAAAAATATATAAAAATTTTAAATTTGATATAATACATGCCCACGTGGCATTACCAGATGGCTATGCTGGAATGATATTGGCAAAGAAATACAAAAAACCGTTAATAGTTACTATTCACGGGCAGGATTTTCAACAAACCATTCATAAAAATAAAAAATGCAAGAAAAAAATTGAAGAAGTAATAAATTTTTCAGCAAAAACCATTATTGTTAGTAATAAATTAAAAAAAATTGGCGAGAAGAAACTAAATATAGATTGCCGAAAACTTGTTACTGTTCCTAATGGAATAAATATAGATGACATTTATCAACAAGAAAGTGATTTAATTAAAAAATACAAAAATAAAAAAATAATACTAAGCGTTTCTAATTTAATAAAAATAAAAGGAATTGATTGTAATTTAAAAGCAATTGCTCAATTAAAAGAAAAATATCCTGACATTGTTTATTTAATAATTGGTGATGGTCCGGAAAGAAAAGCTTTAGAAGAACTTATCAGAAATTTAAACATCATAAATAATGTAGAATTTTTAGGACAATTACCACACAAAAAGGTAATGCAACATATGTCAATCTGTGATGTTTTTTCGCTCCCCAGTTGGAAAGAAGGGTTTGGCGTAGTTTATCTTGAAGCAATGATACATGGAAAGTCTGTTATTGCTTGTCAAGGCGAAGGGCCTGAAGATTTTATTAAAAATAAAGAGACGGGAATTTTAGTAAAACCAAAAGATATTGAAAGTTTGGTTCGGGCAATTGATTTTTTACTTTCTAATCTCTGGAAAGCAAAAGAGATTGGAGATAGAGCAAAAAAATTAGTTTTAGAAAATTATACATGGAAAAAAATCTCTCAAAAACTTCAAGAGGTCTACAAAGAAGCACTAATTAATGTTCAATAAATAAATGTTTGCTACTAAAAAAATTTTCATCATTCCAATAATAACTATTTCCATGTTTTTAGTCGCTTATTGTTTTATTACTTCTATTAATAGTAGTAAAAAAAACAATGAATCTCCTCTTGATTTAGGAATAATCTACCAAGGAATTCCGATTCAAGATATTATTTTGATAAAAAATAAAATATATTATGGTGGATATCCATCGCAAGGAGTATTTTCTTTTGACATAAAAAATGGTGAAAATACAAAAATAGCCAATCTAGAGGGAAATGTCTATTCTCTTCTTTATTATAATAATAATTTGTATGTCGGTAGTTATGGCGGGGGCGGCTTATACAAAATTTCGTTGGAAAACAATGAAATAGAAGATTTACATTTTCCTGGAGATAGTAATTATTTAGGAGATCTGATAGAAAGCAATGGTCTTATTTACGGAATAAACTCTAGGGGTAAATTTTTTATTTATAATACAAATAAAAAAATTTTTGATAAAATAATAAATTTATCTGAAGGATTTGCTCGTCTAACCATTTTAAGCAATGGAATTATAATTGGGGGCACAATCTCTGGGGCAACTTTATTTTCTTATGATCCAAAAAGGGATAAAATAGAAAGGCTTTATCAATTTGAAGACGACACTGCCATCGCCAAATTAGTCACAGATAGTAATGACATAATTTGGGGTAGCACTTCTCCGGGTAATAAAATTTTTAGATTTAGTATCAAAGATAAAAAAATCCAAATATTTACCCACCTACTTCTTCAAAATAACTATTTTTATGATTTAGCTTTGTCGAGTGATGGAAAAATATTTTTTTCTACCTCTCCAGAAGGACTTTTAGGTTATTTTGATCCGTTGGGAAAAACCTTATCGCCTTCTATAATAAAAAATTCTGATTATCAGCCGAGTTTTTTATCAATTAGCGAAGATATTCTAGTTGGCGGTGGTTATTGCAATAATCCCTTTGTCTATGATATTAAAAAAGAGAAGCTTAAACAAATCTCTTTTGATTTACCAAATGACAATGGATTTCCTATAGTATCGCTTTATGCTGATCCCAAGAATCATTTATTATGGGGAGGGACGGCCTTAAACCGAAGTTTGTTTAATTTTAATATAAAAAATGGCTCTATTAAAAAATTCGGGAATATTTTAGGAATAGGAAACATAGATTCTTTGGCTGAAATCAAAGATGAATTATATCTTGGATTATATAGTGGCGCTGATTTAGCTTTATATGACTTAGACAAGCCATTTATGCCGCCAAAAAACCCAAAAATTATCTTAGAAATAAAACCAGAAACTTCAAGAATATCTGCTTTAATAGAAGGAAATAATGAAGAAATAATTGGGGGAACCACCTGCGACCGCCCTTTTTGTCAAGATGCTAGTTGGTTTATATACAAAAATGAAAAAATTTTAAAAAACGTACCTATCTCTGGGGAAAAAATTGTAACTTCATTAGCAAAGAGAGATAATTATGTATTGGGAGGAACATATCCCAATGGAAAAATTTTTAAAATAAATTTAAATAATTTTACTCTCGAAAAAATAGAAAAAATAGAAAGCAATAATAAATATTTAATCGTTGGACGAGATATTTTTAAATCTTATAAAGATATTTTTGCTTCTTTAGATAATAAATTAATAAAAATAAATTCTAATAATTTCAAAGAGTATTCTATACTTGCCGAAAGTAAATCAGATATTATAACTAGTATATTAGTAATAAAGAATACTATATATTTTTCCACTAAGGGGGGCGAGTTATTGAAATATGACTTAAATACAAATTCTCTTTAATCTTATGATTATGTTATTGAAAGGGACGAACAAATTATCCACCTAACATACTTAAAAGGTTCTATTTTTGGATCCACGGCCCCTAATGGCCATTTATTTCAACTTAAAATAAAAATATGATTCAAAACAACAAAAATTATCAAATTTGCCAAAAATGCATTATGGACACAACAGATCCGGAAATAACATTTGACGAAGAGGGTATCTGTAGTCATTGCCATCAATATAAACAAATGATAAGCAATAGAAAATACTTATCAAAAAAGGAGCCATATGCCTTAGAGAAACTTATTAAAAGAATTAAAAGAGGGAGAAGGTGTAAAAAATATAACTGTGTTATAGGTGTAAGCGGTGGAGTTGATAGTACATATGTTGCATATAAAGTAAAAAAGCTTGGACTTACTCCTCTTGCCGTTCATCTGGATAATGGATGGAATTCAGAAATAGCAGTTAATAATATGAAAGGAGCGCTTAAAAAACTTGATATAGATTTCTATACAGTTATAGCCGATTGGGCAGAATTTAAAGACTTACAACTATCTTTTTTAAAAGCATCAACGCCAGATATAGAAATTCCTACTGACCATGCTTTACTTGCCGTACTCTATGAAACCGCGGTGAAATATAAAGTTAAATATATTCTTAGTGGTCACAATATTGCGACAGAGGGAGGGGGTGTGCCTGCATGGTCACAAGGACATGGAGATTGGCGATACATTAAAAGTATCCAAAAGAAATTCGGAACTAAGAAACTTAAAAAATTTCCCCATTATGGACCGTTAAAATTCCTCTATTATGCTTTTATAAAAAGAATAAAGTGGATTCCGATATTGGACTATTTTGATTATAACAAAGAACAGGCAAAGGCAGTATTAAAAAAAGAATTTGGTTGGAAAGACTATGGTGGTAAGCATTATGAATCTATATATACAAGATTCGTTCAAGGGTATATTCTTCCTAAAAAATTCGGATTTGATAAAAGAAGAGTACATTTTTCTTCTTTGATATGGTCAGGTCAAATCTCGCGCGAAGAAGCAATGGAAGAGATACGTAAAGAAGATTATCCCCTAGAATTACAAGGGCAAGATAAAGAATATATAATAAAGAAATTAGGTATGACCTCCGAGGAATTTGAGCAAATTATAAATCTCTCACCTAAGAGTTTCTGGGATTACCCTTCCTATAAAAAGATATTTTACAAATTTAAGTGGTTAATTGCGATATATCATTCTTTAAAACGTCAATGAGGATTAGATAAAGTTTAAATAATGGCAAATAAAAAAATTTGTATTTTAACTTCTGTTCACCACGCACTAGATGTCCGTATTTTTCATAAAGAAGCTAAGACTTTGGCAAATGCTGGCTATGATGTTTCGTTAATTGCGCAACACGATAAAGAAGAGATTGTTGATGGAATAAGAATAATTCCTTTACCAAAACCAAAAAATAGGTTAGTCAGAATGCTTTTTTTAACAAGAAAAGCGTATAAATTAGCTTTAGAGCAAAAGGCTGATATTTATCATTTTCACGACCCAGAATTAATACCCTGGGCAATAAAATTAAAGAAAAAAACAGGGACAAAAGTAATTTATGATATTCATGAAGATTACCCGAAACAAATTTTATCTAAACATTGGATTCCAAATTTTTTAAGAAAATTA
>Ga0210017_1003091_pt1 | contig 14097 bp, 6 predicted proteins | sample CryGeyCG2014_020_FD_183966 | JGI IMG/M metagenome (GOLD analysis project Ga0210017, IMG submission 183966) | Groundwater microbial communities from aquifer - Crystal Geyser CG08_land_8/20/14_0.20 (SPAdes) (version 2) | ecosystem: Environmental > Aquatic > Deep subsurface > Groundwater | place... | reverse complement strand
CGAACGGCATCGAGCCGGCTTTCTCGTGGTTCTACACGCGCAAGAAACGCATGCCGGACGGGACGAGCAAGGATTACCCGGTGGAAGATCACGCCTGGCGCGTGTTCAAGCATCAGGGCGGCGACGTCGAGCATCTGCCGCCCACCTTCGCCTCCGCGCTGGACATCTCCGCCATCGACCACATGAAGATGGTCGCCGCCGTGGCGCCCTACATCGACACCTCGATCAGCAAGACGGTCAACGTGCCCGCCGATTATCCCTACGAGGATTTCAAGGACCTCTACACCGAGGCGTGGAAGGCCGGATTGAAGGGCTTGGCCACCTACCGCCCGAACAGCGTGCTCGGCTCGGTGCTGTCGGTCACGCCGGAGAAAAAGGAAGAACAGCCGCAGGACTTCGTGTTCGACCAGGACCGGCGCATCGTGCTGGAAGCCGCGCCCCAGCCCGCGCTGGCCTCGCTGCGCTGGCCCGGTCGCCCGGAACTGCCGGCCGGCAGCGAAGGCTGGACGTCACCCGTGGTGAAGCATCCGCTCGGCAGTTTCGTGGCGTTTGTGTCGCATACCAGCAACGGCTGCAACCATCCGTTCGAGGTGTGGGTGAATGGCTCCGAGCAGCCGCGCGGCCTTGGCGCATTGGCAAAATCGCTGTCGATGGACATGCGCACGCAAGACCCGGTATGGATTCGCATGAAGCTGGAAATGCTGATGAAGACCGCCGGCGACGACGCGTTCGACATGCCGATGCCGCCCGACGGCGAAGTCAAACGCATGCCGAGTCTGGTCGCCGCCTTCGCCTACTTGCTCAAATACCGCATCGAGGCGCTGGGCGCGCTCGAAGTCTGCGACGGCGTGACCACGCCGATGATGGATGCGCTGTTCTCCAAAAAAGAACCCAAGACCGGGGTCGATGGCACCATGAGCTGGACCGTGGACATCGCCAATGCGGGCAGCGGCGACGACTTCGTGCTGGGCTTGAAAGAGCTGGTGCTGCCCGACGGCCAGCGCCGCCCCTATTCGATGTGGCTGTCCGGCGTGTATCCGCGCGCGCTCGACGGATTGTGCAAAGTGTTGAGCCTCGACATGCGCGTGATCGACCCGGCCTGGATCGGCATGAAGCTGCGCAAGCTGCTCAACTTCGGCGAACCGCTGGGCGATTTCATGGCGCGCGTGCCGGGTAGCGTCAAGATGGAAAGCTACCCCTCCACCGTTTCCTACGTGGCGCAGCTCATCATCCACCGCTACGCCATGCTCGGCATCCTCGACGAACTCGGTTATCCGGTGCAGCAGATGGGCGTGCTGGAAATCCCCGAAGGACAACTGAAACCGACCGCCCTCAAAACCATCGCCGGTAAAGTGTGCAAGGAATGCGGCAACGCCACACTGATCAAGAAGGACGGCTGCGAGTTTTGTACGAGTTGCGGGGCGATTGGGGCGTGCGGTTAAGACATGGCACAGCTACTACGAACAGGTAATGTGGGTGACACCATAAAGTGCATCTTGGACCCCATAAGTTGCATGCGCAGCCCCCATAAACTGCAACTGTTGGGTTTCTCGTAGCCGCGCCCCAAAGTGCGGTCATTCGACATTTAAACCTTAAAGGCCCCTTGGTAAATACAAGGGGCCTTTCTATTTTTTTCACCGGAGCAGCATTTGTTGTTATTTGCACACAGATTACGCCATTTAATAGCTTCTTCATTATCGAGGCGAGAATAATCGACCATATTTGGATCTTGGGAGTGGATACATATAAATACAGCTGGCCAGCCGATATGCGATTCAATTACAATGCGGGCCAAGCATCAAAGTCAGGATACAGACATGCACGCTATCAAAAAATTACCGTGTATTCTCAATGATGAAAAATCATCACCCAAACCCACCCCAAAATCCAAATTTTCACAGGCGGATAAACGACTACTTAAGTCGAATATCATCACCTCATTTGATGAATTCCAGAAGGGAGTATCTTCGGGACAGAAAGAATTTTTACGAAGCCTTCATCTTCAGGCTAAAGATTTTGTTTCGTCAGATCGATACCAAGATATCTGGCGACTATACAACAAGCATTCAAATAAATTCCTGAACGGAAAAGTATTAGAGCCTGAGAAAATAGAACCTTCATTACACCTAGTGGAACAAGGTTCAAGCTGGGAAGAAATCTTTAAAGTAGTCCGTCATACATGGTCTATTCCTTACTCAAAGGGATATGGCAGACGCATGAGATTTGTAATTTATGATGAATATCATAATTCTGTTATTGGCATTCTAGGTTTTCAATCCCCACCTGCGGATCTTGCTTGCAGAGATAGTCTCTTTAACTATCCAGATGGACAAAAGCTCTCTATGGTCAATCGCACCATGGACGTTTACACAATCGGCGCTATCCCCCCGTATTCAAATATTTTAGGGGGCAAACTTGTAGCCGGATTAGTATGCGCTGACGAAATTCGGCAAGCCTATTGGAAGCTATATGCAGGCAAACATACGGTCATGCAGGACAGCGCAATTGAGCAACCATTAATCGGCTCCACCACCACTAGCGTGTATGGCCGCAGTTCAATCTACAATCGACTGAAGTTTAAAGATCGACTCCTGGCCGAACCAATTGGTTACACGAAGGGCTTCGGCACAATACACCTAGAAAATGTTTACCCTGAAATTTTGAGACTGCTCCGCGCTGAACAGCCAGATTTCGTCTCAGGGGGCTTTGGCACTGGCCCCAAAATTAGATGGCAGCATTATGCCCGTGCCTTTACATTACTAGGGTTGCCTTCAAGCTATTTTGAACACGGCTTGCAGAGAGAGGTTTTTTTGTTCCGTTTTGTCGAAAATCTAGACAAGGGTATGTCTGGAGAGGGCTTTGGTAATCACATTAATCTATCCGTAAGTGAATATTCTGATTTCTGGAAAGAACGCTGGGCTATTCCTCGATCAAAACGCACTGAAGATTGGAAGTCATTTGAAATAAGCGAATATATTGCTCGGGTTTTGAAACGGAATAGTGCAATTTAGGTCTAATAACGGATTGATGAGATTGCCAAGCAAATGGCTAGATTTGTTCCGCTATTCTCATCGTTGGCGAATAGGGCAGTCTTTATATTGTGTTAAAATTCAAATATATAAACAAATAGGCACATTATTGCCGTAACGGATTTCAATGTTTGTAGATACAAACCGCCAAAAGCTCATAAACGCGATTGTGTTTTTCGCTGAAAACACACGTCGATGTGGAAAGATTAAGCTATTCAAATTGCTATACCTTATGGATTTCGAACACTTCCGGCAGACAGGTATCAGCGTCAGTGGATTGCAGTACCAAGCATGGAAGTTTGGCCCAGTTCCAATTGATGTCATGGAAGAATGGGAAGACTTTGGCAGTGATTTGGCCAGCGCGGTAGATATTGTTCCAGAAAAGGTAATTGATTACACCCGCGAAACAATTGTTCCGCGAGCAGCCTTTGATAACCAATACTTCACGAAACGTGAACTTCAAATCATGCAACGCTTGGTTGAGCGCTACCAGGATACTTTCTCTCCCGAAATGATCGATGTTACCCACGCCGAAAATGGGGCTTGGGCTACTGTTTGGAACAATGGCGTAGGCGATCACAATCCAATTCCTTATGATCTTGCCATTGCCGAAGACAATCCTAATCGCGAAGTCATTCTAGAAATGGCGCGCCAATATGCTGGCTTGACAACTGAGCCAGAATACGACGCACACCAGCCCTAATCGGCTGGGTTAAGAATATGGCTGTCGGTGATATCTATCTTCATGCGCAATATTATCGCAATGCCACGACTCAACAATGGATGTCAAAGTATTTTCTTGTGCTTGCTATTAGTCCAAGCGGGGACATAGTTTACCGCGTACTCACCAGCCAGCCGCATGGACGACCGAACAGTCCGCCCTGTTATCACGGCGATCCCGTGGCAGGATATTATCTTGGCATTCTTGGCGGAGCACTCAACAAGCCAACATGGTTAGATTTGCACCCCCATAAGGATATGGATGGTGATATTTTTGCGCAAAATATTTCTGATGAAGTAATCTCGTTTTGCCGCCCTCTTCCAATAGGCATGCTTTGTCCTGCCCTTTCCTGCGCAGCGAATGCCCCAGATACTACTAACGCACAATATGGCTTGATTCTGAATGCGCGCGATACTCTAGGGTGTCCCTAATTTTGGGGCCAAAAGAACACTCCACTTGCCTATGCCTGTCGAAGTGCAGCGACAACAGATGCCGTAGCTCCCGGAAGATTCTTGCGAACCATTAGTTCATTTACAAGAATGAGCCTAATTCCATTTACTCGTTCTTCGATTCCAACAAGCCGCATATCTGCTGGAACGTTTTCCGTTAATGGATCTGTAAGTGCTATGACAAACTGCCGCCCGTCATGTCGAGTTGCTTTAATTGGAAGACGAACAAGCTCACTGCCAAGACCTTGAATGTCGACGTCGTGGTCAAATGCTAGACCAGTTACCCCCTGACGTAAGATGTCGGCGAACAATAAAGATGTCGAGGTTTCAATGCGAGTTTGATTAAACGGCTGAATATTTCCGCTAAGCAGATATTCAATCAGCGCTGCGCCAACATGACGGTCTAATAGGCCATGTTCAATTTTGTTTCTGAAATTTCTCAGACACCGATAGCACGACGAGTCACAACCATCTTTGCACTCACGTGTGATTTTCAATGCTTGCTTAAACAAATTTACGCCATCTGCTGCAGCATTTCGCGCGAAGCCTGCCCCGCCAGGTAGAGTGTCATAAAGAAATATTTCCGCTTCAAAGCCGTTGATTCCCGCTTGTGTCAAAGCAGGCCTGAACTCGGCCATTACTTCTCCAGGTTCAATTTGTAGGATGTCACTTGCAGCTTTCGCAAGAGCCTCGCTAACTGTCCTTAACGCAACCTGTGTGACTGAGCTAGTGGGCATCAAATTTATGGGAGATCGGAAACTAAGTGAGAATAACGCGACATCAGTAATAAAGTCCGTACCAAGCACGATATGCGTTGATGTGCTGGCGCCTGCGCATTGTGGCTCCTTTTCATCTGGATATGGCTTAAGGTGTGGTGCGAAAAGACTGGATCTCTCAGTGGTACTAGCCTCGATCCGTCCACACTTAGTGCAATATGTATATCCGTCACGGTCGGGGCCAGTGTTCGATACCAGCAGGTGCGTCCGCTCCGTCAAGACACGAATTTGCCCAGTAACAGGATTCCAGCAAGACTGATCGGCGGGGCTTTTCATCGTAAGCTTAGCTCGTGTTGCATAGCTAGTCTCTGGCATATCGTCTGGAGAAGTAACCTCAGGTATTTCTACGGGGTGGGCAAAACCCGGCGGGCGCACCCAATATCGTGCAGGCCCAACTGTCTCATGGCTACCGCAGGCACTGCAGTCCAGAACATCCTTAACGTTGATTCCCTGATTAAGCAGCATAGTGTATGCATAACCGCATTCACTACACTCAAGATGTAATCGGCGATTTTGCCAACTTTTGTACAATTCAGATGAAAGTGGGGAGTAGATCGCGCCGGAGGTATAACACTTACCAGAAATCCAGACCTGTTTGCCGGGCGCGTACTGACTAAGCGCTACTGGCAATCCCTGTGAAGGAGCGAAACGCATGATTGGTCGGTATCGACTAGATTTTTCTCTATCAAATACGTGAAAGGTTGCGACGTCGGTAGGGAATGCGTAGCGGGGAAGCACTCCCTTATAAAGTAGCCAATCTAAAAGTTTTAGCTTAGTAACCCCAGAGCGATCCACAGGACGCTCTTCATCCACTTCTGGCTCGACCTCGACTTCGTTATCATCATCTTCACTATTGCTACCAACTAGCGGTGTAGACGGGACGTCATTTATTGCAACATCAATCGCTTCAATACAATCAGATACCAGTTGGCTCAACAGATTTTGTCGATCCGACTCTGTAAGCTCTGTTGGTATCCACGTAGCCACACGGCGTCGGAGACCATCTTCATTCTCTTTTGCCCATGCTTCAAAATCGTCTCGATTCAAAATACTGCTCGAAGACTTGAAATTTGCTACTGTCCCTAGTACAGAAAATAGATCATGTGGTTGATCTGGATCGAAGGCTGGGAGTCTTGCTTGATGATAACTTTGAATGAGGAATGCCCTAATGTGCCTCTTCGCAATCTCTGCGTTATCCAGACTTAAGATTGGATCGACTACAGAACCTCTAATCATTTCGTCTGGTTCAGCAAAATAATGCTCGTCATGAGTATCAGAACCGCCAAACGCAACAACTGTCGCTACTGCATTTCCTCGTCTGCCGGCACGTCCAGCACGTTGTTGATAATTTGCTCGCCCGGGAGGCATATTCCTCAGAGCAACTCCTGATAATTGACCAATATCAATCCCGACTTCCATGGTGGTTGTACTTGATAGGACATCAATGGCGGATGGTCGAGACCTTTCTGCAAAACCGGTAAGTTCCACATCTTGGAACAACAATTCATTTTCTTCTGCTTTTGAAAATACGTCCTCGTTCTGAGGTGAATTTAGTTGTGCCGTATGTTCCGCAGCAATTAGTGCCATGGGTGGCTCCGGTGGATCCATCAGAGCGGCAATAATGCTACGGCGGTAATAACCTTTTCGAGCAACGAACACCTCATCCATTTCAGGATTCAATGGGACGACTGCATCATGACCACAATCCAAACAGCGATTGAGTCCAGTGATCGGTCTGTGCACGGACTTGCAATCCGCGCAGCGCACCCATTCACCGTCTAGATATAGCGCAAGATTCTTCCCTAATAACCTATGTTTTTGCCCCCCCATGTTTTCTGCAAATTGTTGGAGTAACGATGGGAGCCAATCATTCTTGAAAAGTTTTCTTGCTGCTGGTGAACCAAGAAGTCGTTCCATGGATTTAAACTTGCCAGTGCGACTTAATACCCGCATCTGCCCTTCAGTATCTCCTTGATACCACTTTCCAGGCATTGATTTCAGCCAAAATCCAGCTCGATGCCAACACCTGATCCATGCTCGCGCCAGAGCGACCTTCTTATCGGGAGTATCTGCTACGCCAGGAATGTCTGGGAGTTTGTGCAGAGTGGCGGTTTTGTCCGCCCGTTCACCAATTGAAGCCACTGCTAAAGCTTCTAGTCCGAGAGAACGGTCTTGTAGGGTAGCAATGATGTCGCCAAGTAGTGACTCAGGAGGGTCGTCGTCACCCCGTAGCTCCACACAGAGATCTCGAAGCTGACTATCTGACTGTATCGCCCCAGCTCTTACTGCATTACCCACCATTTCATAGGAAGAGAAGCTTTCATTCGCATTGAGTTCTGGCCGCAATCGAACCCCAAGTTCATTTGCGGCCAAAAGAACTGCACAATAAAGATCATCAAGTCGTAGCACTAGCCCGCTGACATCCTTCAATCTTCTGAGGCCGCGTACCAATAGAGGTCGCAAAGAATCTCTTGCAGAATACATCTGTAGATTTGGAGCCAAGCGAGCCGCTACCTGCCGAGAGTCAGAAAATGCAAGTACCTTACGTCCACGCAATGGAGCAAACGTAGTGGACGGCATTGGACCCGGCGGTTGTATTTGTAGTTGGCGAGCCAGCAATACCTGGAAGGGTTGATCTCCCTTTGTTTCATGATCCTGTACCGTGGATCTTCCTCTTTGTCCGGATTGCTGACATATTGCGCAAGGTTGGAATACTCCTCTCGCTCCAAATGCAGCAGTTTCCTGCTCATCTTCATCACTTACGGGGGGAGGGACTCGCGACGGTCGCAAATATATCCGTCGCATTTTATTCCCTAGTACGGGTGGATTAATCTGCCCAGTCTCTAGGTCATAATCAGCCGGTTCTGAAGATTCTGGTTCGCGCGGTTCTTCCAACAATATATCCAAGGCCACCAAAGGGGCAGCATCCACTCCTGCAATTTTCATTCTGGAACCAGGCTCAGGCCAAATAGCATGAGGATCTTCGGCGCTCTCACAATAACCTCTTGCATATGCAGTCCCACAGTAACGGCAAGTATAGAGTTCGAGCACTCTTGATCCGCAATCACATGCTTCTCTAGGTTGGCTATACAACTTTCCACTGACGCCATGTAGCTCTGCGGGCACTTCACTGCATTGGGGATCCATACAAGCCCACAATCCGCGCAATCCACGAAAGAAGTTATGGACGCGACAAGGAAGCAAACTTGGCTCATTTGCATTTCTTCGAGCAGTGCTAGCAAGCGAGGCCAAATTAGTTGCTGCCAAATCAGCGACCCTGGAATTGGTATCGGGAAACAACATTTTCCCCAGTTCTTTTATCGGCCGAGCCACTTTCATAGTGCTATTGACCAGCAAATCAAGGGGCGGAAAATTATGCAATGCGTGATACAAATCGTGCTCAACATTTCCGGTACTTGCTACATTCCTGTACTTGAGAAATGTATCAATGACACGATTACGCGGTTCCGGCTCCTCGCTGTAGAAATCATTCATTTCAAGTGATGAGAGCACATTTGCATCAGATGTAGTCCCAGTCGCACTGTGCTGGCGCCAGTCAAGGTCGCCGATGATCGAGTCAAAACTCCCTTTAGACACGCCTGCGAGTTTCGAGCCAAACGAGGGGGCGTAATCCTCGCTTTCAAAGCTTGCAGTAGCACATATCACCTGAAAGCGATCTTCATCAATACCTAGTCGATCACGAAGTCTTCTTAGCAGCAGTCCTACTTCTGCACCAGCTGCACCGCGATACAGGTGTGCCTCATCAAGGACAATGAGGAACTTCTCCGACGGGTTAGCCTGCAACCAGTCGCGCGTCCTATCAAAAATTGATCTTTCAATAGGACGCATGAGCATGTACTCCAGCATGGAGTAGTTCGTTACGACAAGATCAGGGATGCACGCCTGTACTTCGTGTCGGGTGATCAATTCAGAATCGTCCGGTAGGGCCACGGCGCGCTTGTACTCATTAGTTTGACGATTTTGCCAAGCACTTCCTTCAGCGCCAAACCATTTTTCCAGATCAGGTTTTGCGGGCCATTTCCCCCGTTCCACTAATTCACCAAGTAATTTCTGTGCCTCTGCCTGTTCTTCAGGAACTGAACTACGTGTCTGCTGAAGTAAACGAATATAGAAATCGCGAAATGATTTCAGTTTGCTGGAATCTTTGCCGCTGCTTCGCACACCCGCATACGGTGTCCTGCTTGTGTAACGCGCAAACCGAGGGGGACGTCCCGCGCAATTTTTGAAAAATTCAACTAGTTGCGAATCTCCAAAAATTGAGCGAAGACGCCCAAGCTGATCGTTAACCAGAGCATTCATAGGATACAGAATCAACGCGCGCATTCCATCTTGAGACTTGAATCCAGAGGGGTTACTTCGTGCTTCTCGCGCCAGTTTTCCTAGTATGGGCAAAAGGAAGGACTCAGTCTTGCCCGAGCCTGTGCCAGTCATGATCACAACATTGCGAGACTCAACAAGCACCTTTTTGATTGACTCGGCTTGATGTTTATATGGAGGATTGTAGATAAGGTTTTTTCCATTGTGTCGCGGCCGTGCAAGTATCTCAAACAGTTCTAATGCGGCTTCAGGTATCCCATCAATGTCATGAAATTTTGAGCCAGTCTTATATCGTGGTGTTGATTCGATGTAGGGCGATTGATGAATCACCCCAAGTTGCTCTAAGAGAATTCGACGTTGGGCAACCAACTGAGGGTTGCCTATGTGATAGGCTGCCTCGATATATTCAACGAGGGAAGTATGTAGCTGCCCCACCGTTTCCTGGATCGTCTTAGCCATTATTTATTCCTTGAGAGTTGTTGTTTGAATCGACAGGAGAGAACCAAAGATAATCATTTAGAAACTGTTGTTCGGTGTGAAGCTCAGTATCTGGAATCCAGAATGAGAATGGCTGAGCACGCAAATCATTGGAATTCTGAGAGCCAATAAACGATAGCTTGCGTTGCGCCCATAATGGAATCGGAAAAGATAAGCGCAATAGCCATCCATTACTTTCGCGTTCGCAGCGATAGGTCGCTGGCGTTCCGTTTACGTTATCCAAGGCGAGTTGGATCCGCCAAGCTATATCGCATCCCCTTAGACGGCTATCCTTGAATGGAAGATCAAGAAATTTGGTGGTTATTCCATCCTTCAATTCGGCAACTCCCCAAATCGGAGCTCCATACGTTCTGGGACGACGTGCCACAAATATGCCCGTATCACTTTGAGGACTTCTCCATCGTTCGCGGTAGGAAACATGTCCGACAGAATGACCAATTATAGTAATTCCTGGAATATCGCCACTTTGCCCTTCGCCAGCAATTCGCAATCTAATTGCCTGAAGATAAGCTTGCGCAGACTCAAGTTTTGGAGAATAAATCCAAGTCTGATTGGATATTTCTCGTAATCCAAAGGACCTCAAGATGTCTGCTAGTGACTCTCCTTCTTCAGGATCAATAAATCTTGCTGCCTTAACATAGCGCACTCTGCAGGCTAGTGAAGCAGGCAAAAAAGGCACATCGTCTGGGGCTATACCAAAGATGTAAATACGCCCACTTGGACGCTTAACAAAACTGGGGGTGGCAACAAATAGCCAGCTTTCTTTATCTTCTCGCTCATGCATAGAGACTCTTGAGAGTTCTAACAAATCACCGCTAATCAAGAGGTTTTCAATAGATTCTTCTATCTGATTTTTTAGATCAGATGTCGTTGTGGTCCCCAATGGCTGGATTGCCGCGAGCGCGGCACCCGCCAGTACTGACGGCGCGCATGGACAAGTATAGTCACTCAGCCTTCTGAGAATTGCTGCCATCAGTGTGTCGTCAACTTGATCCACGTGCGCACCAGCTACTCCAAGACTCGCTTGCAGAAGGCTGATTACTTCTTTTGGCATAGTTAGGGCAAGCATATGGGCAACTATGAATGGTTTTCAGTCATCACTGAACGGAATTTTCTGCAAAGAAAAAGTAACCTAGCACCACGCACTAGCGTCGTATTTTCCTCGAGCAACTCAAGCCGTTCGCTTATCTCATTATTTGACTTAGCTATGAAGTCATATGGATCAAAAGCGATGATCCATGCTGATTTGACAAGTCTCTCATCTCTGCATATTTTGAACTTCGCTGAAATCTCAACAAATCGTTTTTTCAAATACTCTTCATCGCCTGCAACATTGTCGTGCCAAACCTTGGCCAAGGCGATAGGAAAGGAAATCTGTTTGCAAACCGCTGCCTCAAGACGTTCCCAGGCAGCCATATTTCGTGAATTCTCTCGAACTTTTCGTTCCAAACTGATCCAATCACCCCCACACAGAAGAGCAAATATGCGATCCTCAACTGCAGCAATAGCTCTATTTCGCCTATTGCCGGCGAGAACTCCAGACAACGAGACTTCCTGCCACATGACTCTTGCACTAAGCAAACTAGCAACATCTGTGGATGCGTCAAGAGCGTCTGAATCAATCCCGCATTGCAGCCCGCCTAATCCACCAGTTACTTTTATAGGCGCAATAACAACGGAATGTTTTATGCCTTCCTTTTCTGCAATAAAAAGACCACCAGGTTCACTAATTTTTATGCCGTGAATGCAATCAGAAGAATTCAATACCGTTTTGTCGAGAGGTCTTCTGAAGTCATAGAAAGATGTTATTAATCCTTCGTCGTCCCCATCGTTGATTAACCTAAGATACATGTCCTCCTTTCGATTTTGGAAAAACCATCGGAGAGGGCCATGGTTTCTTGTTAGGGGGATACGGTATTCTCCCAAGTCTTCGCCATCGATCAAAATATATGCGGAAGATGCTCTCAAATATTGAAACTCATCTCTTTCTTTTGATAGAAATATTGTAAGCGCTTTACTCCAAATGCTTCGAGTTATTGGGAATCTATGTTCAAAGACTACATGGCGTTCTAGCTCCTTACCCAATGAGTCAACTAGAACCAAAGAGCATTTCGCAATGCGAGACGAATTGCCAAGGATTTCCAGCTCCATATCACCATCTAGGAAATTATCAATTGACGGTTCATTTGGTGTCATATCCACCAACATGCCCGTATGATTAAGCGTGCCAGGTATCCAAATGTTTGGCTGACGAACAAAAAACGTGAGGGTCTTTTCAGCAACAACTCGTGCTGAAAGTTTTGTTTGAATCGAAAGGGTGTGCCGTCCTGTTTCCAGCAATCCCAAATTTACAAAGGCAGGCTCGCTATTCGCATTGCAGTTTATTACTAAGCGTTCTGCGCCATCTAATTTCAATTCGTATGAATCAAAATTGTGATCACGTGTAATAACAAAACAAGGCTGTTCGTTTGTCAGCCACTCTCCTAAACCTTCGCCATCCCATTGGCGAGGTATGAACCCAACTGGCTTAATTGTTATTGAGCGTGACACATCTAGTTCAATCGCTTTCAGCAGGGTGCACAATGCTGCGTCTATTTGCTTTGGAGCTGTAAGTATGGTGCCGTACAGGTTATTACATGAGATAGAACAATTCTGCGCATACTCGGCCAGCGATATGGGATGTCTGCTTACTAGCAAGTAACGCTGCTCTGGCCGCAGCGTTCTTCCTGGAATTTGCTGACCAGTACCATCCTGATTTAGCCTAAATAGCCAGACAGGGCCTGGAACTAATTGACATTCAGTTTTTAGCGCTTCATCAAATGGCGTTGGAGTGTTTTCAAACTGAACGAGGCATTCACCATCATTTGGCCAAGAGGATATCTGCCGTTGACGAAGGCCTGAAAGTAACCAGCCGGCAGGTAAGCGGCTAGTACCGGTGCACGGTATCGTCAGGCGTGTGTTCCGAATAAAGGAAGAATTTTCAGTGCTAAGATTTGCGAGAGGTTGAAAGCTAGGGATGGAAATATCGATACTCCATATATCATGAAGTTGACGCCGTACCGAAAACGCAGGCCTCAATAAAACCTGTTTGCCCAAGCAAACATCATTTAGTGGTTTGTCAGCCTCATGCGCATGGTCTTCCTCCTCGTCTTGTCCTCCCTTCCCCCTCGGGACTGGCAGCCTGAATTGGGGGGTGGACTGAGCCTGGCGAGCATCATGCAGCCAGTCCCTCGCTGTGCGAACCTTATTCAGATCCGAAACGATCCGTTCAAGCGTTAGCGGTAGAAGTGGACTGACGCTTCCTATGTTGTGATCCAGTAACGCCAGTACGATTTGGCCAACGAATTCTTCCTGATCGAGAAAGAAGCGAAACCGTGAAGAAGGATCATGTGATGATGTAGCAATGAGTTTTCCCACATTCTTTGCAGTCAAAGATTTGACATCGCCTAAGCGGTGTCTAGCGTTATACAGCGAACGCGCAAGCTGTCCCTGAAGATCGTGAGGCAAAACAGCGTGGGTAATTGGCCAGGAAATTATGGAAAAGTGAGATGCCCAAGTTCCAGTGGGGCGTGCACCAAAATATGTGGTGCGAAATTTAATAAACCAGGAACGGATCTTTTGTCTGTCTCCCTGTTGCCCCCATGATTTGGTGCGCTCTTCAAATGAATGCCAATATTCAGCGCCGTCATAGTTATAGCCCTGCTCAGCAGCGTAAACGACCCATACAAGCCAATGACGTTCGCTGAGTCCATCAGCAAGGAATTCTTTTCTAAGCGCATCTTCGAGGCTTAACACTTCAACATGTGAGAGTCCATGTTCTAGTGCAAAGATTGGATAGCCAACTTCTTTCCTTTCGGAAGCTAGGCCACGGAAATGTCGCTCCAACCTTAATTGAAAAATATCAAGTGACGATGTCATTTTATTATTGGCAGGACTACTAATTCCCTATGAAGCCAGTTTGCATAATGACTATCGCAGATTTTTATAATCTGTTATCTCAAACAAACTTGAACAGAATTTCATTAAATCCGTGTTGGATTTGCATGATGCCACGATAGCTAATTGAAATACATATGCCAAACAGACGCGAAGTATATAGTTTATCGCCACCGTCGGGGGCAGGTCTTGCATTCACGCATCCCGGAAATCACCGGAGTCTAGGCCGGTTACCTCGGATGTTAGGCAACACAACCGCTCCTTGTTGCGCACCGCGCAACGCGCTATCATTCACGCATGATTACATCGTTTCGCCACAAAGGTCTGCGAAAATACTTTGAGTCCGGCAG
>Ga0210017_1003089_pt1 | contig 14098 bp, 8 predicted proteins | sample CryGeyCG2014_020_FD_183966 | JGI IMG/M metagenome (GOLD analysis project Ga0210017, IMG submission 183966) | Groundwater microbial communities from aquifer - Crystal Geyser CG08_land_8/20/14_0.20 (SPAdes) (version 2) | ecosystem: Environmental > Aquatic > Deep subsurface > Groundwater | place... | reverse complement strand
GGCCCTTGACTAAAAATTCTTCAACTTTCTTAGCTTTTATTTCTAAATCGTTTTTCGCCGCTCTCAAGGAAATCTGAATTTGTTTAAGCTCTAAGGTTTTAGAAAGTTTTTCTTTTTTCCTTTCTTCTTTTTCTTTTTGATAGCGGAACTTATCAAAACTTATAATTTTAGCCACTGGCGGAACTGCCTTTGGAGCGATTTCTATCAAATCCAGTCCTTTTTCAGCGGCCAATTTTAATGCCGCCTCAAGCGGCATTACACCCAGATTTTTATCTAGTTCATCAATTACCCGTAATTCTGGGGCTTTTATTTGGTTGTTTATTCTGTATTTTTCGATGTTATTATATTTATTTGGGGTGGAAATGGCGGGAGTTGAACCCGCGTCTTGCAACAATATTTATAAATTTTCTACAAACTTAGCCAAGTTGTTTCAGGATTTAAAATAAGAACTTGACGAAAATTTTAAATTCTTAGCCGAAATTTTTGTCCCCTGATTTCATCGGCAGAAATCAAGGCAAGTTCAAATTATTACACCCGAATCCTTAAGCTTAAACTACAAAAGGTGGATGCTGCATTAGGCAAAAGCCAATGCAGGAGCCAAATTTTTATTGGCAGTTGTTTGTTTTGATCCCATGATTTACGAGGAGAGAGATCATCCTCGGTTTGCAATTTATAAATTTGCTACAATCGATTCAGGCCATTCCCATTGTTTCTTTGATTTCTTTTTTAGACTCTCTTTTCTTTATCAATTCTCTTTTATCTACTTTCTTTCGGCTTTTGGCTAGCCCAATTTCAATCTTAATCTTTCGATTTTTAGTATAGACCTTTAAAGGCACTAAAGTCAAGCCTTTTTCCTGAATTTGCCCAATTAATCCTTTAATTTCTGTTTTTCTCAAAAGGAGGCGTCTACTCCTTTTAGGGTCATAATCTGAAGGAGTGTTTTTTGGTTGATAAGGAGGGACATCAGCATTAATAAGCCAAACCTGATTATTTTTTAAAACCGCATAAGAGCCAGCCAGGTTGATTCTTCCGGTTTTTATAGATTTGACCTCGTATCCTTTTAACTCAATTCCGGCTTCGTATGTCTCAAGGATTTGATAGTCAAAAAACGCTCTTTTGTTGGTAGCAATCGTCATGTCAACTTTAATTTTAATCTTTTATCAGCTAAAATGGAACTAAATGATAAGAGGAAAAATCTTAGGCCTATTAAAACAAGCTATTAAAGAAAACGTTTCTATTGAGGTTTTCGTTCCAGACAATGGAAATTTTGGGCATTATTCTACTAATGTTGCTTTTCAACTATCTAAAATATTTAAAAAATCACCGCTCGGAATAGCAAAAGAAATAAGTTCATCGTTCATAGTTCATAGTTCATCGTTTATCGACAAAACAGAGGTAGTCCCGCCAGGTTTTATTAATTTTTGGATAAAGCCAGAAGTTTTTCAGGATGAATTAAAAGAAATTCTGAAAAGAAAAGGAAAATACGGCAAATCGCAAATAGCAAAGGGCAAATCGCAAAAGATTAACATCGAATTTATTTCCGCTAATCCAACGGGTAAATTGACAATAGGCAATGGCAGGGGCGCATTTTTTGGAGATGTTTTGGCAAATATCCTAGGATTTGCTGGTTGTGAAGTAAAAAGAGAATATTACATAAACGATGCAAGAGCCAGCAGTCAAATAAAAGAACTTGGAAAAACTGCTCTCAGAAAAGGCGAAACATATAAAACTTCGTATATCGAAGAAAAGATAAAAAAAACAGAAAAGAATATTAAAGACAAATCAGAGGGCGAGGCAGGTTATCTTTTAGCGCAAGAGGTTATAAAAGACATCAAAGATTTTATAGAGAAAGAATTAAAAATAAAATTTGATGTTTGGTTTTCGGAAGAAGAATTATATAAAAATAACGAAATTGAAAAATTAAGAAAAGAATTAGAAAAGAAAGATTTGGTTTATGAAAAAGATGGAGCTTTATGGTTTAAATCCAGTCAGTTCGGCGATAGCGAAGATAGGGTTTTAGTTAGAAACACAGGCGAACCCACTTATTTCATAACCGACTTAGCCTATCAATTAAATAAGTTTAGAAAAAGAAAGTTTGATAAAGCAATTGACATTTGGGGAGCGGACCATCACGGCTATGAACCGCGGCTTCGCGCCGCTTTAAAAACCTTAGGCGTAAACAGTTCTGATTTCAAGGTAATAATCACGCAGATGGTAAGGTTGATTAAATCCGGGCAGGAGATGAAGGTTGCTAAGAGGGCTGGCGATTATTTAACCCTAGAAGAGTTAATAAAAGACGTTGGTTTGGATGCGGCGCGATTTTTCTTTTTGATGTATTCGCCTGATACGCACATGGATTTTAATTTGGATTTAGCAAAAGACAAATCAGTAAAAAATCCGGTTTATTATGTTCAGTATGCCGCAGTTCGTTGTCAGTCAATTTTGATTAAAAACAATGAACGAGAGACGATAAATGATAAACAGTTAGGGTTGCTTAATACGACAGAAGATTTAAATTTGATGCGGATATTGGCGAGATTCCCGGAAATTATTGAGGAAGCAGCAAATAAATATAACCCGCAAGCAGGTGTTCGTTATTCGATGGACTTGGCAAGGGAATTTAATAACTTTTACGAGAAAGAAAGAGTAGTTGTGGAAGATGAAAAAATAACGTCAGCTAGATTAGCGCTGATCGAAGCAACGCTGATAGTTTTCAAAAATATTTTCTCAATTTTGGGAATATTTTTGCCAAAGAAAATGTAGGAAAGTATGCTTTATTCCATTGAAAAAAGTTGAAAATTTTAGTATCATTTCCTATGTATAGTATATGAAAAACGATTTTGACCTTTCTATCCCAAAAGATTTTGAAGAAAAAATCTTAGATTTCTGGGGCAAAAACGAGGTTTATCAGAAATCTATCAAAAAAGACTTTAAGGCCCCTATTTTTTCTTTTTACGACGGACCGCCGTTTTTATCCGGAAAGCCGCATTATGGCCATCTTTTGGCAACTACCATCAAAGATGTGGTGACGCGATTTTTCTCCATGAAAGGATATAAGGTTGAACGCCGGGTTGGTTGGGACTGTCATGGCTTGCCAGTTGAAAAATATGCTGAAGAGAAATTGGGCATCAAAACTAAAAAAGAAATTGAAGAAAAAATTGGCATTGAAAAATTCAATAAGGCTTGTCATGATGCCGTACTTGAGACAAAACCGATTTTCGAAAAAGCCCTTCAGCGAATTGGCCGCTGGGCTGATTACAAAAATGCTTATCTGACTTTGGATAATTCCTACATTGAGTCAGTCTGGTGGGTTTTTAAAAATTTATGGGACCTGGATTTGGTTTATAAAGATTTTAGAGTAACGCCTTATTGTCCTTCTTGCGGAACTCCGCTTTCCAATTTTGAAGTCAACCAAGGATACCGCGATGTCGAGGACGCTTCTTTATTTATTAAATTTAAAATCCAGCAGCCTACCGCCTACACCCCTCACTCTCTATCCTACGCTTTAAACCCTAACACCTATTTTCTCGCTTGGACTACCACTGCCTGGACCTTACCGGCTAATACTGCCTTAGCGGTTGGACCGAAATTTAATTATGTAAAAGTTAAACTTGAAAATGGCGAAGAATATATTTTAGCTGAATCGCGGCTAAGCATTTTAAATGAGTCACATAAAATCATTGAAAAATATAAGGGTAAGGATTTAGTTGGTTTGAGATACGAGCCTTTATTTAAAATTCATGATGTAGGATACAAGACGCGAGGCGCCTATCAAGTATTGCCGGCTGATTTTGTTTCAATTGAAGACGGCACTGGAGTTGTTCATATTGCTCCGGCTTTTGGCGAAGATGATTTTAATCTTATAAAAGCCGAAATTTCATCGCCAGAAATACCCATCACTGTCGATGAAGAAGGAAAAATGAAAAAGGGGATTATCGGAGAAGGAATGTTTGTTAAAGACGCTGACAAAGAAATTATAGATGACCTTAAAAATAGAAATCTGCTTTATAAATCAGAAAAAATTTTCCATACCTACCCGTTTTGTTGGCGTTGTGAATCACCGCTTTTGTATTATCCGATTAAAAGCTGGTACATAAGAGTAAGTTCCCTAAGAGATAAACTTGTAAAGAATAACAAAAAAATAAATTGGGCCCCGAAACACCTCAAAGAAGGAAGATTTGGGAAATGGCTTGCCGAAGCCAAAGATTGGGCGGTCTCCAGGAATCGTTTTTGGGGCGCGCCAATGCCGATTTGGCAATGTAAGAAATGCGGTAATGTTGACGCCTTCGGTTCTCTAAAAGAACTTAAAAAATTCTCAACAAAACCTATTCCTGAAAACATTGATTTGCACCGACCGCAGATTGATAAGATAAAGCTTAGATGCGGTAAATGCAATGGAGAAATGGAGCGGGTTCCTTATGTTTTTGACTGCTGGTTTGAATCAGGAGCCATGCCTTACGCTCAGTGGCACTATCCATTTGAGCGAAAAGATTTGGTTGAGAAAACCTTTCCAGCTGATTTTATTGCTGAGGGGCTAGATCAGACTCGCGGCTGGTTTTACACGCTTCATGTCTTAGCAACGGCCTTGACTCTTAAAGATATTGGCCTGGGCAAAGACAAGCCAGCGTTTAAAAACGTTGTTGTTAATGGATTGATTTTAGATGAATTTGGCAGAAAGTTAAGCAAGAAATTAAGAAATTATCCGGAGCCGGATTTAATTTTCGAACAATACGGTGCTGATAGTTTGAGATTATTTTTAATAAGCTCAACCGCGATGGGCGAGGACTATAGATTTTCGGATAAGAGCGTGAAAGAAATCTATCAAAAAGTAATTGCGAAATTAGTGAACTCATTGAAGTTTTATGAATTATACGCGGATAAAAAAGTTAAAGATCCAAGATTTAAGATCCAAGACCTAAGCGTTTTGGATAAATGGATTTTTGCCCGTTTGAATGAAACAAACCAAAATGTTACTAAGGCAATGGAAAATTATCAGCTTACCGAAGCAAGCAGATTTTTAATTGATTTGGTTGATGATTTATCAAATTGGTATATTAGACGCTCAAGGAAAAGATTCCAAAAACCAGAAAGCAAAAAGGATTTAGCCAATGCCTCGGCGACTTTGAAAATTGTCTTAATTAAAACAGCTAAATTATTAGCGCCATTTACACCATTTATCAGCGAGGCGATTTATAGTGAGCTTTCAGCTCAATATATCGGGCATTCCGCCCGCTATAAATCGTTAGGGATCCAAGATCCAAGATCTAAGATCCAAGATTCTATCCATTTGGAGGATTGGCCAAAAGTAGACAAAAAGTTAATTAATAAGGACTTATTAGAAGCAATGAAAGAATTAAGAAACACTGCGGCTTTGGCCCTGGCAAAAAGAGCCGAGGCAAAAATTAAAGTCAGACAACCACTTGCTTCGCTTAAAATCAAAAATCCCCGAAGCAGTCCTTTCGGGACGCTACGGGGCAGGCAAAAATCAAAAATTAAGGAGGGGCTATTAAATATTTTGGCTGATGAAATCAATGTCAAGGAAATTCTTTTTGATTCTAAAATTAAAGACGAGATTGAGCTTGATACAAAAATAACGTCTGAGCTGGAGATAGAAGGGATGAAGAGAGAAATTATCAGAACCATTCAAGACCTAAGACAAGAAGCCAGCTATAAGCCAAAAGATTCGGTTCGTTTATGGGTTGAAGCATCTAGCCGAATTAAAAAAATCATAAGTGATAATCTTATTGAACTTAAAAGAGAGCTTTGCGCTAAAGAAATATTATTTGGAAAAACCGCTAAATTCGACGCCGAAATCAATACTCAAATCAATTCCGAAAAAATCTGGATAGGGGTTAAGAAGATTTAATTAATGATAACTAATCTTAGAGCGCTCTCTAAAAATCTTTTACGTAAAAAGGCGTTTTTAATTGCCAATGCTGGCTACGAGGCCATTAAAATTCCTATTGTAATCAAAAAGAAAATAAAATTAAGGCAGGGGCAACTCTCTGTCAAGAATTTGAAATTGAATTTGAATAATTATCAGAAAGTTTTTCTCCTTGGCGTTGGGAAAGGTTCGGCTTTGGCTTCAGCGACCTTGGCAAAAATTTTAGGCAAAAAATTAACAAAAGGCATAGCATTGGACGTCCAAAAACCAAATTTAGAAATTAGAAATTGGAAATTAGAAATTTTCGTTGGTACTCATCCTTTGCCTTCTCAAAAAAACGTCAAAGCCACTCAGGAAATTATTAAATTAGTAAAAAACGCCGGTAAAAACGATTTAATTATCGCTTTTGTCTGTGGCGGCGGATCAGCTTTATTGTGCGGTTCAGCAGCCGAATTAAAAGCTTCTAAGGAAGTTTTTAAAAAATTAACCAAAGCCGGCGCAGACATTTCAGAGCTCAATACAGTTCGCAAGCACCTTTCAATCGTTAAAGGCGGCGGTTTGGCGCAATTGGCTTATCCGGCCACTCTTATTTCTTTGATTGTCTCCGATGTCCCGACAAGTCGGGATAATTTATCAATGGTCGCCTCCGGGCCAACAGTTTTTGATAAAACCACTAAAAAAGACGCGGAGAAAACCCTGAGAAAATTCAGAATTAAGAATTCAGAATTAAGAATTACGGAGACTCCAAAACAGAAAAAATATTTTAGAAACGTGAAAAACATTCTATTCGTCAGCAATCGAGATGCGCTTTTGGCAATGGCGGGGAAAGCGAAAAAAATAGGGCTTAAGCCAAAAATTTACTCTTTAAAATTAAAAGGTGAAGCGAAAAGTGTTTTATTTCCGCTAATGAAAGCAATTAATACTAGAGAAGTTGTTTTGGCAGGTGGAGAAACAACAGTAACTTTAAGGAATCAGGAATTAAGAATTAGGAATTATGGTAGGGGGGGGCGAAATATGGAATCGGTTCTCGGAGTATTAAATCTATATCATAATTCATACTTCTTGATTCATAATTCAGTTATTATTTCTTTCGCCTCGGATGGTCGTGATAATACCGAAGCAGCCGGAGCGATTGGCGACAATTTAGTTATAAAAAAAGCTAAAAAATTGAAGCTTGAGCCCAAAAAATATTTAGAGAATCACAATTCGTTTAATTTCTTCAAAAAAACTGGGGATTTAATTTATGCTGATAAAAAAAGTTTTAATGTCGCGGATTTAATGATAGCATTAAGAAAATGAGATTCATTAAACAATTTAAAGAGATTGCCATCAAAGATGTCTCTTCGGTGGGAGGGAAAAATGCCTCTTTGGGAGAGATGATTAAATATCTTGCGCCAAAAGGCGTGAATGTGCCCGACGGGTTTGCCTTAACAACCAAGGCCTATTGGAAATTTTTAAAAACAAATGCTTTAGACAAGGCTCTAACAGAAATTTTTAAAGATTTTAATCCAAAAAGTATAAAAAGTATCCAAGAAACCGGCAAAAGATGTAGAGCAGTAATCGCTAAAGGCATTTTTCCAAAAGATTTAGAAAAAGAAATCCTCAATGCTTATGCTCAATTAGGTAAAAAATACGGAGAGAACCCGGATGTGGCGGTCAGAACTTCCGGAGTGGCAGAAGATATGCCCAACACTTCTTTTGCCGGCCAATTTGAAACTTATCTTAATATAAAAGGCGGAGAAGAGTTATTAAACGCCATAAGAAAATGCATTGCTTCAACTTTTACTGATAGGGCTATTTCTTACAGAGAGGAAAATAAAATCGGGCAATTAAAATTTGCCCTTTCGATTGGCGTAATGAAAATGGTTAGGTCTGATTTAGCTTCATCAGGAGTGATGTTTTCTTGCGATACTGAAACAGGATTTGCTGATGTCGTCTTGATAAACAGCAGTTATGGTTTGGGAGAAAATGTAGTTAAGGGTAAAGTGGACCCAGACCAGTATTATGTTTTTGAAACTACTTTGAAGCATGGATATAAACCGATTTTAGAAAAAAGATTGGGAGCAAAATCAATTAAATTGATATACAACAATGATTCTAGTCGGCCAACAAAAGATGTTCCGGTTTCGTCAGAAGATAGGCAAAAATTTGTTTTGAGCGATGAAGAAATTTTAACTTTGGCTCGCTGGTCAATTCTGGTGGAAGAACATTATAAAAAGGCGATGGACACTGAATGGGCAAAAGATGGCCGGGATGGAAAACTTTATCTTGTTCAAGCCAGACCAGAAACCGTTCAGAGCCGGAGAGATGTCAATGTTTTAGAGGAATACAAATTACAAAAGTCCAAAGTTCAGGGTTCAAAGTTCAAAGTTTTGCTGACTGGTTTATCTGTTGGAAGTAAAATTGGCCAAGGGAAAGTTAATCGGATAATGGGGGCCAAAGATATTAATAAATTTAAAAGAAGTGAGGTTTTAGTTACTGATATGACTGACCCGGATTGGGTGCCGGCAATGAAATTAGCCTCGGCAATAATTACCGACAGCGGTGGGAGAACCGCTCATGCCGCAATTGTTTCAAGAGAATTGGGGATTCCTTGTATTGTTGGCACTGGCAAGGCGACAAAAATTTTGAAAACTGGGCAAGAAGTAACGGTGAGTTGCGCTGAAGGCGAACAAGGAAAAATTTATCAAGGGTTAATTCCCTTTAAAATTAAAAGAACTGACATTTCTAAAGTAAAAAAGCCAGCCGTAAAAATAATGATGAATTTGGGAGAACCAGATCAGGCGTTCGGTTTTAGTTTTATTCCAAATGATGGCGTTGGTTTGGCAAGAGAAGAGTTTATTATTGCCAATAGCATAAAGATTCATCCTTTAGCTTTGATAAACTACAAGAAGCTTCCGGCAGCCTTAAAAAGAAAGATTGACAAGCTAACTCTTGGTTATAAGAATAAAGCTCAATTTTTCATTGATAAATTAGCCGAAGGAATCGGTAAAATCGGTGCGGCTTTTTATCCGAAAGAAGTAATTGTTAGATTTTCGGATTTCAAGACAAATGAGTATAGAAGTTTAATAGGTGGTGAACTTTATGAACCAAAAGAGGAAAATCCGATGCTTGGCTGGCGCGGCGCATCAAGATATTACGACCCGAAATTCGCGCCAGCTTTTATCCTAGAATGCGAGGCGATAAAAAAAGCCAGAGAAGAATTCGGCTTGGATAATGTCGTAGTGATGGTGCCGTTCTGTCGAACAGCAAAGGAAGGCAAAAAAGTTATAAAAATAATGGAAAAGAATGGTTTAAAACCAAATCTAAAACCTCTTAAAATATACGTGATGGCTGAGATTCCTTCCAATATAATCTTAGCCGATGAATTTTTAGAAATTTTTGACGGAATGAGCATTGGCTCGAATGATTTAGCGCAGCTGATTTTGGGTTTAGACAGAGATTCAGGGATTGTTTCGCACGTTGCCAATGAGAGAAATGAAGCCGTTAAAAAAATGATTTCAGAAATAATTAAAAAATGTAAAGAAAAGAAAAAATATATCGGAATTTGCGGCCAAGCACCTAGTGATTTTCCGGATTTCGCACAATTTTTAGTGGATGAAGGCATTGAATCAATGAGTTTAAATCCAGACTCTATTTTGAAAACAATTGAAAAATTAGCCAAGAAATAGCCGTCGCGGTTTCATCAGCGGCGAATTTTCTACTCATAGATAGAGCTGCCTGGCAGCCGAGTATTTAAAAGAACATTTATTGTTTATAATTATTTATAGATAAAAGTTTAATTTTTCAGATACTATCACGCGTGATAGTATCAATGGCAAGCGATTTTGTCATTCCCCAATCATTATGGAAGAAATATTTAAATTCAAATCAAGAAAAGAATGGGAGGATTTTGTTTGGTCAAAATTTTTAGAAAATGCCGAAAGAGCAAAAATCGACCAGCCATTAAAGAGTTTTCTAGACAAATTATTGAGCGCTAACGAAAAGAAATTAATTACAAAGAGATTAACGACTTTAGCTATGATAAAAGCCGGAAAAACTTATAAAGAAATAGAAGAGGTCTTAGGGATTTCTCCAAGCACAATCAGCGCTCTTAAAAAGAGCGTTAAAAAAGGTTCTGGCTACCAAAGCAACCGTTATTACGCCAAAGAAAGCAGAAACGAAAAGAGAAAACACATAAAAGGACTGCCGGCTCAAACAATTTTAGATTATTGGCTTAATTTTCCGTTCCCAACTAAAACCGGCAAGGGAAGATGGAAATTTTTAAATTACCAGGGGTAAATGGATAATTTTGGAAACTATCACGCGTGATAGTATCTGGAATGGATGTTGTGATTTAATTTTGGGATTTTGCTTTAGGGAGTATATAATAATTTGAGGAATTTATTTTAATTTAGAAATATATGAAAATTTCTGACGCTAATTTAAAAATTATTTTAAATTCTCGGGGAGAAGAAACCCTGGAAGTGGCGTTAAACATGGATATGTTTTTAGCAAAGGCTTCGGCGCCCTCTGGCAAAAGCCGCGGCAGTTATGAGGCGGCGGTTTTAGAGCCGCCGGAAGCGATTTCTAAATTTGAAAATATAAAGCCACAGATTTTAAACAACGATTGGCAGACGCAGGAAGAATTTGATAAGTTTTTGATTTCTTTAGGCGGCGCGAACTTAATGTTGGTTTTGAGTTTGGCTTTTGCGCGGCTGAAAGCAAAAATAGAAAACATAGAGTTATTTCAATACATTAATAATATCTCTCAAATTAAGATTGAAAAATTTACTCTCCCGAAGCCGATTTTTAATATAATAAATGGCGGTGTCCATTCTGGTCAACAGGATTGTAAATTGGAGTTTCAAGAATTTCAGGTTATCCCAACCGTTGACGATTTTGCTTTGGGGTTGAGCATTGTCAAGGAAGGCTATCGAAAGTTGGGTGAATTTTTAGTTGAGAAATTCGAGAAGAACCAAGTTTTATTAGGCGATGAAGCTGGTTACTCAGCGCCATTTCAGTCAAATGAAGAAGTTTTAGATATTCTGTGGGATTTCATCAACGAACATAATTATCCTTTACGAATCGGCCTGGATTTAGCAGCTTCCCAGTTTTATAACAAAGAAAAGTTAGTTTATTTTGTTGACGGTAAGGAATATTCAGCCGAGGAGTTAAAAAAATACTACCTGGAATTGATTGACAGATACCAGCTTATTTCTTTAGAAGACCCTTTTGAGGAAGAAGATTTTGATAGTTTTACAAAATTAAAAGAAGAAACGAAAGATATTCTAATAATTGCTGACGATCTAACGACGACTAACCCCGAAAGATTGAAAATCGCAATCGAGAAAAAGGCTGGGAATACTATTTTAATAAAACCAAACCAAATCGGCACGCTTAGCGAAACCTTAAATGTCGTAAAAATGGCTTATGAAAACAATTGGGAAGTAATAGTTTCTCATCGGAGCGGTGAAACAATGGACAATTTTATTGCTGATTTGGCCGTTGGTATTGGCGCCTGGGGATTGAAAGCCGGCGCTCCTGGCGCTCCGGAAAGATTAGTAAAATATGAGAGGATTTTAGAAATCAGAGAGAAAATTTAAGAATTTATTTCAAAGCAGTTTTTATTAATTCTCTAAACAACGGATGGGGATGAAGGGGGCGAGAGAGAAACTCCGGATGGAATTGGGTGGCAACGAAAAACGGATGCTTTTCAATTTCAATTATTTCAACAAGATTTAGGTCGGGATTCACACCGGCTATTTTTAGTCCTTTTTTCTCTAAAAGTTCTCGGTATTTATTATTAAATTCATATCGGTGGCGATGACGCTCAAAAATTATCGGGTCTTTTTTGCCTAAGCCATACGCTTTGAAGCTTTTTGTATTTGATATTATCTCGCAGGCATAAGCGCCTAAACGCATCGTGCCGCCGTATTTTTTCTCTTTTAATTTTTCTTTTTGCTCGGCCATTATATCTATAACCGGATGTTTTGTTTTCGGATTGATTTCTGTTGAGTTGGCGTTTTTTAGACCGCAGACATTTCGGGCGAATTCGATAGTGACTAATTGCATTCCGTAGCAAAGCCCGAGAAAAGGTATTTTATTTTTTCGGCAATATTCAATGACTTTGATTTTTCCTTCAACGCCGCGGCTGCCAAATCCGCCAGGCACAATAATTGCGTCAAAACTCTTTAATTTCTTTAGTTTTTTAGGGCTCTTTTCGTATTCTTCTGTGTCAATCCAAGTAATTTCCGGCGCAGCCTTAAAAGAATAAGCCGCGTGCTTTACGGCTTCAATTACCGAAATATAAGAATCCATTAGCGTGAATTTCCCGCTTCTGAAATACTTTCCGGCAATGGCGATTTTAACTTTTTTCTCCGGGTTTTTAATCACATTTACCATTTTTTTCCATTCCTTCAAATTTTCTTTTTTTGGTTTCAACCCGAATTTTTGAAGAATGATATTTGATAATTTTTCTTTTTCAAAATTCAAAGGAATTTCATAAATTGATTCGATGTCAGGCGCTGAAATAATATCTTTCTCGCCCACATTGCAGAAAATTAAAAGTTTTCTTTTGCGCGGTTCATCTAACAGTTTCTCTGAGCGAATTAATAAAATGTCAGGTTGAATGCCGGCTGAGTTGAGTGATCGAACCGCCCACTGCGTTGGCTTAGTTTTCATTTCACCAATCATTTGCGGCACCGGCGCGTAAGAAACTAAAATAAAAAGCACATCTTTTGGGTAGGTTAATTTCATTATCCTTCCGGCTTCAAGGAAAAGAAGATTTTGATATTCACCTACGGTACCGCCAATTTCCACTAAGACAAAATCCGCTTTTGCTTTTTTGGCAGCGTTTTTAATTCTCGAAATGACTTCGTTGGGAATATCGGGCACTACTTCCACGCATCTACCGCCGTATTCCAAATTTCTTTCCTTGTGGATTACTGATTCATAGACCCGACCAGTGGTTAAATAGTTGCCTTTATAGATATTTATGTTTAAAAATCTTTCGTAGTTGCCGATATCCTGGTCGCATTCGTCGCCGTCATTCGTTACAAAAACCTCGCCGTGTTCAACCGGGTTCATTGTACCGGCATCAACATTAATATACGGGTCAATTTTTAAAGCCGTGACATTGAAACCACGGCTTTGAAGAATCTTTCCAATCGAAGCGGTTGCCACGCCCTTGCCAACGCCGGACATTACGCCTCCGCATACGAAAATGTATTTTGTTGAAGCCATTTTGAGCGGGAGACGGGATTTGAACCCGCGATCTTTTCCTTGGCAAGGAAATATGTTGCCACTACACTACTCCCGCTTTTTTGTAATTATATCAAACTTTTGTCCCCCCACTAGGAGTTGAACCTAGATTTACGGATTAAGAGTCCGCTACTTTGCCAGTTAAGTTATGGGGGGTAAGTTTATGGGTCGTTGTGTTTTCCTTAATAATCGCCATTTTTGCTGAATTATTTTTACTTCTGAATTCACTACTCAAATTAAAATCTATCCAATTCGTGCGCCTCGTGCGCCCTCGAGAGGAATCGAACCCCTATCTCCTCGTTCGAAGCGAGGCATTCTGTCCATTATACTACGAGGGCAAGTACGGCGGGCAGGGAAGTCAGACACTCTATCCAGTTGAGCTACAGGGACATTTTATGCTTACCAGTGTATAATTAAAAACAATGAAAATCAACGGAAGATCTATTAAAATTCCACAATTATTATTTAGGATGTTCCTAACAAAGGTAGGACGTATTTGGTATTCATATTTAAGCAAATTGGATAAAAATGCAGAAGTAATTTTTTTAAACCATGGCTATGCTGAAGATAAAAAGAAATTAGAATTAAAAAAAGAGGATGAAAATAATAGATATTGCATTCAACTTTATAACCATATTGTTTCCTCTGCTCCTATTAAAATGGAAGGTCTAGATATATTAGAAGTGAGTTGTGGAAGAGGAGGAGGAGCTTCTTACATACATAGATATTTTAATCCTAATTCTATGACAGGTATTGATCTTTGTAAGAACGCTATTAGATTTTGCAAGAAGCATTATTCTATCAAAGGAATGTCTTTTTTCCGCAGGGATGCTTTGAACCTGTTATTCAAAGATAATAGCTTTGATATAGTTATTAATATAGAAGCTTCTCATAATTATACTGATATGGATAAGTTTTTTTCAGAAGTTAACCGAGTCCTTAAACAAGGAGGATATTTTTTGTACACAGATT
>Ga0210017_1003087_pt1 | contig 14099 bp, 9 predicted proteins | sample CryGeyCG2014_020_FD_183966 | JGI IMG/M metagenome (GOLD analysis project Ga0210017, IMG submission 183966) | Groundwater microbial communities from aquifer - Crystal Geyser CG08_land_8/20/14_0.20 (SPAdes) (version 2) | ecosystem: Environmental > Aquatic > Deep subsurface > Groundwater | place... | reverse complement strand
AACGGTCAGGGCGCGATTGCTGACAGTGGTTGAAAGAGTACCAGTGTAATCGGAAGAGATAATTCCGCCAATGCTGGTATCAGCCGCAAGATTGCAGCCAACGCTGGTTGGTGAATCAGTAGTGCTAAAGTAGGCGATATCTGAAGTGGTGGTTGGCTTGCTGTCGCCAACCCAGTTTGTTGCATCACTCCAGTCACTGCTAACATCACCTTGCCAGCGTTTTAAGTTGGCAATTTCAGTAATTGTCCAGCCGGTGTTGCCAGTGTTGTCAACTCCGGCAGCAACTGCGATGGCTGAGCCGACATTATTGGAATCTTTGACATCGGTGTAATTAGCGGTATGAGTGCAAGTTCCGGGATCAAATTTCCAATCATTGCCGGCGATAGATGAACGGAGAATTACCATTCTGCCAACTGCTGTGCCGTCAAAGTTAAAGGCGGTGCCGCCGGCGCCGCAGGAAAGTTTGTAATTAACATCATCAGCGTCAACCGTTAGTTTGCCGGATTGAACAGACATTGTGCCGGTAGTAACGGTAATATTTCTAACATTAGCCGAGCCGTTCCAATAAACTGTTTTATCCGCGCCATCAACTAAAACCGTATCATTAGCAGTTCCGCCGGCAGCGTCAACATAGCCGGTGTTGGTGAATTTGATTGTTGATGTTCCGCCAGTGGTATCGCCGATATAATATCTGGAATTATCAACAGACATTGTAACGGTTCTGCCGGCGCCGGTAAGCACGCCTTTGGTGATGTTTAGTTTGTTTCTGACATTAAAATCATTATCTACAATAGTAACAGCAGTATCAGAGGCGGACTTGTTGATGGTTAGATCGTAAAAAGAGGTGGCGCCGGCGGCTTGGGTGGTTAGATTGCTGGCCGAGCCGCTAAGAACGATATTTGATCTGTCGTAAGTAAAGGTGCCGCCGGAGAGGTCAACATTGCCGGAAATAGTAATCTCCGAAGCAGAGGCATTTAAAGTTCCAACAGTCCAAGTAACATCGCCATTGACGGTTAGTGAGTAGCCGTTGGTGTTGAAGGTTTTGGCAAAACCGGCAACAGTAGAAGTGACAGCGGTTACTGTTTTATTAGAAGTTAAGATTAAGTCATAAGTTGGGCTATTGTTGGCAAAGGCGATGTTGTTGGTTGGACCTGGAACAGTGCTAACACCATTACATGCATTTAAATTTGCCCAGTTGGCTCCGTTTTCCCAATCAGTTGAGTCCGAGCCGTCCCAAGTGCAGGTTTGGGCATCGGCTAAGGCCTTCTGATACATCGGCCCATACATAAACCAGGAAGTAAATAGCGTCGTAAAAGCAAAGACAATCAGCGCAGCGATATTTAGAGCATTAGCATGCGGATTCTGGTGCCACCTCCTATAGAGCTCAAATTTAGCGTTTAATTTGCGATGGAGCCGACCGAGCCGCTTGAAGGTCGTTTGATCGGACTTTTCAATCGTCATAATCCTGGCTTCCAAGGCCTCGGTCCGGGCAAACGCCTGGGCAACGGTTTCCTGCTGCTTTCTTTCAATTTTTTTGATTATCTCCTTATTGCTCTTAACTTGGTGGATATCCTCGCCGGCTTGTTTCGCTTGTTTTAGAGCACGAAAAACCCGGGCATTGGCGATGCCACTCCAAAACCGCTTGATGGCTTCTTTGATTTTCGAACTGCCCCTCAAACTCTCCCCTCTCTTGATTAAGTCAAATCCGAATTTCGGTATTCGGATTTCGGATTTATTTTTTCGAAATGATTTCCTTTGCCCTGGCGTTCTCCGAATCGACTTCCAGCACTTTTTGGGCGTACTCTTTTGCCGCCGCTTTGTCGCCAAGTTGGAGCGAAATAGTCGAGGCCAGAAGATTTAGCGTCCCCGATTGCGGCAGATAATTTATTCCCTCCTTTGCCACCTCCAGCGCCTTGTCGTTTTGACCCAAAACCTGATAATAGTTTATTAAATTGGCATAGGCGGAACCGCTGCGCGGCGAGGTCTTTATCGCTTCCCGATAAAAATTAATCGTATTATCAACTTCGCCCTTGCCTCTGGAAACAAAAGCCCGCATCGTCAGGACTTGTGTATCATTGAGATCGGCTTTTTCAACGATTTTGGCAAATTCCTCATACTGCTTGTTCTGAAAATAATAAGTCGCCAGTTGTTTGGCAACTTGTTTATCGGACTTGTCGGCATCATATCTGTCTTTTAGCAACTCAATCGCTTTATCCCTTTGCCCGCTTTCGGAAAGAGTATAAGCGGTCTGGAGATCAGTGGTTTTACTCTCTCGAAATTGCTTTTTCGAGACGACTGCCGAAATTACCAAAGCAACAAACAAAATCGCCAAGAGTGTTATTAGTAGGTTTTTTTTCTTTTTTGAAATCATTTTTTTAGTTAATGTTAGCACACGGACGACTACACGGAATTAACACTGATGGAAATGACTAAATCCGAAATCCGAATGACGAAAAAATTAAGAAGTTCGAATGACAAATGACTAAAGTGATTGAATTATTGGACATTTGGTCATTTGATATTTGTTCGCCTGCCTGCCGGCAGGCAGGTCATTAGTCATTCTGGTTTCGTCATTGTTTATTATCCGTGTTTTCCTACCGTGTTCCTCCATGCAGTTTATTTGATCTGCATGCTAATCACCAATTTAAGCAAGAAATAAGCGACGGCAAAGCCCAAAAGGCAACAAAAAAGATAAAGACCGAAAGCCATAAAATACCAAGTCGTCTGCTTGAAGTAAATTATTTTATCCGGCTTGCCTTCCCTGAGTTGATTTGTCGCTTCAATTTTCATCTTGCTTTTATTATAGCAAATTAGTCAAATGGTTACTTCCACAAATGGATGACTAATGTTCTAATGACTAATGACTAATATTCGTTTTATTCGTTATTGGTTATTAGTTTATTCGTTATCCATTCTTGGTGGTTTTACTCATATCGTAGCGCGTCAAGCGGATTTAGGCGCGAGGCGCGGCGCGACGGGTAAAAACCGGTGATAAAACCGACAAAAACCGAGAAAACCACAATGCCGGCGGCAAAAATCGCCGGTATGACAAACAGGGTCTGCGGCTCGCCGCCAACGCTTTTTGCCAACTGATTAACACCAGAATTTATCCCTTTGGCGGTAACATAGCCCAGGACTACTCCGATTATTCCGCCTAAAGTTGAAATCATTGATGATTCAGTCAGAAAGATTTTTGAAACATCGCGGTCGCGGACACCAAGGGATTTCATCACTCCGATATCACGCGTCCTCTCCAAAAGGGCAATGGTCATCGTGTTAAACATTCCGATCGAAGCAACCAAAAGGGCGATCAAGCCAAAGAAAGCCAAAATTATCTGAATAACTCTAAATATTTGGTCAACTTGAGAAATCGTGTCGGCGATCGAAGTAACGGTAAAACCCATTGAGGTTATGCTCTCTTTGACCGCCGGAATTGATTTTTGATCTTTAACATTAACCTCTAGAAGATTATAGACCGTGCTGTCGCTAATTTGATCTTGAACTGAAGCAATCGGCACATAAGCGAAACTGACAGAATCATCTTGAACGACGCCGATGACCGTATACTCCTTGGGTATCTCTTTCTTCTCCTTTGTCTCCGGATTAACGATAATTACCGTTGAAGTGAATTGTTTTTTAACCGCATCGGTCGGCACAATGTTTAAGGCCTTAAGGAGCGCGGTTGAAGCGACAATATCGGTCGGTGAATTTGAGAAAAAACCACCGACAACCGTTTCAATACCCTGAAGTTGAGCGTAGTCATCGTCAATAAACGAACCGACGGCATCGGTTTTTTTGCCCTGAAAATCAATTTTCAGCCCCAAAGACAGAAGCGGCGAAATCTTGCTTATCTCGGGCATCTCCTTAATTTTGGCGATCAGGGAGTTGTCAACTTTTTGCACTGCGGTTTTGCCCGGTGAGACCTCGATGGTGTTGATGGCAGCAATCGAGGCGATTCTTTTAATTGATAACTCCTGCAAGCCATAACCGAGGGAAACAAGAAAAACAATCGTCGCAATACCGACGGCGATGCCCATAATCGTCAAAATCGATCGCATGCGATTCGATTTGATGTTGTTGATAGCGATGAGAAGAATTTGGGAAAATTTCATAATACTTCCACAAATGGATGACTAATGTTCTAATGACTAATGACTAATATTCGTTTTATTCGTTATTGGTTATTAGTTTATTCGTTATCCATTCTTGTCTTAGCCCTGTTCCAGCGCTCGGGATTCAAGATCGAACTCGCCGACTTTCTTTAATTCCGGCCGTTTGTGATTAACCTCGGTTTTTATAATCAATCCGTCTTTCATATAAAAAACCCGGCTGGCATAAATCAGATGCTCGGGATTGTGAGTAACCATCAAAATCGTTCTTTTTGATTTGCGATTTAAGTGATAGATAATTCCCATCACATCCTCGGTTGATTTTGAGTCGAGGTTGCCTGTCGGCTCGTCACAGATTAAAATCCAAGGATTGGCCGCCAGCGCCCGAGCCATTGCTACTCTTTGCTGCTGGCCACCCGAGAGCTCGGTCGGAATTTGCTTCAAATGTTTCGCCAAACCAAAAATTGTTATCAGGTTAGTCGCCCGCTTTAGCGCTCTCTCCCGCGGCAAACCGGCGGCCAAAAGCGGCAGAGCGACATTTTCCTGAACACTCATTGATTTTAGAAGATTAAAGGACTGAAAAACAATCCCGATCTTTGTTTGGCGGAATTTGGCTTTTTGATCGGAGGAATAGCCGGAAATATTCTCTCCGCGAACTAAAAACTTTCCCTCGGTCGGGATTTCCAAACCGGAGCACAAATTTAGGAGTGTTGATTTGCCGCAACCGGAGGGACCGAAAAAAATAATATACTCACCGGGATGTATAGAAAAAGTTACGCCCCTGATAACTTCTATCTTATTAGGACCGATTATAAAGGTCTTCTTCAGTTTCTCGGCATCAATAATCGCGCTTGAAGCCATTTCCCCTCTCTTTTATTTGCTTTTATAAATATGTTATCATACACTTATAGTATAACACAATAGTTTTCAAAACTTTATTAATAGGGGACTATCTACTATGGAAAAAAGCAATTTTGGGAGCGAAAAATTGCCTGAACTTTATAAATTTTTCAAAAGCCAGGAAGACGGTTTGGGACAGAAAGAGGTCGAGGGTTTGGTTAAGACCTTCGGCAAAAACGAAATTACCAAGGACTCGCCAAGCGGATTTCTCCGGCTTTTTATCTCCCAATTCGATTTGCTCCTTAATCAGATTCTTTTTATCTCCGCCGTTCTGCTTTTTGCTCTCCGCGATTATAATGACGGTTTGGTAATTTTCGCTGCTTTATTTGTCAATATTGCCCTTGGCATCTATCAGAAGATTTCAATTTCCCGGGCAATTTTTCTCTTAAAAAATGCCCTGCGGGTCAAATCACTGGTTATCCGCGACGGCCACCAGCGAGAAATTGATCAGGAAGAACTGGTGCCGGGCGATATTATAATAGTAAAGACCGGACAGAAAGTGCCGGCGGACGCCCGAATAATTGTCAGTCACGATCTGCGAATTGATGAATCAATTTTGACCGGCGAGTCACTGCCAAAGGAAAAAAACGCCGTCGAGTTGCCGAAAAATACGATTCTCTCGGAACGGGAAAATATGCTTTTTATGGGAACTTTGGTTGACTCCGGCAGCGCTCGGGCGCTGGTGGTGACAACCGGCGACAAGACCGAGATTGGCAAAGTTGCCGGCATGGTAAAAAAAATCAAAACGGAGAAGACCCCGGGCGAAAAACAATTAGACAATCTCGGCCGGATGATTACTAAGATCGTTTTCGGCCTAGCCCTAATCATTCTAATAGTCAGTTTTCTTCGGGGATTGGAATTCGCCCAAATCGTCGGGATTACCGTTGCCGTTGCCCTGGCGGCAGTCCCGGAGGGATTGCCAGCAGCAATAACGGTGATTTTAGCCATCTCCGTTCAGCGGCTACTGGACAGAAATTCTCTGGTGCGGAAACTGATTTCCGTCGAATCGCTTGGAGCGATTTCAATCATCTGTACCGATAAAACCGGCACTTTGACTGAAGGCAAAATTCAGGTCGCCGGCATCTGGGGTTTTGCCGACAAATTGGAATTGCCGCAAATTAAGGATTTGGAGAAAAGAAAAAGCGCTTCAGACCAACGTTTTGAGATGCTGGCTTTAAAAATCGCCGCTCTTTGTTCCGAAGCGTTCATTGAAAATCCCGACGATAAACCGGACTCCTGGATTTTGCGCGGCCGGCCGACGGAAAAGGCCTTAATTTACGCCGCCGCTTTGGCCGGAATCCAGCCGGAGAAAATCCTTCAAGATGAGCCGCAAATTACCAAAATTCCCTTTAATCCGGCTCATAAATATTCAACTTCTTTCAATAAACTTTCGGAAACGGAAAATACTCTCTATTTTATGGGCGCGCCGGAGTTAATTTTGGAGAAAAGTGTGATTGTTAATATTGAAGGCAAGGAAAAAAAATTGACCGTCGCCGAGATTGAAAAATTATCCAAACAATATCTGAAACTCTCGGAGCAGGGCTACCGAGTACTGGCAGTCGGTTACAAGAAAACCCCGGCGAAAATGGTCAGCGCCATTGACGGCACACTATTGGCGGCTGACAACTCGCTGGTTTCCGAGATGACCTTTGTCGCCCTGATCGCTCTTTTTGATCCTTTGCGGCCGGATCTGCCAAAAGCCATTTCTTTTTGCCAGAAGATCGGCGTTCGGCCGATTATCGTTACCGGAGACAATCGGCTAATTGCCCAATCGGTGGCGGCAAAAATCGGCATTGAGGCCAAAGATGAAAATATCATCGAGGGTGGCCAATTAGATGATCACTTTCAAGCCGGCAACGAAGAGTGGTTCGATAAAATTTCAATTTTTGCCAAGATTTCCCCTTTTCAAAAATCACAAATTATTGAAAAATATCAAGGCCGCGGCCAAATTGTGGCGATGATCGGCGACGGCATAAATGATACGCCGGCGATGAAAAAAGCCAATGTCGGCATTGCCGTCGCCGCCGGCAGTGATGTGGCAAAAGAGACCTCGGAAATCGTTCTTCTGAACAACGATTTCACCACTTTGACCGAATCAATAATCGAGGGGCGAATCGCTCTCGATAATATGCGAAAAGTCATCACTTACGCAATTTCCGACAATTTTGTTGAAATTATTATAATTCTTTTAAGTTTGCTGGCCGGTTGGCCTTTGCCGCTTCTCGGCGCCCAAATTATCTGGATTAATCTGGTAGAAAGCGGCTTGGTTAATATGTCTTTTGCTTTTGAATTCCCCCATCACGATATTGTCAGAAGCACGCCGGCGGAGAATAAAACTCCAATCCTAAATTCTCGAACAAAACGATTAGTTCTGACAATCGGCATCACGACGACGGTCTTGGTCTCAGCCCTGTTATTTATTATTAATCAAACAAATTACCTTGATGTCGGCGGCAACCTTTCGAGTTTGATTTTCGCCACAATTTCACTTAACACTTTACTCTTTTCCTTCTCCTGTAAGAGCTTAAATAAGCCGATCTGGAAAATTAATCCGTTCTCCAACCGCTACCAATTACTGGCTTTCTTTGTCGGCCTCGGTTTGCTTTTCGCCGCCCTTTATGTCGGAAGCTTGAATCTCTTGCTAAAAACCTCACCATTAAATCTTCATCAGTGGACAATAGTTCTCATTGTGGTAGCAATTAATCTTACCTTGATCGAACTCTTCAAATGGCTTTTCACCAACCGCCGGGGCTAGGTAGGCTAGGTAGGGGACAGGTCCCAAATGAACTCGGTTTTGATAAAATCAAGAAAACCGGCTATAATAAATATATGTCAAGGTTCCCGAGATTATTATTATCGAAAAGTTGTTATCACATAATAACACGTGGTAATAATAAAAATATTGTTTTTCGAACTCCCGCCGATTACGACTATTATTTGCAACTCATTGATCGTTTCAAGTTTGAGTTACCTTTTAATCTCTTTCACTACTGTTTGATGCTTAATCACATCCACTTGATGGTTCAAACTAATGAAGCGGAAGATTTTTGGTTTAATGGTCAAAAAGTGTTGGTATTTTAGCCCTTTTTCTTAAGATTTTTCAGATAAATATACCATGCAAAATAACTCTCTCGTTTCTCTTTTTTAAGCCCTCGATGAGTCCTAAATTTATGTTTCAAATCCGCGAATCTTTCCTCTAAACCATTAGTATCTTTTGGGATTGATTTATCATTCAAATAGACGAATATATCCGGTAGGGCATTTTCAATATGATAGATAACTCTTCGCAAGTTTCTGTGCGTATACCACCAGTGATTATCTTCATTACTATAACTTTTTTCTTTCAAAAAGTTGAAATAGATTCTCTTCCACTGGGAAAGACAACAAAGCCATGTTCTCATAGCAATTTCGGAGTCAATGGAGTTAATTCGTTTTGTGATCTCCTGTAACTCAATACCGGCTTTGGTTTTTGGCTTCTGGGTGATGTAGGTTTCGGCATATCTTTGAATGTGAACCAAGCAACGCTGAAATTTGACTTCTGGAAAAACTTTCCGGAGTGCTGTTTTGATCGCTAATTTACCATCAGTTGTAACACTAGAAACATTTACACTTGCTCTTTTTAACTTCCTTAGATCGCTTTCAATTTCTGCCTCCTTCTCTCTTGCGGAATAACGATAAAGCTGGAAGTATTTAAGACCAGAGTCAAAGTACAAAATTAGACAATTAATTCTTTTGAAAAATGTGCCGTCAATCAAAAGGCGGGCATTCGGATTAGGTTTGGCTTTAATTACTGGCATTGTCAATAAAAGTTGGCCTATTGTCCTCTTGGCAGTCTCCAGACTGACATTCCCTCGATCGGCTACTTGTCCCAATGTTAAGCCGGAAATCCAGAGCTTCAGCCAGCTCCTGTGGCCAGACCTTTGATTCTCCCAAACAAAAGAACGCTGACAGTTTTTACACCGCCAGCGCCTTTTGTTGTTTTTAGTTTTAGCCCAAAGAATTACTGATTTGTTAGAACAATTCGGACAACTTTTTTTTCATAAAAATCATTCAATAATATTTTAGAAATATTTTCATCAAAGAAATGATAGCACAGGACTGATAAAACTACCACTTTCACCAACACTTTTTGACCATTAAGCCGTAAATTTCGCAATGAATATTAATTCTGGAACTCTCTATAAACCAAAAAATATTCTATTTGATTCTATTTGATTCTATCTGATCTTGACTTCTTGATCCTAATTCTTATACGGATTTTCAATGATCATTGAAAATCCGTATAAAATATTTTATTTTCTGTTATGATTGAATTATAAAAAAAGAATCGAAAAAAGAGGCAAAAAGAATTTTTGGCGAAATTACGCTGTCAATTTTAGATATTATTTGTTCGATCCCGGGAGCACTTGTTGGATCTTTTGTAGATCAAAAAGCAATTTTGCAGAAGATGAGAATGAACGAAGAATACAAAAGTCTGCCGGTAAATTATCTTAACGGTTTAATTCACCGCGGCTATCTTGAGACAAAAATCGAAAAAGGCCAAAAATCCGTTCGCCTAACGCATAAAGGCAAAATTCGGCAACTTGAAGGAGATAAAAATGATAAAAAAGATGGTAAATGGAGATTTTTATCATTTGACATTCCCGAGCAGAGATCAGGGGATCGCGATCAGTTTCGCCGTTCAATTAAGCGAATCGGTTTTAAGCTAGTTCAAAAAAGTTTGTGGGTTTGTCCATTTGTTAGAGCTGATCAAGTTGATTTGATAATCGATGAATTAAAAATTCGTCAATATGTTGCTTATATTATCTCCGATAAAACTGATATCGAAAATTATTTAAACAGAATCTTTAAAAAATAATATTTATTTAGTCGCACCATTTCAAAGTTGAATTTTATACGGATTTTCAATGATCATTGAAAATCCGTATAAATATAATCTTGATCTAGTGGATTTTATATTTATTCTTTATAAGTTTTTACAAGTTTTTGTTGTGTAGATTTTAGCAGCTTCCTAATTTATTTCCACCAACTTCGTTTTTTGCTTTCGACCTCACGAAGCTGTTCATAGAGTTCACGTTGCTCTCGGGTAATATTTTTTGGTATTTCGATTCGAACAGAAATAATCAAATCTCCCCTGCCACTTTTGTGGGCTCGCCCTCTACCCTGAAATCTAAACGCCTGGCCATCTTGCGTGCCAGCGGGAATATCCAAATTTATTTTTTCACCACCAACACTAACTTCTAATTTATCGCCCAAAACTGCTTGAGCCGGAGTAATGCGAATCTCAGCTTGAACCTGAGAAAACGCCTGGCCAAAGAAGTTTTCAAAAATATCTCCAAGCCCGCCAAAACCACCGAAATTGAATTCATAATCTTGGCCACCAAAACCTTGAAATCCCTCAAAACCACCAAAGCCGCCGGCATTGCCAAAATCCGTCCGACCAAATTGATCATATTGTGCCCGCTTTTGTGGGTCAGAAAGAACCTGATAAGCTTCATTTATCTCTTTAAACTTTCTCGCGTCTTCCTCACTGCCACCACGATCCGGATGATACTTCAAAGCCAGCTTTCTGTAAGCTTTTTTAATTTCCTCCGTCGAGGCGTTCTTCTCTACGCCCAAGATTTTATAACAATCCTGTACCATAATTTAAATAATAAAAAACTTTTTCAGAGAAACTCCGATTTTCCTAGGGCAAAAAACTCCTATCTATTCTCTCACTGTACTACTACACTACCGTTGCTAGCATCAATCTGAATTTCCTTCATGTTGTTCTTACTCACATAGTCAACAAACCAATATAACCAATTTTTCGGATCAGAATTTTTCAGTGTCAATCTAACTTCCACAACCTCATTGCTATTACGAAAGTCCAGCCCGCCATTTTTTTCAGCTATTTGCAGGGCAGCGATATAATTCAATTTCCAGTAATCGCGACTGATGGCTCCAAGGCCGCCGATGTAATCCTCTTTGGGCACTCTGGCTCGAACAAATTTCCCAGTGGTATTTGAAACTGTTATCACCCAGTTATTAATCTTATCAGCTGATGATGCATAGACGTAGGTAGTTTCGCCAGAACCTGTGTCCAAGGAGCCGGGCAATTTTACCTCGACTGCGATCAACTGAAATTTTTTATCAACCTCAGCTGCTTTTCCATCAGCAACACTCGCCTGACTGGTAATATTTTCATTTAAACTGCTGGAATCAATATTTGTCAGATTGCTAATTTTGACTGCCTCGGTAGCTTTTTTCTCGCTCTCAGCTTTTTGCTCTGCCTCTTTTGCCTGATTTCTATTCGAAATATAAGCCCAGATGCCAGCAACAACAAGAGCCGCTGCCAAAATTATGATAAATATTGGTTTTTTCAGAAAATCCAACAATTGCCCTCCCTGAAGATATTCTAGCAATATTATTTTTCAAGTGCAATGATATAGTTTTAAAAACTTATTTCACAGCAATTTATTTTTTCTCTTTCTTCTCCTGATTCTCTGATTTCCTCTCTTCGCTCCCAGTTTCTGCTGACTGCGAACCAGCTTGCTGCTGATACATCGAAGCACCAAGTTCTTGCAAGGACTTCGACAATGCCTCGGTCATCTCCTTAATCACTTGGGTGTTATCGCCAGGAAGTGCGTCTCTTACTGCTTTGACCTTATCCTCAACCTCTGTCTTTTTGTTTGAATCAACCTTATCCCCGGCGCCTGCCTTGGCGGCAGACAGGTCTTTCAATGTTTTTTCGGCAGTATATACTAAACTTTCTGCCATATTTTTTGCATCAATCAATTCGCGTTTTTTCTTATCTTCGTCGGCATGAGCCTCGGCATCCTTTCTCATCTTCTCAATCTCTTCTTCCGACAAACCAGATGAAGAAGTAATAGTGATCTTTTGCTCTTTGCCAGTAGCCTTGTCAGTCGCTTTGACATTAACGATGCCATTGGCATCAATGTCAAAGGAGACCTCAATCTGTGGAATGCCGCGTGGTGCCGGCGGGATACCGTCAAGGATAAAGCGACCGAGAGTTTTGCTGTCAGCAGCCATTTCGCGCTCACCTTGCAAAACGTGGATATCAACTTGGGTTTGATTATCAGCGGCAGTCGAGAAAATCTGTGATTTTGAAGTTGGAATTGTGGTATTGCGCTCGATCAATTTGGTACTTACTCCACCCAAAGTCTCAATTCCAAGTGATAGTGGAGTAACGTCCAGAAGCAGAAGATCTTTGACTTCACCACCAAGAACACCACCTTGAATTGCCGCGCCGATCGCCACCGCTTCATCAGGATTGACTGAGTGATTCGGCTCTTTATCAAAAATCTTTTTAACCACTTCCCGAACTGCCGGCATTCTGGTCTGACCGCCAACCAAAATCACTTCATCAATATCCTTGGCCTGCACTTTTGAATCCGTTAAGACTTTTTTACACGGACCTTCAGTTTTATCAATCAGATCAGCGACTAGACTTTCTAATTTGGCCCGAGTCAAGGTCATTTGCAGGTGTTTCGGTCCAGAGGCGTCAGCAGTGACAAAAGGCAAATTTATTTCCGTTTCATTGGTGGTTGAGAGTTCAACTTTGGCTTTTTCAGCTGCTTCTTTGACTCGCTGAATTGCCGCTTTGTCAGAATGTAAATCTACTCCTTGATCTTTCTTGAACTCATCAATAATATAGTCCATGATCTTCTGATCAAAGTCGTCACCACCAAGATGGGTATCGCCATTGGTCGCTTTGACCTCAAAAACGCCATCGCCTAACTCTAAAATTGTGATATCAAAAGTACCGCCACCTAAGTCATAAACTGCGATCTTCTCATTCTTTTTTCTATCAAGTCCGTAGGCTAAAGCCGCAGCAGTTGGCTCATTGATAATGCGCTTAACATCCAGTCCGGCAATTTTACCGGCATCTTTTGTCGCCTGACGCTGTGAGTCATTGAAATAGGCTGGGACGGTGATAACAGCCTCAGCTACCTTTTCACCAAGATATGCTTCAGCATCAGCTTTTAGTTTTTGTAAAATGAAAGCGGAAATTTCCTGCGGGCTGTATTCTTTACCTGCCTCGGCGGCAGACGGGCCGTTCATCACTACACGAATCGAACCATCAGCAGCTTTCTTATGAGCATAGGGCATTTTCTTTAGATCATCCTGAGATTCCTTGTCATTATATTTACGACCAATAAAACGCTTGACTGAAAAAATCGTATTTTCAGAGTTAGTAACTGCTTGACGTTTAGCCAACTGGCCAACAAGTCGTTCCCCTTTTTTATTTTCAGCCACAACCGATGGGCAGACCCTGCCGCCCTCAGCAGTCGGAATAATTTTTGCCTCGCCGCCTTCCATAACTGCAACAGCTGAATTAGTCGTACCTAAATCAATACCAATAATCTTTCCCATATTTCTCCTTATGATTACTTAATATTCTACTTTTTACTAATGTTGGAGTCAGTTCGGTCTGTGGATTGTAGTGACCCCATGACCCGACTCATCGCCGTCCGCCTTGTGGGTTTGTTTGACGGAAAACCAACTCCTATATAAAAATGTAAAGGAAACTTTACATTTTGTCAATACCCAAATATACACAATAATCATTTTTCCTTTCTAGAAAAAGAAAAAAGCGGACAACCACGGGGGTGTCCGCCGGACACGAAACTGGCGGCGCGCGCTGGAATCGAACCAGCGACCTTGTCCTTATCAGGGACATGCTCTCACCAATCTGAGCTAGCACACCTGCCTTACGGCAAAGGTTATGGAGCCCCCAAATCCAGGTTACGCCCCACTATCATGGCAAAAGCCGGGACCTGGCGGCCCTCTTTCGCTCGGTGGATACCCAGAAATCGAGGGACTCCACCAACAGGCCTCCCGCTCCATAACGAAGAGACCTGATTGGAAACGTTGGTCGGGGTGGTTGGATTTGAACCAACGACCTCGTGCTCCCGAAGCACGCGCGCTAACCAAGCTGCGCCACACCCCGATTTTTCGACACATTATCTAATCTAGCAAAACAAAAATCCTCTGTCAAGAACATATGGAGTCTAATAAAAAACTGCCTCTTGAACCAAAAAGCAGTTTTTTATTTACTAATTTATTTTCCTTTAGACACTTTGACTT
>Ga0210017_1003082_pt1 | contig 14111 bp, 11 predicted proteins | sample CryGeyCG2014_020_FD_183966 | JGI IMG/M metagenome (GOLD analysis project Ga0210017, IMG submission 183966) | Groundwater microbial communities from aquifer - Crystal Geyser CG08_land_8/20/14_0.20 (SPAdes) (version 2) | ecosystem: Environmental > Aquatic > Deep subsurface > Groundwater | place... | reverse complement strand
TTTAGACAATGTTGAAGTTAACTCAGATTACCAAGGACTGGAACCCCAAATTAAAGAGAATTTATTTACCTATCTTAAAGATTACACCAGATCTTTTTCCAATGGCAAAATCAAAAGAATTTTGCTTGGCTCAAGTTCATACAATGATGTGGAAACAAAGGGTTTAGATTCTATTTCTTTAACCATCACTAAACTCGGCGGTTGCCCGAGAGAAACAGAATATTTAGACGCTTTTGGCTCATCCTGGGTTGACCCCGCAAAAGAAACTTTAAAATCATTTTTCATTGTGGCTGAAGATTTGGGGAAACCCTCCTTCTCCGCCAGCTGGGCGGATACGGAGGGCAAGGAGAAAGAATTAAAGAAAAAAGAGAAGAAAGAAGAGGAGATCAAAATTAGAGAAATCGGCCGAGCCGGTCAAGAATTAATAAATCAAGTTAATCAATTAGAGGAAAATTGTTTTCCCGAGAATTTACAAACGTCGGCCGAACAATATTTAAAAATAAGGGGCATTCATTTATTTTTAGAAAAGAAAAATGAGATTATTGGCAATTTAAGCGCAGTGGAGACAAAAGAAGTACCATCTTTAGTTGATAAAAACCACCTGAACAAAGAAACATTATATATTTGGACTATTGCTATTAAACCGGAAGAAAGAAGTTTAAAAACTTTTTCTAACTTAATCAAAGAATTTTACGGCCAAGCCAAAGAAAGAAGAATTAAAAAATTGGTGATGCACGCTAGAGTTAACGAACATCTTTCTGATGTTTTACAATCAAGGTATGGAGCCAAGAAAATTCGTCGAGAAGAAAATTGGCTTGACTCAGGCGAACCATTTGATTATTTGGAGATTGATTTAGAGGAAAAGAATTTCTGAACCAATATTTGCTTTTAAAATAATTAGACATTAGACATTTAAGAATTATCACCCCTAACGGGTGACCACCCATTAGGGTGGGAAATTGGGAATTAGGAATTATTAAACTTGAGCATTTTGCAAAAATTTATTAAATTCTCAAATTCAATGGCTATAAAAAATAATGAAACAAAACTCAAGTCTCTTCTTGCTCCGGGGCATCGGGGATGCTCGGGTTGTGGCCAACTTTTGGCGGCCAGACACGTTGCTGATACCATTGGTCCTAATTGTATTATTGCTGCTGCCACGGGATGTCTTGAGGTGACTACCACCCCCTATCCAGAAAGTGCTTGGGAAGTTCCTTGGATACATTCACTTTTTGAAAACCCTGCGGCTATAGCTTCTGGAATTTATGCTGCCCTTAAAACTCAAGGCAAGGATAAGGAAATTAAAGTAGTAGCGATGGGAGGGGATGGCGCTACTTTTGATATTGGTTATGGCCTTATAAGTGGAATGTGGGAAAGGGAAGAAGACATTCTTTATGTTTGTTATGACAATGAAGCTTATATGAATACTGGGATTCAATCGAGTGGGGCAACGCCTTACAGTGCTTCTACGACTACTAGTCCGGCTGGTAGAGTCTCTTGCGGTATAGTGCAAAGAAAAAAAGATATGCTTCAGTTAGCTATAGCTCACCGAGTTCCTTATGTAGCGGCCGCTACCGCTGGTTTTCCTCTTGATATCCAGAGAAAAGTTAAAAAAGCATTAGAATTTTCCGGACCAAAATATATTCAAATTTTAGTACCTTGTGTTCCTGGTTGGGGATATGAACCAAACTTAACTTTAGAGATAGGCCGGCTTGCCCAAAAAACAGGTCTTTGGCCAATTTTTGAGGCCGAGAACGGAAAAATAACCACGGTGATGAAAGTACCGGAGAATCCTCCTAAAGTAGAAGAATACTTAAAACTTCAAAAAAGATTCAAACACTTATTTAAACCAGAATGCAAAAAGGAGATAGAGAAAATCCAGTCTATAGCAGATGAGAATATCAGGAGATATCATTTGAAATAAATTAGAAATTTATTTCAAATTTCCAATTTCAAATTTCCAATTTCTAATCAATGTCTAATATTAGAATGTTAAAATGAATTATTATGGAAGTTCTATTTATCATTTCGATAATTGTTTTCGTCCTAGGTTTTGGGGTGATTATTTATTTTTTAAGTGGAAAAACCTCTGGGGAAGGTCTCTCAATGTTGCAGAATCAGATTAATGAAATTGCAAAAACTTTGGATAGAAAATTGTCGGAATCGAATAAAATGCTGCAAGAGCAATTCGGCCAGTCATCAAAAATTATCCAAGAAGTTTCTCGTCAAAGTCAGCAAACGATCAAAGAAGTAACAGAAAGATTAACCCAATTGGATGATACTAATAAGCAAATAATGGGATTTGCCGACCAAATGCAGAGTTTAGAAAATATCTTAAAAAACCCCAAACAGCGCGGAGTTTTGGGGGAATATTATTTGGAAGAATTGTTAAAAAATGTTTTTAATCCCAATCAATACCAGATGCAGTACGAGTTCAAAAACGGTGAGATTGTTGACGCGGTAATTTTTATTAAAGATAAAATTATCCCCATTGACTCAAAATTTTCTTTAGAAAACTATAATAAAATTATTGAAGAGCAAGATCCTTCCAAGCGGGAACAATTTGAGAAGATATTTAAGCAGGACTTAAAAAACCGAATTGATGAAACGGCTAAATATATTAGACCGCGAGAAAGAACTTTGGACTTCGCCTTTATGTTTATTCCAGCCGAAGCAATTTATTATGATTTGCTAGTTAATAAGGTTGGGGCCGTCAAAGCTAATACTCGCGACTTGATTAACTATGCGGTGAGGGAAAAGCATGTTCATATAGTTTCTCCAACCTCTTTTTACGCTTACCTGCAAACAATTCTACAGGGTTTGCGCGCCATGCAAATTGAGGAATCGGCTCAAGAAATTCGTAAGGGGGTAGAACAATTAGCTCGGCATCTTTTAAGCTACGAAGAATATATGAGGAAATTGGGTAATAATTTGAGCACCACAGTAAATATGTATAATTCAGCTTATAAAGAATTTGGTAAAATTGACAAAGATGTAGTAAAAATCACCGGCGTCAAGAAAAAGATTGAACCTTTACAAATAGAAAAACCGGCGCAGGAATAAAGAGACCCTTCCACCTTTTTGGACAAAAAGGTGGAGCCCAAAACTGGCTTGCGATTCAGAAAATAGAGAAAATTTTCACTCATCGTCGCTAAAGACCCGAACTCCCTTTGGTCGCCCCGACTCAAAGAGTCGGGGAAAACGGGATCTTTTTCCTCGCTCTGCTCGGAACCGCTTTTCTTCGCAAAAATTTTCTTATCTATTTTCCTTTATGCTCACTTGAATATTTAATAAATTTTGTAGGTTCGGCTATTCAGCCGAACATAAGAGACACAGCAAGATTGCCGTGTCTACCCTTGGGAAAGTGCCTATCCTTGGAAAAGTGTGGCAGCATGGATTTTACGATTTCAATATTTATACTGAAAAGAAATTCTACGAAAAATTAAATTATACACACTGGAATACTGCACGAGCTGGTTTAGTGCAAGATCCAAAAGATTATAAGTGGTCAAGCTATAATTTTTTAGAATTTGGCGAGGGACATCTTACGATTGAGAGAATAGAATTTTAATCATCTATTTTAATTTCAGTTTTTTTATGATAGAAAGAGATAATCTATCTTCACTTGAGAAGGCCATTATACAAACGGTGGCTTATTTTGATATTTTTAAGTTCCCTCTAACTTTGGTGGAAATCTGGAAGTGGTTGTACCAAGGGAAAAATGTAAGGTATAAGATGCAAGATGTAAAGATTTCGGATATTCAGGAAGCTTTAGAGAAAAGTGAGAAACTGAAAGAAGTGATTGAATGTAAATGGGGATTTTATTTTCTCAAAGACACTCCGCACCACCCTTCGACAAGATCAGGGGGTGCGGGGCAAGCGAATATCAAAAGTAGAGATTTGGTTGAGATAAGGATTGAGCGTTATAATATAGCGGAGAGGAAATTTAAACGAGCTTTAAGGGTGACCAAGATTCTCGCCTCAATCCCTTTTGTAAGAATGATTGCTGTTTGCAACAATCTTCCTTATAACAATGCAGAAGAAGAAAGCGATATTGATTTTTTTATTATTACGAAAGAAAATAGAATTTGGATGACCAGATTTTTTTGTGCTGGTCTTATGCAATTACTCCGAATGCGACCTACCAAGAAAACGGCTCGCGACAAAATATGCTTAAGTTTTTTTGCAACCCAAGATAATTTAAATTTAAAAGATATTGCTCTTCGGCCTTATGATATTTATTTGACCTATTGGATTGACCAAATTTTTCCCATTTATGATGAAGAGGGAAATTATGAAAAATTTAGAGAAGCCAATAAATGGATTCAGGAGTTTTTGCCAAACAGTTTTGGTGTGAAAGTTGGTTTTAGAAGAAAAGTTAAATTGCCTTTTATTATTTATAAAATAAAAAAGATTTTAGAAATGCTTCACAGTTATTCTTTTAATGGAATCACGGAGAAATTTTACAAGTGGCTCGAGCTTAAAATTATGTCAAGGAGATTGAAAGAAATGGCCAACAAGGATACTCGGGTAATCGTAAATGATAAAATGTTAAAATTTCACGATAATGACAGGCGAGAAGAAACAAGGAGAATCTTTGAAGAAAGGCTAATTGAGTTGGAAACTGCTGAGTAACTGCGTAGTTGAATTAGAGATCTACTAACAAGAATTTCCACTAACTATTTTCTAAATCTAAAATCCATAATCTAAAATCCAATACCTAATTGCTGATTGTTAATTGTCAATTGTACATATGAAACTTTTGGAAAAAATAATTGAGTACGGTCTATATCTTTTTATTTTTTTGCTTCCCTGGCAAACTCGCTGGATGTGGCATTTGGGTGAATTGAATAAAGAATATTGGGAATATGGGACAATGAGTTTGTATATGACTGATATAGTGTTAATTGGGCTTTTGGTTTTAGGGATAGTTTGGTACTTTAAGGAAACAAGATATAAGGTACAAGATATGAGGAATAAGATAAGAAAAATGTCTAATATCTGGTATCTAATATCTGGCATCTTGCTTATCTCTTTCTTAAGCATTTATTGGGCACCTCAAAAATCTCTCGGCCTTTATGCCTCGTTTAAACTTTTAGAAGGGATCGGCTTGTTTGTGCTTGTGAGTAAGATAAAATTTAATTGGTTAAAACTGGCCTGGCTATTTGTCGGCTCGGCAACGTTGCAAAGCATTCTTGCTATCTGGCAATTCTCAAGACAAAGCGTTTTTAGCTCTAAATGGCTGGGGATGGCAGCGCAAAGTCCTGAAATACTGGGAGCCTCAGTAGTAGAGAATTCTTTTGGAAGATGGCTCAGAGCTTATGGGAGTCTTCCTCACCCTAACATATTAGCCGGATTTTTGGTGATAGGACTTCTTATATTGATAGGACTTTTTTTGAATCATGAATTGAGAATTAAGAATCATGAATTTAAAAATAAATTTTTTAACAATTTAATAGTTAAACAATTTATCATTTTTGTCTGTTACGCCCTACTCTTATCGGCTCTTTTTTTCACATTCTCTCGTGGGGCTTGGATTGGGTTCTTATTCGGTTTCTTGGGCCTTTTGTTTTTTGGTTTTAAAAAAAACTTACGAGTTTCTCAACTTGCTAGCTTATTAGCCGTTACTCTAATCACAATAATTGTTCTTTCTTCTATATTTTGGCCCATTCTTTCTACTCGTCTGATGGGAGCAGAACGTTTGGAAATAAAGTCAACCGAAGAGCGCATTACCTCCTATAAAGAAGCCGCTGTTTTAATCAAGAGAGACTGGCATAAAGGTGTAGGAATAGGAAATTATACTTTGGGAATACACAACCAAGTTAATCCTCACTTGAGGTCATGGGCCTATCAGCCGGTTCACAATGTTTATCTTCTTGTTTTTGCAGAACTTGGAATAGTAGGACTTATAGTTTGGTTATTGCTTATAGGGACGGTTTTCTATAGGATTATTAGGTTTAGGGTTTCAGAGATTAGATACAAAAGTTGGTTTTTTGTTTTTTCGTCAATTCTGGGAAGCATTTTTGTTATTTTTTTCTTTGATCATTATTTTTGGACCTTACATTTCGGCATAATGCTTTTTTGGCTTTGTTTGGGTTTGTGGTCAAAACAAGTGAGTTTATTGTAAAGAGACTTGCCCTGCACTTATCAAGCTTAATTTAAAGTATACAAAGAAATTAAGAGATTAAGCCTAAATGGCCCGTTGGGGCTATTTGCCCCGTTGGGGCAATGCCCCAAATAGGGCCATCAGCCCAAGTAGGGAATACAAAGTATACAAAGAATACAAAGCATGACCCTTGCTTAATCAACTTTATCAACTTAATCTCCCTATTTTAAAATTTCTAAAAGAAATTTTTAACGGGCCTATTCTCACCAAAGGTGAGACGGCCTGTCTGAATCAAAGATTCAGAATAATGCCTATTCTCAATGTGAAACATCGAGACGGCTCGTCCGAATTAAAAATTCGGATTAGAGTCGTACAAAAATTTCCTGAAGTAAATTTTTGTAATAGACTTAATCAACTTCCTTGGGGTCTTGACAAAGATTTTTAATTTTATATAATTAAAAACATTAGCACTTATTGGTCGAGAGTGCTAAAATATACTAAATTAGAACTAATAACGAATGAATTTATACAAATAATTCGTTTATATTCGTGGAATATATGAAACTAAAACTCAAACCATTAGGTGATCGAGTTATTATTAAACCCATCGAAGAAGATGAAGTAACTAAAGCCGGCATTGTACTGCCGGAAACAGTAGATAAAGAAAAACCCATCAAAGGAGAAATTTTAGCTGTAGGACCCGGCAAGGTTTTAGAAAATGGTCAGCGTCTTAAAATGGATGTAAAGGTGGGAGACAAAGTTCTGTTTGAAAAATATGGGACCGATGAATACAAAATTGACGATGAGGAAATTTTAGTAGTAGAATATGATAAAATCGTTGGCATCCTTAAATAATTTTACTTTCACAAATTTAACACAATTTAAGTCACAAATCTCACACAAATACACAAATACGCGAATTTATTAACAAATTTGTGTTATCTGTGTATCATCTGTAATAAATTTGTGTGGTATCTGTGATTCGACTGAAAGGAGAATATCTATGGCTAAACAAATTTTATTTGATGAAAGGGCCCGCTCTGCCCTTAAGAGAGGCGCTGATAAATTGGCCAATACTGTTAAAATAACTCTTGGTCCTAAGGGACGCAATGTTGCTTTAGATAAAGGGTTTGGCTCTCCCATCGTTGTCTCTGATGGGGTAACGGTGGCTAAGGAGATTGAATTGGAAGATAAATTTGAAAATATAGGAGCTCAGCTTCTTCAGGAGGTAGCTTCTAAAACCAATGATGTGGTAGGAGATGGTACTACTACCGCAGTAGTTTTAGCCCAGAGTATGATTGCCGAAGGTTTAAAAAATGTAACTGCTGGCACCAATCCGATGGGCATAAAACGCGGAATTGAGAAAGGAGTAGAGAAAGTAATAGAGGAATTAGACAAAATTAAGAAAGAAGTCAAGACCAAAGAAGAAAAGACGCAAGTAGCTTCTATTTCTGCCAGTGATACTGAGATAGGAAAAATCATTGCTGAGGCCATGGAAAAGGTTGGCGAAGACGGAGTAATCACCGTTGAAGAATCCCAATCTTTTGGCATTGATGTGGAGGTGGTAGAGGGAATGAAATTTGATAAAGGATATATTTCACCTTATATGATTACTGACCCTGAAAAAATGGCTGCCGTTCATGAAGATTGCTATATTTTAATTACCGATCAAAAAATTTCTAGTATCAATGATATTGTACCCTTACTTGAGAAGTTGGCTCGGGTTGGTAAAAAGGGTTTAGTTATTATTGCCGACGAAGTAGAAGGAGAGGCCCTAGCTACTTTAGTAGTAAATAAATTACGAGGAGCTTTTAATGCTTTGGCTATTAAAGCACCTGGTTTCGGAGATAGACGGAAAGAAATGTTAGAAGATATTGCGGTCTTGACTGGGGGCAAGGTCATCTCTGAAGAAGTGGGATTAAAATTAAATGGCGTTGAGATAGAAAGTTTAGGAGAGGCTCATCAGATAATTTCTACTAAAGATGATACTATTATCGTAGGAGGAAAAGGGAATGAAACAAAAATTAAGGTAAGAATTACCCAAATTAAAAAGGAATTAGAAAAAACTACTTCTGATTTTGATAAAGAAAAGTTAGAAGAAAGATTAGCAAAACTCTCCGGGGGTGTTGCTATTATAAAAGTAGGGGCAGCTACCGAAACCGAGCAAAAAGAAAAACAGCATCGAGTAGAAGATGCGAAAGAAGCAACCCGAGCCGCGGTAGAAGAAGGAATAGTAGTGGGAGGGGGAGTGGCACTCCTTCGAACCATTCCAATCTTGGGCAAGGTGGAAGTAGTAGGCGAAGAGGAAAGGGTTGGTATAAATATTCTGAAACGCGCCTTAGAAGGACCAGCTCGCGAGATAGCTAATAATGCCGGAAGAGATGGGGCGGTGGTGGTAGAAGAGATAAAGAAACAAAAAGGTAACTTTGGTTATAATGCTCAAAAAGACAAATATGAAGATCTGGTAAAAGCCGGGATTATTGATCCCAAGAAGGTGACTCGCAGTGCTCTTCAAAATGCTGCTTCTATTGCTACGATGCTCTTAACTACAGAAGCGGTAGTAACAGAACTTCCTAAGGAAGAAAAAGAAGTATATCCAACAGCAGGGGGAGGAATGGGTGGCGGAATGGAATATTAAGATTAAGAGATTAAGTTGATTAAGAATACAAAGAATACAAAGAGATGAAGAGATAAAGTTGGAAGGTTTATAAAGTTTATAAAGTTATAAAGTTTATCTGGTTTCGCCAAATCTGGCAGAGCCAGATAAAGTTGGAAACACACGAATATTACACGAATAACACTGAAGTTTTGTTGAAGTCTGACTTCAACAGAGACTCTACTAATTTGTAATACATATACAGCGACCGCATTATTTGTATTACAATTAGTTATTAGTATATTTGCCTGCCCTATACTGAACTTTTGCTGTGTCCCGCACTTTGCGAAGCTATAGTGCGTGGGCTTTAGTACGGGGTGTAAAATTTGTCTTTTAATTTGTGTACCCCGCACTTAAAAAACTTATCTATATGTGATAGTGAATATAAGTGAGGGTCAAAACTTATTGTAGATTAAGAGAATAGAGGGAATAGTTAGAAAATAGTTTAAATTAAATAAAAAGTTTCTTAAGTGCGGGGGTGTAGAATTTGTTTTTTAATAAGAGATTAAGCAAGACGCCCCGATACTATGATATTAGGGCGTCTTTTTAGTTCTTCGGTTCTTCTGCTGTGCCCCGCACCTCCCTGTGAAACGGGGATGGTGCTGGGGTTTTTAGTTTTTCGGTTAACTATAGTAGCTATTTTTTTATTGCTATGATATTATATAAGTTGTGGATAAATAGTTAAATTGTTTTTAAAAGATAATACTAATAGAAGTTTCCAAAAACCAAAATTTACATTGATTTACGCTCTATATTAAACTGGCGTTATGTATAGGCGTATTATCTGTGGCATAATTTGACTTCTATTGGTGAGGGAAACAAATTTTATGTCCGAAGATCCAAAACTGACATCAACAGACAAGGACAAAGATATTAAAGAAAACAGAATTATAGCAGCTATTGGCTATATTTTTCTTCTTTGTCTTATCCCGCTTTTTCAAAAGAGAAAAAGTGAATTTGCCCAATTTCACGGTAAGCAAGGTTTAATGCTTGTCATCTGCTGGTTTATTTTATGGTTCATAGGGGTGATTCCTATTTTAGGTTGGATTATCTTGCCTTTAGGAACTATAGTACTTACGGTTTTGAGTTTTATAGGAATAATTAGAGCCTACTCTGGAGAATATTGGGAACTTCCTTATTTGGCTAAATACGCTAAAAAACTGAACATATAGATAACACTGAGGTACACGGATATTAACACGGATGTACGCGGAGGAAAACATGACAAAACAAAAATTATTTCTTGAAAAAGAAAGTTATGTAATTCGTGGAGCCGCCATTAATACAAGAAAAAATCTCGGATCTGGACAAAAAGAGATTGTTTATAAAAATGATTTTGCAGAAGAGTTGAATTACAGAGAAGTCTCTTTCTCTCGAGAAAAACCAATTTGTATCTATTCTGTTAGAACAGGAAAGAAGATAGGTACGTATATTCCAGATTTTATTATTATTAATAAAATTATTGTTGAAGCTAAGGCTACTCAAACTGTGAGTAAGCGAGACATAGACCAGCTTTATTATTATTTACGTAACAGTAGATATGAATTAGGATTTTTGATAAATTTTGGAGGCGAAAGATTATATATAAAGAGAATAATTTATACTAATGAGAATAAACCCTGGTATAAAAGAAAAAATGAAACAAAATAAATCTTTCAGCGTTTATCAGCGTCTTTATCAGTGTTTATCAGTGCTTTAATTGTATGAAGAGAACAAAAATAGTTTGCACCATTGGACCAGCTACTGAAAGTAAGGAGATAATTGAAAAGCTTATTAAAGGTGGGATGAATGTGGCTCGGCTTAATTTTTCCCATGGCACTTATGAGCACCACGAAAAACTGATTAAGAACATTAGGGAGATAGCTCAAAAATTAGAAATGCCAGTAGCTATTATGCAAGATCTTCAAGGTCCTCGCATTAGGGTAGGAAAGCTACCAGAAGAAGGCGTTAAACTTAAACCAAAAACCGTTATTACATTAACTACTAATTTAAAAAAGAAAGAATCAAGCAAAATCCCTGTTACTTACACAGAGCTTCATAAAGATCTGAAGGCGAAGGACAAAATATTATTGGTTGATGGTTTAATAGAATTAGAAGTTTTGAAAATCACCGGTAAGGATATAATTACCCGTGTTATTAGGGGAGGACTTATTACTTCCCATAAAGGAATTAATTTACCCGTCACAACAATCGCGCTTTCGTCTATTACAGAAAAAGATAAAAAAGATTTATATTTCGGGGTAAAACAAAAGGTAGATTTAGTAGCCCTTTCTTTTGTTACTTCAGCCAAAGATGTTTATGATTTGAGATATCTAATTAAAGAGTACGAAAAAAAGCTTGAGATAAAAAATGAGACGCCAATTCAGATAATTTGTAAAATCGAAAAACATGAGGCAGTAAAGAATTTTAATGAAATATTAGAAGCAACAGATGGAATAATGGTGGCTCGGGGTGATTTAGGAATTGAGATGCCACCCCAAGACGTTCCCCTTATTCAAAAAGGACTTATTGATAAATGCTTAAAAAAGGCGAAGCCGGTGATTGTGGCTACTCAAATGCTTGATTCTATGATTCGTAATCCCCGACCAACAAGAGCTGAAGTTTCTGATGTAGCTAACGCTGTTATAGATCATACTGATGCCGTAATGCTTTCAGGAGAGACAGCAACGGGTAGATATCCCGCGGAGTCCGTGGAGATAATGACTAAAATTATCAAGAAGACTGAAAAGTCCGTTTATGATGACCTCGAAGCTCGTAAATTCTTTAAAAAAATTATCGCCGTTGATGTTGCTATTTCTAATGTAGCTAATATTTTGGCGACCTCTATTAAAGCTAAAGCCATTTTGGTCGCTTCTCTTACAGGTTACACCGGCAGGGTTGTTTCGAGGTATAGACCCGAGCTCCCTATTTTAGTGGCTACGAGTAATGAGAGAGTTCAGAGACAACTTAACTTGAGTTGGGGGGTGGTTCCTTTTGTTCTGCCAACCTGCCGAAGCGTGGAAGAACTTATTGATCGCTCTATTGGATATATAAAAAAGAAAAAGATAACCAAAGAAGGAGATAAAATTATTATTATCGCTGGCCAACCAGTAGGGAGATCAGGAAATGTTAATTTAGTAAAAATTCATGAAATTTAAAAACCGCTGATTGAACGCTGATAGCGACGCTCCGATCGGCGATCGGAGACAGAGGCCGATATAAGCCAGCTCTAATTTTGCCTATGTGCGCAATTGTATATTTATGAAATTAGAAATTTTAGCTTTGATTACCGGGATAATTTGTGGAGGGGTATTTAGTCTACTCCGGCTTCCTATTCCTGCTCCTCCGGCCTTAGCGGGAATTTTAGGAATTGTGGGAGTATGGCTGGGAAAAGTTATAATAGAATTTATTAAAACAAGATTTTTTTCTTGATGAGCAGAAGCCATTTAACTTTTTAAATAATAATAACCCCGTTTCAGTGGGCTTAATAAAAAAGCCTGCTCCCCCCGACCCAGAAGGTCAGGGGGTAAAAAAGCAGGGTAAACCCCCCACACCAAAATTGGTGTGAGGATAGTATTTTGATGTGGGAGTAAATATATTAACATTAACCCCACTTCAGTGGGCTATTTAAAAAGCCTCCTAAAGGAGGGTTAATGGTAAAATATTATTAACAATTAATATTATCATTATCAGCGACTAATCGGCGTAGAAATTCAGCGTGATTTCAGCGGATTATCGCTAAGCGACAAATATGAAGTTAACTATTTTAGGTTCAGGTGGCAGCGAAGGAATCCCTGTTCCCTTTTGCCACTGCCAACTTTGTCAAAAAGGTCAGAGGCGCCTCCGCACCTCTTATCATTTGAGAATTTCGGATGACTCAGAATTACTGATGGAGGCTTGTCCTGATATTAATATTCAACAATTAAGGTATAATTTTGATTTTAATTATTTATTCATATCTCACGAACATTTTGATCATATAGGTGGACTAAACGATCTAAGAGAAGCTTTTGTTGGAGGTAAAATGAGGAAAATAAAAAACCGTAAAAAACGGTACATTTTAATTAGTAAAAAGATGGATAGATTCTTATCAAGTTTTACCCATGTGGGATCGGTAGGCTACTCATATGTTGATTTAATTAATAATCAAATCCTTAGTAAAAAAATACTTAGCACATGGCACAAAAAGAGAATAAAGGACTTTGAAATTACTTTGTTAGATTTTCAACACGGGAGTTTAATTATTGATGGCCTATGTATAGAACATAAGGGAAAATCTTTGGTTTATCTGGATGATATGGGGAGGTTAGATAAACGAACGGAGGATTTTATTAAGGATAAAAAACCAGACTTAGTTATTCTTCATACCCCTTTTATTACTTCCCCAAAAGGAGGAGAGCACGCCGGTATAGAAATTATTAAAAGAATTAAAGCTAAAAAAATTTTAATATCCCATTTTTCTCATAAATGTGGTCTCCTACATTACAAAATAAAAAATAAAGTTTCAAAATATAAAAATGTTATTGTAGCTCGAGATAGGATGAAAATAAATATATAGAATCAAAAGCACCAAGGGAAAATAATTATTGAAGAATTATAAATTTGCTGTATTTTTGGCGGGAAAAAGAGAGACAATTCTTACACTTACTATTATTTTTTTAATTGCAATTGAGGTAATTTTTTGGACGTACGAGTTAGTTATTCGTTAAGATAAATATTTTTAATAAAACTTGCCAAAATTAAGAAAACTTAAATAGCATGAAAAAAAGTGAAAAATTCATTCTTTGGTTCTCCGAGATATCCCAAAAAGATATTTTTTTAGTTGGGGGAAAAAACGCTTCTTTAGGAGAGATGTATCAAAAATTGACTAAGAAACCGAAAAACATAAAAACTGAAGAACAGATAGATATTCCAAACGGATTTGCTATAACGAGTTATGCTTTCCAATATTTTTTAGAGAAAAATAATATTAAAGAAAAAATTAAAAATATTCTTGAAACCATAAATGTAAATGATATTAAAGATCTATCAAAAAAAGGGCATCAGATAAGGCATCTTATTTTATTTTCCGATTTTCCCCCTGAGTTAAAAGAAGTAATTACTAAGGCATATAGAAAACTAAATAGACTTTACTCCAAACCCCAAATCTCAAACCTCAAACCTCAAACCGATGTTGCTGTTCGTTCATCAGCTACGGCTGAAGATCTGCCTACCGCTTCTTTTGCCGGCCAATTAGAATCATTTTTAAATATAAGAGGAGAAAAGGCGCTTTTAGAAACCGTTAAGAAATGTTTTTCTTCTTTATATACCAACAGGGTTATTTCTTATTCTCATGATCAAGGATTGAAACACTCCGAGATTAGCCTTTCA